>RRZU010187335.1_pt1 | contig 20826 bp, 16 predicted proteins | sample 2165561 | NCBI WGS metagenome assembly RRZU01 (sample SAMN10456909, study PRJNA506462) | wastewater metagenome | isolation source: wastewater sludge | place: USA: Moscow, Idaho | reverse complement strand
GGAGGGCTCGATGCGCAACGAGCGCGATCAGCCGACGGCTGTTTTGCCATGAGTGGGGGGCTCGACGAAGGCGATCAGCCGTCGGCCGCGGTGCCCCTCTTGTCGCTGAGCGGCTGACCGGACGGCAGGCCGCCGTACAGGCGACGGGCGAGCAGCAGGCTCAGCACGCCGACCAAGGCCCACACCACGATGAACACGGCCGTCGGTGCGTAGTCGCGCACCATGAACATGGTGAAGTCCAAGGCGGCGTGCGCGACGATGGCGAGCCACAAGTAGCGCACTCCACGGCGGTAGGCCAGCACGATCAGCAGCGCGAACACGAGGTGACCCGCCAGGGCCGGCAGCCGGTCGAGTCCCGTGCCGATGAAGATCCACGGGTCGGCGCCGACCAGTGCGGCTCGGGTGGTCTCGGGCAGGGCGTCCGGGGCGATCAGGGCGGCGATAGCTCCGGCCGCATAGGACAGCCCGAACAGCATCGATTCCAAGCCGCCGTGACCGATCCCGGCGGCGATCGCGCCGTCACCGTCGCGATGCCGACGCAGCGAGCCGACCCGGAACGACAGCCAACTGGCCAGCTCTTCACACACGCCGTAGGTGAGCGCGGTCAGCGCGGTCAGCAGAACCGGCGACAACCCCAGGCGAGGGTAGAGCACCGCGGTCAACGGCACGTTCACAAGCAGATTCAGCAGGTAGAACGCACCGGCGATCAGCGGCGCGGACCAGGGCACCCGGGTGCGCCGGCACCACCAGATGGCCAGCGCGACGGGCAACCCGATCATCAAGGTCAGCTCAATGGCGATGGCCAGCAACTGGGCGGCAGAAAGCAGCATGACGACTCCTATGGGTCGGGCGCGGGCACGATGGTGCCCGCAACGGGACGGGTGAGGCTGATGGTGACTGGAGACGGCCACGGACGAGGGCGGGTGGCGGTCGCCGGTGGAGTGCGGCGGCGGCCGAGGCGCGTGGTGACGTTCTCCGCTCGAGTGCGGCGAGCATGGATCAGGAGGGTCGCGGTGGGCGCGACGGAGGGTCAAGCAGGTGCTGCGGGACTGAACCGAGCCGCTGCTTCGGCAAGGGAGCGGAGGGCCTGAAGATGGCCGGCGAAGGCCGTGCGTCCGGGCGGGGTCAGGGCGAACCAGGTGCGCGGACGCTTGCCGACGTGACCCTTGATCACCTTCAGATACCCGAGTGACTCCAGGGCTGTGGCCTGCTTCGAGAGCGTGGAGTCCGAGACCTCGAGGGCGTCGCGCACAAAGGCGAACTCGGCCTTATCGAGATTCACCAGACTGGCCATGATCGCAAACCGAACGGGCGAGTGCAGGTTCTCATCGATCGCATCCTTGTGGCCGGCACCCCCTTTGATGCTCATGCCGGCCCCCTGGTGCGGCTCTGCACGGCCCGGGCGCCGAGCAGAGCCGCGGCCAGCATGCCGACGCCACCGGCCAACCACCACGGCCAGGGCAGGTTCTGGCTGCTGCCAACCGTCACTGTGGTCACCCAGATCACCGTCCAGGCCACCATCACTGCTGCGTGAATCCGGCCGCCGCCCTGCACCATCGTTGGTTGCCGGCCGGCATAGATCGAGATACCCACTATCAAGGCGAGCCAGAACATCAGCAGCGTGATGGTCCAGGCGACTTCGTGCAGCAGGCCGAAGCCGAGCGGCATGAGCAGCGAGGCGACGCCGAAGATCACGTAGTAGCGGGCAAGCCAGCGGGCGGACGTGCGGGTGTGCGCGGCCAGCCGGTCGGCCTGCGTGAGAGCGTTGTCCGGATCATCCATGCTGCCAGTCTAGCAAGTACTTTCACTATCGGAAAGTAGTTTTCTACCAGGAGAACGGTGCTGCGCTGAGCACGAACACCAGACCGCCGACGGCCACCAGAAGCAGCAGGCCGGCCGCGAGCAGATGGATCCGTCCATCGGGCAGCGGACCGCCGCCGACCAGCGAGTAATGCAGCCGTCGTGATCGTCGGGTGTGTTCCACGGTGATCACGGCGGCCGCAGCTGCACTGAGGGTGGCGAGCACGTAGCCGAGCACCGGATGAGCCTGCATCACCAGGCGTGCTCCGACCAGGCTGGCCGCCAGCCCGGCCAGGTTCATTCGCTGCCACGCCAGGGATGTGCGCTCGGGTTGCAGACCGCCGCTCCACACCTGATCGGGCCGACGGGGCGCATCGTCGGGGTTGGGACTGTTAAGCCGACGGGGCACATCGTCGGGGTTGGGACGGGTGGACGCACGGGGTGGGTCGTTCGGGTCGGGACGGTCGGGCCGACGGGGTGCGTCGTTCCGATCGAGAGAGCCAGGGCAAGGGAAAGGGTTGTCCGGATCGGGACTGCCCGGACGGTCGGCCCGGTGGTGGGGTGAGTGGGTGGCGTCCGGGAGTCCAGGCGGGTGGGGTTCGTCGTGCGGCCCAGGACTGTCGGGCCGGCGGGGCGGGTTGCTCGGATCGGGACGGTCGGCCCGGTGGGGTGAGTGGGTGGCGTCCGGGGGTCCAGGCGGGTCGGGTTCGTCGTGCGGCCCAGGACTGTCCGGCCGGCCGGGCGGATCGTATGGATCCGGCACTTTCAGCCGATCAACATGAAGCCGGCCAGGCCGGCGATCAGCAGCAGGATCACCGACAGCACCGGCAGCGACGACGGGGCGACCAGGGGGTTGCGCAGCCGCATCGCCCGCTCGTTGCGCGCCCAGCGCGTGAACCCGGTGACGCCGCAGAGCACGCCGCAACCCAGCAGCACGATGGCGGCGATGCTGAACTGGCTGCTCGATGCCACGGCGAAGCGAGCCAGGGCGGCGATGCCGAGCCCGGCGGTGATGAAGGCCAAGCCGGTGCGGATCCAGGACAGGAACGTGCGTTCGTTGGCCAGGCTGAACCGCGGGTCGGGGTCGTCGCCGACACCGTAGACCCACGCCGGCCAGCGGTTGGCGGGCGGCGTCGTCGGCATGCTGCCGAGGATACGTCCGGCGGTCGTGCCGTGGGACCTGCCGGCCGTAGACTGCCCGCCCAGGGGGATGATCGACATGACTGACAACGGATCGGTGCCCGGACAGAACGGCCCGGGCGATCAGGGCGGCCGGCCGCCCCAGGTCTTCGGCAACCAGCCAGGTGGGTGGCAATCGCCGCCACCGGCGCAGGGTCGGCCCCCGACCGCAGCTACACCCTCGGTGCAGCCGGGTTGGGGTCAGCAGTCGTCGGGGCAAGGTCCGTCGGCGGGTACGCCGCCGGTACAGCCGGGTTGGGGTCAGCAGTCGTCGGGGCAAGGTCCGTCGGCGGGTACGCCGCCGGTACAGCCGGGTTGGGGTCAGCAGCCCGGCCAGCAGGCCTGGCCTCAGGGTGCCGCCCAGTACGGCGGTGCTCAGCCCGGCGGCGCCCAGTACGGCGGTGCTCAGCCCGGCGGTGCTCAGCCCGGCGGCGCCCAGTACGGCGCGTCGCCTCAGGGTGGGGCCCAGTACGGCGGTGCTCAGCCCGGCGGCGCTCAGCACGACGCGACGCCTCAGGGCGCGACCCAGTACGGTGCGACGCAGCCCGGCGGCCCCCAGTACGGCGGTGCGCAACCGGGCGGGCAGTACGGGGCGCAGCCGGGCGGGCAGTACGGTGCGCAGCCCGGCGGCGCCCAATACGGCCCGACGCAGCCGGACGGGGCTCAGTACGGCACCCAGCCAGGCGGGCAGTACGGTGTGACGCCGCCGGGCAACACCTCCTACGGCCAGCCATACCCGCCGGCCGGGACCGGCGCGCCGTACGGTCCGCCGTCGTCCACCGACCAGGGACGACAGCCGGGCCAGCAGCCCGCGGCCGGCTGGGCGCCCTCGGTGGGTGCTCAGCACCCGCAGGCCCCGTGGGGAGCCCAGCCGGGCGGGCCCGGCCAGCAAGCGTGGGGCTACCCGCCGTCCGGAATGGGCGGTGTGCCGGGCCCGAATCAGCCGCGACGGTCCAACCGGGCCGTGCTCGGCGTGATCGGCGGCGTCGTCGGCGTGGCGCTGATCGGTGGCACGGTGCTGGCCGTCCAGCGCAACAACACCAGCAATCCGACCCCGCAGCCCAGCGCGACGGCCTCGAACGGCCAGAGCGTGCCGCCGGCGGCGGTGCAGAAGCCGTCAGACCTGGTCAGCTCGTACCTGAAGGCGCTGGGCACTGGCGACGCACAAGGCGCGCTGAGCATGGCCGCAGTGACGCCCACCGACACCACGATGCTGACCGACGAGATGCTGGCGAAGTCCACCGCCGGCAAGCTGACCGACATTTCGGTTCCAGAGGTGAGCGACGAGAACGCCACCAGCGTGCGTGCCAGCTACACGCTGAACGGCAAGCCGGTGACCGCCACGTTCGGCATCACCAGAATCGCCGGGCTGTTGCGCCTCGAACAGGTGGCGGCAGACGTCGACGTCTCGTCGGTGTCGAACGTTGCGGTGACGGTGGGCGGAGTGCGTCCCAAGTCGGACGTCGTCACCGTCTTTCCCGGCAGCTATGCCGTGGCGCCGGTCAACAAGTACTACGCCCTCGCCACCAAGTCACTGGCGGTGAACGACCTGGAGGCACTGACTCCCGCCACGCGCAATGCGACGATCAGCTCGTCGGGACGCTCGGCCATCATCAAGGCGGTCAACTCCACGTACAAGGCCTGCCTGAAGCGGCATTCGACCAAGCCCGGGTGCGGATTCGGGGTGAGTACGCGCAAAGGTGTCACGCTGCGCACCAACACGATCAAGTGGACGACCCGCAGCGGGGCCAAGTGGAGCAAGATAAAGCCCAGGTTGCTCGCCGAGGGCGTGGCCGAGGCCAGCGCCCCGGCCACCGTGCACTTCTATGCCCGCGACGCCAAGGTGTCGGGCCGCTACTGGTACAAGGACATCAAGCTGCGCGGGGTGAGCCTGACGATCGGCTCGAACAAGGTCTCGGTCGCGTTCTACTGACCCTGCCACGGGCCTGACACGCCGGGTCCTCTCGCCGAGGATGACAACGCAGTGAGCAGGCGTACTGGGTGCGCCGCAGCGCGGCCAGGGTGAGGAGACACGCCCTAGGTGGTTGGTGTTTTTCGGCCGTTCAACACCAACCACCTAGATCCGCCTGCTGCTGCGCGCCGGACCCGGCGAGCTTTGGGGGATCCGTGATGCGGGTCGAGACCCGGCCACCGTTGGTCGAGCCTGTCGAGACCCATCCGCTCGGACCCCTTCATGTCTCGTCGCGAGGCGCGGGCGCACCCGCTCAGTCGTCCGGGCCCTCGTCGTGCAATTGGTCGATGTAGCACCACCGCCAGTGTTCACCCGCTCAGTCGTCCGGGCCCTCGTCGTGTAATTGGTCGATGTAGCACCACCGCCAGTGCTCACCCGGCTCGATCGAGCGCATCACCGGGTGGCCGGTGCGCCGAAAGTGCAGGGTGGCGTGCTTGCCCGGCGACGAGTCGCAGCAGGCGATGTGGCCACAGGTCAGGCACATGCGCAGCTCGACGGGTTCCTGGCCGAGTCGCACGCAGTCCTCGCACTCGCCGTGCGCCTCGAAGTCGACCTCGGCGGGCGCCTCCTCCAGATGGACGCAGGGCGCCTCACCCTCGACCCGGGGTGGCGCCTCGCGCACCTCGCGCTCGCGATCTTCGCGGTTGACGAGGGTGGCCTCCTCGACGTCCAGCTCGGTGAGCAGCGTGCTGAGCACCTCGTGGTCCGCGAACCCCTTGTCTCTGATCTCGAGCAGTTTGGCCCGCTCGCCCGCCATCGCGGCCAGCCGCAGTCGCCGCTGGGCCATAGCGCTGCTCTCGGAACCTTCCTTCGCCCGTCCGAGTCGTTCCCATTGCAGGTCGATCCGCCGTTTGGCGATCGTCTTCAGGCGTGCGACCAGTTCGGCGTCGTCCGGACCGGCGACGGCCTTCAGTGCCGTCATGCCGGCCGTGATCGAGCGCTGGGTGACCATCGCCTCCTGCAGAGCGTCCTCACGCGGATCGGGGCCCCGCACCCCTAGCCGGCGCGCCAGCAGCGGCAGGGTCAGGCCGTGGATCAGCAGAGTGCCGGCCACCGTCACCAGTGCGATCAGCAGCAGGACCGGACGCAGGGGGGTGTCGACCGGCAGAGTGAGCGCGGCCGCCAGCGTCACCACCCCACGCATGCCGGCCCATGAGATGATCGCCGCTTCGCGCCACGACAACGGACGATGCCGACGGCTCAGGAACGGCCGCACGGCCATCACGTAGACGATGCGCAACCCGATCACGGCCAGCAGCACGGCGCCCGACACCAGCGCGATGGTGAGGTTCGACACCGGATAGGTCGAGGCCGCATCGAGAATCTCATGGGTGTACAGCCCGATCAGCAGAAACACCGTGTGCTCGAGCACGTACTGAATCGTCGACCAGTTCATCCAGGTGGCGACCCGCGCCGGCGCCGAGCGCATGGTCGGCGTGACGTGCCCGACGATGAGGCCGGCCACCACCACCGCCAGCACACCCGAGGCATGCAACGACTCGGCCAGCGCATACGCCGCGAACGGAATCAGGAACGTCAGCGTGGTGCTCATCACCGGCTCGGTGAGCACCCTGAACAGCCAGATCGACACCTTGGCGACGAGCCAACCCGCCAGCGGCCCCACCACCACGGCCAGCAGCAGGTCGGTGCCGACGTCCCAGAACGTCACGGTCGCGGCCAGGGCGGTCACCGCGGTGCGCAGGGCGACCAGGGCGGTCGCGTCGTTGAGCAGCGACTCGCCTTCGAGAATGGTCACCACCCGGCGGGGGAGTCCTGAGCGTCGAGCCACCGCGACGGCGGCGACCGCGTCCGGTGGGGCGACGATCGCGCCGATCGCGAAGGCCGCCGCGAACGGCACCGGCAGCATGCCGCTGATCACCGCGGCGACGCCCAGCGCGCAGAACAGCACGAAGCCGATCGACAGCCAGCCGATCGCCGGCAGGTTGTCCTTGAAGTCGACCAGCGAGGTGTTCACAGCGGCGGCGTACAGCAGGGGCGGCAAGAATCCGAACAGCGCCATCTCGGCGGTCAACTCGGGCAACGGAAACCATGGTTCGTACGAGGCGACGGCCCCCACCACGAGCAGCAGCAGCGGTGCCGGGACGGGCAGTCGCCGGCCCAGCGCGGTGACCAGCAGCACGGTGCTGACGCAGCCGACCACCAGCAGCAGTATTTCCATGGCCCCTCCTCACTGGACGCGCGCCCATCCTGCCCGCCACGGACCGGCGCCGCACGCACGTCCAGCGTGGGTGGCCGCAACCCGGACCCGCTGCGCGCGCGCCTGACCGGACCGGCGGCGCGCCGGGAGGGGACACACCACTAGGCTGGCGCCTGCTCGTTCGTCAAGAGAGGTACCACGTCACGTGATCACCCGACTGTCCACGCTGTTCGTCCGCACCCTGCGTGAGGATCCCGCCGACGCCGAGGTCGCCAGCCACCGCTGGCTGGTCCGCGCCGGCTACATCCGCCGGGTGGCGCCCGGCATCTACAGCTGTTTGCCGCTGGGCCTGAAGGTGCTGGCCAAGGTCGAGCGCATCGTCCGCGAAGAGATGGACGCGATCGGCGGCCAAGAGGTGCGCTTTCCCGCGCTGCTGCCGCGCGAGCCCTACGAGACCACCCATCGCTGGACCGAGTACGGTCCCAACCTGTTTCGGCTCAAGGACCGCAAGGGCGGCGACTACCTGCTCGGACCCACCCACGAAGAGATGTTCACCCTGCTGGTGAAGGACCTGTACAGCTCGTACAAGGACCTGCCGCTCAGCCTGTACCAGATTCAGACCAAGTACCGCGACGAGGCCCGGCCGCGGGCGGGCATCCTGCGCGGCCGTGAGTTCGTGATGAAGGACTCCTACTCCTTCGATGTGGACGATGCGGGCCTGGAGGCCAGCTACCAACGGCACCGTGAGGCGTACATCGCGATCATGAACCGGCTGGGGCTCGAGTTCGTGATCGTGCAGGCGACGTCCGGGGCGATGGGCGGGTCCGCATCGGAGGAGTTCCTGGCGGTGGCCGACTCGGGCGAGGACACCTTCGTCCGCTCGCCGGGCGGGTACGCCGCGAACGTCGAGGCGGTCACCGTGCCGACCCCCGAGCCGCTCGACTACTCGCACGTGGGCGCGCCGCAGCGCATTCCGACCCCGAACACCCCGACCATCCAGACGCTGGTCGACCGGGTGAACGCCGAGTATCCGCGCGCCGATCGTCCCTGGACGGGGGCGGACACCTTGAAGAACGTGGTGTTCACCCTGCAGCACCCGAACGGCAAGCGGACGCCGCTGGCGATCGGACTGCCCGGTGACCGCGAGGTGGACCTCAAGCGCCTGGAGGCGGCGGTCGCACCGGCCGAGGTGCTGCCCTTCGGCGACGAGGACTTCGCCGCCAACCCGGCGCTGAAGAAGGGCTACATCGGCCCGGAGTCGCTGGGGGAGAGCTCCGAGAGCGGGGTGCGGTACCTGGTCGACCCGCGGGTGGTGACCGGCACCCGGTGGGTGACCGGGTCGAACGCCTACGATACCCACGTGATCGACCTGGTGGCCGGCCGCGACTTCACCCCCGACGGCGTGATCGACGTGGCCGAGGTGCGTGAGGGTGATCCGGCACCGGACGGCTCCGGCCCGCTGAGCCTGGCCCGCGGCATCGAGATGGGTCACATCTTTCAGCTCGGCCGCAAGTACGCCGAGGCACTGGGGCTCAAGGTGCTCAACGAGCAGGGCAAGCTGGTCACCGTCACGATGGGGTCCTACGGCGTCGGCGTGTCACGGGCGGTTGCGGCGGTGGCCGAATCGAACTCGGACGAGCGCGGGCTGGTCTGGCCGCGCGAACTGGCGCCCTTCGACGTCCAGATTCTGGCCACCGGCAAGGACGCGGCCGTCGCCGACTACGCCGAGAAGCTGGCGCTGGAGTTGTCGGCGGCCGGCATCGAGGTGCTCCTGGACGACCGCAAGGCCAGCCCCGGGGTCAAGTTCACCGACGCTGAGATTCTCGGCATGCCCACAACGGTGGTGGTCGGACGGGGCCTGGCCGACGGGCTGGTCGAGGTGCGTGACCGGGCCAGCGGCGAGCGCACCGAACTGCGTGCGGACGAGGCTGCCGAGCAACTGATCGCCCTGCTGACCCAGTGACGGGCCGGGAGCGGGCGGCTTGCGCGAGTAGCTCGTGGTGACCGGGCTGGAGCTGCCGCTGCTCACCCTCGCGCTGCTCGTCCTGGCCTCGTTCTTCGCCGGCTGGGTCGACGCGGTGGTCGGCGGCGGGGGGCTGATCCAGCTGCCGGCTTTGCTGATCGGACTGCCGTCCGATACCCCGGTTGCGACCATCGCGGGCACCAACAAGCTGCCGTCGTTCATGGGCACCCTGACCGCAAGCGCGACCTATCTGCGCACGATCCGGGTCGACTGGGGGTTGGCTTGGCCGCTGCTGGTGCTGGCGGCCCTCGGCTCGTGGTCGGGCGCCCAACTGACGCATTTTCTGCCCCGTCAGCACTTCACCCCACTGGTGCTTCTCGCCGTGGTGAGCGTGGGTTGGTACACCTGGCGGCGTCCGCACCTGGGGCTGCATAGCAGGGTCAGGCACGGCGGCAACGACGCCCGGCTGCGGATGGCCCTGATCGGTCTGGTGGTGGGCCTGTGGGACGGCTTCATCGGGCCTGGCACGGGCACCTTCTTCGTGATCGCCCTGGTCTCGGTGATCGGATACGACTTTCTGGCCTCCAGCGCTCTGGCCAAGGTGGCGAACCTGACCACCAACGCGTCGGCGATCCTCGCGTTCACGCTCACCGGCAACCTGTTGTGGGGCCTCGGGCTGGTGATGGGGGTGGCCAACCTGACCGGTGGTTTCCTGGGGGCCCGCACGGCGCTGAGCCGCGGCAACGGATTCGTCCGCACGGTGTTTCTGCTGGTGGTCGCGGCCTTGGCCATCAAACTGGGCTGGGACACCTTCTGGACCTACTGGCGCGTCTGAGTGAGGTTACGAGGCGATCCGGGGGGATGGATGCAACTGTGGGGTAAACGGGGTTGGGGACTGTTCCTAACTCGATTCACCCGGGTATTGAACCCTGTTGGGGACGGTTCTTAACTCGATTCAGCCGCAGGGATTCATCGGGATCTTCCGGAGGAGGGCCCTGTTGGTGAACGGAGATGTGAACCGTCCCCATCTCGATTCGGGAGAGGGCCGTCCCTCACTCCCTCAGTTCAGGCGGAGGCGGTGAACGGGGTGAGGAACAGTCCCCAACTGCGTTCAGCGGCGAGCTGGATGCCCTGCAGGATCGGTGGTCCCCATCCTGCTGTCCCCTCATCCCGAGCACGCTCAGAAACACCGGCGGGGGAGGCCCTACCTCACCCGTCGGGCCAGCCCGGCCAGCGCAACGCCGTACCGCCGAAGGTGACCAGCACCGTATTGGACGAGGCCAGCGCGTCCACCCCCAGCCGGCGTTCCGATGCGACGGACGTGCCCCCCACCCAGGTGCCCAGAATCGGCAGCGCCGCCGTCTCGGTGGCGACCGCCAACCTGAACGCACCCGCACGATCCTTCGCCGGACGAAGCTCGTACCCGATCGGGGGCGGGCTGGCGGTCGCGTCGGGGGTCAGGGCCAGGATCTGCTCGCGCAGGCCCCGCCAGGCCTTGAGTCGCTGTTGCAGCGCATGCTCATCGGCGGCGGGCAACGAGGGTGCCGCGAGCGCGAACTCGTAGCTGTAGGCCGCCTGCAGGCACAGGGCGAGCACCTGGTCGCGCCCGGTCGAGGTGAGGTCGGGGGTCTGCTCGGTGTCGTCGTCGCCGCGATGCGGCAGTCCGGACGGCAGCCGCGCCGCCATCGTGCCGCTGAACGCACCCAGTGACGCCCACAGCAACGCGGCCGGCCCGCTCGCCGCCACGGCCCGCGCCCGGTGCTCGCCCTGCATGGTCCGCAACAGGGCCGACAACGCCGAATAGGTCGCCTTGGCGCTCGACGGGGTCACCCTGGCCGCGGACGGCAGGGGCGTGGTCACCCGTTGCCGCCTCGCCGGGTCCGATGACAACAGCACCTGGGCGTGCAGGTCGACCGCCTGCCGGAACCAGTCCAGGCTGCTCAGTTGACGCTCGCTCAGCTTCCATCGCTTGCCGGAATCGAGCAGGTGACCGCTCAGGGCACTCAATCGAGCCAGCTGTGCCGGCAGGTCGGGGGCCGCCTCGAGCGGCAACGGCGAGGGCGGATCCCAGGGCAGGGTGACGTTGACCACCGTGCAGCCCGCCGCCCCCCACACCGCCGTCGCGCCAAGGGTGCCGAGCAGCAGCGCCCGACGTCCGATCACGCCCCGACGCTACCGGCTAAACTCGGCCCACGGCCCCAGGCCCACAACTGCACCGAAAAATCGTATCGAGGAGGAATACTCATGGACTCGGCCACCATCACCTCGCTGGTCGCCCCCAGCCTCGCCTCCTGCGGTCTCGAGATCGACCGGGTCGAGGTGTTGCCCGCCGGTCACCGCAAGGTGGTGCGCATCTTTCTCGATGGCGACGGCCCCAAGGGTCGCGGCCCTTCCCTGGACGAGATCGCGGACGCCACCCGCACGATCAGTGCCGTGCTGGACGATGCCCCCGCCATGGGCGTCCACCCCTGGACCCTCGAGGTGAGCTCGCGCGGCGTCAGCCGTCCGCTCACCGAAGAGAAGCACTTCCGGCGCAACGTGTCGCGCCTGATCGCCCTGCAGACCCCGGACGGCCCACTGAACGGCCGCATCCTCGCCGTTGCCGAGGGCCGGCTCACCCTCGAGGTGGACGGCGCGCAGAAGTCCCTGCCGTTGGCACAGGTGAGCGGGGCCCAGGTGCAGGTCGAAATGAACCGCCGTCTCGATGATGAACAGGAGTGATCGATGGACATCGACATGGAGGCGCTACGCGCGCTCGAACGCGACCGCGAGATTCCGATGACCGTGCTGATCGGCGCGCTCGAAGACGCCATGCTGAACGCGTACGAGAAGACCGACAACGCCGTGCCGGGATCGCGGGTCGAGCTTGATCGCAAGAGTGGCCGGGTCACGGTGTTCGCGCCCGAACTGGACGAAGAGGGCCAGCGGATCGGCGAGTACGACGACACCCCTGCGGGCTTCGGACGGGTCGCCGCCACCACCGCCCGGCAGGTGATCTACCAGCGCATCCGGCAGGCCGAGGACGACCGCAAGTACGGCCACTTCTCGGCCGTCGAGGGCGACATTCTGCTGGGCGTGGTGCAGCAGGACCGCGACTCGCGCACCGTCCGGGTCGATCTGGGCAGCATCGAGGCGATCATGCCGCAGGCCGAACAGGTGCCGGGCGAGGACTATTCGCACGGCAAGCGGTTACGCGTCTATGTGGTGTCGGTGCGTCGTGAGCTGCGCGGCCCTCAGGTGGTGGTCTCGCGCACCCATCCCAATCTGGTGCAGAAGCTGTTCAAGCTCGAGGTGCCCGAGATCGAACAGGGCATCGTCGAGATCAAGGCGATCGCTCGCGAGGCCGGCCATCGCAGCAAGATCGCGGTGGTCTCGCACAACCCGGACGTGTCGGCCAAGGGCGCCTGCATCGGCCCGATGGGGCAGCGGGTGCGCGCGGTGATGCACGAGCTGAACGAAGAGAAGATCGACATCATCGACTACTCCGACGATCCGGCGGTGTTCGTCAAGGAGGCCCTGTCGCCGGCCAAGGTGTCGCAGGTGATCGTGACGGACGCGACCGCCCGGGCCGCCCGGGTGATCGTGCCCGACTACCAGTTGTCGCTGGCGATTGGACGCGAGGGCCAGAACGCCCGCCTCGCCGCCCGGCTGACCGGTTGGCGCATCGACATCCGTCCCGACACGCAGGCGGAGTAGCCGCACCGGCGCCGATCAACTGTGCCGACCTGCCGCAACCGAGTCGCGAACCGCTCGACCGGCGGTGCCGGGTCGCTGCACGTGGGGCCCGTCGGAGGGGCTCAGGGGCTCGATCGCCGAAACCTCGGCGACGGCGGCTCGGCCGGCGGGGGGCCAGGGGGTCTGCAGCAGTTGAGCGCCGACTTGAGCGTCTGTGCCCGGTTGTGGCTCGCCGTAACGCTCACGTGAGTCAGCTCTCGGCAATCTCCTCCAGCACGAGGGCGTAGCGCAGGCCCTCCGGTGCCGCAATCATCAACTCTGCAGGGCCACCTTCTCCGATTGCTTCACTCTGCCCGCTATGGAGATTCGATGCGTCGCACCCGCCGGTCCTGATGCGCAACAGGGTCTTGCCACCTCGGCGAAGAGTCACCCTTGGGCCGGCCGTGTCGCCTTCGCAGATGAAGGCCGCGACGACCGGGCCGGTGACGTGCTCGAGTTGCACGTGAATCGCCGTGACGCCGCCGGTTTGGGTGGCAGCCAGCAGTCGCCCCAACTGCGGAAGAGTAACCGCTCCTTGTTCTTGTCCGGCTCGCAAGGATCGATCGAGTTCCAGGCCGCTATGGATCTGGGTGGGAACTGGTGAGGTGGCTGGCACATCGGGAGCCGGCAAAGGCGTGACGGTGCAACCTGATAGGGCGATCGCCAGGCACATGCAGAGACTCGGCAGGCGCGCGCCACGAACGAGGTTCATCGGGGCGAAGTCAACTGTGCTTGTAGTAGGCCGCCGCATCTTTGGCCGCCGCCTTCCTGTGCCCTTACCTTGAATCACCTTGGTACCAGGCGCCTTATAGTGGAATTTGGTCCAGTCGAACGAGTACCCGCTCCTCGTACCCACTTCGAGCCAGCCCACTTTCTTGGTGACTGTCCACGACCCGCCACTGTTGCTCGTGGTGGTTACTGAGCCACCTACGGTCACAAGGCTTGCGCTGGCCTTTGCGAAGAGCACGCCAGCTTCCACCTCCACCGTGCCCGTGACGGCCCCGCCAATTGTGTGCGATATTCCGCTCGAGATGCTCAGAGTCACGCCACGGTCACCGTAAGTGCGTGACCCTCTTGAAGCCATGTAGATCTTCTTCTTGTTGCAGATGCTGTACTCACTTGCCGTGCGCGTACGTGTTGGGGACAACACGTTGGCCTGCGGATGGTGGACCCACGGGCGACCCTTGGCAGATCACACTTTGGGGCGTGGCTGCATATCAGCCTGCATCCGCGGCCGCAGCGGGCGTGCAGACTATCAATCCCGCAATCGCGCCGGCGGCGGCAAGGGCAAGTCTTTGTTGTTTCAATCGGCCAGCGACCCCTCGTCATGGGGTGTGAGTTGTCGAGAGTGTAACGCTCAGCAGCCTCTCGAGTGCGAGCGATTCCAGTCGGCGCGCCACGTTGGCTATTGCCGGAGTCCAGGTAGCGAGCGGCAGTGCAACCTCTGCTGAGTGGTGGTCTCGCCAAACGTTTTGCATAGGGCGAGACTCGGTGCCTCATGTGCTTCCGCCCAGCGTGGTTCCGCTTGACCTTCGCCCACACCATGTTCTTGACACTTTAGGGCCTTGGGCGCCTCTGGAAGGGGGTCGGTGTCAGGAGGTCGGTTTGGGGTCGCGACGCGCTCGACCGGCGGTGCCGGATTCGTCACACGCATTCGTCCGCACACGACCCGGCACCCACTCGCTAGGTGGGTGCCGGGTCGCTTCACGTGGTGCCCGCCGGAGGGGATCAGGGGCTCGATCGCCGAAGCCTCGGCGATGGCGGCTCGGCCGGCGGGGGGTCGAGGGGTCGGGCGGACGCGCTGGCGCCCGGCCGGGTTCGCGTTGACTACCGGAGCTGACGGCGAGGGCGCGTCGCTCGGGGGACGCGTTGGTTCCAGGCGATTGCCTGAGCCGGCGGGGCGTGGTGCTCAGCCCGGATCCCGGCTCAGGCGGACGCGCTGGCGCTCGGTTGCGGCGAGGCGGTCGTGGTGGAGCGACTGGCCTGCTGTTCCGCCCTTACCTCTGCGAGTGCCTTGGTCACCTTGGCCTCGTCGATGCCGAGCTTCTCAGCGATCGCCTTGGCCAAGGTGGCGTCCATGCCGGAGCGGTCTCCACCCATGGACGGACGTCCGCTCGGCTGGCTGCCGCTGCCGCCATCGGTGGGGGGCTGACCGCCGTCGGTCGGCTGGCCGCCCGGCTGCGCTCCGTCGCTGGGTGCACCGCTGGGCCGGTTGGCGCTCATCGCCGACTGGATCGCCTCGGTGACCTTGGCCTCGTCCACACCGAGCTTCGTGGCCAGCGCTGAGGCGAGATTGCTCATGTTGCCCATGCCGCCGCCACCGCCCGGCCGTCCGCCCTCGGTGCTCTGGGCGGTGGGGGCAGACTGAGCGGTGTCGGAGCCATCACTGCTGCTGCCCAGCGCGTACGACACGCCGAACACGGCGCCCGCTGCGATCACGGCGGCGCCGATCGCCAGCCCGGTCTTCTGTTTGTTGTCCATTGTGGTGTTGGCTCTCCTGGTGATCAGCGTTTCGTGTAGTGATCACCAGTGAGCCGGACCGGGCTGGCAGCCCGCTGATGCAAACCTGTGTGGGGCCTGTGAGCCCCCGCGCAAACAGGGCGTCAGGTACTCAAGGGACCACGATGGCTGCGACGCTCCGTGGAGCGGCTCGCGGTCGATGTGCGAAAGCGCGTTGGGCGTGGCCGGCTCAGCCAGGTCGGCCCAAGTGGAGAGTGCGCAGTCGCAGTAGACGGTGATCGGTGGGTCCGGGTTCGCAAAGTCCGGGGTTGGCCCGGCAATCGACCGGCACGTCGGCCTGGTTGCGCGTCTGATTGCGAGCGGGTGGGTTTTGGCACAGCAGTCGGTGCCGAAACCCACCCGCTCCGCGCAGTGCGTCGGATCACCCGGTGCGTCCCTCGAGATTGTGCCCAGACCGGGGCCGATCGCACAGCGACGAACGAGGCCCTCGGCGAATCCGGGGTTAGGCTGAACCGGTGCTGAGCAACCAACCGACTCCCCGCCGTCCGGCGTTTCGCGACCCCGCGATGCTCGAGTTGATGGGCGAGGGTTCCGACCCGATCGCCCAGTTGCACGCCGCCCACGAAACGGCGCGGGTGCTGCTGCACACCGGACGCGCCGGCGACGACCCGTCCGTCACCGCGCGACTGATGGAGATCGTGGACGAGATCGGCATCTCGACGCTGGCCGACCTGTGGTCATCGCGGCCGCCGCGCAGCCTACCGGGCGCACTGTGGCGGCTGTACTACCTGCGCGAGTGGATGCGTACCGACGCGGACGGGGTCGCCCGGGCCTACTCGGCCGGCGTGCGGTTCACCGAGCCGAATCACGTCGTGGCCGGTATCGATCCGCCCACGCCCGCCGACGTGCGACGGGTGGCCGACGACATTCTGCGCGGCGCCTTCGACGGGGACTTCGCCGTCGCACTGGAGCGCGCGGCGGCCTTGTGCGCCGTGACGTCCGCCGGTTCGTCGGAGATCGCCGGCCAGGAGGCGCTGATGCGCGCCACGAAGCTCCAGCAACTCTCCGCCGACCTGACCGCCGCCGCCGCGCTCTGGCGCGCCGGACGACTCAGCTGAGCTGCGTCCGCCCACCCGGCTTCCCTCGGCCCGCACCAACGCACTGGGTACGGGCGCCGCGCAGACCGGCCGCGCCCGCAGCAGCACCAGTTGACGCACGAATCGCCGTGCGAGAGCGCTTCCGGTTTGGGTCGGCGCACGTGGCGGCCTATATTCGTTCACGGCGCCGGACTGCGGTAGCCCCGGGCTCCAACACTTGCCGCTTCGAGCGGCCCCGCGCCGAGAGGCGCTCCCAGTCCGGCGCCACTTACCTTCCGCTGACACCGTGCGCGAATGACCACGTGGGTCGACTCGAGGACGCCCGGACCGATGACGACCACCGGCGCACGCGAAAACGACTGAACCCGGCCGTCGGGGGGAATGACGGCCGGGTCGGGAAGAGGAATCAGTCGATCTTGTGCTGCCAGGTGACCACCTCCGCTCGCTCGGTGTACTGCTCGATGTCTCTACGAAACTCCCCGAGCCTGGGTGCTGTCTGGTCCGCCACTGTGTGCTCGCTGTGAATGCCGACCGCTCATCATGGATCAACCGATCTGCGCCTACTGCGCGGCCTCGTCCGGGCACCCTGGCTGCGTCGGCCACGCTGCCCACACGCCCACTATGCCTTCGCGCGAGACCGGCATGCCCGGCCACCCGTCTGGTGCCGCTCGCGACGGCGCCCAACTGTGGATCCAGGCTAATCTGAGCGGCGATGACTTCGCCCCAACGCATGTGCGCCGGCTGCCGCGAGCGGGCCGACAAGGCCACACTGACCCGGCTGGTCTGGAACGGTGCAGACTCCGTGATGGTGGACGATCGGCAACGGCTACCCGGCCGAGGCGTCTACGTGCACTCGGGCTGCGTCGAGCGTGCGCTGAAGGTGCGGGCCATCGCCCGTGGCCTGAAACGCAGCCTGGACGGGGTCGCGCTCCGTGAGGCACTGGCCGCCCTGTCTGCTCGTGGGGACGACGCCTCATCCGACTGAGCGCGGTCGTGACCAGGGCCGGTTCTCGTGATCCGGCAGACCCGTGGCGGCCGGCAGTAGTCCGGTAGCCACGTTGCCCGCCATAGCCGACGTTGCCACCGTCGCAACCCGGGCGACGTCCCTTTGCGCGGGTGACGTCACGCGGGCGACGTCACGGACGCGCTCGGCCGGGCGCTCGCCCTGCGGCAGCCATCGGTTGGGTGAATGGCGGGCGACGTCACCCGGGCGACGTCACGGACGCGCTCGCCCGGGCGCCCGTCCGGCGCAAGCTCTCGGTTGGGTGAATCGCGGGCTGCGGCGATACACTCGTGGGTGCGCCTCCGCCGCTCCGGGCGGATCCCAACCAGAAAGTGGGCATAACGCTCATGACCACTCGATGAATACCTCGAAATGAGCAACAACAACTAGCTGGCCTGCGCACCTCGCGGGCCTGAAGGAGAGTAGTGGCCAAGGTCCGCGTCTACGAGCTCGCGAAAGAGCTCGGACTCGAAAGCAAAGATCTTCTGAAGAAGCTGAATGACATGGGCGAGTTCGTCCGCTCGGCTTCTTCCACCATCGAACCGCCCGTCGTTCGGCGGCTCAACGAGCGCTTGTCGTCCGAGAAGGCCGGCAGCGCCCCCGCGCAAGCAACCCCGAAGGGGCCGGCCGCACGGCCCGGGGCCACGCAACGTCCGGCCGCCCAGCCGGCTCCTGCCCAGCCGGCTCCTGCGCAGGCCCGCCCCGCGCAGCCCACCTCCGGCACCGCGGCCGCGACCGGCGCCCCGACAGCTCCCCGTCCGGGTGCACGGCCGTCGGCTCCCGCCGCCACACCGGCCACCGCTCGTCCGGCTGCCCCAGGGTCCGCCGACCAGGCGGCAGCGGCCCAAGCGCCGGCCGTCGAAGCCTCCACCGAGGCGCCGGCTGCCAAAGCGTCCACCGAGGCGCCCACTGCCAAGGCGTCCACCGAGGCGCCGGCTGCCAAGGCCTCCTCCGAGGCGGTGGCACCGCAGGCACCCGCTGCCCAGGCACCGACCGCCGAGCGCACCTCCACCCAGCCGTCCCCGCGGCCGGGTGCGACGCCGCAACCGCGACCAGGAGCGCAGCAGTCCCGGCCCACGCCGGGACCGTCCAGCCCGAGCACCGGCGCGGCACCCCGTCCCGGCGGTAGCCCTCGCCCGGCGCCCCGTCCCGGGGGTACCGGCGGCCTTCCCGGCGCCAACACCGGCGCTCGCCGCACCGGCACGCCGCGTCCGGGCAACAACCCGTTCTCGTCCAGCCAGGGCATGGGCGTGCGCCGTCCTCGTCCCGAGGGCGCTGGCACGGGCACCGCTCCCGGTGGCCGTCCCGACGCTCGCACCGGTTCCCCGCGTCCCGGTGTGCCCGGCGCGCCGCGTCCGGCAGGCGCACGCCCCGGCGTTCCCGGCATGCCCCGGCCCAATCCCGCGATGATGCCCCGCACGGCCAACCCCGGCCTCGGCGGCGGCCAGACCCGCACCGGTGGCGGCGGCCGTCCCGGCTTCGGCGGTGGCGCTCGTCCTGGCGGTGGCGCCGGACGTCCAGGCGGCGGCTTCGGCGGCAACGCCGGTCCCGGTCGCGGTGCACCCGGTGGTCCGCCCACCGGTGGCGGCGGTCGCGGCCGCGGCGGTCGCGGCGGTTCCGGCACGCAGGGTGCGTTCGGACGCGCCGGTGGCCCGGCCAAGCGCGGTCGCAAGAGCAAGAAGCAGCGCAGGCAGGAATTCGACCAGATGGAGGCGCCGTCGATCGGCGGCGTGCGCATCCGTCCGGGTGACGGCTCCACCGTCCGGCTGCGTCGCGGCGCGTCCCTGACCGACCTGGCCGAGAAGATCGGCGTCGATCCCGCGTCGCTGGTGCAGGTGCTGTTCAACCTGGGCGAAATGGTCAACGCCACCCAGTCGGTGGCCGACGACACCCTGCAGGTGCTGGGTGCCGAGCTCAACTACACCATCGAGGTGATCTCGCCCGAAGACGAGGACCGCGAGCTGCTGGAGAGCTTCGACATCGAGTTCGGCGAGGACGAGGGCGGCGAAGAAGACCTCGCGCCGCGTCCGCCGGCGGTCACCGTGATGGGTCACGTCGACCACGGCAAGACCAAGCTGCTGGACGCCATCCGCAACACCAACGTGGTTGCCGGCGAGGCCGGTGGCATCACGCAGGCGATCGGCGCCTACCAGGTGGCCACCGAGGTGGACGGCGAGGAACGTGCCATCACCTTCATCGATACCCCCGGCCATGAGGCCTTCACCGCGATGCGTGCGCGTGGCGCCAAGTCGACCGACATCGCCGTTCTGGTGGTGGCGGCCGATGACGGCGTGATGCCGCAGACGATTGAGGCCCTCAACCATGCCACGGCAGCCGATGTGCCGATCGTGGTCGCGGTCAACAAGATCGACAAGCCCGGCGCCGATCCGGCGAAGGTGCGAGGTCAGCTCATGGAGTTCGGCCTGGTGCCTGAGGAATACGGCGGCCAGACCATGTTCGTGGATGTCTCCGCGGTCACCCGGGTCGGCCTGGACAATCTGCTGGAGGCGATCATCCTGACCGCCGACGCAGCTCTTGATCTGCGCGCCAATCCGACCATGGACGCCCAGGGCGTGGCGATCGAGGCCCACCTCGATCAGGGCCGTGGCCCGGTGGCCACCGTGCTCATTCAGCGCGGCACGCTGCACCGGGGCGACTCGATCGTGGCGGGTGCGGCTCACGGCCGCGTTCGCGCGATGATCAACGACCGTGGTGACACGATCGACGAGGCTCCGCCGTCCATGCCAGTTCAGGTGCTCGGTCTGACCAGCGTGCCGGGAGCCGGCGACAACTTCCTGGTCGTCGAGGACGACCGGATGGCTCGCCAGATCGCCGCGAAGCGGGACGCCAACCGTCGTGCCGCGCTGCAGGCTCAGTCCTCGCGCCGCAAGACCCTGGAAGAGCTGTTCGAGCAGCTCGAAAAGGGCGAGACGAGCGAGCTGACCCTGATCCTGAAGGGCGACGGCGCAGGTTCGGTCGAAGCCCTGGAAGATGCCCTGTCGAAGATCGAGGTGTCCGACGAGGTCGGCCTGCGCGTCATCGACCGTGGTGTCGGTGCCATCACCGAGACCAACGTGTCGCTGGCGGCTGCGTCCACCCCGCACGCGGTCATCATCGGTTTCAACGTCCGCCCGACCGTGCAGGCAGCCCGCCTGGCCGATCAGGAGAACGTCGATATCCGGTACTACTCGGTCATCTACGACGCGATCGACGAAATCGAGGCTGCCCTCAAGGGCATGCTCAAGCCGATCTACGAGGAGAAGACTCAGGGCACCGCGGAGATCCGGGAGATCTTCCGCAGCTCCAAGTTCGGCAACATCGCCGGTTGTATGGTCACCGACGGTCACATCCGGCGCAATGCCAAGGCGCGCCTGCTGCGCGATGGTGTGGTGGTCGCCGAAACCTCGATCGCCTCGCTGCGCCGGGAGAAGGACGATGTCACCGAGGTCCGCGAGGGCTTCGAATGCGGTCTGACATTGG
>RRZU011323252.1_pt1 | contig 20830 bp, 18 predicted proteins | sample 2165561 | NCBI WGS metagenome assembly RRZU01 (sample SAMN10456909, study PRJNA506462) | wastewater metagenome | isolation source: wastewater sludge | place: USA: Moscow, Idaho | reverse complement strand
GATGCGACCGGTGGCGACCCGCCAGGTGGCGATCCAGTCGTCCGCCGTGATCTTCGCCCCGTCGCCCCACCGCGACAACGGGTTGAGCCGCAGGGTGACGCGGGTGTTGGGCGTGTTCTCCACGTCGGCGGAGACGAGGAAATCGGGGTTGATGCTGGCGCGGCCTGCGGCGTCCAGGCGCATGTGCTGAGGGGTCAAAGGTGCCAGCAGGCGTTGGGCGTCCTCGGTGGCCGCCGCCGGGTGGTGCGGGTTCCATTGGGTGGGCAGCGTCGCGAGCGAGAACCGCAACAGCCCCCCGTCGCGCACGCGGTCGCGGGGCAGCGCGTTGATGTCGCGCGTCGCGTTGGCGGGGATGGCGGTGCTGGAACTGGGGGTCGGCGTCGAGGATGCGGTGCACCCGGCCAGCGTGAATGTCAGGACGGCGCAGAGAGCCGGGACGAGGCGCCGGACGTTCACGGACACCTCCTGTGTGTCTCGGGGTTGAGGCCGGGATTCAGCCTATTCCCCCGTCGTGGAGCCGTTCACACGAACAGGTCACGATTGCCGCCGGTTAGGTCACAGTTCGGCAAACAGCTAGATCCATGAACGAAGCCACATGCGCGCCAACCATTGGCTGTAGGGCAGGGAGCCGTCGGTGAGGACCGGATACAGGTAGGCGAAGTTTGCGATGACCAGGCCGGTGAGGGTGCCGACGATGATCGCGCCGCGGCGCCGACCGGGGGAGCCCGGTGGGCCGATGAGCAGCCCGAAGGCCATCGCCAAGCCGGTGACGGTGAAGGGGATCAAGGTGATGGCGTAGAAGAAGAACTCGGGCCGGTCAGCGGAGGCGAACCAGGGCAACCACAAGGACGCCACGGCGACAACGGGGACGCCGAAGCGCCAGTCGCGCCCGGCGATCCACCAGATGACGGAGATGACGAGTGCGATCGCGGCTAGCCACCACAAGATAGGGGTGCCCATGCCGACGATGACGCGCACGCACGTCTCGGGCCCCGCGCAGCCGTCGGTGCCCACGGGGATGGCGTTGGTCGCGTCGAAGCTGATCGGACGGAGCATGAGCAGCCACCCTGCCGGGTGCGCGTTGTAGGGGTGGGTTTGCTGGCGCATGTAGTCGCCGGTGTGGAAGTTGAAGATTTCTTGGTGGTAGTGCAGCAGCGATGCCAGTCCGGTGCCGAACGCGGCGACCCAGGGGTGGTCGGGATTCTGGGCGCCCCACTGGCGCCCCCACCCGCCGGAGGTCGCTAGCCACCCGCTCCAGGAGGCCAGGTAGACCACGAAGGTGGTGCCGACCAGCGCGATGAACGCGGTGAGTCCCTCGCGCAGGATGGCGGTCCAGGACACGAATCCTGCCCCGGCGAGTCGCCGCGCGCCGATGTCCCACATCACGCTGAGGATGCCGAAGGCGGCCAGCGCGAACAGCGAGTTCCACTTGGTCGCTACCGCTAGACCGAACAACAACCCGGCGACCCACCGCCAGGGACGCCACCACAGGAGGGGCCCGAATTCGCCGCGAAGATCGGTCCAGCCGCGGGCCTCGATCGCGTCGGCGAGCTTGTGGCGGTGGTGGTCGCGGTCGGCGACCAGCGCCGCGACCGCTGCCACGAGGAACGTGGCCTGGAAGATGTCGAGGAGCGCGATGCGGCTCATGGTGAAGGCAAGGCCGTCGAAGGTGAGCAGAATCCCGGCCAGAGCGCCGATCAGCAGGGAGCGCGACAGCCGGCGGGTGAGGCGGATCGTGGCGACCACGAGCAGCGAGCCGAACACGACGGCGGCGATGCGCCAGCCGAAGCTGTTCATCCCGAAGCCCGCCTCGCCCAGCGCGATCAGCCACTTGCCCACCGGGGGGTGGACGATGAACGACCCGTTGGTGGTCAACCCGGACAGGTTGCCCTGAGCGATCTGCTCGTTGACGTTCGCCCCGGACCATTCGGCCTCGTACCCAAACTGCAGCAGCGACCAGGCGTCCTTGGCGTAGTAGGTCTCGTCAAAGATGATCGTGCGGGGATTCCCGACGTTGACGATGCGGATCAGGAAGGCCAGCAGCCCGATCCCGAGCGTGACCCCCCAGCTGATCCAGGGGTTGTCACGCACGCCGTCGCGCAGCCGGTCCAAGGTCACGGGGACATGGTAGCCATCGGCCCTGTCCGCGCCCGGGACGGGTGCGGTTCGCCATACTGGGGGCGTGATGCAGACCGAAGCGGGAGTCTTGATCCTGGCCGCCACCCCGATCGGTGATGTCGAGGACGCGAGCCCTGCCTTGCGCCGCGCGATCCTCCAGGCGGATGTGATCGCGGCCGAGGACACCCGGAGGTTCCGGGATCTGTGCCGGCGCCTGGGCTTGGAGCCGACCGCCAGCGTGGTGTCCTACTTCGAGGGCAACGAGGCGGGACGCGTGGAGGGGCTGCTCGCGTCGATGCAGGACGGTGCCACGGTCGTGGTGGTCACCGACGCAGGGATGCCCGTCGTCTCCGACCCGGGATTCCGTATCGTGCAGGCCGCTGCGGAGGCGGGCATCCGGGTGACGGCCGTGCCGGGCCCGTCCGCCGTCCTCACCGCGCTCGCCGTCTCCGGGCTGCCCAGCGACCGGTTCACGTTCGAGGGGTTCGTCTCCCGCAAGCCCGGTGAACGACGACGTGCGCTCGCCGATGTCGCTGAGGAGCGCCGCACCATGGTCTTCTTTGAGGCGCCCCACCGGCTCGGGGCCTTCCTCGGCGATGCGGCCGACGCGCTGGGGGCGGACCGTCCCGCCGTCGTGTGCCGTGAACTGACCAAAACGTACGAAGAGGTGCTGCGCGGCACCCTGAGCGAACTCGCCACCTGGGCGCAGGGAGAGGTGCGCGGCGAGATCACCATCGTGGTGGCCGGTGCCGTCCCGCGCGCGGGATCGCTGCCTGAGGCCGTCGACGATGTCGTGGCTCAGGTGGAGGCCGGTGAGCGGTTCAAGGCCGCGGTCAGCGCCGCGGCCGAGCGGCATGGTGTCGCCAAGCAAGCCCTCTACGATGCGGCCCTGGTCGCACGGAAGGAACGCGCATGAGCGCACCTGAACTGCCGAAGGCCCCCGAGCCGTTGCCGCGCCCCACCACGGACGCGCACACGCACCTGGCCTCCACGACCGCCAAGACGGGCGTGTCCGCCGAGGATCTGCTGGCACGCGCGGCTGCCGTCGGGGTACACCGGGTCGTGGACGTCGGCTACGACCTGCCGAGTTCCGCCACGGCCGTCGAGGTCGCGAGCCGCCACGACGCGGTCATCGCCGCGATCGCGATCCACCCCCACGATGTCGTCGAACTGGGTGACGGGCTGGACGCCGCCCTGCGCGGCATCGAGGCCCTGCTCGGGTCGCACGACCGGGTGCGCGCCCTCGGCGAGACGGGGCTCGATTACTACTGGATCACCGACGAGGCAGGCCGGGCCGCCCAACGCGACGCGTTCGCCGCCCACATCGCGTGGGCGAAGGCCCACGATCTGGCCCTGGTCATCCACGACCGGGACGCTCACGACGATCTCCTGGACGTGCTGAACGCCGAGGGCTGGCCTGCACGGGTGCAAATGCACTGCTTCTCCGGGGACGCCGCCCTGGCGCGCCGCTGCCTGGAGCAGGGGGCGTACCTGTCCTTCCCCGGGACCGTGACGTTTAAGGCCAACGAGGCGCTCCGCGAGGCGGCCCGGATCACTCCCGCCGATCGTCTTCTCGCCGAAACTGACGCCCCCTACCTGACGCCCGTGCCCGTGCGGGGGCGTCCCAATGCGTCCTTCTTGCTGCCGCACACGGTGCGCTTCCTGGCCGAGGTGCGTGGGGAGCCCGTCGAAGCGGTTGGTGAGGCCGTGGACGCGAACGCCACGGCTTTGTTCGGTGATTGGGGGCACCATGGCTGAGGGATTGCTGGATCCGCGCACCATCCGTGCGCTGGCCGCCGAACTGGGGTTGCGTCCGACCAAGCAACGAGGCCAGAACTTCGTCCACGACGCGAACACGGTGCGCCGCATCGTCACCGCCAGCGGTGTGGACGCCGACGACGCGGTCATGGAGATCGGGCCGGGCCTGGGCTCCCTCACGCTGGGCCTGCTGGAGGTCGCCCGTCACGTCACCGCCATCGAGATCGAGTCCGCGTTGGCGCAGCGGCTGCCTCGCACCGTGGCGCAACGGCTGCCCGATCGTGCCGATCGGCTCACCGTCATCGAGGCCGATGCGCTCGACGTGGCAGACGTCCCCGACCCGCAACCGACCGCCCTGGTGGCGAACCTGCCCTACAACGTCAGCGTCCCGGTACTCCTGCACGTCCTCGCACAGTTCCCCACCATCGAGCACGGCCTGGTGATGGTGCAGTTGGAGGTGGCTGACCGGCTGGTCGCCCCGCCGGGAAGCAAGGTGTACGGCGTCCCGAGCGTCAAACTGGCCTGGTATGCGTCCTCGGCCCGCGTGGGGACGGTTCCGCCGACCGTGTTTTGGCCCGTACCCAACGTCGACTCTGGTCTGGTCTCGCTGCGGCGGCGTCCCGTCCCGGACACCACCGCGACGCGCGCCGAAGTGTTCGGGGTTGTGGATGCCGCGTTCGCCCAGCGTCGCAAGATGCTGCGCGGCGCCCTGGCGGGGCTATTCGGCGGCTCCACAGCCGCGTCGGCGGCGTTGGAGCGTGCCGGGGTGGATCCGCAGGCCCGCGGCGAAGTGCTGACGATCGAGGACTTCGTCGCCATCGCCGAGCAGTTGCCGCGATGACTTCGCTCGCCCCGTTTCGCCCCTGCTGGTAGGAAAGGCGCATGGAGAAGGCCGAGCGGATCAGGGTCCGGGTCCCGGGGAAGGTCAACCTCGCGCTGCGCGTGGGGGGCCGCAGGGCGGACGGCTACCACCCGCTGGACACCGTGTTCCAGGCGGTGTCGCTCTTCGACGAGGTGGAGGCGCTTCCCGCGCCCCGCGGCGTCCGGACGGTGCGGGTGCTCGGTGATCAGGCGTCCCTGGTGCCGACCGATGAGAGCAACCTGGCGTTGAAGGCCGCCCAGGCGTTGGCGTCCTACGCGGGCATGCGGCAGCCCGGCGTGGAGTTGGTGATCCGCAAGACGATCCCGGTCACCGGGGGGATGGCGGGCGGCTCCGCGGATGCCGCCGCCGCCCTGATCGCGTGCGCAGCCCTGTGGCGCATCGATGTCGCGCCCGACGAGCTAGCCGTCGTGGCCGCCGGGCTCGGCGCGGACGTGCCGTTTTGCCTGATGGGTTCCACCGCCCTGGGGCGGGGGCGCGGCGACGAACTGGTACCGATGCTCAGCCGGGGCAGCTATCACTGGGTGCTGGCACTGCCCGACGTCGAACTCTCCACCCCGGAGGTGTTCGCCCGCTTCGACGAACTGAACCCCGACGCCGGTCCCGCCCCCGAGACGCCGCCCGGGCTGCTGGCCGGGCTGGCCAGCGGCGACATCGCCCAGGTGGCCGACAACCTCGTCAACGATCTGCAGCCCGCGGCCGTCTCGCTGCGTCCGCACCTGGCCGATGTGCTGGCGGCGGGGGTGGACGCGGGCGCGTTGGCGGGCATCGTGTCCGGCTCGGGGCCCACCTGCGCCTTCTTGTCTGAGAACGAGGACGCCGCCGTGCGGCTGTCCAACGCGCTGGCGGGCAGCGATCTGGCGCGGGCGGTGCGCCGGGTCTGCGCGCCCGTTCCCGGTGCGCGCCTGCTGTCGTGTTGAGCCGCTAGGCCCGATTGTCGCCCGAGGCCAGCGGGCCTTCGGAGACGCGCAGCACCGGATCGGGGTGGAGGTTCCGCATCCCGTTCCAGGCCAAGTTGACCAGGTGCGCGGCGACCTGAGGTTTGGTCATGGTCGTCTGATTGTGGGATTCGACCCACCACTGTCCGGCGAGCGCCACCAGACCGACGAGCATCTGTGAGTACAGCGGTGCGGTAGCTGGATCGAAGCCGCGGCGGTCGAACTGGGCCGCCAAAAGCCCTTCAACCCGGCTGCCGATGCTCGACAAGATCGTTTGGAACGTCCCGCCAGGGGCGTAGGGGGAGGAGTCGCGGCTGATGATGCGGAACCCGTCCGGTTCTTCCTCGATGTAATCCAGCAGGGCCAGCGTTCCGAGTTCGATCAGCGACCGTGGGTCGGCGTGCGGCCGCGAGATGGCCTGGAAGATGGCGTCGTGGAGCCGGCGCACCTCCTGGTCGACGACGACCGCGTACAGGCCTTCCTTGCCGCCGAAATGCTCATACACCACCGGCTTGCTCACTTCGGCGTGGGCGGCGATCTCTTCGACCGAGGTGCCGTCGAGCCCCCGGTCAGCGAACAGCCCGCGCGCGACGTCGATGAGTTGCTGTCTGCGCTGCTCCCGGGTCATCCGCACGCGTCCGCGGCGGGCGCGTGCGGTGCTCGGTTGACTGCTCACCGCCCTAGTCTCTCGCGTGGCAAGTCGGTGCGCCAATGAAACCGATCACCGGGTGCATGTGCATCGTCACCGTGTCCTCGCCTACACTCATCCCCTGGACGCTCTGGCGTCCGTTCCCCGGTTGGTCTTTCGGTAGGGCCCGCCTGACTTTGAATCAGGATTAGCGCAGTAGGTTCGACTCCTACCCGGGGAGCCGACCCACCATCACGTCTTCGTGCGCGGGGTGAGGATCTGCGCGCGCGCCGTCGTCCTCGCTGCCGGGGTCGCCTATCGCAGGCTCGGCGTCCCCGAACTGGACGCCTACGTGGGCAGCATCGTCTACTACGGCGCGGCGACGGCGATGGCGCGCGAGATGAAGGGGCGCCACGTGGTCGTGGTGGGTGGGGGAAACTCCGCTGGCCAGGCGGCCATCCATCTGGCGACCTTCGCCGCGCAGGTCAGCATCGTGGTGCGCCGCGACGGGCTGGGCGCGACGATGTCGGACTACCTGATTCGGGAGATCGACGCCACGAGCAACATCGACGTGCGCACCGGCACCCGCGTGGTCGGGGGCGGGGGCGAGGGACGCCTGGAATGGCTTGAGGTGGAGGTGCGTGACGCCGACGTCGTCCGCCGTGAGCGCGTGGAGGCGGGTGGTCTGTGCCTGCTGATTGGCGCCGACCCGGCCTGCGACTGGGTTCCCGCCGCGGTGACCCGCGATGAGAAGAACTATCTGCAAACGGGCCGGGATGTCCCCCAGGATCGCTGGCGCGACGGACGCCCGCCCGCCAGCCTCGAGACGGCCGTCCCGGGCGTGTTCGTGGCCGGTGACATCCGCTCTGGCTCCATGAAGCGGGTCGCGGCCGCGGCCGGGGAAGGGGCCACGGTCGTCGCACTGGTACACGACCACTTGGCGCGGCTGCGCGCCGACGAGTTCGCCGCAGACGCGCGGGGGCGTCCGCCTGAGATCAGCCGGTGGTGTGGTGCACGTAGCACCACCGCCACGCTTCGCCGGGTTCGGCTGACTGCATGACGGGGTGGTGGCTGTCGCGGAAGTGGGCGGTGGCGTGACGCCCGGGCGAGGAGTCGCAGCAGCCGACGTGCCCGCATTCCAGGCAACGGCGTAGGGCCACCCAGTCCGTGCCGTCGGCGATGCACGCCGGGCACACGTCAGCTTCGGCGTCCTCGATGGCGGGGTAGCGGTCCAGGTCGGCGCAGCTTTGTGGCTGCGCGATCCGCAGCCCCGCCGTGCGGATGGCTTCCACCCGTTCGGTGTGGGTGTCGATCATCGACTCCTCGACGTCGAGCATGTTCAGCACCTCAGCGATGATGTCCCCGGGAACCGTGCCGGTTTTGCGGATGTCGAGGACCTTCTCGCGTTCGGCGGTCAGCATGGTCCGCCGAATGTAGCCATACATCTCGGAGGGGGACTGGTGGTCGCCGTTGGTGCCGAGGCGTTCCCACGCGGCGAATGAGCGTTCGTTGATGCGCGTGCGGATCATGTCGACGACGTGGTGGGGGTCGTCGATGTCGAGGAGTTCGAGGCCGGCCCGGCCTGCCTCCTGCAGCACGACGGCGCGCGTGAGGGCGTCCGAGGCGGGATCGGGGGCCTCGATGTCGAGGTGCCGCGTCAACCACGGCAAGGTCAGGCCTTGCAGGAACAGGGTCCCGGCCACGACGGTCAGCGCAATCAAGAGGAGGACTTCCCGGTAGGGGACGTCGCTGGGCAGGATGAAGGCCGCCGCCAGCGTGACCACACCGCGCATGCCCGCCCATCCCACGAGGAGGGCCGCGGCCCCGCCGCCGGCGTTCTTGCGGTGGTTGAGCATCAGCGGCACCCGCATGGCGAACACCCAGACCAACCGGACCACGATGACGGTGACCAGCACGCTGCCGCAGACCAGGACGATCCACCCCAGTGGAAGGTGAGATGCAAGCACATCGTGGATGATCCAGTTCGTCTGCAAGCCGATCAGGAGGAAGACCGTATTCTCCAGCAGGAACGAGATGGCGTTCCAGGTCGTGCGTTCGGCGATCCGCGAGGGGGCAGTTTGGATCACGGGCGCCTTGTGCGCCAGCAGGAGGCCCGCGACGACGACAGCGATGACGCCGGAGGCGTGGACGGCCTCGGCCAGCATGTAGGCGGCGTACGGGGTGATGAGCGAGATGGTGGTGTGATCACCGGGTTGGTGATGCGTCGGCGCAGCCGGGCCACGATCATGAACATGACGAACCCGGCCAGCGTCCCGCCCCCTGCGGCGAGCAGGAAGTGGAAGCTGATCTGCCCGAGCGTGACCGCACCGGCGAGGGCGGCGATCGCCGTCCGCAGGGCGACCAGTGCGCTGGCGTCGTTGAGGAGCGACTCGCCTTCCAAGACGGTGACGACGCGGCGGGGAAGCCCGATGCGGCGTCCGATCGCCGTGGCGGCAACGGCGTCCGGCGGGGCGACCACGGCCCCGATCGCGAGCGCGGCCGCCCAGCCCAGGCCCGGGATCAGCCAGTTCACGACGGCTCCCACCGCGAAGGTGGTGACGACGACCAGGCCGACCGACAACAAGATAATGGGGCGGCGGTTGGCGGCGAAGTCGACCAGCGAGGTTTGCAGCGCGGCCGTGTAGAGCAGCGGAGGGAGCAAACCCAACAAGACGATCTCTGGTTCGAGATGGATCTGCGGCAGGAAGGGCAGGTAGGAGGCCACCGCGCCGACGATCAGCAGCAGGGGCGGGGGTACGTTGAGGCGTTCGCTGACGGCTTCGGCGGCCAAGACGCCCACGGCGATTCCGACGAGGATGAGGGCGATGTCCACGCGCCTATTGTGCAGCCCGCGACGCCGACCCTTGACGGCGAGCCGCGTGGGGGAGGTCTGCGGACGGTAGGCTGCTGCACGCGAATGACCCCGCGTCGATGAAGGAGCCCCTGATGGACGACCAGGTACCGGGCGTAGCAGGCGTAGTGGTGCTGGCGGCGGGCGCGGGAACGCGCATGAAGTCACGCACCTCGAAGCTGCTGCATCAGATTGCAGGGCGTTCCCTGCTCAGCTACGCCATCCATGCGGCCGAGTTCCTCGACCCTGAGCGCCTTGTCGTGGTGGTGGGCCATGAGCGCGAACAGATCGAGGCGCACCTGGCCGACATCGCCCCCCAGGTCACGGTCGCGGTCCAAGAGCAGCAAAACGGCACCGGCGACGCCGTGCGCGCAGGCCTGGAGTACCTCGCCGACGTTGAGGGGGAGATCGTCGTCACCTACGGCGATGTTCCACTACTCACCGGGGAGACGCTCGCCGCCCTCGTGGCGGCCCACCGCACCCACAGCGATGCGGTGACGGTGCTCAGCACGGTGCTGGACGATCCGAGCGGCTATGGGCGCATCGTTCGTGACGCCGACGGCGGCCAGGTCGCGGCCATCGTCGAGCAGAAGGACGCCACCCCCCAGCAGGCTGCCATCACCGAGATCAACGCGGGCATCTACGTGTTCGACGCGGCGACGCTGCGGGCCGGGCTGGCGTCCCTCACCACCAACAACGCGCAGGGCGAGTTGTACCTCACCGACGTCATCACGTTCGCCCGCGAACGGGGCCGTGACGTGCACGCCATGATCTTGGAGGATCGCTGGCAGGCCGAAGGCGTGAACGACCGCATCCAGTTGTCCCGGCTGGGGCGCGAACAGAATCGTCGCCTGCTGGAGAAGTGGATGCGTGCCGGGGTCACGATCCTCGACCCGGAAACCACCTGGGTCCACGACACCGTTGATCTGGCCCCCGACGTGACGCTGCTGCCGGGCACCCACCTCGAAGGCGCGACCTCGGTCGCTACAGGGGCCACCATCGGCCCCGACACCACATTGATCGACGTCGAGGTGCGCGAGGACGCCACCATCGTCCGGACGCACGGGTCGCTGGCGATCATCGGGGCGGGCGCCTCGGTGGGGCCGTTCGCCTACCTGCGTCCGGGGACGGAGTTGGGGGATCGCGGCAAGATCGGCACCTTCGTGGAGACCAAGAACGCCACGATCGGCGAGGGCGCCAAGGTGCCGCACCTCACCTATGCGGGCGATGTCGAGATCGGGCCGGACGCCAACATCGGCGCGGGCACGATCTTCGCCAACTACGACGGCGTCACCAAGAGCCGTTCCGTGGTGGGCAAGGCGAGCTTCGTGGGCAGCAACTCGGTCATCATGGCGCCGGTCGAGATCGCCGACGGGGCCTACGTCGGCGCCGGGTCGGCGATCACCGACCCGGTGGGGCCTGGTGAACTGGCGGTGGCCCGGGCCCGGCAGCGTAATATCGCCGGATGGGTGGCGGCTCGGCGCGCAGGCACCAAGACCTTCACCGCAGCCCAAGAAGCGAGCGAAGGGACGCCCGAGCAGTGACCGGGATCAAGCGTCAGTCCGAGAAACACCTCATCGTGGCGTCCGGGCGGGCGTTCCCCGAACTGGCCGACGAAGTCGTCAGCCTGCTGGGGGTGGAGTTGGTCCCGACCAGGGCGCTCACCTACGCGAACTCCGAGATTTACGTGCGTTTCGAGGAGTCGGTGCGCGGCGCGGACGCGTTCGTCATCCAGGCACACCCGGCGCCGGTCAACGAGTGGCTCATGGAGCAACTCATCATGATCGACGCGCTGAAGCGGGCTTCGGCCAAACGCATCACGGTCGTGTCGCCGTTCTACCCGTACGGGCGTCAGGACAAGAAGCATGCGGGCCGCGAGCCCATCTCCGCCCGGCTCATCGCCGACCTGTACAAGACCGCAGGCGCGGATCGGTTGATGTCGATCGATCTGCACGCCTCCCAGATCCAGGGATTCTTCGACGGGCCCGTCGATCACTTGATCGCGCTCCCGGTGCTGGAGGAGTACATCCGCACGCACTACCCGCTGGACAACCTGACCGTCGTCAGCCCCGACGCTGGCCGCGTCCGCTTGGCCGACGCGTACACCGACCGGCTGGGTGCGCCGCTGGCGATCATCCATAAGCGGCGTGACCCGAACAAGGCCAACGAGGTGGCGGTCGGGGAGGTCGTCGGTGACGTCCGGGGCCGGGTGTGCCTGCTTGTGGACGACATGATCGATACTGCGGGCACGATCACGGCGGCCGCGCATACGTTGAAGGAGCACGGCGCCGCCGGCGTGATCGCTGCAGCGACGCATCCGATCTTGTCGGGCCCGGCTGCCGAGCGGCTGAACTCGGCGCCGTTCGAGGAGATCATCGTCACCAACACGCTCCCGATCCCTGACGGGGTGAACGTGCCGAAGCTCACCACGTTGTCGGTTGCTCCGCTGATCGCCGAGGCGATCCGGCAGATTTTCGAGGACGGTTCGGTCACCAGCCTGTTCCAGGGCGCCAGCCTGTAAGGCGGCCTCACGCGCCTTGCTTGTGCGCGTCAGCGGGGGCGGGTGAAGATCAGCGCGACCGCTCGCAGCGCGAGGATCACCCCGGCGAAGGCGAGCAGCAGGCCCAGCAGGCTGAACGTGTCGATGCCCGCGATCAGCGGGAGCCCGCCGCCGCTGGTGACCAGCACGATGCCTCCGACGACGGCCGCGCCCGCCAGCAGGGCGAGGACGAGTTGCTGCACCAGCGACGTCACGAAGCGCCGGTCGTGCGGATCGTGGAACAAGGACACCCGCACCGCAAAACGGCCTTCGGTCAGGTCGTCGGTCAGCTTGTCGATGCGCCGCGGCAGGTGCTCCAGCACGGGCAGGATGCGCACCATCCGGCGTTGCAGTTGGGCGGTCACGCCTTCAGGGGAGAGATCGCCGGTGACGTCCTTGGCGACACAGCGCGCCGCCTCGACAAGATCGAGCCCCGGGTCGAGACGTTTGAGTGTCCCTTCGAGCGCGCCCAGGGAGCGCAGGGCGGCGGCGATCTGCGGGGGGACGCCGAAGCCATAGCGCATCACCAGCGACAGCAGTTCACCGAACACTTTGAGGCTTCCGCCGCGTCCGATGCCGCCGCGGTAGCGGGTGATGAGCAGCCCGATCTCGCGCTGCAGCGCACGCTCGTCCAGCGTGTCGGGCCGGTCCAGCAACTCCAACACGCAGTCGGTGGCCAAGACGGGGTCGTCGGCGTCGATCGACCACAGCATCAGGGCCAGCGTCTGACGGGAGGGGGCGTCCAGGCGTCCTACTGATCCGAAGTCGAGCAGCCCCACCGCGCCGTCGGGCCAGATCACGACGTTGCCTGCGTGCAGGTCGGCATGAAAGATGCCATCACCGAGGAGTTGGCCGAGCACTGCGGCCAGGAGGGTCTGCGCGGACGCCGCGCGCGTGTCGGCGTCCAGCGCCTCGATGAGGTCGTCCGCCTGGGCGATGGGGGTCCCGGTGAGTCGCTCCATGACGATGACGTGACGCCCCGAGAGTGCGTCGTAGACGTGCGGGATGCGGACGCCGCGCGCGTCGGCGCTGGGGCGGAGGGCCTCCATGTTGTCGAGTTCGGCGCGGTAGTCGAGTTCCTCGTTGAGGGACGCCGCGAACCCTTCGACGAGCCCACTGACGCCCAACTGGCGTGCCCACGGAGTGCCTCGCTCCAGCCGCCTGGCGAGGCGTCGCAGGATGTCGAGATCGAGGTCGACCTGCGCGTCGGCGCCCGCGCGTTGCGCCTTCACGACGACGGGCTCCCCGCTCACCAGAGTGGCCGTGTGGACCTGGGCGAGCGACGCCGACGCGAGGGGTTCGGGATCGATTTCTGAAAACACCTCCTCCAGCGGGCGGCCGAGTTCAGCCTCCACGGCAGTCGCGAACACGGGCCACGGTTGCGGCGCGACGCGGTTGGTGAGGTGGGACAGCTCCTCCAGATACACCGGGGGAAGCAGATCCGCCCGCGTGGACAACATCTGGCCCAGTTTCACGAACGTCACCCCGGACTGCTCCAACGCGAGGCGCAGCGAATGGGCGGTCACGGCAGGCCGGTCGTCGCCGCGCAGGCCGCGTAGCTGGGAGGTGAGGCCGTTGCGGGCCAGGATCGTCGTGATCTCCCCGTAGCGGCGGGCGGTGGCGAAGCGGCGCCCCCACCCGAAGAACGCCGACCGCAGCGGGGGCAGGGATCCGGTGGGCCACAGCACTTCGAGCCCCACCAGGACGGCTGCGCTGAAGGCGAACCCCCACAGGGCCAACACGATGAGGACGAGCAGGCCTGCCCCGGCGCTCGCGTCGGTGATGACCATCGTCCCGGACTCCAGGGCCCACCCGATGACGCCGAAGAAGATGCCGATGGTCAGGATCGAGACAACGAACGAGCGGAGCCACCCCACCGGGACGCCCAGGACGCGGCGGGCCGCGTGGACCAGCAGCCACGCCTGCAACACGCTCACGGTGAGTGCGGCGATGCCGCTGAAGAACGATTCGAGCCCGGCGAGCACGTTCATCGGATCCCCTCACGCAGGTTGGATGCCCCTCCTGCGAGCCTAGCCAGCCCAGCGCATAACGCCGTCGACCCGTGTTCCTCCCCGCCCGTGCCGCTGAACTTTCTGCCCCCTGCGGTGTGAGGTAGGATGCTCAGGTTGCTTGGCGAGGGGACGTCTGATCCCGTGATCGACAAGGTCCTCCCTTGCCACGTCTGTACCGCAAGGTTGAGGAGAACCACACATGAGCGATGAGCTGAAGCTTGCAGCCGAGTCCCGCAATGAGTTCGGCAAGGGCGCTGCCCGCCGGATCCGCCGCGCCAACAAGGTGCCCGCCGTTATCTACGGCCACGGCGGCGACCCGATCCACATCACGCTGCCCGGCCACGAGACCCTGATGGCGCTGCGCACCGCGAACGCCCTGCTCACCCTCGTCATCGATGGCGCCGAGCCCGAGTTGGCCCTGCCCAAGCAGGTGCAGCGCGACCCGATCACCGGCTTCCTCGAGCACGTCGACCTCGTCATTGTGAAGAAGGGCGAGAAGGTCAGCGTCGAGGTTCCGCTGCTGATCACCGGCACCATCAAGGAAGACCGCATCCTGGTTCAGGACCAGCAGGCCATCACCCTCGAGGTCGAGGCCACGAACATCCCGGCCCACGTCGAGATCGACGGCGGCGCCCTGCAGATCGGCGACCAGATCACTGCCGCCGACCTGAAGCTGCCCGCGGGTGCCGTGTTCGCTGGCGACCCCGAGGAACTGATCCTCTCCATCGCCCCGGCCCCCACGACCGAGGAACTGGACGCGGAACTGGACGCCGCCGTGGCCAAGGCTGGCGACGAGCCCGCCGAGGCTGCTTCCGAGGAAGCCGCGGAGTAAGTCCTTGCCGCACCCGTGGTTGGTGGTCGGGCTCGGTAATCCGGGCCCGACCTACGCGTCCACCCGGCACAACGTCGGCTTCATGGTGGCTGACGAACTCGCCGGGCGGGCGCGCGCACCGTTCACGGCGCCGCGCGGCATGCGCGCCGACGTGTGCGAGACGCGGCTGACCCCTGCGGGGATGGGCGGCGTGGGGGCTGACGCCCAGCGCGTCGTCGTGATCAAGCCGCGCACGTTCATGAACGATTCGGGTGCCGCCGTCGGTAAGGCGTCCGCGTTCTACAAGATTCCCCCCGAGAACGTGATCGTCGTCCACGACGAACTCGATCTGGATTTCGGGCGCCTGCGCGTCAAGAAGGGCGGGGGCGACAACGGGCACAACGGCCTGAAGTCGATCCGTGCCGCGTTGGGCACCGGCGATTTTTACCGGGTCCGGTTCGGTATCGGGCGCCCGCCCGGTCGTCAGGACGCCGCCGCGTATGTGCTGGCGACGATCCCGGCATCCTTGCGCGAGGACTACGCCGTCGAGGCGTCCCGCAACGCCGACGCCGTCGAGACGCTGATCGCTGCGGGCCTCGAAGCAGCCCAGAACCGCTTCAACTCCTGAGGCGGGCAGCGGCAGAGCGTTATTTCAGGATCGCAGGAAGGGCACCGGGCCAACTGCGGCGAGCCGATTCCGTGCCCTGTTTTCATGGGATATGACCGTGAAGACGTTTCTCAGGGTTCCCAAGGCTCATCCAGGTGATCGCGTCGCGGTGCTCCTCGGCGGGGACACGCTGGAACTCAGCGAGCCCGGCGAGGCTGAGGACTTCGGTCGGCGTTATCACCGAGCCCTGGACGTGGGCGGGGCCGGCGCGGACAGTGTCGGGGCAGAGCTGGGGTGGCTGTATCGAAGTGATCGATCAGATCGCACTGGCGGGGCGGATGCCGGCCGTGACCGACGTGGCGGGCTTCATCCTCCTGTTGGAGACCAGCGAGGAAATCCCCTCCGCTGACGAGGTGAAACGGTGGGTGCGAGCCCTGGGTGAGCGCGGGGTGCTCGAGGCTGCCGCAGGGGTTCTGGTCGCCCGTCCACCGGTCAGCGCGCTAGACAAGCCTGTTCCGTCAGCATCCGAGCGCTCTCGGCTTCGTGCGGAGCAACGCGAGACCATCATCGAGCAGGTTTCTCGACACAACCCTCATGCCGTGGTCTGCGTGGGTGTGCCGTGTGGACACACGCGCCCGCAATGGATCGTCCCCTTCGGGGGCATCATCACCCTCGACGGTGTGAGTCAGGTCGTCGAGGCTCACTATCAGCCCTGACCACGCGCTGCGATCCACTCCGCTCCGACCCGGGCTCCATGGGGAGTGTCAGGGGCCGCCTCTAGACTGTCCGTCGTGAATCTTGCGGGCCTTCTTGAGCTCGTCGCTTCCGAACCCGTCATTGCTGAGCTGGTCTCGCATGCGCGCGTGGGCTCGGATGCGACGTTGGACGTCTCCTGTCCCAGCGCGCTGCGCCCACTCCTGGCGTCCGTGCTGCGCGCCCGCGCGGATCGTCCACTGCTGGTGGTCACCTCGACGTACCGCGAGGCGGAGAACACCCGCGACACGCTCGCGTCCGTGTTGGGCGAAGACGACGTGGCCTACTACCCGGCCTGGGAGACGCTGCCGCACGAGCGCCTCTCGCCGCGCTCGGACACGGTGGGTCGCCGCCTGAGCGTCCTGCGGCGGCTCGCGGGCCACGATGAGCTCCCGGCGCCCGGCGTCATCGTCGCGCCGGTGCGAGCCATCTTGCAGCCACAGGTTGCGGGGCTCGGTGATCTGCTCCCGGTCCGGATCGAGGCCGGGCGCGACTACGACGTCGATGAGATCGCAGCAGCGCTGGTGGATGCCGCCTACGTGCGCGTGGATTTGGTGGAGCGGCGGGGCGAGTTCGCGGTGCGCGGCGGCATCATCGATGTCTTCCCGCCCACGAGCGAGCACCCCTACCGCGTGGACTTCTTCGGGGATCAGGTCGAGGAGATTCACCCCTTCTCGGTGGCCGATCAACGCTCCATGGAGGAGACGCTGCCTGCCATCACCGCCGACCCCTGCCGCGAACTGCTGCTGAGCGACGCCGTGCGGGAGCGGGCGGCCACGCTGTCGATGCGCACCGACCTGGGTGAGCAGTTGCGTGAGATGTTCGCCAAGATCGCCGAGGGCCACGCCGTCGACGGCATGGAGGCGCTCGCCGCCGTGCTGGTCGACCGCCTCGAACTGCTGGTCGATGTCTTGGCCCCCAACACGACCGTCTTGGTGAGTGATCCCGAGAAGGTGCGGGCGCGCGCTATGGAACTCCACGCCACCAGCCAAGAGTTCTTGATGGCGTCCTGGGCGGCGGCCGCCGAGGGCGGTAAGGCGCCGATCGATCTGGGCGGTTCGGCGTACCGGACGCTGGGTGAGGTGCGCACCGAGGCGCTGGGGCGGGGCGTGGCGTGGTGGACGCTGTCCGCGTTCGCCGAAGATCCCGCCAGCTTGCAGATCGCCGCCGAAGAGAACGAGCCCTTCCGCGGAGATCTCGAAGCGGCCCTGGGTGCGGTCCGGTCGTCGTTGGACGCCGGGATGAGCGTGGTGATGGTGGCAGACAGCCCCGGGCGTGCGACGCGCCTCGGCGAGGTGCTGGCCGAGCACGACCTGGCCGGGCGGGCCTCGATCGTCACCGCAGATCTGCGGCACGGCTTCCGCCTCGACAAGGTGAACCTGCAGGTCTTCACCTCCGGGGATCTCTCCGGCGTCCAAGGGGTCGAGAAGGCCCCCCGGAAGATGCCTGCGCGGCGCAAGAACACGATCGACCCGCTGGAACTCAAGCCCGGGGACCTGATCGTCCACGACGCGCACGGTGTGGGCCGCTACGTCGAGATGGTGACCCGGACGGCCGCCGGGGCGACCCGGGAGTACCTCGTCATCGAGTACGCGCCCTCCAAGCGTGGTCAGCCGGGGGATCGGCTCTTCGTCCCCATGGACGCCCTCGACCAGGTCACCCGCTACGTGGGCGGGGAGGCTCCCGCACTGGACCGGATGGGGGGAGCGGACTGGAACAAGCGCAAGAGCCGCGCCCGCAAGGCCGTCCGGGAGATCGCCGCCGAACTCATCAAGCTGTACGCGGCGCGGCAGGCCACCCAGGGGTACGCCTTCGGTGTCGACAGCCCGTGGCAGCGTGAACTCGAAGACAACTTCGCCTACGTGGAAACACCCGATCAGTTGGCCGCCGTCAGCGATGTCAAGCGCGACATGGAGCAGATCGTCCCCATGGACCGCCTGATCTGCGGCGATGTGGGGTACGGGAAGACCGAGATCGCCGTCCGGGCCGCGTTCAAGGCCGTCATGGACGGCAAGCAGGTCGCGATCCTGGTCCCGACCACTTTGCTGGTCCAGCAGCATTACGCCACCTTCGCCGACCGCTACGCGGGGTTCCCGGTGACGGTTGCCTCCCTGAGCCGGTTCCAGACGCCCGCGGAGTCGAAGAAGGTCATCGACGGCCTGCTGGACGGCTCGATCGACGTCGTCGTTGGCACTCACCGGCTGTTCTCCCAGGAGGTCCTGTTCAAGGATCTGGGCTTGGTGATCGTCGATGAGGAGCAGCGCTTCGGCGTCGAGCACAAGGAGGCGCTGAAGAAGATGCGCCTCAACGTCGACGTGCTGTCGATGTCGGCCACCCCGATCCCGCGAACGCTGGAGATGGCGATCACCGGCATCCGCGAGATGAGCGTCATCGCAACCCCACCCGAAGAGCGCCATCCCGTGCTGACGTTCGCCGGGCCCAGCGACGACGCCCAGATCAGGGCCGCGATCCGGCGCGAACTGGCCCGCGAGGGGCAGGTGTTCTACATCCACAATCGGGTCGGCACCATCGAGAAGGCTGCGGCGCGGATCCGGGATCTGGTGCCCGAGGCCACCGTCGAGGTCGCTCACGGTCAGATGAACGAGCACCAGTTGGAGCAGGTGATGCTCGACTTTTGGGAGCGTCGCGCCGACATCTTGGTGTGTACGACCATCGTCGAGGCAGGCCTGGACATCTCCAGCGCGAACACCCTCATCATCGAGCGGGCGGACCTGCTGGGCCTCTCTCAGCTGCACCAGTTGCGCGGACGCGTGGGGCGGGGTCGCGAACGCGGCTATGCCTACTTCCTGTATCCGCCGGACAAGCCCCTCACCGACACCGCGCACGACCGGCTGGCCACGATGGCCGCCCACACCGATCTGGGCGCTGGCATGGCGATCGCGATGAAGGACCTGGAGATCCGCGGCGCAGGCAACCTGCTGGGGGACGAACAGTCCGGACACATCGCCGACGTGGGCTTTGATCTCTACATCCGTCTGGTGGGCGAGGCGGTGGCCGACTTCCGCGGCGAGGCTGCCGAACCAGAACCCGAGATGAAGATCGAACTCGCGGTGGACGCCCACCTGCCCACCGACTACATCGAGTCGGAACGGCTGCGGTTGGAGATGTACAAGCGGTTGGCGGCGGTACGGGAGGAGTCCGACCTCGACGCGGTGCGCGCCGAACTGCTGGATCGCTACGGTCCGCTGCCCGCCCCGGTGGAGAACCTGTTCGCGGTGAGCCGGTTCCGGATGCTGGCCCGCTCGCTCGGCGTCACCGAGGTGCTCAGCGCGGGCACCATGGTCCGCTTCGCCCCGGTGAGCCTGTCCGAGTCGGCCGACATGCGTCGGGCACGCCTCTACCCGGGGTCGCGGCTGAACCGGGCCACGGGCCAACTGTTCTTGCCGCGTCCGATGACGCAACCCATCGCGGGCAAACCGGTGACGGATGCCCCCTTGCTGGAGTGGGCGGCGCAAGCGATGACGGCACTTCTCAGCCCAGCCCGCTAGGATCGCCACGACTGTCACGCGTTCAGGAGTCCACTGATGAACAAGGCAATTCGCCGCCTCGCCGTAGGTGCCGCTCTTGCGGCCTTCACCCTCACCGGGTGCGCCTCCTGGCCCGGAACGGGGGTGCGCGTCGGCGCGACCCGCATTTCCGACGATGCGATCGTGCGTGCATCGGTCGCGATTCAGGACATCCGTGGTGCCGGCGATGCGGACGCCACCGAAGTGCTGCAGACCGCAGCCTCCGGGTTCGCGCTGGGCGAGGCCGCCCGGCAGATCGCTGCGCAGAACAACATCGAGGTGACGACGGCGGCCAAGCAGTCTGCCGTGACCGTCAGCCCGGCCCTGTTCGCGTCCCCCGACGTCGGCCCGCTGATCGACGGGATCGCCACGAATGCGGTCGTGGCCTCCAAGCTCGGCCAAAACGCCTACCTCGACCAACTGAGCCGCATCCAGATCGAGGTCAACCCCCGCTACGGGAACTGGTCCGCGTCCCAGGCGGCGCTCACGTCCTCGGCGTTGTCGACGTCGCTCGAGGCGTTGCAGGCCAATCGCTGAACCTATGGCCGATCAGCACCCCGAACTGATGCGTCTCATCGGGGTCATGGCGCGGCTGCGCCGTGATTGCCCGTGGGACGCCGAGCAGACGCATCGGTCGCTGGTCACGTACCTGATCGAGGAAACCGCTGAGGTCGTCGAGGCGATCGAGGACGGCGAGGATCCCCACCTCGTCGAAGAACTCGGCGACCTGCTGTTGCAGGTGCTGTTCCATGCGCAGATCGCCGCCGATGAGGGCCGCTTCGACCTGGAGGATGTCGCGCACGGCATCGCCGACAAGCTGGTCGCTCGTCACCCGCACGTGTTCGCGTCCGGTGAGGTGCCCGGCGACCTGGACGCGACCTGGGAGGCCCGCAAGCGCGCCGAGAAGGGTCGCACCTCCGCCTTGGACGGGATTCCCCCGCTGAATGCGCTGGCCCGCAGCATGAAGGTCATCCGCCGGACTCGCAAGCTCGCCGTGCCGTTGGAACTGCCGCGCCAGCCGATCTCTGCGGAGGCGACGGGGGCGGGCATCTTGGAGTTGGTGGCCCGGGCCGAGGCCAGCGGCCTGGACGCCGACCAGGCCGTCCGTGACGCGGTGCGTGCCCTCGAGCAGGCCGTGGTCGCCGCCGAACAGGCACAGGGGTCCGACGCGACGCCGTGAGCCGAAGGCATGCCTGATCGCCTCCGTGCCGCCTCGCCCGCCGATCGAAATACGCACCAGCACTTTGTGCCGGTGAGCGATACCCTGGAGGTGGTCCACTCACCGACGAAAGGTATGTCACTGTGGCACTCATCGATGTCGTAACCGCCCGCGAGATTCTGGATTCCCGCGGTAACCCGACCGTCGAGGTCGAGGTCCTCCTGGATGATGATTCGCTGGGCCGCGCGG
>RRZU012249764.1_pt1 | contig 20833 bp, 16 predicted proteins | sample 2165561 | NCBI WGS metagenome assembly RRZU01 (sample SAMN10456909, study PRJNA506462) | wastewater metagenome | isolation source: wastewater sludge | place: USA: Moscow, Idaho | reverse complement strand
GCAAAGGGTCTGGTAGAGCGCGGCGTACTGGCTGCTCATGATGTCGGCGGTGAAGTGGCGGTCAAAGCGCTGCCGGGCAGCTTGTCCCATCCGGGTGGCGAGTGCTGGCTCGTGCCAGAGTGTATCCAGTGCGTGGCGCAGGGCGACGGGGTCGTCTGGTGCGGTGACCAGTCCGGTGACGCCGTGCTGGTTGATATGGCTGGTGCCGCTTCCAATTTCGCATGAAATCAGTGGCTTGCCGAACATGGCTCCTTCCAGCAGGGCAATGCCGAAAGCTTCCGAACGCAGGTGTGAGGGTAACACCAGGCCGTGGCACAGCTGCAGGAGGGCTGTCTTGTCCTGGTCAGGAAGGCTTCCGAGCAAATGGACGTGAGTCAGCTGACGGCGATGGATGTGCTCTTGCAAGGCGGGTCCGAGCGGGCCGCTTCCGACAAGGACGACGGGATATTGACTGCCCGGCAGGGCCTCAAGCAGGGTATGCAGGCCCTTGTAGTAACGCAGGGCACCAATGAACAGAAAGAATGGACCGGGGAATTGTCGCTGCCAGTAATCCAGCCGTTGCGGATCGGGAGCGGGATAACTGGATGGATTGATGCCGATGGGAATGACGCTGGTTTTGTCGGAGTACTGTGCCAGAACCGGGCTGGTGGCAAGATAGTTGGGGGAGGTGGCGACAATATGATTGACGCTTCGAAGGAAGCGGTTCATCAGGGGGCGGTAGAGCCTGGCCAGGTTTTTCTGTTTGACGATGTCGGAGTGATAGGTAAGCAGCGTCGGTTTTTTCAGTTGGCTGCTGAAGTGCACCAGATCCATGAATGGCCAGGGGAAGTGGTAATGGATAAGGTCGGCATGCGCGGCGAGGTCCCTGAAGTCACGAAAGGCATGAAGTGAAAAACCCGTTGAGGCCAAATGAATGTCAAGCTGTGAGCGATGGGTCTGGTGCTGTGCGCAGGGTTCGTTGCGGGCATTGCCGCGCGGGCTCAGGTACAGCACTTCGGTGTCGATATGGTGCTGTCGGCATCCTTCTGCGAGTTGAAAGATGACCTGTTCGATGCCGCCAAAGCTGTCAGGGTAGTAAGTCTTGAAAAAATGCAGAACGCGCAAGCTGTCAGTCCTGTGGTGCGGGGATCCAGTCCCGCAGGGAGGCAGAGAAGTCCGGAGCGGCAATGCCATCCGCAGGATGGCATTGTCACGATCATTGGTGCCGGCAAATCACTTGGTATCGTGATGATTGTCGGATTGCACGGCCGGTTTCAGGCACGGCCGTAACGGTCTTCCAGGCGAACAATATCGTCTTCACCGAGGTATTGCCCGCTTTGTACTTCGATCATGATCAGGTTGATCAGGCCGGGGTTTTCTACCCGATGGCAATGACCTGCCGGAATGAATGTGGATTCATTGGTGTTGACCAGAAACACTTTGTCGCCATTGGTGACTTGTGCCATGCCGTTGACGACAATCCAGTGCTCACTTCTGTGATGATGCATTTGCAACGACAGGGAGGCTCCGGGCTTGACTTCAATGCGCTTGATTTTGAACCCGTCACCTTCTTCCAGAGTGGTGAATTTTCCCCATGGTCGGTAGACGGTCTTGTGCAGTCTGTAGGCTTCGTGATTGTCAGTTTTCAACTGTTCAACGACACGTTTTACATCTTGGGTGTGGTCTTTGTGTGCGACCAGAAGAGCGTCGTCGGTATCGACTATCACGAGATCTTCAACACCTACTGTTGCTACCAGGCGGCCATGGCTGCGGATGTAGGTATTTTTGGTATTGATCAGCAGTGTATCGCCTTCGGTACGGTTCAATTGGGTGTCGGGCACAATTCTTTCCGACATGGCGAGCCATGAGCCGATGTCACTCCAGTCAAAGCGTGCAGAAACCACGGCTATTTTTTCTGACTTTTCCATGATGGCGTAATCGATGGAAGTGTCGGCAATTTTATGCAAGGTACTGGCATCGAGTTGCACGACGTGATGGTCGGGGTCGGTTCCATGATGGGAAGCGGCAAGACAGTCTCGAGCGAGATTTAAGGTGTCTGGCAGGAAATGGCCGATTTCATCCAGCATGGTACCTGCTGTAAAACAGAACATGCCGGCATTCCATATGTAACGACCGGATTCAATAAAATTTTGAGCTGTTTGCTGATCCGGTTTTTCGACAAATCGACGGACTTTAAAGCAATCGGGGGCTAGGGGAGTATCGCACTCGATATAGCCAAAGCCTGTTTCAGGCTTCGTCGGAACGACGCCAAAGGTGACCAGTTTTCCTGTAGCTGCGAGTGAAACTGCCTGCTCGACTGATTCAGCAAAAGAGGATTGGTCTTCAATGAGATGATCTGCGGGAAGAATGAGCAGTACAGCATCAGGCCCAAACAGGGTGCTGACTCGATTTGCCGCCAGCGCAATGGCAGCAAGCGTATTCCGGCCGAAAGGTTCAAGCAAATAATGTGCCTTGGGCGGATTTACCCGAAGCTGCTTGGCAGACGATGAATACTCTTCACGGGAACGAAAATAGTATTCAAGGTTAGTGACCGTCAGGATGTGGCTGACGCCGGGTAAATTCATGCATCTGGCATATGTTTTTTGCAGCAAAGTGTCGCCGTCATGCTGGCGAATGAAGGGTTTGGGGTGCGCTTGTCGGGAGAGTGGCCAAAGGCGAGTCCCGGCACCGCCAGACAAGACAACGGGGATTAGCATCTTGTAATTCCAGTGCTTGGTTATGGTAAAAATAAGCAGATAATTATAAACTATTTAGACTGTCAGGGTCCGATCGGTAAGCTAAAAAAACGGATGCTAAGCAATCGTATACTCCACGGGGCAGCTTTCTACGGGGATGGTGGCGATATTGCAAATGTATTCGTGTTTGCATGATGCTCATAACATTGTTGCCGAATCCGCTGTTGGGGAGGACTGTGCAAGAGGTATAAGGATGTGTCTCCTCGCAAGAGCTTTATTGTCTTGCATTTGAGGAGTCTGAGCGTCGCTGGGGTCTGTTAAGTTGTGGTGGCACAGAGGGTGTAGCTGCTTTACGACACCTCTGGCTGGCTGGCGGAGGATGAGTGATCTTTGGTTGGCTGACAGCAGAGGGGGGGCTGAGGTACATGTGTGGCTGCTGTTCAGGTTGCTTTCACTTGGCGGGTTGCTCGTTATGGGGTTGCATTTACCTGTGGTACGGTAAGTGTGTACGGCTTGGCGCAAATCCGGGTTGGGTAATTGAGTCTCGATTACACAAAAAATGTAATATCTTATATAATAAGAAATTTTAATTGTCTTTAACGTAGCGAAGAATTCATTAAATGCGAGCAATTTTAGATATCTGGTCATTTCGTACCTTCATATTAGGTAGCATTCGTCGTGAGATTTCTAGTCGTTATAAAGGGACTGTGATGGGGTCTGCGTGGGTTGTTATCAACCCGCTCATGATGATCATTATTTATACTGTGATATTTTCCCAGGTAATGCATAGTCGACTCAATGGAGTCGGTGGTACATATTCTTACAGTATATTCCTGTGCGCGGGTTTATTGCCTTGGTTGTTTTTTTCAGATCTTGTGAGTAAGTGCCAAGGTGCCTTTGTTGATAATGGTAATTTGCTTAAGAAAATGCATTTCCCAAGAGGGTGCTTGCTGGTTATTGCCTTGGGGAATGCTGGTTTTAATTTTTTGGTTATTTTTACAATTTTTGCTTGCTTTCTATTGCTGACTGGAAACTTTCCTGGTGTGGAGGTTTTTTCCATAGTGCCCGTTATGCTGCTGCAAATTTTATTGTCGCTTGGAATCGGTATTTTTTTGGCAACTGCCAATGTGTTTTTCCGTGACATTGGTCATATTGTTGGTTTGCTTTTGCAGTTTGGTTTTTGGTTTACTCCTATTGTATATCCGTTGAATGTTTTGCCGGTGTGGGTGCAGAAAATAATCCAAGTTAATCCATTGGTTGGTATTTTTCATTTTTACCAGACGGTGTTTGTGTGGAAACAAGTGGGCGATTGGCTGGGGTTGTTGCCGGCTGTTGGGTGGACTGTTGTAATGCTGCTGTTGGGTGTGAATGTTTATCGCCAGCATCAGAATGAAATGGTGGATGAGTTGTGATGCATGCAATTGAAGTGCAGTGCTTGGGTAAGGCGTATAAGAGGTACTCAAACCGATTGGGTAAACTTAGGGAATGGTTGTTTTTTAATGGGAAGCGATATCACACTCTTGAGTGGGTGTTTCGTGATGTTAGCTTTTCCGTGAAAAAAGGTGAGTCTGTTGGCATAGTTGGGCAAAATGGTGCCGGTAAAAGTACTTTGCTTAAAATGTTAACCGGCACAACTAATCCTACAGAAGGCTCTATTGTTCACGATGGAGAAATTGCTGCGCTGCTTGAGTTGGGTATGGGGTTTCATGGGGAGTTTAGCGGACGGCAGAATGTTTATATGGCAGGGCAGATCCTTGGAAAGAATACTGCAGCTATTGATGCAGTTATGGAGGATATTATTGAGTTTGCAGAAATTGGTGATTATTTTGATTTGCCTGTTCGTACTTATTCTAGCGGAATGCAAGTTCGTTTGGCTTTTAGTGTGGCGACAGCATTTAAGCCGGATATTTTAATTGTTGATGAGGCTTTGGCTGTTGGTGATGCATATTTCCAGCATAAATGTTTTCGTCGAATCAGAGAGTTTCGTGATTCTGGTACTACTTTGTTGTTTGTATCTCACGATCCTGGGGCAATAAAGACATTATGTGATCGGGCTATTTTATTGGGCGAGGGGAGAGTCTTGCTGGATGGGACGCCAGACAGTGTGTTGGATTATTATAATGCTCTGATTGCTGAGCGTGAGTGTAAAACCGTAAAAATAGGGCCGCGGGATGACCAAGGTCATTGTGTTATTCGCTCGGGAACGGGGGAGGCTCGTGTTGAGTCGGTGACATTGCTCAATAGTAAGGGGCATGCTTGCCATTTACTATGTAGTTTAGAGGCTGCACGATTGCGTATTTGTTATCGGGCACATAAGGTATTGCTTGATTTGTCTTTAGGTATCTTAATCAAAGATCGCCTTGGGAATGATGTGTTTGGTACCAATACTTGGCATCTTCAAGAGGGGCAGGTGAGGGGTGTTGAGTCTGGTGATGATTGCGTATATACGCTAGATTTTTGTTTTGATGAATTACGGCTTGGTCCAGGGAGTTATAGTGTAACTGTTGCTTTGCATAGCGAGGCAGTTCATGTTGGTGAAAATTATGACTGGTGGGATCGCTGCTTGGTTTTTGAAGTAATTGCTGGTTCTGGCCCTGCTTTTATTGGGGTTGCTGCACTGCAGCCATATATTAGTGTTCAGCAGACTCCCTAAGAGATGGCGCTGCTTTCGGTGAGTTAATTTTTTGAATGTATCAACGATGTTACTGGAAAATAATCCAAAGATTGATTACGCGCAGTTGATCGCTCGAGTGGAGCGTGAAATGGTCGAGTTTTGCGGTGAGCAAAGGCTCGCTCCCGTTTCTGGGGCGGACTTGGAAGTGTTGGTGGCTAGGTTGAATAGTGAAGGCTTGGAGCAGGAGAGAGGTGGTTTCCGAGGGTTTATTCGTCGGCAGCCAATTATCGGTTCTTTGGCTATCCATATTTATCGTAGTTGGAAAATATTCAGCAATTCACATCTAGGATGGCGCGCTAGGATTTTGGCATTTCCTGGTTTGGGGGTTGTGGTTAAATGGGGATATGGCCAGCTCACTGAGTTACGTTATCGGCACCATGTGCATGAGGAATTGCTGAAGCAGAATCATCTTGGCTGGCAGCTCGGGAAAACAGTGCAAGCATTGCAGTCGCAATTGCAATTGCAGCAACGCCAAATAGAGTTTTCTAATGGCCAACTGAAGTCTTTGAGTGATGAATTAAAGGAAGCTCAATATCAGTTGCGTGTCTATGCTGATAGAGCGCTGATTCCCAGCGAGTCTTCCTCTGTGCAAGTAAATCCACTTCGGCAGGATTTACTGGATCGTTACTATGTTGATTTTGAAAATGCTTTTCGTGGTGAGCGTGATGATATAAAACTCCGGCAGCGTCCTTATTTAGGTTTTTTAGAGGAGGCTGGTTTGACGGAGGAGGATAATATCCTGGATGTCGGATGTGGTCGCGGGGAGTGGCTTGAATTGCTCGGGGAAAACGGATATTCGGCATATGGTCTAGACCTTAATTCTCATATGGTTAGATTGTGTTGTGAACGAGGCTTGAAGGTTAAGCTTGGTGATGTGATTGCTCATCTTGATAGCCTTCCTCGTGAAAGTCTGGGGGCTGTTACTGGTTTTCAACTGATTGAACATCTTGGATTCAAGCAGCTACTTCGACTATTTGATGCTGCTTTGCGAGTACTGAAACCCAATGGGCTCATCATTTTTGAAACCCCAAACCCAGAAAATCTGCAGGTAGGTGCGTATACTTTTTATAATGATCCAACTCATCGCAATCCAATTCCTCCAGCAGTTGCAGCCTTTATTGCCAAGCAGTGCGGGTTTTCAAAAACTCATATTGAGCGAGTGAATCCTTATCCAGATAGTGCTCGCATGGATGAAGAATCGCCTATTGGGCGTGAGTATAATCGTTTGTTCTGCTGTGCTCAGGACTATGCTCTGATTGGTTGGAAGAATCATGAAAATTGAAGCTATTCATCAATATGTTTATGAAGTTTTACCTGCTGATGGGGTAGGTAATTGTGTGTTCTTTATCCAAAAACTATTGCGTTCGCTGGGCGTGGCATCAGAAATTTACTCCGATTGCATTGATTCAAGTTTTGTAGAAAATGTCCGGCCAACACAAGAGTATTGTGATGCTCCTGGTCAGCTTTTACTAGTTCACCATTATGTCTCTAATCCAGCTGCTGAGTGGTTGCTAGATCGCCAAGATCCAATTTTGCTTGTATATCACAATATTACACCTTCGGAATGCTTCGCCAGTGGGCATCCGTTGGCTAGTTTGTGTCGAGAAGGACGGGAGCAGTTGGTTAAATGGGTGAATATATTTCATGGTGCAATCGCGCTGTCACCGTTTAGTGCTCGTGAGCTAACTGAGTTGGGATATCGTCAAGTTAGCACTTTGCCAATTGCAGTTGATGCTGAACGTTGTTTAAGACAGGATGCAGATCCTAAACTCTTGGCGGCTTTACGTGATGGGTGCAATGTTTTATTCGTTGGTAGGATAGTCGAGCATAAGTGTCAGCATGATCTAATTGCCATGTTTGATATGTTGTTACGGCAAGTGGATTTTCCTGTGCGTTTGATTTTGGCTGGGAAAAAAATCAGTCCTGATTATGTCGAGACCATTAAAAAAGAGATTGTGGCTCGCAATCTTCAGGATGATGTTATGTTATGTGGCCCATTAAATGAAGCTGAATTGGCAGCTTGTTACCATAGTGCTGATGTTTTTGTTTCAATGAGCGAGCATGAAGGATTTGGTATGCCTCTAATTGAGGCTTCGCTGCATGGTATTCCAGTATTAGCCTATGCGGCAGGCAGCGTACCAGACACGCTTGGTAGTGGTGGTTTACTGTTTCATGAAAAAGATCCCCGTGTGGTTGCTGCGCTGCTTAAGTTAGTGTTAACTCAACCATCATTGCGACTGAGAATCTTAAGCGAGCAATATGCTAATCTTGCTCGCTTTGACTCATCTCAGCTATTGAAGTTATTGAGAGAGGATCTTGCAGAACGAGGATATGTTTTGCCTACGCTACTATCCAAAAATCTACCATCTGAGAGATTGAGGCTTGATCGTTGCATTGATGGTCCATTTGATTCTAGTTATAGCCTTGCTATTGTCAATCGGGAAACAGCCTGTGCACAAGCCCGTGCAGGTTATTTTGTGGGTGTGAGTGGGCCAGAGTATGCTTTGGGCCGACAACCAGATTGGACATATCTTTCGGATAGCCCGGAAATGCAGCAGCTATGGCAGAACTCTCAAGTAACTAGATGGCGTAGCCAGGTATTGTTGCGTAACAATTATCCACCGTTGGTTAGTGATATGCGTGCGCAGATTAATGTTTTAAATGGCTATGCTTGGGAGGAGTCAGCCTTCCCTTGTTCCTATGTCACTTCATTCAACCGCAAGCTTGATTTGATAACTGTTGTTTCGTCGATGGTTAAAAAAATATTGCGTGACAATGGCGTTACAACGCCAATTGTTGTAGTTGGAAATGGTGTTGATCACTTGGTAGATGTTGAACCATCGACAAGGATGCCTCTAGGTAAAGGATTTCGTTTTTTACATATTTCCTCTTGTTTTCCTCGTAAAGGGGTTGACCTCCTGCTGAAGGCATGGGGGCAAGCCTTTCGTAAGCGTGACGACGTTAGTTTGATTATTAAGACTTTTCCTAATCCTCATAACGATATCGAGAGGCAGTTGGCTGCATATCAGTCCACCGACCCAGATTACCCTGATGTCGTATTGATTAATGAGGATCTGCCTGATTCTGCCGTCGCCGCCCTTTATAGGAATTGCCATGCGTTTGTTGCACCAAGTCGAGCGGAGGGTTTTGGTTTGCCATTTGCCGAGGCTATGCTGGCTGGGTTGCCAGTTATTGTTACTGCTTATGGCGGGCATACTGATTTTTGCACCGAAAATACTGCTTGGCTAGTCGATTATCATTTCTCTCGAGCGGATAACCATCTCGGATTGTGTGATAGCACTTGGGTGGAGCCAAATGTTGATCATTTGGCTCAAAGGATGCGAGAGGTTCGTCGCCTGAGTTCTGTTGAACTTTTGCCTCGATTGGAAAATGCGCGTCGCTTGTTGGTGGAGCGTTACAGCTGGCAGTCTGTTAGCGATCGTATCGATGATGCTATCAATACCTTGGGTAATGCTCCACTGTTTACTCCTGAACCTGCTATCGGGTGGATTAGTACATATAATAGCAAATGTGGCATTGCTACTTATTCTGAACGGTTATTGGGTAGTTTTCCTTCTGAAAGAGTTACCTTGCTGGCTAATACGGATGCTCATTTGTTGACGAATGACCCGGATAATTTGGTAAGGTGTTGGCATACTGGTAGTGATTGCCTTGATCTGCTCAAGAAAGAAATTTGCGATCGTAGTATCAAGGCTACTGTTTTTCAATTTAATTATGCTTTTATGCCATTACCTGCTTTGGCTGAATTGATTCGCTGGCATTATGACAAAAAAATTAATTTTTATGTCTTTTTACATAACACACATGACCCATCTCCATATGTTTCTTTAGGTCAAATCGCCGATAGTCTAGCCTTGGCATCTAGGATTTTAGTGCATAGTATTGAGGACCTCAATCGGCTTAAAATGCATGGTCTAGTCAATAATGTTACCCTTTTTCCTCATGGGGTCTATCCTGCTTCGCAGGAGTCGCCCAATGGTTTGCGGGATGCTTTGGGTATGACTGGTAAGAGAGTTATTGCCAGCTATGGATTTTTGTTGCCGCATAAAGGTATTAAGCAACTGTTGCGCGCGTTCCATGTTTTACGTAAAAAACACGAAGATTTACATCTTTTGCTTGTCAATGCATGTTACCCAGAGAAAAAATCCGAAGAGGAAAAATTGGCCTGCGAGAAATTGATTGTTGATTTGGATTTGCAGGAATCTGTTACATTCAATACTCGATTTTTATCTGATGATGATAGCTTGGCTTTGCTGGGCTTGGCTGAATTAATCGTTTATCCATATCAATATACTCAGGAGTCGGCTAGTGGTGCTGTTCGTATGGGGATTGCCGCCGGCCGGCCGGTAGTCGTGACTCCTCTGCCAATTTTTATTGATGTTGAAGATGCGGTAATCCAGTTGCCTGGTATAGATTTCGAGGAAATTGCATGTGGATTAGATGGTTTACTTGGCAAATTATCCGATCCTTCAGAAAATTCTTCTTTGAATACTAAAGCGGATCTTTGGCGTAAGATGCATCAGTTCTCCTCTCTTTCGCAACGCTTGCTGGCTCTGATTGATGGTTCTGCGCGCGATGTAGAGAGGTGAGGCTTGGAGTTGCTAAGCAAACCTTCTTGATGCCGTGAAACGACTGCCATCTGGCTGGCATTAAGCGAAGTATTGTCAGCCAGATGCTCTGGAAATCGTTGCAGCCATTGCTGCTAGTCGTGCCATGTTCACGTAATGACGGGTGTCCTCGCTTGGGGGATCGTGCGGCACCGGCTGGCGAAGGCCCGTGGTTTTGCCCAAAGTGATTCAGAACTAATAACAGCAAGGAATTCTGCAGCCGTGCCTGTCCACGTGGACATATGCCAGTGAGGTTCTGTTCTTCCTTAATTGGGCTCGGCAAATCCAACCAGAACGCTTGCGTCGAATCGTTCAACGGGCACTTCCGAGATGAGTGCCTGAATGAACACGTTCTAAGCCTGCACCATGCCAGATCGTCATCGAGGCTGATGAAAAGAATGCAGCAATGAAAAACCGAAGAAAGCCCTGGGGGGTTTGACGCCAGCAACCCGCAGAGTTCTCTCTCCGATAAATTAGGTAAATTAGCCTTGGACTCTAAAGCCCTTTGCTGCTGAAAGAGGGGGGGGCGGCAGCAGGAATGGTTGCTGTAACAGATCGGGTACTACAGGGGGAAGATGTTGGCTGCCACCAATGGGGCTCGAACGCTTACAGGTTCTGATTCCGTTTCGTCGCATCAAGGCCGTAATGCGATACCATCCGCAAGCGAAATCCTTCGCTAGTAGTTCAGTATTAATTCTCCGATGACCATGGATGCCGTTGACCTCGAAAGGGACCAGTCAGTTGTCGGTTCGCAATCCTTCGTGCCGAAGGGGAGTGTGGTCATGTGCGGTGCATACTGAATTAGCATATTAAATAGTTGGCAAGTCAGAGCTATCGGGTAACTGCTTGACAATGCCTTAATTACGGGGAATCCACGCTTCGTGGGCTGCGAGAAGATAGCTGGCGCTTTTTAGGGTGTCGCGCTCCATTGAGCTAGTTCGTCACGCAGTCGTTACGGCTTTGCCGCTTTGTTTGCCTCGACCCGAGAAGCATCTGCCCGGCATCTTGGCGCTTGAGGAGGGGGAGGCACGTCTGGTCATGAACACTACACAGCGGTGGGATTATCTACCTTAAGCCAGTGCCCATGTGGGGTATGGTTGGGCATTTTTAATGCTTTATGCATGAGCTGCTGCCGGTAGACCCAACTGCAGCTTCTATCGGCATGGTGATGATGTTCTTCAGTGAAAAAGGATTTTTTGCATGTGTTGGATCATTTGAACCGTCATACTAACTAGCCAATTTTTTGGTAACTTCACGGGGGAGGGCGATCTTTGACCAATTTGAATTTGGTGTTAGAATGTCCGGCTCGATTATTATGCTTTATACATCAAAATCCGCCATTTTATCATGACAAAACAAGCTAAGCCTCGCTCTGAACTGGCGGAAACCCTGTATCGGTTTCGTCATATTGTTTATTCTCTCGCAGCATTTAGTTGCGTGATCAACATATTGATGTTGACCCCATCAATATACATGCTCCAAGTGTATGACAGAGTGCTCGCCAGTCAAAATGAGACTACTTTGTTAATGCTTACCCTGATGATGCTTGGTCTATATGTCTTGATGTCTTTGCTGGAATTTGCTCGTTCGAGTGTGTTGATTCGAATGGGTAATCGCCTTGATATGACTTTAAATAGTCGTATTTTTACAGCGGCATTTGAACGAAACCTAAGGCGGGCAGGCGGCAATCCATCTCAAGCATTGCATGATTTAACTAGCGTGCGTCAGTTTTTAACGGGAAATGGCTTGTTTGCATTTTTCGATGCGCCATGGACTCCAATTTATATTGCTGTTGCATTTTTTATTCATCCTTGGTTGGGTTTGGTGACGCTCATTGGTTCGTTGCTGCTGGTTGCGTTAGCGTATCTGACAGAGAAAATGACGCACGGTCCTTTGGCTGAGGCTAATCAGGCATCTATGGCATCCGGCGTGTTTGCAAATAATAATTTGAGAAATGCTGAGGTGATTGAGGCAATGGGAATGTTGCCTGCCTTGCGTTCGCGCTGGTTTCGTCATCATGGCCAAATGTTAAGCTCGCAAGCGCAAGCATCCGAGCGTGCAGCTCGTATTAGTGGGGTAACTAAGTTTGTACGTATTTCACTGCAGTCTCTAGTGTTAGGGGTTGGTGCTTTATTGGTGATTGAGGGTAAAATTACACCGGGAATGATGATTGCCTGTTCGATTCTCATGGGGCGGGCTCTGCAGCCAGTTGAGTTAGCTATTGGGACATGGAAACAGCTAATTTCGGTACGGACCGCATATCATCGTCTTGATGACTTGTTAAAAGACTTCCCTCGGCGAGGAGATACAATGCAGTTACCAGTACCAACTGGTCAACTGTTGGTTGAAAATGTTTATGCTGGAGTGCCTGGTGCCCAAGTGGCCATTTTAAAAGGCTTGAATTTCATGGTGCAATCTGGCGATGTGGTTGGTATTGTAGGCCCATCAGCCTCAGGGAAGTCGACTCTGGCACGGTTAATCGTTGGTATTTGGCCTGCGCAAGCGGGCAAGATCCGGTTGGATGGCGCCGATATTTTTCAATGGAATAAGGATGAATTGGGGCCGCATTTAGGTTATTTGCCGCAGGATATTGAATTATTTGAAGGCTCTATAGCCGAAAATATTGCCCGTTTTGGCCAAATTGATAGCGAACAAGTGATTTTGGCTGCTCGTCGCGCTGGTGTGCATGAGATGATTTTACGGTTGCCACAGGGCTATGATACTCAGTTGGGGGCGGATGGCGCCTCGTTGTCCGGCGGCCAGAAGCAGCGCATTGGTTTGGCTCGTGCTTTATATGGAGAACCCGAACTAATTGTGCTTGATGAGCCTAATTCCAATCTCGATGATATAGGTGAGGCAGCTCTGTTACGTGCCGTTGCTGAACTCAAGAGTCGAGGTAAGACAGTATTGCTAATCACTCATCGCATGAATATCCTCAATGCAGTTGAGAAGTTGATTGTAATGAATGAAGGCTGTCTACAATTGTATGGTCCGCGTGATCAAGTGCTCGCGGAGCTTGCTCGTGCCAATCAGCAGACTAAATTGCAGCAAAAGTCTTCTTCTCAAGCGCCAGTTGTGGCTGCTCACTCAGTCTGATTTTGGTGGAGCCGTAAATGACAAAATCGCAAAAAAACGGGCAAGACAAGCACGAAGTCATTGATCTGATCCCGGAGTATATGCAAGATGGAAATTTCTCTAATATTCAGATAGATGCCCGAAAGTCATTGCGTTGGGGTGTACTGGTCTTGATGCTGGGGTTTGGCGGTTTTGTGGCTTGGGCCGCGTTTGCGCCATTGGATGCGGGTATTCATGCCTCTGGCCAAGTGAAGGTGGCTGATAATCGTAAGACAATTCAGCACTTGACGGGTGGGATAGTAGATAAAATTTTAGTTAAAGAAGGACAGCAGGTTCATCAAGGACAGGTTTTGGTGGAGATGAATGCCACTCGTGCTCAATCTGAACAAGGGGTGGTGATTGCTCAATATATTGCTGCACGTACAGTTGAAGCACGGCTACTGGCGGAGCGCGATAATTTGAGTGCAATAAAGTTTGATCCAGAGCTGGAAAAACGCTTTGCTGGCGATGCTCGATTAGCAGAAGCCATGGCACTTCAAGTACGATTGTTTCACACACGCAAAGAAAGCTTGCGGAGTGAAATTAATATATTAAGAGAAAACCTTGCGGCATCTGAGTCACAGCTAAAAGGCATGCTGAAGGTTCAGCAAAGCCGCATTGAGCAGCGGGGTTTTCTTGATAAGGAACTTGAGGGTGTACGAGCTTTGGCTAAAGAAGGATACGTGCCACGTAACCGCATGTTTGAGCTGGAGCGATCAGCGGCAGAGTTGGCTGGAGCAATAGCTGAAGATTATGCTAATGTTGGTCGTACTCGTAACCAAATCGCAGAGTTAAAGCTACGTATTTTGCAACGCACTCAGGAACAACAAAAAGAAGTCCAATCACAACTGACTGATATCCAAAAAGAAGCTACTGCGCTGGCCGATCGTTTGGGTGCTATTGACTATGAAGTAAGTAAGACGCTGATTCGTTCACCAATTAATGGTAGTGTGGTCGGGCTCCGTATTCATACTGTGGGCGGCATTATTCAAGGGGGGGCTCCACTAATGGATGTGGTGCCAGTAGGAGACCCTTTGTTGGTTGAGGCTCGAGTGCCAGTGCAGGCAATCGATAAAATCTATCCTAATCTTCCTGTCGAAATTTCGTTCCCTGCATTTAGTCACGCTCAGACACCGAATATTCCAGGAAAAGTATTGACTATATCGGCTGATAGTTTAACTGATGAGGCCACCCATCAGTCTTATTATTTGGCTCAGATTCAAGTTACGCCAGAGGGAATGACTAAACTCAGTCAAAACCATGTTCGCCCAGGTATGCCTGCAGATGTCGTAATCAAAACTGGTGAGCGTACTATGCTTAACTATCTGATCAAGCCTCTAAGTCAGCGCTTAAATGCATCATTCAAGGAGCAGTAGCATAATGATTTTTAGGCTGAAGGGGGTTTTTTTTGCACTGTTGGTAGCTAATAATGTGCAAGCAATGGACATTTTGGATGCTTGGCGAGCTACTAGAACATATGACCCCAGTTATCGCGCCGCCTTGATGGAGCACGAGGCTGGTAGCCAAAATCGTGCATTAGGATTGGCGGGGCTGTTGCCGCAAGCGTCTTTGTCCGGGAGTAAAAGTAAGGTTAATGGTGAAATCACCCAACCGAATTTCTTAGGGCATATGTCGACCTCTCCGCTAAAGTACGATTCGTACAGCTACACTGCCCAGTTGCGCCAGCCATTATTTAACTGGACGCGTTGGGCGGAGTATCGCCAAGGTAATGCTCGAGCGAACTATAGCGATACCATGTTACAGGTGAGGGAGCAGGAAATCGCTATCAGATTAGCGGAGCGATTTTTTGATGTGTTATTATCGCGTGATACTATTGCTTTGAATAGTTCAAGATTAAGAGCTATTCAGCATCAACTTGATTCGGCTGAGCGCCGCTTTCAGCTGGGAGATGGTACAGTTACTGAAATTGATGAAGCACAATCTCGGCGAGACTTGGCGCGTGCTGAATTGATTGAGACAGAGGATCAATATCAAATCGCCCGACGTGCATTGCAAGAAATGATTGGTCAGATTCCTCCGCCGTTAGCTGATTTGAAGTCAGAATTTTCCATGCCATCTCTGGAGCCCGCTGACCATGAAGAATGGCTTAGGCGTGCGCTGGAAAAAAATCCTGAAATATTGAGTCAACAGCATAATGTGCATATTGCAAAATTAGATGTTGAGCGAACTCTTGGTAATAATTTGCCTTCAGTTGACTTTGTTGCATCACACGGCCTTGGTGAAAGTGACACACTTTCTACTCGAAATCAACGATCAACAACCAATACAGTAGGCATACAAGTAACAATCCCATTATTTTCTGGTGGTAGTCAGTTGGCTAGCTACCGACAGAATGCAGCTAATAGTGAAAGAGCTCTTAGTGAATTAGATGCCACCCGTGAAAGAATAGCATATAATCTAGAACGCTATTATCGTGGTGTAGTCAATGGTGCGCAGCGAATTCGTGCACTTGAATTGGCTGTGACATCCAGTGCTCGCTCACTTGAATCCATGAAAAAGGGAGTGCAAGCAGGTACTCGTACAACGCTAGATGTGTTAAATGCAGAAGACCAGCTTTATCAAGCTCAGCGTAACTTATTGGAAAGTCGACTACGTTACTTGCTTTCACGCTTGCAGCTTGATGCTATAACGGGTGGACTAGATGATGCTGCATTTGAGCGAATTAATAATTATCTGGTGGAGTAGTAAGTGGTCTGTCCCGCTCTCCGTGGACAGCGGGTTAAGCACTCAGCACTAAGCGACGTCGCTCGTATTCAACCGGGGTGACATACCCCAGGGTCGAATGACGTCGTTGGTGATTGTAAAAGCGGATGTAATCAAACACATCCGTACGCGCCTCCTCGTAGCTCCGGTAGTGGGTCAGATAAACACGTTCCGACTTCAGAGATCGGAAGAAACTCTCCATCGCTGCATTATCCCAGCAGTTCCCGGCGCGGGAGTGGCTTGGCACTATTCCATGCCGCTTCAGCAATGCCTGGTAGTCAAAGGCACAGTACTGACTACCTCGGTCCGAATGCAGAATCACCTCTCCAGAAGGCTTGCGACGTGCCACAGCCATCGTCAAGGCTGCATGTACCAGTTCTTGCTGCATTCGGTGATGCATTGCCCAGCCCACGACAGCCCGGGAGTACAAGCCCAGTACCACCGCCAAATACAGCCACCCTTCGCCAGTCCGGATATAGGTCATATCAGATACCCAGCGCTGATTGAGATTATCTGCAGCAAACTGCCGTTGTAGCAGATTCGGTGCGACGGGGAGAAGGTGCTGGCCTCCACTGACGGGTCTCCAACGCTTACGGGTTCTGACCTTGATACCGTTGTGTCGCATCAACTTGGCAATGCGATGCCTCCCGCAAGCAAAGCCCTGTGCACGAAGTTCTGCGTGGATACGTCGATGGCCATAAATACCATTCACCTCCGCGTGCACTAGCCGGATTTCACGTAGCAGTTGTCGGTTCGCCATCTCTCGCGCTGACGGTGGGCGATGTAGCCATGCATAGTAGCCACTACGGGACACACGAAACAGTTGGCACATCGGCCCGACCGGGTAGCGGCCTGACAGTGCCTGAATGGCACGGAACTTCACTTCGTGGGGTGCGAGAAGATGGCGAGCGCTTTTTTTAGAACATCACGCTCCATGGTGACGCGGGCGAGTTCGTCACGCAGTCGTTTCAGTTCGGCTGCTTCGCCGCTCTGCCTGCCTCGACCGGGGAAAGCGTCGATTCCCGCCTCTTGAAACTGGCGCTTCCACTTGCCGAGCAGCGACTCGGTAATCTCGAATGTTTGGGCGACATGCCGTAATGGTGTGCCGGCAAGTACCTGTTCAACCGCCTCTCGCTTGAGGGAGTCGGGGAAAGTACGTCTGGTTTTATTCATGGACACTGCTCCTAAGTGGTGATTATCCACCTTAAGTTAGTGTCCACGAAGAACGGGACAGACCACTCGGGATTTTTGCTTTTCCTTATATGCTTTCTAATTTTTCGCATGACATTGCTTTACTGATAGCTTCAGTATCTGCTGCTCTGTTCATTTACAAATATTCAGCTAAGTAATATGTATGCTTGGCTTATGCAACAAAGCCGTTTCCCGCTCTTAATCAATTGTAAATACCCATGGCCCTAGCCTCATCTTCCTGTTGTAGGTAGACCCAGTCAACGATACTTTTATTCGGAGAATATTCAGGTACTAGTTGCTGCAACATTGAACGAATTATGGCGGAGTCGTTGAGATTTAGGGCGACTTCAAGGGCATTAAGCTTAGACTCAAGCACTACCCATGGAATAAATTTTTCGTGAGCTTTCATGATTCGAGGATGGCTTGTGGCTTGCGGGTTGTTTCCGATCAGTAATTCTTCATATAGCTTTTCACCGGGGCGCAAGCCGGTGATGGTAATCGCAATGTCACCCTCCGGATGTTCTTTACTTTTAACAGTTAGACCTGATAACTCAATCATTCGACGTGCCAGATCCATGATTCTGACTGGCTCTCCCATATCCAGTACGAACACATCTCCTCCTTTAGCCATTGCCCCAGCTTGAATGACTAGCTGTGCTGCTTCTGGAATGGTCATGAAATAGCGGGTCATCTCTGGGTGTGTTACTGTGACAGGATCACCATCACGGATCTGCTGACGGAACTTCGGTACTACTGAACCAGATGAACCCAGCACGTTGCCAAAGCGAACCATGCTGAATAGGGTTTCGGTATGAATTTCGGCTAAAGCCTGAAGAGCCATTTCTGCCAATCGTTTGCTGACACCCATCACGTTGGTTGGGCGCACGGCTTTGTCAGTACTGACAAGTACAAAATTACTCACGCCATTTTCCGCCGCAGTTTGGGCTGTACGCAACGTACCTAGTGTATTGTTTTTGATGCCGGCTGCTGGGTTGTGTTCTACCAAAGGTACATGCTTGTAGGCAGCTGCATGGTAAACCGTATCAGGTTGCCATGTTGACATAATTTCCCGAATGCGGTCATCGTCTTGTACTGATGCCAGTAAAGGAACTAATGCTGTTTTGTGTTCTGGCAACTTGTGTTCAAGTTCTTGGTTGATGCTGTATAAGGCGAATTCGCTTTGTTCAATCAGCAGTAGTCTAGTTGGTTTCATGGCTAGAATTTGTCGGCAGAGCTCACTGCCGATTGAGCCTCCTGCTCCCGTTACCATTACTACCTTACCGGTGAGGTTCCTGGCTAGCAGGATGTGGTTGGGAGCCACTGGTTCTCGGCCCAGCAAATCGTCAATGTCGAGTTCACGTAGATCGGATAAGCTTACTTTACCTTGCGCTAAATCTGTTACGTTGGGAAGCGTACGCACGGACACGCGTGCACAACTTATCTGGCTTAGGATTTCATTGCGACGATGGCGAGGTAATCCGGGAATCGCAAGTAATATGCTGCTTATATTGAGTGTTTTGGATAGCTTATCTAGATTTTCTGGGCTATAAATTGGCTGGCCATTCAATATTTGTCCATGCAGGTGTACGTCATCGTCAAGAAATCCTGCAACTTGCATTTCTTTGCTATTAGCTATTGCTGCGGCTAATTGACGGCCTGTACTACCAGCGCCGTAGATAAGTACTTTTGGTCTTGCGGCACGCCTCAATATACTCTGGTAATGATCACCAAGCCAGATGCGAGCTAGAGCTCGCGATGTGCCTACAAATAAAAGTAACAGAATTGGTTGAATAATGCCTATCGTACGAGGTATGCCGTAAATGCCAATTACAGTAAAAATAGATGCATACAACAAACCGTAAATGCTTATAGCTCGCGCTACTACCAGTAATGCTGGCCAACCACTATATCGAAAGATGGCACGATATAAACCCGAGATGATAAAAATGGGTAGTGCCATGCTAATTGATACTGCTCCTGCCAAAAGCGCACCCCGTTCCCATTCGCTATGTTCACCTAAGATAATGAATTCGCCTAAGCGTAAATAATAGGCGATCCAAGTAGTCAACATGCACAAAATAAGATCTACTGTCAGTGCTATTAAGCGCTTCGCTGATCTTGGTAAATCCAGAATGGGTATTGCTAAGTTGGATATGAATGGAGGCCAATTCATAATTGTTCCTGATGAAGGCGGTCGCCTCGACCTGCTCCTGTGATTGTTTTGAAAACATATTTAAAATATGTTAATACATTCAGATTTTGTAACATTTTGGCATCTATCTCGGCAAGATGCTGAGGGGTTGACATATCTATTCCATTGATTTGTGCTAGCCCGGTAATGCCGGGGCGAACAGAAAAAACATTTCGTGATTCACGCTCTGTAATTAACTCTTGCTGACAAAATAAACATGGGCGAGGGCCTACCAAACTCATGTCACCTTTGAGTACATTCCACAGCTGGGGTAGTTCATCTAATTTTGTGTGACGCAAAATTCTACCTAAAGTAGTTACTGCTAATGGATTGGCTAGGTGTGTTGCGACTGACTGAGTGCCAAGTTGCATCGTGCGAAATTTTACTAGAATAAATGGAGATTGATTTCTTCCTACGCGCACCTGTAGAAAAAATGGACTACCAGTATCCATTAATCCTAACAAGGATAGAAATGCTATCAAGGGTAAAGTCAATAGTAGCCCAATGCTTGCAAGCAGAATATCTAGGGCACGCAACATTAATGAAGCCCCTTGTTCTTGGAATACCATTGTATTGTTGATGCAAGTCCTTCTTTCATGGTGAAAGGAGGGGTCCAATGCAATTGTTCTCGTAGAATATTGGGAGCTACGCTCAGAGAGCCGAGCAAACGATTAATCACTGACTGTTTTGCTAAAAATACTCCAGCACACCGCATCCAAGTAATAGGTATTGTAATGACGAATGGTTTTTTCCCTAGTGCGTTGGCAATTCGATGGATCAGTTCGGAGGTGGAAACATCATCTCCATCACTTACCAGCAAGGATCTTCCTGCAGCGGCAGGATGAGTAAGGCACAGGCAAATCACATCGACTAAATTATCCAAATAGATAAGGCTGCGCTGATTTTTTATAGAACTACATGGTAACGGTCTATGTTTATCAATGGCCTGTATTAAACGTAGAAAATTGCCTTTGACTTTTGGGCCATATACCAAAGGAGGTCTCAATACAACAACCTCCATTCCTGTTTCTGCTGCGATCTGCCATAAAAGCTGTTCTGCTTCCCATTTTGAAATGGCGTAAGAATCTACCGGCATTGCTGGATCATGGTCTTGGTAAGGTGTATTCTTGCCTTCGCCTAACACCTTGACTGTACTAAGAAAAATAAAACGCTTAACCCCATGTTTTGCACACTTCCATGCTAAATTAGCTGTGCTGACTGTGTTGACATTGGCGCATAAATCGGGTCGTGCCTCTGTTGATCTTTCTGTGCAGGAAACCTGTGCCGCCAGATGTACAACGACATCAACGTCAGAATTGAGTGCATCATCCCAGTTGGGATTTTTGCTTAGGTCACCAACAGAAACCTCCCAAGGTGAGTTGGATGTGCGAACAGCCCGAATGACTTGGTGTTTGGCTTCCTCAAGTGCAGAACTTAATGCGCTGCCAATTAATCCATTTGCACCCGTAACCAGGATTTTCATTTATTGCTTATGCTCACAGCTGTCCGGTTAAAACGCGAACAGATTCAATTGGTTGTTGATGGTGATGTTGTCGGAACTGGAGTTGCTGCCCGGAAAGGCTTGCTGCAAGGGCATCTTCTCGAAAAGAGTGACTGACAATATCTGTAGCAAAGT
>RRZU011192922.1_pt1 | contig 20833 bp, 14 predicted proteins | sample 2165561 | NCBI WGS metagenome assembly RRZU01 (sample SAMN10456909, study PRJNA506462) | wastewater metagenome | isolation source: wastewater sludge | place: USA: Moscow, Idaho | reverse complement strand
TCAATGACAACCAAATCAAAGTTACCCCAATTCAGGCGGTCAAGGTCGATATCATTACTCATACCGTGGTCACGGGAAAGATCAGTATGATAAAGAATCTTATAGTTAAGCCGATCTTTTACCAACGGATTATTGGTGTAATTCTGCCGGTAAGTATTCCAGTTCTCATAAAGCTTCTTCGGGCAGAGAACAAGGACGCTACGATTGCGGCTTTCATAATACTTGACTACGGCAAGGGCCGTAAAAGTTTTGCCCAGACCGACACTGTCAGCAAGAATACAACCATTATACTTTTCCAATTTATTAATGATTGCCAAAGCTGCATCACGCTGGAAATTATAGAGTTTATTCCAAATAACAGAGTTCTTGAAACCCGTAGCTTCATTAGGCAGATTGTCTTCACTGATATCTTCCAATAACTCATTAAAAATATTATAGAGTGTCACAAAATAAATAAAAGCAGGAGCGTTCTCCTTATAGGCATTGCTGATATTTTCTATTACCTCATCTGTAACCGTTTGCAAACGACTGTTATCATTCCATATTTGGTCAAAAAGATCAAGATAAGCCTTTGACATAGGGGCATCCGCTTTTTGAATCATGGTATAAGCATTATTACCCTTTTCGCAGCCAAGATCCACTGTCGTAAATCCACTGACCGGCATATAAGATTTATCATCGACATTGATAAATCCCATCATATTCTCATTGGTCTTGTTGGATTTGAAACAACCTTTTTTTCGAATCCATTCGGCACACTCTTTGGCAATAGCCTTCTGTGTCAGTTGGTTACGGAGTCTGACTTCAAATTCAGACCCATACACGGTACGTTCCCGGTTCAGCCGTGGAATATAGAATTCTCTTTGCTGCTTAGAGACCTTTTCTGTTGTAAAGGTAGGCGAAGTAAAAATGAAACGCAGTTCCTTGATGTCTTTCAGTGCATTTTTCAATTCCTGATAGGCATAAATAGAAAAACAAGAAGCCGCTATAGAAAGGCGGCTTCCTGATTGAAGTTCTTCTTTCAGGTCTTGACTTAGTGTTTTGTTGATATTATCAATCAGCTCCATTTGCCTTAATTCTGATTTTCCATTGTTCGTCAGTATAATTTATGTCAAAGATACAATTTTTATTTAACACATGAAAATTTAGTATCGTTTAATTGCGCTTCTACCTTGAACCTACAAAATCTTTAATATATAACACAGAAAAGAATATTTCTTCATTTTGAAGAAAAGTATTGTTAAAACCTACTTCTCTTTTCTGAACTATTTTTAAGGATTAACAGTAGTACTGCCACTTGAACTACTATTTATGGTTACACTGCCTCCGTCACCCATAGATGTAGTTTCCTGGTTTATATCTATACCATTCTTTGAGGAAGTATCATTCACTTTGACGGTAATAGTTGTCAGCATATTACGTTTGAAAGTAATATCTTGTGTCGCTAACGGTATAGTTGCACCATCTGCTTTTATCCATGTTATTGATGTAGATACGGTTTCACTATAACCATCCTGCGTCCAAGACATTGGATTGGAATAATAATTATTATAAAAAGTAAAGATATCTTGTACCGTAGTATCCGGATATGTAATATATATATCCGGGGCTTCTTGCATTGATATTTTCAATTTTCCGTCTGTCAATCCGTCGGCAATGAATTTTGCACCAAAAGCCACTCTTTTCATTGAAATTGAAGCCGATGCATTTTCTGCTGGAGCAAAACCAGTCAGCTCACCATAATATCTGTCAGTATTGGGTCGACTATAATTTTTCCCATCACTCAAATATGAGTATCCTTCTGCTAATCCATTAAAATATTTGCTTGTTGAATAAGTAAACTGATTATTTATTTGAGCAGCAGCATTATTGCTAAAAAAAGGACTTTCATATCCATTACCATAATTGAGTAATTTGTTCTTCCCGTTCACAACCATTGTGCAGGCAAATTTATAAATATAACCTTGCAGCAAATTAACGGTCATAGCACTTTTATCATTAAATAAGCCATAAGCATACTGCGTGTATACAGGGGATTCCGTGCTGGTTGCCGGACAGGAATATACCTGAATACCATATAAATTACTGTCTGCTACAGCTGCTTTTGTAAGGGGCGAAGTAGAAATATCAGTAATTTCGCCTCCAAGGCCTAAATGCACTGTGTAGCTTTTTGCAGTTGTGAGCCCTTGATTAGAAGAAGTACTGTCTTGACTGCATGAATAAAAACTTAATGATGAGAATGCACAAGCGCATAAAATCATAGTAAACAAATTTTTCTTCATTGCTTTTTTATTTTAAATTGATTCGTTCATAATAATTCGATTCGGAAATTATTCAAGATAAACATAACTGAAATAATATTTTTCGACATTATCTCAGGAATTAGGGGGTGGGAGGATTGTTTTTCTAGGCAGTATTTCCCTGCTCTTCATGGTATTGGCGGTGAAGTGGTATGGGATCTTAGATTATGCATGCCTTTTCCTTTCCCGTTACCGCATCTGGCAATGTGTGTGTTACCGCAATTCCGAGTCGTTTCAACGATGCGGGGCAAATGTACGGCTTTATTATAACATATTCAAACTTTTATCTGTCTTTTTTAACTCTTTTATCTTTATTCTGCCAAAACGAGCAACAAAATGTATCGTCCAACGCCTGTTCTATGCTCTTCTGTCTTTTGGCCTGTCTTCTTTTCTGTTCTGCTGTTTATTCTCTTTTCTTTACACTAGGCAGGATTGCGGATTCTCCGGCTTTCCTGTTCTGTAAATTTTTAAAATACCGTTTCCGAACGGAAACGTCTCAATAAAAGACGAATTTTATTCGTAGTTAATTATCTTTAGTTATTTATATATAATAATCTATATACTTAACCAATAGGGGGTGTGGGGGGAAGAAAGAGACATCTTGGGGCGCTCGAGAGACATCTTGGGGCGTTTTTAACACTTAAAGAGACATCTCGGGGCACATCGGATTATCCCTCGAAGCTATCTCTAAAGGACTGAGATTTATTACGGAAAGAGTTCCGGCATTCCAACGCATTCCATGAAATTTTTTGCCAAAAGCTTTCTCCATTCGAAGGAATAATGAAACAAAACGGGGATCTGACCTGAATACGGGAAGCATGAGTCTGCTTGCAAAGCACTATATATCAAATATTTACATAATGTAGTATTTTCAAAGATTGTATTTGATGTCCTTTCTGAGTCTGTTTCATGACGAAACAGCAGGTAAAAGACGCCCTTATACCGTGTTAAAAGTCACGAAATGGACTCAGAAAGGACACCAACCGGGAGGAAAAAAGCCGGGAGTGTCTTCCGGCAGGGATTCAAACGGCAATCCTGCCCATGTTTTCCACTCCGGACGGGAACTCCCGGAGGGAGATAATTCACAGGAAAAAACTTGAGGGACCCATCAGACAACGGTTTTCCAAGCCTTTTTATTTCTCACTCGATTCACGGATCTTCAGGATCATCGGCACGACTTCCTTGTAGACTTTCTCGTCGCCCTGAATGCTGCGCATGAGGAGTTCACAAGCCTTCACGCCCTGTTCATGCGCCTGGTCCATGATGGCGGAAAGGCGGGGGGTGACGAAGGCTGCCGTATCTCCGTCGGTAAAACCGACGATGGAAATATCCTGGGGAATACGAAGATTTCTGGAACGGATAGCCTCGAAGGCGGCATAGGTGAGAATGTCATTAAAAGCCAGGATGGCGTCAGGACGGGCATTCTCTATCACCCGTATGGTATTCTCACGGGCCACATCAAAGTCAATCTTGTCACAGGCTACCAGTTCGCGGTCAACGGGGATGTCGTTATTACGCAGCGCCTGGAGATAACCGTGCTTGCGACGCTTCACCATATTCAGCGTATTCGGTCCGCCGATAAAGGCAATACGCCGTGCCCCGGTATCAATCATGTGCTGGGTAGCGTTATAAGCGGCAATGTCTCCATTGCCGATGACAGAAGAAAACTGGTCTTCCAGACAGGTGCGGGCAAAGAACACCAGCGGCTCCCCTATTTCCTTCATCTTCAGAAAAGGAGTGTAGTCAACCGTGTCCTGCGCCAGGCACACGATGACGCCCCCGACATGCATGTCGAGGAAGGTATCCAATGCCTGTGCCTCCCGTTCATGGTCCTCATGACTGTTGGCGCTCACCACAGTATACCCGAGCTTACGGGCATAGTCCTCGATACCGTCAAGGACAGCGGCGAAATAATGAGTGACCAGATTGGGCACGATGACGCCGATGATCTTCGGAGCTTCCTTGCGGAGGGACTGGGCAAAGGGATTAGGCCGGTAGTTCAGTTCTTTTGCCAGGGCCTTGACTCTGGTCTTCATCTCGTCGCTCACCTCATGAGAATTACGCAATGCCCGTGATACCGTGGCGATACTCACCCCGAGCCGGTCAGCCAGATCTTTAAGCGATGTCCTATGTTGTTTCATAATACCCTAGTTGATAACCAAGCGCAAAGTTACGCATTTTTCAGTTCAATTCGCAAACGTTTACGTGCTTTTTTGAGTGTTAAAAGAAGCATTAAAGGGAAAAATATGCTATATTTGCAGTATTATACTAAAAAGTGAGTAATGAATAGTTGATAATAAGTTAGTTAGAAAACAGAAGCTTGGGACTGTCGGGAGACATCCTCAAGCTTTTTTTATTCCCTTTTCAAATATAATATTCAGCCGCATCGATAAGTCCCGCACGAAGCGCATATTTGGTTGCTTCATGTGCATTGTTCACCTGTAACTTGCGGAAGATATTCTTCCGGTGGGTATTGATAGTATGGAAACTGGAGACCCGCTTCTCGGCGATCTCCTTGGTCGTCATGCCCAGAGCAATATCCTTAAGGATCTCCGTCTCGGTCTTCGTCAGTTTCACTTTCTCTTCAAAAAGATTGTTCCGGGGCAGCAGAAGTGTTTCCGTCATGCGCTGGCAGATGTAGCGTGATCCCTGCATGGCGAAACTGATGGCTTCGCGGATCTCAGCCATCGGACTTTCCTTCAGGAGAATACTGAAGCAAGAGCCCTTGGCGATGATACTCTTCACAAAGTCGACGCTCAGATCATCACTGAAGAGCAGCCACCGTGTCTTGGGGAAGCGTTCATGGAGAATGCCCAGTTCGTCGGCATCGTTAATGTCAAAGAGAGTATAGTCGAAGATCACCACGGTATCGCTCTCCTCCTTCAGGGCAGCGATAAGCTCCGTCTTGTCCTCCGTATATTTGAAATCCGTACCGGTGATCCCGTTGATGATATAGATCAGTCCGGCACGGGTAATGTCCTGCCGGTCTGCCAGATATAGTTTCATTTCCTTACAGTTTTGTGCAAAAATACCATTTTAATTGTAAAAAGCGAAACTTTCAGGAGGAAAAATCATTTAGAATGACGCCTGGAAGTCAAACCGCAGACCCCAGTTGTCGGTTCCCGGAGTATTGCGGTAAGTGATGCGGCGTACATAACCGACACTCAGGAACTTCAGGATATTGTGTATTCCGACCTCAGCCTCCCAGTAAGGCTGGTTGCTCATGACATGGGAATTGACCGGGAAACGGTACAGCAGGGCATCGTTGGCATTCTTTGCCGGGTTGTTCTTGTCGGTCAGCGTTCCCCACATTCCTTTCACCGTGAAAAACTCACGCCATTTCAGGTGCTTGATGAGCGGAATACGGTTGAGGATCTTGCCGTTGAGATCCCAGTGATAACCCCAGAAGACCTGACGGTCATTGAGGAATTCCCAGTCATGCAGGAGCGCGAAGGTATTCTCGGTCTCGATATAGCTCAGGTTGACCGGCGGCTGTACGAGCAACGGGAACGGCACCTTGTCCCACTGGGCCTTGGCATCGACATGGAAGGCCATATAGCCCCAGCTGCCGAGCCACTGACGCTTGTAGAGTCCGAGGGTAGTGATATTGCTCTTGAACTGTCCTCCGAGGATATTTTGGAAGCCCATGGTATGGCTGATGCTGATCTCAGGGGCATCAAGATTGACCGGAAGACGCTGCTGTTTGGTGTTGATATAGGTCACTCCCGGATTCCAGGTGATCCCTACGGTGGCGTCGCTCAGCCGGATCTTCTTTACCTCCGTTCCGTCATCAGTCTTGTAGAAATGCAGTTCGCCGGCTGTCTCGTTGCTCTGCGTCTGGAGAACGGTATTGAAGCGGAAGCCCCAGTCGGTCTCGTAGTTGAAACTCAGTTTCTGACGGTTGTAGAAAAACATCTCTTTCTGTGCGGAAGAGCGGATCGTCATGAAGATATTGTCCTTGTTATGGATCAGGTTGAGGTCGGACGGTGACATCAGGTCGTAAGAGGTCTCGAAGGAGATGTCACGGCGAGGGAACTCGAAAGGACTGGCTTTCTTCTTGTTGAAAGAATAAGTGAACTCACTGCCATAATACCATTTGTTGCTCTTGGTACCGTAAGCGGCATAGCCGTCCCAGAAGAGATGGGGGTTGAGAGCTGCCATGGTACGGCCGGAGAGGCGCAGGCGGACATTGTCGACAAAGTTGCTGCTGACAATGGTGTTGACCGGTCCGAAATCAAACTTGCTCTTCGTGGTGCTGCTGCCCGTCTCGATATAATTCTCCAGGAGAGCCTTGAAACCGAGGATAATCCATTTCCATCCCTTGCTGTTCTCCATCCGGTGGATAAAGGAATTCATCGACGACTCACTCTTGGAGAGCTCGACGGCCCGGTACTGGTTCCAGAAGGCGTCATCCCTGTTGTAAGCCTGGATGTCATGCTTTACCTTCCCCCCACCGCGGAAGATCTGTTTCGGGAGAGGATCAAAATCATAGTCGCTCAACCGGGTATTGCGCACGACGAGCAGGTCCTGCAGAAGTTTGTTGGCATGTACCTCAGCATACATATCATCCTTGGTAAGCACCCATTCCCCGTTGTCCAGTTTGCTGTATTCCTGGTCGATACGCATGTCATCGATCCAGTTGACATCGCTCTTCTTCGGCATGTAGAGCGTACATTTCTTCACATGCAGCGTAGAGTCGGCAAGTACATAGAGTTCACCGCGGAAACCGAAATCCTGCTGGTTGGCAGGGATAAACTGGATATGATAGCAGAGGTCACGGTCCACATAGACCGTGTCCTCAATATAGTAGTGATAGAAGGAGATAGCGGTATTGCCGATAGGCGATACAAAAGGATACTGCACCAGACGGATATGGTCATTATAGATATCTACGTCCGTGAACACCTCCTTGAGGAGGGTATTGAGAATTTCTCCTGTCTCGATGACCTTTCCGATACCGTTGCTCTGCTGACCCTTGATAATATCCTTCTCACTCTTCGGGTCTTTGCGGTAGATATGCTGCGACACGGTCTCGTCCACCTGGAGCGGCAGGATCTTCTTGTCGTTGAAAGGTGACGGTTCCACCTGGTCGAGCAGATACTGGCGGTGCCGGAAGAAATTGCCCTGCATCTGCTTGTCGGTAATATCATTGAGTGCCAGCGTGATCTTCTGATACTTGTTGTACTGGTAGTAGTCGTGGTTGTCCAAATTGGTCTCCTTCTTGGCGGCAATGACTCTTCTCATCAACTCTACGGCAGGATTATCCTTACGGGTATAACGCTTGCGCTTGGTCTTGACGACGACCTCGCTCAGTGACCGGGAGTCCTGGTCCAGTCTGATCTTGCCCAGATCGGCAGTAGACGCGTTCACCGGATAAGTACGACTCTTGAAACCTACCGAGCTTACGGTAAGCGTCCAGCCTTCATGCCGTGCTATAGTAAAGGAGCCCTGTATATCACTGGACACGGCGATATGATGTCCCTTATAGGACACACTCGCATAAGGTATGGCATAACCATCCTTGTCTACTATCTCACCCGTGATATTCTGCGCTGATATAGTTAGTATTGAAGAAAACACTGCCAGAAGCAGAAAGACGATCTTCTTTAAATTCATTTCTTTATTATCCTAGTATAATTTATTCCTTAATCAACTTTACACACCCTGCGGTGTCCTAATATGACCTAGTCATGATTCATGGGCGCAAAGTTAGTCATTAATTTGGAAAAAGAGAGAAAACTTTTTGGTTATTTATATTTTTTCCATTAATTTTGCCCCCCGAAAGGTCGTACACGACAAATATAAAGAATATATGAACAACAAAGGCAATATTTCTGACAAGCGTCCGCCGTTCCTGCCTGTCCTTATCGGTTCGGGGTTCGGCAGTGGATTCTGGCCCTGGGGGCCGGGCACTGCAGGCAGCGTCCTGGCCACTGCGATATGGATGCTGCTCTCCCTGGCTTTTGGAAACGATGCCGGCACATTGCAGGATATAACCCTGATACTGGTCATTCTCTTCACTGTTCTGGGCACCTGGGCTACCGCCCGGCTGCAGCCTTACTGGGGCGAGGACCCTTCACGCGTCGTCATCGACGAGATGGTGGGAGTATGGATACCGCTGAGTGTGCTCCGCCCGCACGACTATGTCTGGGCACTGGCAGCACTGGTGCTGTTCCGCTTTTTCGACATTGTCAAACCGCTGGGCATCAAGAAGCTCGACCGCCGGAAGGGTGCCTTCTGGGTCATGGCCGATGATATCGCGGGCGGCCTGTACGCTCTCCTTGTCCTTCTGATTCTCCGTATCCTGTATATACTGATCTGAATTATGGAAAAAATAATCCACGAGATAAGCCTTTTCGCAAGAGCTGAAGTCAGTGCCAGCATTTCCAGCATCGTTGACTTCGGACTGGCTATCGGACTGAACATCAGCGGTCTGCTCACCTACGGATATGCCAACCTTATCGGCGTGACCTGCGGAGGCATTGCCAACTGCTGCATCAACAGCAGGTTCGTGTTCCGCCATACCGGCCGCAAAGCCCGTTCGATAGCCTTCCGGTATGTTTTCGTCTGGCTGGGAAGTATGACACTCAACGGCGGCGGCACCAATCTGGCGACTTACCTCATCGGGGCGCGCTACTTCATTATCGTGAAGGCTGTCATCGCCTGCATGGTAGCCCTGCTCTTCAACTATCCCCTGCAACGGAGGTTTGTCTTCAAAAACAAGAAAACAAACTATAAAGAAACAGATAAACCGTAAAATATGAATTATAGAGACATTCTACAGAAAGTGATCTACCGGATCATCAACCCCCTTATCAAGGGAATGATCAAAATAGGCATCACGCCAAACCTCGTGACCTTTATCGGCTTCGTCGGCAACATCGTTGCCGCAGCCTTCTTCATCTATGCCTCGCAGAACAACGCGCAGGCCTCTGCCATCGGATGGGGCGGATTCATCATCATCGCCTCCGGACTCTTCGACATGATGGACGGAAGACTGGCACGCATGGGGCACATGAGCTCTTCTTTCGGTGCCCTCTGGGACTCTACCCTTGACCGGTACAGCGAACTGGTGTCGCTCTTCGGCATCACCCTGATCTTCCTCGAGGCTTACGGTGACTGGTTCTGGATGGGTGTAGTCTCTTTCGCCGCCATGGTGGGATCTGTCATGGTAAGTTACGTCCGTGCACGTGCCGAAGGACTTGGCATAGAGTGCAAGGTAGGATTCATGCAGCGCCCCGAGCGTGTTGTCGTCACAGCCGTCACAGCTGTGCTCACCGGCTGCACCGGAAACCTCTGGTGGCTGGCAGGAGGCATGATCCTCATCGCCGTACTGGCCAACATCACGGCATTCTGGCGTGCCGCCTACTGCTACAAAGTGCTGAAAGAGAAAGACAAGAATAAGTAAACGTTTTTTCCTCTCCGGAAATCTATCTCAGAAAAAAAATGAATTCTATTCTAGTGATTGTACTCTTCCTGATATTCTATTCATGGAAGAGGACAAGAAAATTTGTCACCTATATGCTCTCCTGGTTCATCTTCGGAGTAATCTACGACCTGATGCGTTATTATCCCAACTACAGGGTGAACCCCATTGACGTCAAGGGCATCTATGATGCAGAGAAAAGTCTTTTCGGCATTGCCACGGCTTCCGGCACCCTGATCCCGGGAGAGTGGTTTGCACACCATACCTGCCGGGTGGCTGATTTCATGTCGGGCTGCTTCTACCTCTGCTGGGTACCGGTGCCGATTATCTTTTCCATCTACCTGTATGCAAAGAAACAGTACGAATGGGTAGTAAGGTTCACCTGGGCCTTCCTGCTGGTGAACATCATCGGCTTTATCGGTTATTACATCCATCCGACAGCCCCGCCATGGTATGCGATGAACTACGGTTTCACGCCGGTACTCCACACGCCGGGAAATGTCGCCGGTCTGGGAAGGTGGGACGCCATGACAGGACTGCAGGTCTTCCACGGTCTCTACGGGAAGAACGCCAATGTCTTTGCCGCCATACCGAGCCTTCATGCCGCCTACCTGCTGGTCACCGCGATCTATGCCGTGATGAGCAGGCGCAAATGGTATGTCTCCTGCCTCTTCGGTTTCATCTGTCTGGGCATCTGGTTTACGGCAGTGTATACAGGGCATCATTACATCATCGACATCCTTCTGGGCATCTCCACGGGAATTGTCGGAGTATTGCTTTTTGAATTGATCTGGAGCAGGATCCGTACCCGCTTCCGTTTCAAATAAGTTCAGGGAGTTTTTCGAGAAAAAAAAGGGAGACAGGCATTCACATGTCCGTCTCCTTATCGTCTTAACTTTATAAAATAAAAATAATAAAGTCTATTTAATGTGATTTTAATCTTAATTTCATCTGAATAACCAGAACCCACAGCACCTGCAGGCCAATACGGGAACAAAGCGTTCCACTTACGGTTTGTAAAGTTATATAACTTCAGGAAACTACACAAATTTCCGATTGCCATTTTAACGTTTTATAACCACTATCTTTCAAAAAAACCTCTTATCAAGAAATATTTACTTGCATACTTTGCATTTTTGCTTTTTATTCGTACCTTTGCACAATACGGAAAGTATATTTTCAAGCAATCAGAAGTAAGGAGAAGAACATGAGCAATATATGCTATAGAATCGGACTGGATGTCGGTTCTACGACAGCGAAAATAGCCGTCCTCGACGAGAAAGACCATTTAATCTATTCCCAATATAAGCGCCATAATGCACAGGTCGCACAACTTGTAGCAACTTATTTTACCGAACTTTTCAAAAAGACCGGTGACGCTGACGTGAAGATCTGCGTTACCGGAAGTGTAGGCATGGCTACAGCGGAACAGCTGAAGGCGGAGTTTCTCCAGGAAGTGGTCGCTGCCACGGTCTTTGCCAAAAAACGGTATCCACAGGCAAAGGCACTTACCGATATCGGGGGCCAGGACGCAAAGGTCGTCTTCTTCAACGGCAGAAATACCGAACTCCGCATGAACGGCAACTGTGCCGGAGGTACAGGAGCTTTCATCGACCAGATGGGAGTACTTATGGGCAAGGACAACAAGACCATGAGCGATCTCGCCATGCAGGCTACTCACCTCTATCCGATGGCTGCCCGCTGCGGCGTCTTCGCCAAGACGGACATCCAGAACCTCATGAGCCGGAACCTTCCCGAAACGGACATCGCTGCCAGTATCTTCCACTCCATCGCCGTACAAACCGTGGTGACATTGAGCCATGGCATGGATTTCAAGACTCCTATCCTCCTCTGCGGCGGTCCCCTGACTTTCCTTCCCGCCCTGCGCAGGGCTTTCCGCGAATATCTCCATCTCGACGAGAATGATCTCATCGTAACAGAATACAGTAACCTTATTCCGGCCTATGGCTGTGCCATCCGCTCTGAGGATGCAGAGACAGAAAAGCTCTCTGTCCTTATGGAACGTGTCGGACTGGCGGAGAAGAAGAAAACGGCGGTCACTTACGAGGGTCCTAAACCGCTCTTCAGGGATGAGGCAGAGCATCAGGAATGGCTGGACAGCAAAAAGAAATATGCCACGCCTACCGGAGAGATGAAAAGCGGCAGGCAGCGCGTCGTCATCGGCATCGATTCCGGTTCGACGACAACGAAACTTGTCGTCCTCCGGCTCGGTGAAAAGAGAAACGAAATTATCTTCACGGATTACCGTCCGAATCTGGGCAGTCCTATACAGGCCGTGGCAGAGGGACTGAAAGCTCTCCGGGAAAAAGCTGAGCAGGCAGGAGCAGAACTGGAGATTGCCGGTTCCTGTTCCACCGGCTATGGTGAGGAACTCATCAAGACGGCTTTCAACCTGAACAACGGCATCATCGAGACCATGGCGCACTACCGTGCCGCCTCCTTCCTCAGACCTGACGTTTCCTTCATCCTCGACATCGGAGGACAGGACATGAAGGCCATCTTCGTGGAAAACGGCGCCGTAGTGAGAATGGAACTCAACGAGGCCTGCTCCTCCGGATGCGGGACGTTCATACAGACCTTTGCCAACAACCTGGACTACGAGGTACAGGACTTTGCGCAAATAGCCTGCACGGCCGCTCACCCCTGCGATCTCGGCACCCGTTGCACGGTGTTCATGAACTCCAAAGTAAAACAGGTGCTCCGCGAGGGAGCCACTATTGCAGACATCTCGGCCGGAATATCCTATTCCGTGGTGCGCAACTGCCTGTATAAGGTACTCCGGCTGAGAGGCAACGACAGTCTCGGCAGTCATATCGTCGTACAGGGCGGAACCATGCGCAACGACGCCGTCGTGAGGGCCTTTGAGCTGATGACGGGTACGGAAGTAGCCCGGAGCGACATGCCGGAACTCATGGGAGCGCTGGGATGCGCCCTCCATGCCTGTGAAGAAGTAAAAAATACTGAAAGCCTCGGAGGGGAGGAAGCCCTTAATATCCGGAGCATCGGCGACCTGCTGGCACAGTCGGCTTACGAGACCCGTCAGTTGCAATGCAAGGGCTGCGAAAACCACTGTTACGTATCGCGCTATACTTTCGCCAATGGGAAACGGTTCTACTCCGGCAACAAATGTGAACGGATCTTCAATAACCACGGCGACAATGCCGTGAAGGGTGAGAATATCTATACCTACAAATACCATCTCCTCTTCGACCGGATGCAGGATCAGGAAGAGACCGAAAAGGACATGCCGGTAATAGGCATCCCGAGAGCCCTCAACATGTATGAGGACTTTCCTTTCTGGCACGCACTCTTCACTACTGCGGGCATGCGCGTGGTTCTCTCTTCCGAGTCGAACGACAAAAACTATGAGAGTGCACTGAAGTATGTCATGTCGGACAATATCTGTTTCCCGGCCAAACTGACCCACTCCCATTTTCAGGAACTCAACGACAACAAGGAGGTGGACCGTATCTTCATGCCTTACGTCATCTTCGAGCATAATGACGATCCCGAGCGTACCATCAATTCCTTCAACTGCCCTATCGTATCCGGCTATGCCGATGTCATCAAGTCCTCCATGTCGGTGCACAAACCCCTTGACGCTCCCGTGATCAATTTCGCCGATGACAGACTGCTCGAAGGCGAGATCGTGGATTACCTGAAAGGACTCGGCGTAAAGAAGAGCAGGGCACGGGAAGCTCTCCGGGCTGCCGTCAAGGCCCAGAACGAATACGGAAGGCTGATGAAAGAGAAGGCTTACCATATCCTTCTCAACAGCAGAGAGGCCGGAAGACTCACGATTCTGCTTGCCGGCCGCCCTTATCACACAGACCCGCTCATACAGCACAAACTGTCGGATATGATCGCCTCCCTAGGCGTGGATGTCATCTCCGAGGATGTCGTACGTGATGATACGGATACTCCGGAGGGCGATACGCTCATCGTGAAGCAATGGGCTTATATGAGCCGCATCATCAAGAGCGGGGAATGGGCTGCAGAACAGGACAACCATCTGCATTTCGTGGAGATGACCTCCTTCGGCTGCGGACCTGACTCCTTCATTCAGGATGAGATCGGTGATATCCTGAAACGCCATCATAAACCGTTCACGCTGTTGAAGATAGACGACGTAAGCAATATCGGAAGTCTCAAGCTCCGTGTCCGCTCTCTCGTGGACAGTCTGAAGATGAAACATGAGGACACCGGGACCATCGCACCCCAGCCGCTCATAGGCACGAAGATATTCCATAAGGAGGATGTCCACCGTACCATTCTTGCACCGTTCATGACGGAGTATCTTACCCCGATCATTCCGCCGGTGCTCCGCCTGATGGGCTACAACGTGGAAGTACTGCCGATGGCCGACAGACAGAGCGCGGAGATCGGACTGCAATATGCCAACAACGAGATCTGCTATCCTGCAACCCTTATCATCGGGGATATCATCAAAGCCCTGAAGAGCGGCAGGTACGACCTGAAGAATACCGCCGTGGCCATGAGCCAGACCGGTGGACAATGCCGGGCTACCAGTTACGCAGGCCTCATCAAAAGGGCTATGGTTGCCAACGGTTTCCAGGATGTGCCCCTCATCACTCTCGGCGTGACGGCCGCTGCCGGCAGCAACGAGAATGAACAGGAGGGATTCAAGGTGGACTGGCTGAAATACTCGCAGATCATCGTGACCAGTATTCTCTACGGTGACGCCATCTCCGAGATGTATCACGCCACGGTGGTACGCGAGAAGAAACCGGGCCTCGCCCTGGCGATCAAGGAGAAATACATGAAGGCTGTCGTGCCGGCGATCCAAACCAACAAAGCATCAAAGCTCATCAAACTTCTGGAACAGGCCGCAGAGAAATTCAATGCCGCCACGCTCACCAAAGAGGTCCCTAAGGTCGGTATCGTAGGTGAGATATTCCTGAAGTTCAATTCCTTCTCCCACCAGAAGATACAGGACTTCATCATTTCCAGAGGAGTAGAAATCGTGCCGCCTCTGCTGGCACCCTTCTTCCTGCAGGAGTTTGTCAACGTACAGATCAAGAAACATTTGCGGCTGGAATGCAATTCGACTCCCGACTTTGTCATCCGCGGGCTTTACCAGACCCTCATCGGGCGCCGTATCCACCAGATCAACAAAGCCTGCGGCCGGTTTCGCTATTTCCGTCCCTTCACAGACATCTACCATGATGCCCGGGAAGTAAAAGGGCTTGTATCCCTTGCCGCACAGTTTGGCGAGGGCTGGCTGCTGCCTTCGGATATCGTCGGATTCATCCGTGACGGTGTGGAGAATATCATCTCCCTGCAACCTTTCGGATGCATCGCCAACCATGTCATCAGCAAAGGTATCGAGAAAAAGCTGCACGAGCGTTTTCCACAACTCAACATGGTATCTCTGGATTTCGACTCGGGAGTAAGTGCCGTAAACGTCACAAACCGTCTTTTGCTCTTCCTCGACAACATCGCAGTATAAAATAAAGAATATATAGAGACGGGTATCATTATTTTTATTACCTTTGCAGCAATTTATTGATACGACTAAGCATGAGTACTCAAGACATAGCAAACAGACTAAACCAGACTGTCAGTAAGCTGTCCTCTCAGGAATCGCTCAACGGACTCTTCCACCAGCATCGTGACGGAGATCCCCTCCCTTCAGGCGAAAAACTGAAAGACATCATTGACCTGGCACGGTCTATTCTCTTTCCCGGCTATTTCGGAAGGAGTTCCTTTACCCGCCAGACTCTGGAGTTCCACATCGGTGTGAGAACAGAACGCCTGCACAAGATGCTCGCGGAACAGATCCTCGCAGGACTCTGCTATAACAATCCCTGTGACGAAGGGGAGGAAGATTTCAATGAATGGGACTGCGCCCGCAGGAAAGCGGAGGAAACATCCCTGCTGGTCATCGAGAAATTCCCGGAAATAAGGCGTATCCTCGCTACGGACATCACTGCAGCCTACAATGGTGACCCTGCCGCAAAAAGCAAGGCAGAGATTGTAAGCTGCTATCCCGTAATCAGAGCACTGAGCAGCTACCGTATCGCTCATGAACTTTATAAACTCGGCGTGCCTCTTATCCCACGGCTCATTACAGAGGCGGCTCATTCGGAAACCGGTATCGACATTCATCCGGGAGCACAGATCGGCGAATATTTCACCATTGACCACGGTACGGGTGTCGTCATCGGCGCGACCTGCATCATCGGTACAAACGTAAAACTCTATCAGGGCGTCACCCTTGGTGCCAAGAGCTTTCCGCTGGACAGCAAGGGTAATCCTATCAAGGGCATTCCCCGTCACCCGATCATCGGAAGTAATGTAGTAATCTATTCCAATGCCACTATCCTGGGAAGAATAACGATAGGAGAAGGCTGCGTGGTCGGAGCCAATGTGTGGGTAACCCGCGATATGAAACCGAATACCAGAAAATACAAACAAGAAAGAATTGATAAATTAGATATAGAATTCAATAATGGAACAGGAATTTGAACTCATAGCCAAAACTTTTATGGGGTTGGAACCCCTTCTGGCTCAAGAGCTCACCCAGTTGGGTGCCAACAATGTACAGATCGGCAGACGCATGGTTTCCTTCACAGGAGACAAAAAGATGATGTATCGCGCCAATTTCCAACTACATACCGCTATCCGTATCCTTAAGCCTATCGCCCATTTCAAGGCGAGCTCTGCTGAAGATATGTACGAAGAAGTCAAGAAAATTGACTGGAGTAAGTATCTCGATAATAAAAAAACCTTTGCCGTTGACTCCGTGGTCTACTCTGAGGAATTCAGAAACTCACGCTTTGTCACTTATAAGGTAAAGGACGCTATCGTGGACTGGTTTCGTGAAAAGACAGAAACCCGCCCGAATATCAGTGTCAGCAACCCTGACATACGCTTTAACATCCATGTCGCTGAAGACAATGCTACCCTCAGCCTTGACTCGAGCGGCGAAAGCCTCCACCGGCGTGGCTACCGACAGGAAAATGTAGAAGCTCCCATCAACGAAGTCCTCGCCGCCGGCCTCATCATGATGACAGGCTGGAAGGGTGACACCGACTTCATTGACCCGATGTGCGGATCAGGTACCCTGCTCATCGAGGCTGCCCTCATCGCCCGAAACATTTCTCCGGGAATATTCCGCAAGGAATTCGCCTTCGAGAAATGGCCTTTCTTCAACCAGAATCCTTCCGACGAGATCTACAATGACGACAGTGAAGAGCGCGAGTTCAACCATCATATCTACGGTTACGACATTGACATGAAAGCGGTAAACACAGCACGTACCAACGTGAAAGCTGCCGGATTCAGCAAGGAGATCGCCATAGACCAACAGGACTTCAAGAACTTCAAGCAACCAGAAGAAAAGAGTATCATCGTGATGAACCCTCCTTACGGCGAGCGTATCTCTACCCCGAACCTGCTGGGTACTTACAAGATGATCGGAGAAAGACTGAAACATGCTTTCCAGGGCTGTGAGGCCTGGGTACTGAGCTACCGCGAGGAATGCTTCGAGCAGATCGGTCTGAAACCGTCTATCAAGATACCGGTATACAACGGCAGTCTGGAATGCGAGTTCCGCAAATATTCTATCTTTGACGGTAAATACAGGGAATACCGCAGTGAAGGCGGCATTGTCAAGACAGAAGAAGAAAAAACTGAAATGGCACAGAAACACCGTTTCAAAAAAGAGCGGGATTTCAAGAAACGCCTGGATGAAGAGGAAGACAATGAAGGCGGAGATATCCGCACCTTCACTTTCCACAAACCTCATTTCGACGACGACCGAAGGGACAGAAGAGATTTCCATGACCGGGACAAGGACGGCGGACGCGACGGGAAACATTTTGAAAGAAGGAGTGCACACGGAGGAGACAGGGACTTCCACAAATCCCGGGACTCCCGAGGAGGAAGCAGGGACTTCCATAGCTCCCGCGACTCCCGAGGAGGAAGCAGGGATTTCAAAGGCGGATCACGGAACTTCAGCCATGACAGACGTAGCTTCAAAGACGACAGCCATGACTCAAAAGAAGGCAACCCTGACTTCAAACGGGGCTACTATGATTCCAACCGTGATAAAAAAAGATTCAGCAATGAAGACTAAACGATATTCAATTAAAACTTTCTTCTTAAGTGTACTTATTATGATACCTATAGCAGGAAGTGCCCAGAACCTCAAGTCCTTCACACTGGAAGACCTGAACTTCGGCGGTAACAATTATCATAACATGATCCCCCAGAACCGGTGGACGGCATGGTGGGGAGACCGGCTGGTAAGACTGGACGCAGAAGACTGTTATCTGGTAGATGTCAACAGTGGAAAAGAGAAAAAACTCTTCTCCGCCGCAGACCTCAAAAAAATAAAGGGAACCGGCAGCGTGCCTTCTCTTCTCGATGCCACCTTCCCTGAAGAGGACAAGACCATCGTGAAAATAGGTGACCTGCTCATCAACTGGAAAAAGAAAACCTGCATGCAGGATCCTGCCCCACAGGCTTATATCCGTGACCACCAGCTCTATGTAAAGAATGCCGAAGGCAAAGAGCACCAGCTCACTACTGACGGCAGCCGGGACATCGTCTATGGACAGAGCGTACACCGCGATGAGTTCGGTATCACTGACGGAAGATTCTGGAGTCCCGACAAGGGGAAACTCGCTTTCTACCGCATGGACCAGAGTATGGTGACAGACTATCCTCTCGTCACCATTCCCGAACTTGACTGGAAACCGGAAAAGGGACAGAGCCGCATGGCTACTCCGGCACCGGAGAAATACCCGATGGCCGGTGAAACTTCACATAAGGTGACGGTCGGAGTATATGACCTGAAGACCGGAAAGATTCTCTATCTCAAAGCCGGTGACCCTACTGACCGCTACTTCACGAACATCGCCTGGAGTCCGGACAGCAAGACCATCTATATGTTCGAGCTTAACCGTGACCAGAACGACTGCCGGCTGGTAAGCTATGATGCTGCGACAGGCGACAAGATCGCAGAGCTCTATCGCGAGACAGATGCCAAATACGTGGAACCTCTCCACCCTATCGTTTTCCTGCCGTGGGACCACAGCAAATTCATTATGCAGAGCCAGAAAGACGGCTATAACCATTTCTATCTCTTCAATACAAAGGGAGAGCAACTGAAACAGATCACTTCCGGAAAATGGGTGGTAATGGATTTCCTGGGCTTCAATGTCAAGCACCACAGTATCATCTATACCAGTAACGAGCTCAGTCCGATACAGCAGAACATCTTCATCGTGGATGTCGAGACAGGAAAGCGCGCACTCATGGATTCCAATGACCAGGGATGGCACAGTGGAAGCATCAGCAAGAGCGGACAGTATATCGTAGACAATTACCAGACTCCTACTGTTCCCCGCAAGATTGCCATCGTGAACACCGAGAACGGCAGGCGCACTCCTTATTTCACGGCAACTGATCCATGGAAAGGATACAACGTGCCGGAATATTCCTGCGGAACCATCAAGGCTGCCGATGACACGACTGACCTCTATTACCGGATGGTAAAACCGGTAAACTTTGATCCGACAAAGAAATACCCGACCATTATCTATGTCTACGGAGGGCCTCACGCCCATAACGTAGATGCCCGCTGGCACTATGCCAGCAGAGGATGGGAGACCTATATGGCACAGCACGGATACCTGCTCTTTATCCTCGACAACAGAGGAAGCGAGAACAGAGGCAAAGCCTTTGAGCAGGTCACCTTCCGCCATCTGGGACAGGAAGAACTCAAGGACCAGATGAAGGGTGTTGACTTTCTGAAAACCCTCGCCTATGTCGACACAACCCGTATCGGCGTACACGGATGGAGTTTTGGCGGTTTTATGACTATCACCATGATGACCCATCATCCTGAAGTATTCAAGGTCGGTGTTGCCGGAGGACCGGTGATCGACTGGAAATGGTACGAAGTAATGTACGGCGAACGCTATATGGATACACCGCAGACCAATCCTGAAGGCTATGCTCAGTGCAGTCTGCTGCCATGGGCCAAGAACCTGAAGGGAAAACTGGAAATCATCATCGGCTCAGATGATCCTGTCGTGTTGCCGCAGAACGCACTTTCTTTCCTTAAGGCTTGCATCGCTGCCGGCACACAACCCGACTTCTTCATCTATCCCGGTGAGCCTCATAACATGAGAGGACATCAGAGCACTCATCTGCATGAGCGTATCTCCCAGTACTTCTTTGATTATCTGAAATAAAACCATTAAATACCGGAAACAATGAAAATCTTATTGTTAGGAGCAGGAGGCAGAGAGCATGCTTTGGCATGGAAGATTGCCCAGAGTAAGAAAGTAGAGAAACTCTTCATCGCCCCTGGTAACACCGGGACCGCTGCTGTAGGTGAAAACGTGGCTATCGGAGTAAACGAATTCGAAAAGCTGAAAGATTTCACCGTAAAAGAGAAAATAGACATGGTTGTCGTCGGTCCTGAGGATCCTCTGGTAAACGGTATCTATGACGAATTCAAAAGCGACCCGCGTACACAGTCTGTCCCTGTCATCGGACCGTCCCGTAAAGGTGCACAGCTTGAAGGCAGCAAGGATTTTGCCAAGGGCTTCATGCAGCGTCATCACATCCCTACGGCACAGTACCGCACTTTCGATGGTACGACGATGGAAGAAGGACTGAAGTTCCTGGAAACACTCAAGGCTCCCTACGTCCTGAAAGCTGACGGACTGGCTGCCGGCAAAGGGGTGCTCATCGTACCTACGCTGGAGGAAGCAAAGAAAGAATTCAAGGATATGCTCGGAGGACTATTCGGCAATGCGTCCGCAAAGGTCGTCATTGAGGAATTCCTCAGCGGCATCGAATGCTCCGTTTTCGTCCTCACGGACGGAAAGAACTATAAGATTCTTCCTGAAGCCAAAGACTACAAGCGTATCGGCGAGCACGATACCGGTCTGAACACAGGAGGTATGGGGAGTGTCACTCCCGTACCTTTCGCCACGAAAGAATGGATGAAAAAGGTAGAGGACCGCATCATCCGCCCTACTGTAGAAGGTCTGAGAGAAGAAGATATAGACTATAAAGGTTTCATCTTCTTCGGACTGATCAATGT
>RRZU010638124.1_pt1 | contig 20835 bp, 18 predicted proteins | sample 2165561 | NCBI WGS metagenome assembly RRZU01 (sample SAMN10456909, study PRJNA506462) | wastewater metagenome | isolation source: wastewater sludge | place: USA: Moscow, Idaho | reverse complement strand
TTGTTTCTCATCGAATGTATAATAATCGTCTTTTAAATCCCGAATTCTACACATTCCTTCACATTTGTTCTCGATAATTTCTACAAAAATTCCCCATTCTGTAACGCCTGAAATTACACCCAAAAATTCGTTATCCTTGTGATCTTGCATGTATTTTACCTGCATGTATTTGATAGAATCACGTTCAGCACTGGTTGCTAAACCTTCCATTGTCGAGGAATGCAAACATTTAGTTTCATACGTTTCTTCATCTACTGATTTTCCCCCGTCTAAATAATGTTGCAACAATCGGTGTACCATTACATCTGGATAACGACGAATTGGCGAGGTAAAATGGGAATAATAATCAAACGCTAAACCGTAATGTCCTATGTTATCCGTAGAATATTTGGCTTTGCTCATGCTTCTAATTGCCAGCGTATCAATTAAATTCTGTTCTTTTTTACCATTTACATCTTCCATTAATTTATTCAAAGCTTGTGAAATAGAACCATGTTTAAAATCAATTTTATAACCAAACTTGGCAATAACAGCTTGCATTGCAAAAAGCTTATCCTCATTTGGTTCATCATGAATTCTATAAATAAAAGTTTTCTTTTGTTTACCAATGAATTCCGCCACTTTCCTATTGGCCAAAAGCATGAATTCTTCAATCAAATGATTGGCATCTTTCGCAACTTTGAAATAAACACCTTGAGGTTCACCCGCTTCATCTAAATTAAATTTTACTTCAACTTTATCAAAAGAAATTGCTCCTTCTGCCATTCTTCTTTTTCTAAGAATTTTGGCTAATTCATCCATTTTTATCGTCGCTGCAACAATTGCTGCTGAAACTTGATACGAACTTCCAGTAATCGAAATTTCTTCCGGAATCATATCATCTTTTGTTTCTATGATGTATTGCGCTTCCTCGTAAGCAAAACGTTGGTCAGAAAAAATTACTGTTCTTCCAAACCATTGATTCACCACTTGTGCTGTTTCATTAATTTCAAATACAGCCGAAAACGTATATTTTTCTTCATTTGGACGCAACGAACACGCAAAATTAGACAATACTTCGGGTAGCATAGGCACTACTCTATCAACTAAATAGACAGATGTTGCTCTTTGATACGCTTCATCATCCAGAATTGTTCCTTCTTGAAGATAATAGGAAACATCAGCAATGTGAATTCCAATTTCGTAATTGCCATTCTCTAATTTCTTAAAAGATAACGCATCGTCAAAATCCTTCGCATCTTTTGGATCAATGGTAAAAGTAAGAGTATCACGCATATCGCGACGTTTGGCAATTTCACTTGCTTGTATCGAAGTATCTATTTTTTGTGCAAAAGTCTCTACTTCAATAGGAAATTCAGAAGGCAAACCATATTCAGCAAGAATCGCATGAATTTCTGTATCGTGCTCTCCAGGTTTTCCTAACACCTTTATTACGGAACCAAAAGGACTATCGGCTCTGGCTGGCCAATCCTCGATGTGAACCAAAACAACATCACCTTGTTCTGCCTCACCTATTTTATCCTTTGGAATAAAAATATCGGTATACATTTTTGGATTGGCTGTCGAAACAAAAGCGAAATTAGCTTGAATGTCAATTACTCCAACAAAGTCCGTTTTATTTCTTTCAAGGACTTCAATCACTTCACCTTCAGGCCTTTTTCCTTTTCTACGATTGTAAACATACACTTTGACAATATCTTTATCAAAAGCATGGTTCAAATTATTGGTAGGAATAAAAACATCTTCTTCTAAATCAGGACAAACAAAATAAGCGGTTCTACGTCCGGTCATATCAATTTTACCTTCGTAATACTCTTTGCTTTCAGCTTTCACTAAGTATTTACCTGGCTCTGACTCAATAATTTTATTTTGAGAAGCTAAAATCTTCAAATCTTTGATAATTTGATTTCTGCTTTCGGTATCATCGAGCTCTAGCTTTGCTCCTATCTGTTTATAATTGAATGCTTTATTAGCACTTTGCGATAATATTTTTAAAATTTTTTCAGAGAAATCCTTCCCTTTTTTTACCGGCTTTCTTAATCTTTTACTCATAAATCTGTTCTTAAAAGTCTAAAATTACAAAATACTAAACTGTTATCGATAAAGAGTGCACAGAATTAAAGAAAATATAACTTTAAAGAATAGTTGTATCTTTATGAAAAGAATTAAAAATGGAAGAATTTCGAACAATTGCAATTTTTAATTATTCACATGAAATTGTAGTTCTAAAGCATTTATTAGAACAAGAATCAATTCAATATTTTTTTGAAAATGAAACATTGGTATCCATTGATCCGTTTAGCAGCTTTGCTTACGGCGGAATTAAATTAAAAATTCATTTCAATGATTTTGAAAAAGTTCAACAATTATTAGACAACCTGAACAACAATTTGAAAATCGTTTGAAACTGAAATCAAATTTTTTACTTTAATTTTTTTGAAAGTTGTCAACATATATTAATATAAACAAAAAGAAAAATTAAATTTAAAATATTTTTTGGTTGTTATTATAGCGTGTTAATAGTGACAATAAATTCATTATAAAATGTATTGAAATGAAGTTTAAGGTTGTTATTGCGAGTTATCAACATACTTATTTTATAGTAAAACATTCATTTTTAAGAGTCTTTGAACTTTAATTAACAATGGTTAACAATCGATCAAGTATTGATTTTGTAAATAACTTACCCTACCGTTTTTTGTTGATAACCAACTTTTTTATAATGATAACTATTCTAAAAATTACCCTAACTAAATTAGGATTTTAAAACCGGGTTTTGGATTACTTATTATTTAGTTACGACCCAAAAAAACTTCTAATATTCTATCTCAAGTTATGAACAATTTTTATTAAGTTAAGTTTAACTGAATATCAAGTGATTGTCTTTTGTTATTAACAATGTGAATTTTTAACATTTATTATATATACTTTACATTGATATACAGCTATTTATGTATTAAATAAAATTGTTAACAACTGCTAATCCTATAGCAATATAACAGTTAGCGTGGATATAATTTGTAGTTAATAGAAATACTTAAAACGATGTCATTTTAGTGTATTTCGGTTTAGCTTTAAAAAATTTCACTACATATTTACTAATTATTTGTCGATCATAATTTTTTTAATTTGCGTATTGGCGGTGAATTTTATTTTTGTTCCCGTTTTAACCGTGTAAACTTTTAGTTTGCTAACTAAATTTAGGTATTTTCAGTTCAGTATGCATTTTTTTGCTTTTTGTGTGTATCCATTATTTTTAGCGCTTGTTTTTTTAACAAGAATTATATTAATTGTAGTTTTAGAAAATAAGATTATTTGAAGAAATTATTTTTTAGTAGCTGTGATAAAGGATAATCATAATAAAGAAGGTACATTTAAATTCAGTAAAACTAAATTTCTTTATTTAAATTTGCAGCACACAACTTAATACATACAATATGAAAATCTCCATAGGAAACGATCACGCTGGTACAGATTATAAATTTGCTATTATTGAAATGCTTCAAGCAAAAGGGCATGAAGTTACTAATTACGGTACAGATACTGCCGCTAGTGTAGATTATCCTGATTTTGCACATCCTGTAGCAACAGATGTTTCTGAAGGAAAGGCTGATTTTGGAATTGTTATTTGCGGAAGCGGAAATGGAATTGCAATGACCGTAAATAAACATTCAAAAGTGCGCGCAGCTTTGTGCTGGATGAAAGAAATTGCAGTTTTGGCACGTCAGCATAATGATGCGAACATTATCAGTATTCCCGCTCGTTTTACTTCGATTCCGCAAGCGGTAGAAATGGTTGAAGCCTTTTTAAATACAGATTTTGAAGGTGGAAGACACCAAAATAGAGTAGATAAGATTTCTTGTTAAGATAAGAAGTTTTAAAAAAAATTGTGCTGCTTCGCAGCTTTATAATTTTAATCAAGCCGCATTTTTAAATTCGGCTTTTTTTATGCTTTGGAATTTATAAAAAGAAAAAGGCACAAAACCTGAATTAGTAGGATTCCAAAAAACTTTAATAAATAAGATCTTTTAGCGGTTTTATGTCTAAATATAAGCATTGCAATCCCAGCACCTATAATTCCTCCGAACCCTACAAAGCTTAAAAGTGTTTTCTCTGAGATTCGTCTTTTGTTTTTTACAGCCAGTCTTTTATCATAACCAGTTAATACAAAGGCAAAACCATTTATAATCAAAAAACAGTAGAATAAAATAGTCATTTAACTCAATTTAAGTTTCAAAGATATTATTTTAGCTGTTCGAAAAAAAGAAAAATGACTAACATACAATTCATATCTAAATCAGTTGCAACAGCAGCGATTAACATTCAAAAAACCGTCGCACTTTTACAAGAAGATTGCACTATTCCGTTTATTTCTCGGTATCGAAAAGACACTACAGGAAATCTTGATGAGGTACAAATAGAAAATATAGCCAAACTTCAAAAAGAATATGAAGTCCTAGTAAAACGCAAAGAAGCAATTTTAAAATCAATCATAGAGCAAGGTGCCATGAATGATGATTTATTTGCTAGAATTAATAAAAGCTTTGATTTACAGGAACTAGAAGATTTTTACCTACCTTATAAAAAAAAGAAAAAAACCAAAGCCGATGTTGCTCGTGAAAATGGATTGGAACCGTTGGCCAAGATCATCATGGCGCAAAATAATGACGATGTTGATTTCATTTCTTCACAGTATTTGAATGAAAATGTCATCAATGAAGAAGCTGCGTTACAAGGAGCTAGAGATATTATTGCGGAATGGATAAATGAGAATATTTATGTTCGAAAGCAACTCCGAAGATTATACGAACGCAAAGCTACCATTACTACCAAAGTTGTAAGAACGAAGAAAGACGACGAAGCAGCGCAAAAATTCAATCAATATTTCGATTGGTCAGAACCCTTAACCAAAGCGCCTTCACATCGATTAATGGCAATGCTTCGGGCAGAAAACGAAGGTTTTATAAAGTGTAAAGTAGAAGTTGATCTAGATGAGGCCTATGATAGTATTGATGCATTAGTTTTAAAAGGACAAAATAAAACCACGCCACACCTACAATTAGCAATCGAGGACAGCTACAAACGTTTGCTAAATCCTGCAATTTCAAACGAAGCTTTACAAGAAGCCAAAGCCAAAGCGGATGCCAATTCGATTCAGGTTTTTGCAAATAATTTAGGACAGTTATTATTAGCTCCGCCATTAGGTGAAAAACGAATTCTAGCCATTGATCCTGGTTTTAGAAGTGGTTGTAAAATTGTTTGTCTAGACGAAAAGGGGGATTTGTTATACAATGAAACCATCTATCCACACGCTCCGCAAAAAGAGGAAGCAATGGCGATGAAAAAAATTCGTTCCATGGTGAATTCCTATAAAATTGACGCTATTTCTATAGGAAACGGAACAGCATCACGGGAAACCGAGTTCTTTATCAAGAAAATTGCTTTTGATAAGCCGGTTCAAGTTTTCATCGTTTCCGAAGCGGGAGCCTCAGTATATTCAGCATCTAAAATCGCCAGAGACGAGTTTCCTAATTATGATGTCACGGTTCGCGGCTCGGTTTCTATCGGGAGGCGATTGAGTGATCCTTTGGCCGAATTGGTAAAAATAGACCCAAAAGCCATTGGCGTAGGCCAATATCAGCATGATGTTGATCAAAATAAATTAAAAGAAGAGTTGGACAATACGGTGATTCGTTGCGTGAACTCAGTTGGGATAAATATCAATACAGCAAGCAAGCATTTGTTGAGTTATGTGAGTGGAATAGGAGAGAAGCTGGCCGAAAATATTGTACAATACCGTTCTGAAAACGGGCCTTTTCAAGATAGAAAACAATTGAAAAAAGTACCACGCTTAGGTGAAAAAGCCTTTCAACAAGGAGCTGCGTTTATCCGAATTTCGAATGCAAAAAATCCATTAGACAATTCGGCAGTTCATCCTGAAGCTTATGGAATTGTAGAGAAAATGGCCAAAGATTTGAAATTAACGGTTCATGATTTGATTGCCAACAAAGAAAAAACAGCCTTAATAAAACTAGAAAATTACATTACGCCCGAGATTGGTTTATTAGGTTTGAAAGACATTGTAAAAGAGCTTGAAAAACCAGGTTTAGATCCTAGAAAATCAGCTAAAGTATTTGAATTTGACCCGAATGTAAAAACGATAAAAGACGTAAAAACAGGAATGGTTTTGCCTGGAATTGTCAATAACATTACCAACTTTGGTTGTTTTGTGGATATCGGTATCAAAGAAAGTGGTTTGGTTCACATTTCCAAATTGAAAGCGGGTTTTGTGAGCGATGTAAATGAAGTGGTTAAATTACACCAACACGTTCAAGTCAAAGTTACCGAGGTGGATGAGGATAGAAAACGAATCCAGTTGTCGATGGTATTTTAATTGTATAAAAGAGATTACTCTTTAGTTTCTTCTTTTTTATCAGCTGGTTCTCCGTCTTTGGCAGCGTTTTTGAATTCTTTGATTCCGCTTCCTAAGCCTTTCATAAGTTCCGGGATTTTTTTACCACCAAAAAGTAATAAAACAATCGCTAATATAACGAGGATTTCTGTAACACCTATACTACTCATAATACGATAATTTATTGCCGAAGCAAATTTGTAATAAACCTATGGGCAAAGGTAAATAGAATTAGTTATCGGAAAATCATTTTGATCCATTTATTTAGTTTCAAAAGCGTTAAAAATTTACTAAAAATTTGTTTGGGTTGATAATAGATGATAAAAAACAAGGGAATACAAGCAACGACAATAATTGTTATATTTGTTCAATAATATATATGTATGTCTAAAAAGAAGTTGAAACGGCGCAAAATCAAAGAAAATTTATTCAATAAACGACGTTTAATTATACTAAACGAAGACACATTTGAAGAAACATTTTCATTGAAACTTACTTTAATGAATGTCTTTGTGGTAGCAACTTTAGGAGCCATAATTATTATAACGGTTACCACGTTTATCATTGCTTTTACTCCTTTGCGAGAATTTATACCAGGCTATTCTTCTTCGAAATTAAAGAAAGATGCGATGGAACTGGCTTTAAAATCAGATTCTTTGTCCCGAGCCTTAAAGCAAAATGAAGCGTATATACAGTCGATTCAAAAAGTATTGACAGGAGATTTAGAATACGCAAAATTCAGTAAGGACTCTATTTTTTCAGAAATAGATGAAGCACCTTCTAAAGCTGATTTATCTACCTCAAAAGAAGAATTAGAACTCAGAGAGCAAGTGGCGAAAGAAGAAAAAAAGCCTGGCCTCGTTGCTCCAAAGAGAAAGAAATAAGATAAAATAACAACTCTAAATAATGTCAATAAAATCGATTGCAGCAAAATTATTTGCTCAAAAAATATACAAGAGAACACAACTTTGGGCCAATAACCCTATTGAAACTCAAAATCAGGTTTTACAAAAATTAATCAAAGAAGCAAAACAAACGCAATTTGGAATTGACCATCATTTTGACCAAATAAAAAACGAAAAGGATTTTGCAAAACATGTTCCCGTTCGAGATTATGAAGGATTGAAACCATATGTTGACAAGGTGGTAAAAGGCCAAGAAAATATCCTTTGGAAAGGGAAACCACTCTATTTTGCCAAGACTTCCGGAACGACTTCTGGGGCTAAATATATTCCGCTTACTAAGGAATCCATGCCGTATCATATTGAGGCAGCTCGAAATGCAATTTTGCATTATATTCATGAAACCGGAAAAGCTGATTTTGTTGATGGTAAAATGATTTTCTTGCAAGGAAGTCCCATTTTAGAAGAAAAAAATGGTATTAAATTAGGTCGTTTGTCTGGAATTGTAGCTCATTTTGTTCCCAAATACCTTCAAAAAAACAGAATGCCATCGTGGGAAACCAATTGTATCGAAGATTGGGAAACCAAAGTAAATGCGATTGTCGGGGAGACATTCAACGAAAACATGACGGTCATTTCTGGGATTCCTTCTTGGGTTCAAATGTATTTTGAAAAACTGCATCAAAAAGGAGGGAAACCCGTGGGAGAAATCTTCAAAAACTTCAATTTGTTTATTTATGGTGGCGTCAATTACGAACCGTATCGCGCCAAATTTGAGAATCTTATTGGACGAAAAGTAGATAGTATTGAGTTATTCCCAGCTTCCGAAGGATTTTTTGCCTACCAGGATTCGCAAAAAGAAAAGGGAATGTTGTTACTTTTGAACTCCGGAATTTTTTATGAATTTATAAAAAGTGACGAATTTTACATTGAAAATCCAAAGCGATATACGATTGGCGAAGTAGAACTAGGTGTAAATTATGTTTTAATTATTTCTACCAATGCTGGGCTTTGGGGTTATAATATTGGCGATACGGTTCAGTTTACTAGTTTAAAACCGTACCGAATCATTGTCTCGGGAAGAATCAAACACTATATTTCGGCTTTTGGCGAACATGTAATTGGGAAAGAAGTAGAAAGTGCGTTGCAGGAAGCAATTATTGGAACAAATATCCGAATCAATGAATTTACGGTGGCACCACAAATCACTCCCGCAGAAGGATTGCCGTATCACGAATGGTTTATTGAATTTGAAAATGAACCTGAAGACAGCGTATCTTTTGCGGAAGCGTTAGACACTGCCATGCGAAAACAAAACATGTATTACGATGATTTGATTGTGGGTAAAGTATTGCGAAAAGTAGTAGTTACCAAAGTGGCTAAAAATGGTTTTCAAGACTATATGAAATCGATAGGTAAACTGGGCGGTCAAAATAAAATTCCGAGGCTTTCCAACGACAGAAAAATAGTGGTTTTGTTAAAAAATGAATAATTGTCTTACCTTTGAAGGTTAGAGAAAAAGTAGAAAATGAAAGGAACTAAAAATATATCACGCTCTAGAGCGCAAGAATCATCGGCGGCAATAGAAAAAATGTACATTACCATGCGTCACCTTTTTAACAGAGGTTTTTACAAACCCATGGGGATTTCAGGAGATACCTTGAGAGAAGCATTATTAGCATTACGACCAGAGATTTATGGAAATATTGCCGAAGAAAAAGTAGAATTGAAAGGACTTTTATATGTAATTGAACGACTTCCGATAGGAATTGAAGAATGTCGATTTATCAATTTAACGTCGGATGAAGGGTATTCTAAATCGCATTTTCAAGCCATTGTACCTCCAAAAAGACGCCGTAATTGTTACCGAATCGATGAGGAACAAATGAATGTGGAAATTACGCGCGGACGTTCCGATATTTATGATATTCTGACGCATTTGACTTTTATTTTCATTGAATCACATAAAATTAGAAACCGAGTTTTACTGGATGATGCTGGTGAAGTTTCCCGCGATTGGTTCAAACTAGAACAAGCCGTTTCTCAAAAGAAAAAACTGACTTTAGTAGAAAAAGAGAAAGCCATTTCGCATGCTGCAAATATTCTTGGTAGAACCTTTGAGGAAGTATTGGATATTTATGATGATTTTGGTTCAGCAGCCGCACCTGATCGTTTTTTGCATGTTATATTTTGGTTGGGAAAACTCGCCATAGAAGAAATTGTTGACGATAATAAGAGAACCATAACGTTTAGTCCTATTTTAAGAGAGCGATTGGGACATCATATTCACGGCGAAATTTGGGCTACAAACATTAAGAAGGTTTTAGAAGAAAACCAACTTTTAGACCGTCCAATTCACGTGATTAGTGCCAATATGCACTCTGTCATGAACTCTATTTTTGCCACGGAAGTTTTGAAAGCCAAGTTCAAAGACAAATCCGATTTATTTATTTATGAGGAATTGAGTAAGTCCGGTGCTGACGAAGTTCGAAACCAAGTTTTAGCAGTCGCTTTGAAATGTGGTATGCTTTCATTGCCAGATACATCAGGAACAAATATTGACGTTCAGATTTTTGACACAGCCAAAATTGATTGGGCAAAAACGTCGTTTCCTAAGGCAAATACTGGAGACAAAAAACCGGTACTGATTGTTATGGATTACGCATTTGGAGAACAAGCATATGAAACTATTGATGAGTTGTTGAAACCGTATAAAAAAGACATACTTTTGAATGTGATATCCGTTTCTATCATGGGAAAAGCAGGAATTTTAGAGGGCAGAAAAGGAGATATTATGATTCCAAACGCTCACATTAACGAAGGAACCGCGGATAATTATTATTTTGAAAATGAATTAACAGCTGAAATGTTTGAAGGAAATGACATTGCCGTTTTTGCAGGACCAATGGTTACTGTATTGGGAACTTCATTACAAAATAGAGATTTATTGAAATTTTTTCATGAATCGACTTGGGGAATCATTGGATTAGAAATGGAAGGTTCTTATTATCAAAAAGCCATTCAATCCGCTTCAAAAATCAGAAAGAGTGTTCCTCATAATATAAAGGTTAGATATGCGTATTACGCCTCTGATAATCCTCTGGAAACTGGAAGCACACTAGCTTCAGGCGGACTAGGAACTACTGGTGTAAAACCTACGTATTTGATCACCATTAAAATATTAGAACAAATTTTTAATGTAAAATAAATTAGTAAAAAGAGTAGATTGATTTGCTTCTTGTTTCGCAACTCCTCGCAATTACAAATAATATGAAAAGAATACTTATTACTGGAGCCGCAGGATTTTTGGGCTCACATCTTTGTGACCGTTTCATTAAAGAGGGTTATTTTGTTATTGCTATGGACAATCTCATTACTGGAGATTTAAAAAATATTGAACATCTTTTTAAACTCGAACAATTTGAATTTTATCACCATGATATTACAAAGTTTGTTCATGTACCTGGAAATTTAGATTATATTCTGCATTTTGCTTCGCCTGCAAGTCCAATAGATTATCTAAAAATTCCTATTCAAACCCTAAAAGTGGGTTCTTTAGGAACACATAATCTTTTAGGATTGGCACGAGTAAAAAATGCCAGAATTCTTATTGCATCAACTTCTGAAGTGTACGGAGATCCATTGGTTCATCCTCAAACCGAAGAATATTATGGTAATGTAAATACCATAGGGCCAAGAGGTGTTTACGATGAAGCTAAGCGCTTTCAGGAATCTATTACAATGGCGTATCATACTTTTCATGGAGTAGAGACTCGAATTGTTAGAATTTTTAACACCTACGGTCCAAGAATGCGACTCAATGACGGCCGTGTTATTCCGGCATTTATCGGACAAGCAATTCGCGGCGAAGATTTAACGATTTTTGGAGACGGAATGCAAACACGCTCTTTTTGTTATGTAGATGATCAAGTTGAAGGAATTTTTAGATTGTTACATTCTGACTACGTTTATCCTGTAAATATTGGGAATCCAGACGAAATTACAATTAAGGATTTTGCCGAAGAGATTATTAAATTGACGGGAACCAACCAAAAAGTTGTATATCAGCCATTGCCTATAAACGATCCTTTGCAACGTCAGCCTGATATTACTAAAGCTAGGGAATTATTAGGTTGGGAAGCTAAAGTAGGTCGGGCAGAAGGCATGAAAATCACCTATAATTATTTCAAATCATTATCTAAAGAAGAACTTTCTAAAGAAGAGCACAAAGATTTTTCTAAGTATATCAATTAGTGACAACAAAAACAGGCAGATATTCAGGCTACATTCGCCCTTTTTCGTACTTGATAGATTTCATAATCATTAATGTATTGGCTTTTTACATGATGCCATTTCATAACACTATTTTATACGCTCTTTTCATCAGTTTTGCATGGTTTGCAATTGCTATACATTTAGGTTTTTATGAAGTATATCGCTATACAAAAGTTATTGCAATTCTAAACAAAGCTGTCAAACAAGCTGTTTTATTTGGTTTATTTTGTTTGGCTTTAGAGTTGTATTTTTCTGAATTTGCGAATCAAAAAAAGGTAGTTTTATTTGTTTTCGTTTCATGGACTCTTGTTCTAACGATTAAAATTTTTATATATTATTTTCTAAGACGATTCCGTGTTTTGTACGGAGGAAATTCTAGAACCGTAGTTTTATTGGGGAATGATGCTAGTATTGAACCTTTAAAACAATTTTTTACAGACAATCCAGATTATGGCTATAATTTAGCTCAAATATTTTCCTTACATGAAAATAAGAGAGATAAAATACGAGCATGTTTAAGCTATGTTTCTACAAATAAAATAGATGAAATTTATTGTTCTGTGGCTGATGTATCAGATAATCAAATGGCTGAAATTATTGATTTTGCTGATAATAATTTAAAAACACTCAAGTTTATTCCTGACGAAAAACAGTTACTTTCGACTAACATGAAGTTTGAGTTTTACGATTATATTCCCATTATTTCTTTACGAAATATTTTGCAAGAAGAAAGCTTTAATAAAGTCATCAAGCGTATTTTTGACCTTACTTTTTCGTTAGTGATAATCATTGGTTTATTGTCTTGGCTCCTGCCAATAATGGCAGTTATTATAAAATTAGATTCAAAAGGTCCCGTTTTTTTTATACAAAAAAGGAACGGATTGAAGTATAAAAAATTCAATTGCTACAAATTTCGGTCTATGGAATTAAATGATAATTCGGATGTTGAGTTGGCTTCCAAAAATGATTTGAGAATAACTAAAGTAGGTAAGTTTATCCGTAAAACGAGTATGGACGAATTGCCACAATTTTTTAATGTTTTTTTTGGCGAAATGTCTATTGTGGGACCTAGACCTCACATGGTTAGTGTTGCTAATATCTATGCGGCAAAAGTTGATAAATTTATGGTGCGCCATTTTGTAAAACCGGGCATTACTGGACTAGCGCAAACTAAAGGGTATAGAGGCGAAGTAGAAACAGATGAGGATATTATTAATAGAGTAAAATACGATATTTTTTATATAGAAAACTGGTCGGTTTTGTTAGATATAAAAATTATTTTTATTACAGTTTTCAATACTTTGAGAGGCGATAAAAAAGCATATTAGAAAACACTTTTATCCAACAAATCATTCATCTGCTTTTCGAGCTTAAAAACCTCATGTGATTTTTTAAAAATAGCCTGTTTTATACTATGAATTTCGGTTTTGGTAACGTTAGAAAGTTCAACTAATTTTTCATTCAAATCGTTATAGTTTTCAACAGGACAAACCCATCCTAACTTATTTTCGTTCACTATATTTTCACCTTCGCCACCGCCAAAATATAAAATAGGAAATCCCAATGCGCTATATTCAAAAATTTTTGAAGGAACGGAGCCATAAATTCTAGTTTTCAAAGGAACAATGGCAATATCAAATGATTTTAATTTTTCGTGTAATACATTGCGTTCTAACATTCCATGAAAGAAAATTTTTCGGTCTGTATTGGATGAAATAAACGCTTCAATCGCTGTTTTTTCGGCGCCATCACCAAACAGATGCAACTCGATATTTAGTCCTTTTAAATCAATTTTTTCGCACAATTCTAAAACCCCTTGTGCCACACCAAAAAGACCAGCATAAAAAATTTTAATGGATTCGCTTTTTTGGGTTTCTAAATCCATTTCAACGCTTTGATGTTCTGGGAAATTGCGATATAAGAAACACTTTTTTTCAGGATAGATAGAGTGGATGTGAGTGATGATTTCGTTTGATTGACCCAAGACCAAACTGGCTTTTTTGTAGATAAAACGTTCTAAAAACAATGAAACACGGTGTGAAAATGAATTTGCTTTTAAAACATTCAATTCAATAGCCGCCAATGGCCACAAATCAGAAACATTGAGTATGATTTTTTTGCGCTTCAGCGAAAGAATAAAAACTGAAATAAAAGAAAGTAGTAAAGGCGGTGATTGTACCACAACTTTTTGAGGTGTTTTTTGAAACAGTAGGTAAAAAAATAAGCCCGATGAAAAGGATAAAACAGACAGCAGTCTTTTGATTATATTTTTACTGTTGCTGGGATAAATCCACATGCGTTTAACAAGAATATTTTGTATATTTTCAGTAACCGAAAATTTACCCTTGTATTCTGGAAACAATTCGCCTTTGGGATAATTCCCTAAAGGACAAAGCACGGTAACTTTATACTTATTTTGATTTAATTTTAAAGCCAATTGCTCAATGCGGTTGGCAGCTGCGCCTTTCTCTGGCGGATAATAATTCGATATGATAAGGATGTCGCCCATTATTTTTTTGAAAGTAAAATAGTAATTATTCTTTCAGATGCTTTACCGTCCCAAAGGGCAGGAATCCCCGCTTTTCGAGTACCATTTTGAAGAAGATCTCCAAACATTTTATTTAGATTCGCAATCGATGTTCCAACTAAAGTATTCGTGCCGACGGTTTGCGTTTCGGGTCTTTCGGTGTTATTTCGCATGGTGAAACAGGGAATTCCTAAAACCGTGGTTTCTTCCGAAATTCCGCCAGAATCTGTAATGACGGCAAAACTGTTTTTAATTAAAAACATAAAATTTAAATAGCCTTGTGGTTCAACAAAGACGATGTTTTTTAAGTCCAACTTAGTTTCGCCTAAAATCGCTTTTGTTCTTGGATGAATTGGGAAAATCACTTTTTTGTCCCCAACCATGGTATCAATTCCTTGCAAAAGTTGAATCAATGATTGCTCCTCATCAACATTTGATGGGCGATGTAAAGTCAAAATGATGTAATTTTTGGGTTCTAAATTGAATTCGTTCCAAAAAAGTGGTGCTGAAATTCGATCTAAGTTTTGATACAAAGTGTCTATCATTACATTTCCAACAAAATGGATATTAGTTGCATCTGCTCCATATTTCAAGAGATTTTCTCCTGCCCAAATAGAAGTGGTGAAAAAATAATCGGTTATACTATCCGTAACAATTCGATTGATTTCCTCCGGCATTGTCATATCACCTGAGCGAATTCCAGCTTCTACATGAGTTACTTTAATGTTTAATTTTTTAGCAACAATTGCACAAGCCATAGTTGAGTTTACATCACCAACCACCAACACTAAATCGCATGGATTTTGAAGTAATTCTTGTTCAAAAGCAACCATTATTGTAGCAGTTTGCATGGATTGTGAGCCGCTTTTTACCTCTAGATTTGCATTGGGTTTAGGAATATTTAATTCTTGAAAAAAGGTATCGCTGAGGTTTCTGTCATAATGCTGTCCCGTATGCACCAATCGAAAGGAGATTTTAGCACCTTCTATTTGTTTTTTCTCTATCGCTTTTATGATAGGAGCTATTTTTATAAAATTGGGTCTTGCGCCTGCAACTATTGTGATTTTCATAGTGTTATTTTATAAATGTAACAAATTGCTTCAATTTTCCTCGAGCACTTCGTTCTAAAGTGTTTTTTTGAATAAAAGTAAAATTCAAATTAGGTTCTAGATATATTTCAATTGCTTTTTCAATTTTTTGAATTTGTACCAAATTTAATTCGGTTTCACTCACATATTCGACTTCAAAAGTATCTATTTTGGTTTGTTTGATTACAAATTCTTTCACATTTCCATCATCTTCAATAATTGTTTTTGTGATGTAATAAAAAGTAAGTCCGGGTGATTTTTTTCCGCTGGGTAAGACCGCTATATCATTAGTTCGACCAATTAATTTCTTCAGAATAGGTTTTTGTAAGGTACTTTTTTCGTCTAAAATTCCAATATCGCCAATGTCATATCTAATAAATGGATGCGCTTTATTACATAATGAAGTAATCACGATTCGGCCTTCAGTACCGTTAGGAACCGCTTGATTATTTTCATCTAAAATTTCGACAAACAATGTTTCTGAATTTACTTGCCATTCATTTTGCGGATTTTCAAACGCAATTAAATCTAGTTCTGATGCACCATATTCATTAATTATTGGAACGCCCAATTGTTTTTGTAATAGGATTTTATCCTCTTCAAAAAGCATTTCTGAGGTGACCATACACACTTTCAAAGTAGGACAAATGGTGGTTAATACTATGTTTTTATTTTGTAAAAATTTGGCAAATAAAACAATCGAACTCGTATACCCATTGATGTAATCAAATTTTTTGATTCGGAAATGATTTAGAAATCCTTCTAAAACTTCATCCGATAAATCAAAAATGGGAAATCGAAACCGATGGCTCAAAAAATCCTTAAATCGTTCTTTTTTGTTTCCAATAAAATCCATTGGAATGCCATAAAAACGTGCTTGATAAGAATTATTAAAATCGATTCCGTACCAACCAAAACGATAGATAATGGAAGCCCAAGTCAACGCATGACAATAGTTGTCTTTGGCAAAAATAAAGGGAGTTCCACTAGAACCGGATGTTTTGTTTAGAAAAATATCTTTTTGAGAATAGCCTTTTGAAAGTCTTTCTAACAACGGACTTTGCAAATTTGTTTTATTTAAAATTGGTAAAGAATTCCATTCTCCATACGTTTTCGAACCAACTAATTGTTGATAAAAAGAATTATTTTCTAAATGGAACTTTACAATCTCTTGTTTTTTAGTTTCAATGAAAATTTTATGATCTTCATTGGACAAATTGACTATTTTTCGCAATTCGGCTTTGGCTTCTTTCATTGGAAAACCATTTAGTTGTAGCGATAAGTCGAAGAGTGGAAACATTGTAGGCTGTTATTTCATCAAAAATAATATTTACCAACAACTATTGGACAATTACCAACAAGTTTTTAGGAATTAATTATTTTTTAAGTTCAAAAGCAATTATTTTTGCGGTTTACAACTAACTATCTACAACATGAATATTTTACTACTGGGTTCTGGCGGAAGAGAACATGCTTTTGCATGGAAAATGATTCAAAGTCCGCTTTGCGACACACTTTTTGTAGCGCCAGGAAATGCTGGTACTGCAACAATAGCTACTAATGTTGCTATGAGTCCAACTGATTTTGAAGCTATAAAAACATTTGTGCTTCAAGAAAATGTAGCCATGGTTGTGGTAGGACCAGAAGATCCATTAGTAAAAGGAATTTATGATTTCTTCTTAAATGATTGTGACTTAAAGCATATACCAGTAATTGGACCATCTAAATTAGGTGCGCAACTGGAAGGAAGTAAAGAATTTGCTAAAGAATTTCTAATCAAACATAATATTCCAACGGCAGCTTACGATAGTTTTACTGCTGAAACAGTTGAAAAAGGATGTGAATTTCTAGAAACATTGCAACCTCCGTTCGTTTTAAAAGCAGATGGACTTGCAGCTGGAAAAGGAGTTTTGATTATTCAAGATTTGGCTGAAGCCAAAGACGAATTGAGAAATATGCTCGTACATCAAAAATTTGGTGCTGCAAGTGCAAAAGTGGTTATCGAGGAATTCTTAGACGGAATAGAATTAAGTTGTTTTGTTTTAACAGACGGAAAAAATTATAAAATTTTGCCCACTGCTAAAGATTACAAACGCATTGGCGAAGGCGATACAGGATTAAATACAGGTGGAATGGGAGCAGTTTCTCCGGTTCCTTATGTTGATGCTGTTTTGATGGAAAAAATCGAAACCCGCATTGTAAAACCTACGATTGATGGTTTCCAGAAAGACGGAATTTCATACAAAGGATTTGTTTTCATTGGACTAATCAATGTCAATAATGAACCTATCGTAATTGAATACAACGTGAGAATGGGCGATCCGGAAACCGAAGTGGTTATCCCGAGATTGAAAACGGATTTAGTCGAGTTGTTTTTGGCTGTAGCCAATGAAAAGCTGGATGAAATAACTTTAGAAATTGATGAAAGAAGTGCTACTACTATTATGTTAGTTTCAGGTGGATATCCAGAGGATTTTGAAAAAGGTAAAATAATATCAGGATTAGAAACTATCGAAGATTCTATAGTTTTTCATGCAGGAACAAAACTAGATAACGGAAATGTTGTTTCTAATGGCGGAAGGGTTTTAACAGTAACTTCTTACGGAAATGATTTTCAAGAGGCTATAAAAAAATCCTACCAAAACATAGCTAAACTAAATTTTGATAAGATGTATTTTAGAAAAGATATAGGAAACGACTTAAAATAGTTTCCTAAATCTTTTTTATTTTTTTAGAAAAGAATGTGCAGTTGTGTCTTGGTTATCTTCGTTATTGTCTTGGTGTAGTTTCAATTGTTTGACCCAATACACCATTGCACTAGCACAAATAATCATAAAAATCCAGTTGATTGTATTTGCTGCAAACCAAGACTTTAACTCTAAAGAGCTTAAAAAGTCTAGAGGAGCAAATAAAACGTCAACAAATAAGTATTCTATTCCTTCGAAAAATGCTTTCATAATGTATAAAATTAATTGTATTAATAGTTTTTAAGGAACTTGGTATCTTAAAAAAGAGAATCTTTTTTGAACTTGAAGGGTTTCCTTTTTAAACAAGTATTATATTTACAATCACAAAAGTATAAAATATCCTTATGATAACAAGTGTTTTTAAAAAATCTACACCATTAAATTTTGCATTGGTCGTTATTTTAATGCTAGTTTTCTTTTCAATGCATCAAATTCAAGATTTATCTTGGTTAAGTTCTGGCTTTTTAATTTTAAAAAAAGGAGCAACATTTATAATTTTGTTGGCATCAGTTCTCTTGATAGACTTCATTGCTCGTAGGAATGCATTAAGTAAAGACAGTAGTTATACTATTTTTTTCTACTTTTTATTTTTACTTTTTTTTTCTTCTGTATTTGATAATATAAATTTAATTATTTCTAATTTTTTTATTTTATTAGCGCTGCGCCGATTGATTTCATTGCAATCCCTGAAAGCTTCCAAAGAAAAAATATTTGATGCCTCGTTATGGATTTTTCTGGCTACTCTATTTCATTTTTGGAGTATTATCTTTATATTATTGGTCTTTATTTCTATAATTACGCATGTTTCCAGAGATTATAGAAACTGGATATTGCCTTTTATTGCACTTTTTATTGTTGGAATTCTGTTTTTGATTTACGCAACAGTTTTTGATTTGGATGTCATTGAATACATCATTAAAAGTGTACAAATTAATTTTGAAATCGACTATTTCACGAATAGTTATCAAAACGGTGCTTTGTCAATCTATGCCACAATTGCGTTGTTTTTCCTAGTTTCTATGTTTAACTCACTGTCAAACAGACCACAATTGTTGCATACTTCCTTCAACAAAATCATTATCTCTTTCTTTATTGGAGCATTAATTTTCTTAGTTTCCTCTAATAAAAGCAATGAATTACTCTTGTTTACTTTTGCGCCATTAGCAGTAATGGCTACTGCGCATATTGAAATTCCTCAAGAAAAATTAACTCAGGAAATAGTTATGTATGTGCTGATAGCTTGTAGTCTTTTTGCTTTTTTCTCTCAATTATAATTTTGGACCGTAGGCTAAATCTCCTGCATCTCCTAAACCAGGAACGATGTAACTGTGCTCATTGAGTTTTTCGTCCAAAGTAGCCACCCAAAGATGACAATTATCTGGTAAATGTTCTTCCAGATGTGCGATACCTTCTGGTGCAGCAATCACAACGGCAATGTGAATTTCTTTTGGCGTACCTCTTTCCATTAATTTATTGAAGACCGCAACAATGGACTGACCGGTTGCAAGCATTGGGTCAACTAACACTAGATTTTTGTTGTTAATGTCTGCAATGGCTTGGTATTGCACTAATATTTCAAAGTAGTCATCATTATTGGGATGATGTCTTAACGCAGATATAAAACCATTTTCGGCATTGTCAAAATAATTTAAAAAACCCATATGTAAGGGAAATCCAGCTCGCAAGATGGAACATAAAACCAATTGATCCTTAATCTCAGTAGTTGCTTTGATACCTAATGGCGTCTGAATTGCTATGGCTGCATAATGTAATTTTTTACTTAATTCATACGCCATTATTTCGCCAATACGTTCAATATTTCTTCGGAAACGCATGCTGTCATTGTGAACATTTACATTTCGTATTTGTCCTAAAAAATGGTTTAGTACACTGTTTTCTTCTGATAAATAATGAATTTGCATGATTTTATTTTAATAATTAAACTTATAGTTTTTTTTATACGATGTAAAAGTATAAAAAGTATCTTTGTTTTTTAATATATAAAGATATGTTTTCAAAATTAGCGTACTCCGTATTCGAACAAAGTATCAAAGATTATCATCAGTTTGATAATGTAGACCAACCAATTAGTAATCCTTTTCCAAAAGATAAATTTGAACATTTATTGTATCACAAGAACTGGATTGACACCGTTCAATGGCATTTTGAGGATATTATTCGTGATCCAAACATTGATCCTGTTGCTGCTTTGACCTTGAAAAGAAGAATTGATGCTTCTAATCAAGAACGCACCGATATGGTGGAATATATTGACAGTTATTTTCTTCAGAAATATAGTCATGTAAAAGTGAAAGACAATGCAAAAATTAACTCAGAAAGTCCTGCTTGGGCTTTTGACCGATTGTCAATTTTGGCATTAAAAATTTATCACATGAATGAAGAAGCTACTCGTGCCGAAGCTTCCCAAGATCATAGGGATAAATGTCAGGTAAAATTAAATGTTTTATTGGAACAAAGAACAGATTTGTCTTTGGCTATCGATGATTTATTAACAGACATCGAAAAGGGAGATAAATTTATGAAAGTGTACAAACAAATGAAAATGTACAATGATGATGATTTGAATCCTGTTTTGTACCAAAACAAGAAGTAATATCTTAAACCATTTAGAGAGCAAGAAAATTAAGTCAAACTTAATGAATCCGAAAATCTTAATGGTTTTTATACATTATTAATTGTCAAATACAAACAAACATATAGCCGTCATGAGACTTTCCGCAAGGGGAGATGTCGCCATGACGGTTCCTGTTTTACGCGCTTTTGTAAAACAATATCCTGATGTTATCATTACGGTCATTTCCCGACCTTTTTTCAAGTCTTTTTTTGATGGAATTCCCAACATCACTTTTTTTGCTTTTGACGA
>RRZU012880300.1_pt1 | contig 20837 bp, 19 predicted proteins | sample 2165561 | NCBI WGS metagenome assembly RRZU01 (sample SAMN10456909, study PRJNA506462) | wastewater metagenome | isolation source: wastewater sludge | place: USA: Moscow, Idaho | reverse complement strand
CGGAGGTATCGGGATCCGCGAAACTTCCATCGGCGGGAATCCAGATGGCGATGTTACGGTATTGAACCTCATTGCCTCGTTTTTCGGACATGAGGGTCGATTCACCCGAACTGCATGGCGTGATGACCATTTTGGCCCCGTATTCGTGGGTAATCATGGTTTCTTCGAACAATTCTTTTTCGGTATAGGTCCGGCAGTTGACGTTGTCAATCGTCAATGCGTTTTTTCGATACCAAATTCGAATGGCTTCTTCGGCACGGTCTAGGAACACCCGACGTTTCGCGGGCAATTCGTTATTTTGCGATTTGGCGTGCAATGCAATATTGCCAAGCAGGAATATCAACTATATTGTTGCCACCACGGTCGTCATGATAATGAGCGCGCTTCCTCGCTCCCCCTGGTAGCGGGAAAACCCTCGCGAAGGAGGGTTTTCCCGACCACCGGGCAATGTTGTCCGGTGCATTGGCATGCTTCGATCCTAAATTTGATTACTTGCGGGTCTCGGAGAAGAGCATGGCGAACGAGCCAATTCCAGAAGATGCATCAGCGAGACCCAGGCTGCCAGCGTAAGTGGCAGTTGAACCGAGCTTCACACATTTCGAAATGGAACCTGCCCCACCACCAGCACCCCCATCCAGTTCTGCGTCGCGGCCATTGCAAGCCATCATCGCTTGGGTAATGATTTCGGATGGAACGCCATCAGCCACAATAAACCACTTCCACGTTGCAGGACCGGTACCGCCGCTACCGTAGTTCGACGAGGCACGCGCAATACGCAGGGTCAATTCAGGAGAAATCTGGCCCAGCAAGATGTAAGGGGGTTGGCCAGTATCACCAGAAGCGGTACCACCGGGGCCAATCGTGTCCGTGGTAGAGGCTGCCTTCACGTAAGGGCCGTTCCATTGCTTTGACAGGTCAGCATTACAAAAACTGTTTGCCGGACCAGAGGCTTGGTCGCGGTCAATAAGAGCAACGATGCTCTTGGGATAGCACGATGCATCCGTCTTCAAGCGTTCCATGGCGCCCGAATATTCTTCCATCGCGGCTACCAACACTTGGGCGCGAGATTTGGAGCCATCGAACGAGAACACGATGGCCGAGATCATGATCGCGAGTAAGCTGATGGCGATCACCATTTCAATCAGCGTCAAACCTCGTTGTTGCATTTTCATTTAGAACTCCAGTTAGATAAATAGACTAGCACAAAAAGCCAATGACTGTACGTTAACGCTCTACCCAATGGTACGTACAGCTTTACAGCCGGTATCATCGGTAAAATCGTAGAATGTCATGGACGGTCGACCTTAAACTTGCGACAGTGTGGCACTGATGATGGGGTAGTACGTAACCATGAAGAACATCAACACGAAGGCGGACAATATCGCGGTGGCGAACAGTTGAATATTGTCTTTTAGCTTGGAGGTGTATTCTTCCACGTCAGTGGCCAAATCCTTGCACATATCTTCCAGACCGCCTACCAAGTCGCCAGACGATACCGCCGCCTGAATACCACGTGTTACGTAAACCGGGAATTGGGACTTCACTACGGCCACTTCAATGGAGGAGCCTGACCGAAGCAAACGATGCATGTTCATGAATGCATCACGTGAAGATGGGCGAGCAGCTGCCGCTGCTAGCAATTTGGTGGTTTCTTCCGTATTGATACCCGCATCATACAGCATCGCGAACGAGGTCCATAGATTGGACATGTCCGAACGCTCGGCAATCACTTGAACCAAGGGGATACGTTCAAGAAGGTTCCGGAACGTCTGCGTGCGAACAAACCAAATGATGCCGATTAAGGCCAGAATATAGATTGTGGTACTGGTCACCAAGTTTGCTTTGAAAATCGCCGCAAAATCGTAATACACCTTAGCAAACGCGGGCAATTTTACGTTACCCAGCGCCGTTTTGAAAAACTTGACCATCACAGGCGCCACAAACACCGTAACACCGTACACCGCAACATACATGATGAACAGCACAATAATAGGCATTCGAATTGTAGCCTTAATTGATTTGCGTAAGGTTTCGGCGCGGAAAATTTCTTGTGAGATTCGAGCCAGCGACTCGGCCGATTTTCCGGCTTCCGCCGTGGAGCGAACGATTTCCACATCACGATGTGGAAATCCCGACAACTTCATGGCGGCCGCAAGTGAGTTACCTTCCTGCACGAACTGTCGCATCATGGCTAACGCTTGTTTCAAGCGAGGGTCGTCCACGAATTCAATCGCGTTGTCCAAACCTTCTGGAACCGAACGACCATTGCGCAACCGTTTAGCCATGGAGCCATAGAACCTGGCGAGCTCTTTTCGGTCAAAACCACGCGTAACAAAATTACGAATCGTGTATTTCGGATTCAACGTCGGCATTTCAGCCGGCGTATAACCCATTTGGGTTAACTTCAAATAGGCCGACTCGGCATCGGGTGCGTACACGACACCATCGATAATGTCGCGTTTACGATTTTTTGCTTTGTAGTTGTAGGCCTTATCCATGCGTGTGTCCTTGCAGACGGTCCGGGATTAGTCCCGGACCGCGTGATGCGTCGAATCCACCGAGCGCGGATTCATCTTACGATGCCCTAGCGAGTATCATCCAGCGTTTCCTCTTTGGCCACCAGTTTCAGGGCGTCCATAGAGGTAATTCCTGTAGCAACCAATTTTAAGCCGGCATCCCACATGGAGAAACCGTGGCGGAGGCCCGCTTTGGCGATTTGGGAGGGATTGGCGTTGCGTTCAATCAACAATCGAAGTTCGGGCGAATTGACCAACAACTCGTAAATGATCTTACGGCCGGTGTACCCCGTGTAACCGCAATGCACGCAACCGCGAGGATTGGCCCGCATGGGTTTGTAAGGTTTGTACTCGGACAAATAATCTTGACGGTGCGTTTCGTTGAGTACAGACAAGGTGCTCTCGCGAGTATCTTCAACTCGGCAATGGGGGCAGACCACGCGAGTCAAACGTTGTGCGAGAACTCCTAGCAACATCCCCGCCAACGAGTCCATGTCTACGTCCAACTTTTTCAATCGCGCAATTGCCATGGAAGCCGTATTGGTGTGCAACGTAGTGAACACCAAGTGTCCTGTGTTGGCCGCTTCGATCAGAGTTTTGGCGGTGTCTGCGTCGCGGACCTCCCCCATCAAGATGACTTTGGGAGCATTACGGAGCAGGCCCTTGAGCATCTTGCCCCATTCGTCGCCTTCGACTTTGGCCACCCGAGAAATTTCGTACTGCATCCACAAACCATGGCGGTACTCCACCGGGTTCTCAATGGTTTGGATACTGCGGGACACAGGGTCGATTTCTTTTAACATCGCGTACAGACTTGTTGTCTTCCCAGAGCCCGTAGGGCCTGTAACAAGCATCAAACCATCTGATGTGCTGATGATGCGCATCAGCTCGTTGTAGGTCCACGGGTCAAAATTCAGATTGGCCAATTCGGCGGCATTCGAATTTCGGTCCAAGATACGAATAACGGCGGTGTAGCCGCCTTTGGCATCGCCAAGCTGAAGACGGAAGCCGTAGCGCGTAAAAACGTCCTGGTAAAGTTCCGCGTCGTGTTCGCTGAACTCCACGGCACCTTCCTTCATACCGTTACGCAATTCTTCGACTTTCACACGCGCATCGATAATGAGTTTGGACATCAAACGGTTATACAAATCGCGGGGGATAGCCCTGAAAATCATGCTGGCACCGTCCACGGTCAGCTTGATTAAACCGACGTATTCGGTCATGTGCATGTGAATGTCGGAAACTTTCAAGGTGCACGCATGACGCAGCAACGTACCCATCAAATCACGAAGCAAACCGGGGTGATTTTCGAAGTCTTCGTTTTTCGAAGACTCGATTTCCACGTACTTTTCTAACAGCTTATGAAAGGCCATTTCCGTGGAGGAAAAGAACCGGCGATACACCATCTGAATGGTACTCTCCGCTGCAATCACCACTTTGGTCTTGAACTCATAAAATCGAGTGGACGCTGCGGCAATGCCGCTCGCATCGGACACAGCAATCACCAACGAGGTGCCATCAAACGAAATCGGCGCGTACCCTTCGTAAATGGGGATGTAATCCTTGAACTTGTCGAAGTGCGTCGGGTCGATTTTGGAAATATTTTCGCTAGGAAAAAAATCCAAATTATTTAAGATGGCCAAAGCTTTGGCCACGTTGTCGAATGACAAAAAATTGTAGTCCCGCATGATGACCGAAAGATGCTCGTTCGTCAGCGCTTTTCGATTCATCGCATAACGAACGCGCACGGGAGGAACGCCCATCTTTTCGAGAATCATCTCCATTTCTTCGTTTCGATAGCCACCGGAGCCAGGAGGAGCGAGGCCAATGTCCAATTTCTTGGTCAAGGGTGTGCTACCAGGCTTTTCGTTGATAACGATTTTAGGTGTAAGCATAGACTCCGCCAGTTCTGGCGGAGTCTCTTGGGTTGCTTGGGTGGCCTTGAGGCCGTCTGCAAAGCGAATACGTGATGTGGTCATGAAATCATCAAACTCCAAACACATCGAGTTGTAAAACAAACGAGTCGCGTTTGATGTTCAAACCGCCAATAGAAATCTTTTGATCACGCAAAAAATCAAGAAGTTGTTTCAATTGGACATCGTCTTGAAAACGGCCTTTTACATCAATGCTCAACACTTTCACGCCCGGAGAGGCGGGAAGACTTGTTGTGATGGCATTGATCTCCTTGGCGCCTGTACCACGCGAACCAGTCCGAGGCGCGATCGACTGCACATCCACTTTGTAACGCATGGCTATGTCGCGGAAACCATAGGAAAAATCTTGGTAAAACTGAACCAATTGGCGAGGTTCATCCGTAGTCGTCGAAGTTGAGGCTTGACTCAAATCGGCCTCGATTTGACGAACGGTGGCTTCTTCCTTCTTTACCTTGGCCTGCGCATTTTTCACACGCGTGGACGCGGCCGCATGGGTCTCCGACAGTTTTTTGTAGGGATAACTACTTGAGACCAATAAGACCAGGGAGAGGAGAATCCAGTGTTTGGAACTCATATTGAATTTTGTAGCCACTGCTATCTCCATTGACGTAAATAATTTTTCGAACAAGCCCTTCGGGAGGGCTATCGGTCAGCAAACCGTTAACTTGATGATACGGAAATTGAGGACGGGTATCCCGTTCCGATTTGGCCATTTTGAATATGGATACATCCGCTTGGAATGTTCCCGTGCCACGCACCAGATTTGCTTCGCTTACCAGGAGCGTAGGGTTGTACACCGTAGTGGTGTATTCGAACAATTTTCCGTAATTGATACTGGTACGTTCGGTTATGGCGCCTAAATTCGCTAGAAGTACGTTCTCCGTTTTTTGTTTGGCCTGATTAGCACGTTTTTCGGCGGACGCTGCTTCGCTCTTGGCACTTTCGATGGAAATCCAAAGGTATCCACTGTAGGCGTAGGACAAGCCAGCTACCCCAAAAATCGCCGTAGCGGCCATGTTGGTCAACACCCGAACGGGCGTTGTCCCAATCATCGATTCGGTAGGATATCCAATACCTTGTGGAATCTTACGGAGATCGTCCAAGGTAAACAGAATGGGGTCGAAATTCTCAATCCCGTTGGTTTGCGCGTAATCGCGCAAAATCAAATCCAACTCGGGAGGATTTAACGAAACTTGTGGTTCAGACAATTCACCGTTGGTGTGAATACCGTACAGAACAATAATGGTGAAGCCTTCGCCCAGCTCGTTGGCTTCTTCAAATTTGAAACCAACCACGCGGTCTTCATCGAGTTTGATTTTCTGCTTAACCAGCAGGTGATCGATGAAATAAGCGCCTGGAAATACCTTATGCTGGAACAACTCCAGACGCGCGATAGGTGTACCGTAGAAAGGCGTGTACGAACCTTGGCCTAAATTGTATTTAGGACCTTGGAACACACGGCTTTTTTCCTGCTTTTCTGTCAGGAAATATTTTGTCGCTTGCTTGACGGAACTTGATTTTTGGTAGGACACCCGAAAATCGGAAGTTTCGTCAAAGCTGATAACGGGGCCCTCGTTGGGCAGAGGTGCGCTCGATTTCTCGATGCTATCCCGTGATACCTTCCAGTAACGAGGACCGGAAAGGTTGATCAACACCCAGAAGGTGTCGAACGTTCGATTGGGATTCAGCGCACGAACACGGGATTTAGCCATTAGAGAGACTCGCGAACAAGAGGTTCAAACTTAGTCATAGGAATAATCTTGGTGTTCACCAAGAAAACGAGCTCCTTCTGACTTTGGTCTTGATTGTTACCGCCTGCAATCTTGTTGAGGGCGGTTCCGGCAACACCAGGTACTCCCGTGCTTTCCAGCGATTCCCGGCCGTAGCGGCCGCCACCAAACACCAACGTTTGGCCGTGCTTACCAATAAATGGGAAGTGGCCTTGACGCAGGGGCTGGATAGGAGCAGTCATAGTATTTCCACCGATTTCGGCAGTAGCCCAGCTCTCGATGCTGGACAATACGGGCATCAAGGTCAGCTCCACTTGGTTGTTATCCAGTACGTTGGTGTAGACCGCCGTGGAAATACCATCCATGGCGTATTCGAATTCACCACTGGACGTGGTCGTGCCTGATGTACCAGCAGTCGATTGTTGCACTTTACCTACGTATGGCACTTTCTTGCCGTCAAACATCATGGACAGCGTGTTGTTGAACGCAGGGAATCGTTGACGAGCTAACGTCCTGGCATTGGTGTTTTTCTCGACCAGGTTCATGACTGCTTGCACAGATGCGTTGGTGTAGTTGATGTTCAACGCACTGTTCGCAACGGTCCCCGCTGTATTCAACGAGATATTCAGTGGTGAGCCACTTACGGCAAACAATTTTTTCCAATCAACACCCGTGGACATATCACCTGTCAAGGAGACTTCCATCATGGACACTTCCAGCTCCACTTGGGTCAGAGAGAATTTGGCGTAATCAATCAACGAGGAGTGAACACGACGCAGCTGCTGGGCCTTGGTACGAACCGTGATAATACCCGCATCCGGGAGCATTTGAATCTCAGCTTTATCGCCAGCCAAGCTCTTCACATATTCCAGCAATACCTTGCTACCGGCTTTGACGGAGCCACCGTCAACCGTGGCATCTGCTGATGAATCGGTTGAACCGCTACTTCCGCCGCCACCCTTGCTGCCCGGATTGCTTGTCATTTTGTACTTGCTGGCAAGCGCATCGTTGAAAAGACGAGAGGGCAAGCGGAATGTGTAGGAAGCAGTTTCGGTCAACGTTACCGTTTTACGCGCATGATCAAAAACTGCAATGTAACCGGCCGCTGCCGCCACGTCGCGAAGGCTTTGCTCGTTGGTTACATTGCGCAAGTCCACCGTGATCGGCTTAGTCGGATTGACATCCGAAGTTACCGAGGCGGAATAGCGAGCTTGCTCCGCCAACGATTGAAACACCGCAAATACGGGTTGATTCCCCACATTCATGGAGATATTACCCTTCTCAGGCGATACGTAATCCACGACGGCACCATTGATGTAGGCGCTGTCCACAACCTTGCTTTCGATAACCCGTCGATTGCCAGCGGTCAACGCGGCCGTGGTTGCCTTGACTTCTTGTGTTACGGTCGTGGCCATCTCTTTGGAAGAGTAGGTTGAACATCCTGCCACCGTACCAAGAGCGGCCAAAGCAAGAGCGGAGCGGTAAAACATTGTTTTTTTCATGGTGGTGGAAATTCCTGGTATTAGTCGTTTACAGCGGTATCCGACAGGATCACCACAGTGTTGTTGCCTCGGTGAATAACCGAGTGCATACGGAAATTGGGCAGAACATCATCCATCACGGCTTTGATGTCAGTACCGGCTGCCACAAATCCATTTTTGACCACGATGTCGCTGCCTGCTTCCCATACCAATTCCCAGTTTCCGGCCGCTAGGAATTGGCGAATGGCTTCGGACAAACGTTGGTCGCGTTTCACTTCCAGACGCAGACGACCATCGGGCATTTGCGTGTTTACTTGCGTGGTTGGAATGCCTGCTATTTGCGTCAGATTGCGATTATCGGCATTCAAATCGCGCATACCACCAGAGCCAGCATCAACGAAGACCTTTTTGCCATCGTTATCGATTTTGAATACCAGGTTGTATCGGTTGGCCAAACTCCGAAGGGATTCTTTCCAATCGCTTTGCGGCGTGTACTCCACGGGATAAGTGACATTGAGATTGCGATCCACATAAGCGTTCCAACCAGGGGGAACGATTTTGCGCAATGTGTCCTTGAGATAAGGAGCACGAATGCTATCGTTGATAGGAATTGCACCCTGCGTTGGAACCTGTGCACCGCTGTTGGTTTGCACCACAGCGGGGCCTTGCGCTACCAAGGTAGGCGAAGACGGGTCCAAAATCACGAACTGGGCATTGGCGGCCAACGCGAGGGTGCTCGCCAGAAGACCAAGAGTGAAACGAGGGGCCATGTAAAAATTCTCCGCGAGTCGATATCGAGTAATAGTGTCAGGGTACGTTGTTCTGATTTGGGGCGTCAACTGAAAGACCTCAAGGATTTGCGTACCGCTGGATGACGGTACAAGAATGCGGCGAAAGACTCAACCAAACTACCTTCGTTATGGATAAACGGCGCGCCATGAAATTAAAGGTTAGCCGGGATGGCGTCTTCCAAATCCGCTGCGGATGGGCCGTCCAGCCAATCAGCCGGAACGTGTACGGTTGTGCCAGCCGCAACTGCGTCCCGCGTGGCATCCGGCAAAGGTGCCTCGGAATTACTGGATGTGGGGACCGTTTTTTCATCTCCAGGTAGTTTGGGCCGTGGAGATTTGGTGGGTGGCGATGGATTGGTGGAGACCGGAAGATGATGTTCCGGTGAAGACTTGGTCGCTGAACGGTTCATCTCGTCCAGATTTAGTCGGTCGCTACGTACTCCCAAGTTGGTCATCAACAATACCAATTGTTCCAAGGATATTCCGCTACGAGAGGCGTAGGCGTTCCATTCTTGAAGGATGGCGTCGGGGACATTGGGCAATACAAGCACGGTCATGGTGCCATCCTACACTTGGTAAGAAGTGTTCTCAAGACGACGGCCTTCAAAATCATGAAGAGCCCAATTTGCATAGCTTCCAAACTCTGATATACTTCCCTCTGCTTTGCTTATTAAAGGACGTTTTCATGGCATTTGATTCCAACCTGGTGCATCCCGAGGTCGACCCCGATGGGTATTTCAAGTTTTACGATTACCTTATCAACATGCATGCGGAATACCTCCGCAGCGCACTTCCCGCGTTTCGCACGACGCACGCACGCAACCAGGCATTAGCTGATTACGAATTGACGGTAACCTTTGTCAATCCGTACAGCGGTACAAAAAAGCCGTTGAAGGCTGCGTTGGACATTTTGGCTGAAATCGCCGAGCACGACGTCAGCAAATCGGATATTTGGCGTGGAGACACCGATGTTCGTTTAGCCAAGTTGAATGTCTTGGCGTATCAACATCCCTTTTTCAATGAAATTCCGGTGGAATTGCAAGGCAAGGTCTTGCGATTGTTGAAAGAAAAGTTTCCGAGTGTGCTCAAAAATCCGCCAGGGCAACGTTGTTCCAACATTGACCCACTTCTGGAACGGATGTGGAGTCCAGAATTCCACCTTTGAGTCGACTCAAATCATCGATACACCGGGGCCGCCTGTGACCATTCAACCACGCCCCGGTCTTTAATTTTTAGCCTAGCGCTTCAACAAGCCCGCTTTGCGCAACGCAACGACATCGGGTGCGTTTAGAACGGTGTTGTCGACATCAAAGAACGAGTCCAGGGCGTTTTTAATCCAGGGTTGTGCCCGAAGGTAGTGCGCAACCTGACGATCATTGGGATTGGTAACCAGATAATCGGTTAATCCCTTTTCGAAATAATAGTGGCAGATAATACCCGCGCCTTCGGGGTACACGCATCGGCCACCAAAACTCACCACCGCGCGCCAAAAATGAAAGGCTCCCTCGTTGTTCTTTTTGAGCTCTTCACCGGCAGCTTTGCGTAAATACAACACTTCCATTGCGCTCATGACTCCAAAATCACGCGCAAATTGAAGCATTCCAAGGGCAAATGTTCGTTCAAATCGATGGTTTTGCACGCATGTTTGCCATGCGTTTTCACGCCAGCTTTTGGCATCGGGGGTGGGGCGTTTATCGGGAATGCGTTTGTAGCATTCCATGGCCAACTGATGAGCGTATTTGTCTCGCCAAACAATTTTTTTGTCTTGGGTTTTAATCATCGGGCCCAACTGGTCTTTAAGCCGCTCGGGCAAATCTTCCCGGTATTTCGCAAAATAGTCCAACGGCTCGATTCCTTCAGGGAATTCCGGGTCGAGAAAGTTTGGCATCAAATCCATTTTGATGAAGGGCGGCTTTTTTGTTAATTGGAGCCCCTTCGGCATCTGAACCACTAGACTCAACCATGGTTTAAAACGCGTGAACAACACCTGCAAATGGTCTTCCATGGTCCAGCCCATATTCACACGCTGCAGGGCTTTGAAAGCGAAATACGCCATGGGAATGGCAAGGAACCGAGCGGCAAACCAAACGCGTTCGTTCACATAATCAAATCGTGCATCGTAGGTTGTAATGTCCGATTGCCACAGTTTTACCAACGTACCCCATTGAAAACTCACTCCAAGTTCCAACATTCGCAAATATTTCCATGGGATTAAGATGGCGGCGGAGTAGGCAGACACTGCCCACACAGACACAAAAAGAATGACCATGATGAACACGACCGCTGAAAGCGACATGTCGTTTTGTTGATTACCACCACTCATATCTTCACTGTACGAAAGGTAGTCGGCATGGGCAAGCCATCAAACAAAAAGCCTCCGAAGAGGCTTTTCAATTACTGACCGGCTGTTGCATCCAATGCGGGCGGGGCAGCCTCCATATACGGCTCGCACATCAGACGGGCCCGGGCAGGGTCTTCCCGATAAGCATCGTCCCAGTCCACGCCCTTTGCATGGCGTGATGGGTCGTAGAATTCCTGGGGCGTCAGAATGATAACGGTTTTTCCCAGCGCACGAGCACGGTCGGCGAGTTTCAAGGCCGACGATTGGCCCTTTCCGGACACGTCGTAGTCTTGCGCGATAAGCAACGTATCAATATTGTCCGGGATTTGCAGGGTCTCCAGGCCCCACGCAGTAACGCAGGACCACACCGGCAACCCGGTCATGGCGTGAACGCTCAACATGGTTTCCACGCCCTCCCCGACGGCCAAAGAGCGGCCCGAGGCTTTGAACAAACGAATTGCGGCACCTTCCAGATCACCCCATGGCATGACCTTTTTGGGCGCGGGAACGGGAGCCTTGGTTACTCGGCCATCCGGATGCTCTTCTAGATAAATTCGATGGAGAGCAATAACTTTAAGTTTTCCTTCGTCTACCCTGGAAACGGGCATCACAATAGCAGGATGATAACTCACGGTACCATCCCCGATGTACGGGGTGGACGGATTCAATCGCATCATCTCGGAGGGCTCGATATCTTGGCTTCCCCGTGTCTGCATGTATTTGACAATCAAAGGATCCATGGCCCGAGCACCTGCCCACATGGATTGACCCAGCATCATGAGTTTTTCACGACGTTGACGTTCTTGTTCCTGCTGAGCCTTGAGTTCTTCTGGGGTCAATGCCGGAGCAAGCCGTGGAGCACGATTCCGCAAATCGGGGTTGCGCGCGTATCCATGCTCCAAATAAAATGCTACGTCGCTGTAGGCCGCCCGCATTTGGTCGGGGTAGTCCCCCATGTTGAAATTGGGGGGCAATTTGCCATGTTCGCGTTGCGCATAGACCCAGCTGAGCATACGGAAGCCATCGCGCATAGGACCGCATGTGTTGCAAAGACCGCCACCCGTTTCGTTGAAACCCGTGCCGGCGGTCGAAAACAAACGGAATCCGTCAGAACCTCCGTGATTAGGGCAAGAAACGTGCGGCGTTTTTGACATATGCGCGTCGATTGCTTCCTCCAATTCAGGTGCGAGCACCGACAAAATTTCGGTCCAACGGCCTCGGGCGGAAGAGCCTAGCGTGCCTTGGCTTCCAAGACGGTTTACTTTGGGTAGGGTAGGAGAGTTCATTGTTCGACAAAATGTTGGTAGGCTAGTTTTTTCATTGTACCAAGCGGACCCATCTTCCACCATCATGCCACCCAAACCCGATGCATATATTGCACATTACAACTGCCCGACTGGATGCGTAATCTTCCAGGAACGGCGTGTTGGAAAATACGGAACGTTTTATTTTTGCAATCGCTGCAAAAACACGATTTCAGAACACCCGAAAGGTGGCATCGACACCCCCTGTGGAACGTGTACGATTTGCGGTGGCTTGATGTTTTGGCGTACGTTGGCCGATGGCACACGCTTCAAAGCGTGTTGGACGCCTCAAAAGCATTCGGCGGTGTTCAAACCTAAAACGCCTTGAGGGCCGTCATTAAATTTTTTGGCCATGGAGCCGGGCATTCATGTAGGCGTCTTGAATTTGTTTGATCATCGGTGCGAGGGCGCCACGAATTTGGGCTTCCTCATCGACCGTATCGCTGACGGATTCAATACTATTGCGTTTGGCCCGCATCGTATCTTCCACAATGCTTTTGACTCCGGACGGGAAAAAACGGCCGATTAGGGTTACTGCATCCCAGTACGGAATACCAATGTCCAGGATGGCGTCGCGTAATGCTGCGTCTTCTCGGGTTGTCGCGTACGCCGCCAATTCGGTTGCACCGATTACGTTGGTTAGGACCTGCGTGCACGAGGCGTCATCGCCTTTTAAACCAGATGCGTGCATCAACATTACCGCACCATGACGGCCCGCACCACGAACTTCTTTCAGCAAGGCTTGACGAATTGTTTCACCCCAACCGTATTTCTCGGCTAGCGCGGTTGCGTCTTCCTGGCTATCAACGCGCATCACAAATCGAACTGTAGCCTGCTTCACAATCTCTTCGTTGAAGTCATTGAAGTTCTGGGACGCTAACATCACCATCAAGTTGAATTTTCGTCCATTTCGCATGTCATCGAGCACCGTTCGTTGAACAGCCGTGGCACCTTGCGTACGGTGAAACTCATCGTAAATGAGGTATTTTCGAACTACTTCCAGAGAAGCCACTTTGCTGCGGTAAAACTCCTGAGCCACCGGGGGCATTTCATTCAGAATGTCTTTGTTGGTCAGAAAGTCTTTTCCGAGGAGATAACGCGATACCATGTACGCAATGGACGTACGCCGGGTTCCTTCCGGGCCGCTATCTTGCGTAACCTTGTTCAGGTCGATAATGCACACATCGGTTTCTTGAAAATTGAAATTCGAAGGTTTGCACAACGAGGGGTACTGTTGGATGAATCCAAGCATCAGTCGCTTGGCGTCCGTCAAAATTGGGTTATCCGCACCGTACAATGTTTTCAACGAGTCACTCATGGTCAGACGCGAAGGCAGCATCTTCAGATTGGGTACCGCGTAACGTTGAGCGGACGCGGCTACGTCATAGGCATGCTTGGACAGCGCATGATTGACCACTTGCCACCAGGTGGTTGTTTTTTTGATTTCAAAATCGCGTTGATCGCGCAGCCAGATGGTGGTGGCTTTGTCTTGACCGTCCACGTATTTAACGGGGTCATCCTCGGAGCATACCGTGTAAAGTTCTTCAATCAACGTGGTCGCGATTTGAGTCGCGTCTTTGATGGGTTCCGTCCCTCCGATAGGCGTTAGAATTAACGTCAAAAAGTTAGTCAAAAAGCCACGTTCGGCGCTGGTTGGCTTGGTGCACCCGACACGGGTATCCATCACGTTAATACCAAATCGCTCGTTCAACTCGAATTCCACGTGAACGAATCGATCGCGCAACTCAGGAGGGGCGATTTCGCGCAAAAGGTTGATGACCCCCTTCGAGGAGTTACCAATGTCGATTGCTGCAATTTTTGGCAATCCTTCCAGCACCGGATCAAAAATGGCACCCAGGATCAACGTGGAAATCAACACCGATTTACCGCCCCCTGGAGGAGCAAATGTCAGAATGTTGGTGGTTTGTTGCTCGGACGATAGGGGCGCATATGGAAAAATACCGCCCTGCCTGTTCTTGAAGAACAACGTGCCTTCTTTCCAGGGTGAAGTAACAACGCCGAATGGTAAAGAGCCCAACATCTTTTCGACGGTGGTAATCAGATTCAATCGCAGATTGTTGGCCCATCCTGGCAATGTTGCGGTAAACGCCAAAAATGGGTCGCCGACTTCCGGAGCAGACTGTACATCGCCCCAAGCATCCAAGGCGCGGCCCATTTTTTTAATGCGTTCGGAGGCTTGACGACGGGAATCACCCCACGTCGAAACAATCATGTTGAAACCGCAAGGTTGACGGCCTTTTTCTTCAATATCGGATGTTAACGTTTCTCCCGCTGCGCCTATTTTTCGATTGTGAGATGGAGAAGTCAACGCGGCCAAATACGAAAGACCCTTTTTGGAGCTTATTTTTCCAGCGTAGGCTTCGCTGCCACCGTGAAATACCATGGACACTCTCAAGGGCAAATCAATGTCCCCAATATGCTCTAGAAAGTCTTCGAACGCTTTCGGGCTAGTAGGAGTCAATTCCATCAATTGGGACGCCACAAAACGTTCTCCCACTTGAACGACAGAATCGAGGGCGTCTGCTTTTTGGACGGCAGCAGCGGCAAATTGACGACCAATTGTAGGATACGCAATTGCGTCCAGAAAATCGCCTTGATTGCCCACGGGGTCCATTTGATGGAGACGAGGGTCAATGGCATCCCCCGGTAGACGGGGCTTCCAGTGAGGACTGGTTTCGGAGGGAAACGTCATCCGGCGGGCCAAGGTAATAGCTTCCGATACCGTCATTTTCTTATTGTCCAGTCGCAATTTTTTGAGAGCGCCTTCCAATGTTCGGGCGGTTGCATCGTGGCGATGTTCAACTACGTCGGGTTCGTTGTAAATTTGAATGCCATCAAAACGTTCCCACGGAAAATCTGGGCCGCGCGATTCTTTCTGGTGCTTCCGAAACTCCTTCATGGCTTCTTTGGAAATAAGCTGATGCGGATAGGTGTACAGCACGATGTATACCTCTGTGCCGGACAGGTAGGGCAACATGCGTTCAATACGCTCGTTGATTAGGCCATCGGCATTCATGCGCAACGCTTTTGCCTTACCCAGCAACGGCGCGTAGTAGCCTTTAAGCTTGTCCTTCACTTGAATGCGGTCGCGCTGATAGACCATCTGGATGGCCGCGTTTTGGTCGCGCAGCACCGTCGTCAACAAATCTTTGAGTTCGCTGATGAACAGGGTCCGCTCCGCCGCGCCCATCAAAAACGTAGCGCCTTTGATTTCAAATACGGTAACAAGCGCCGTATTATTCAAGAAATACGTATGATCGTTGACCACGCCTTGAATCGGGCAATAATCCTCCACCGCCATTCGTTTTAACGAATCGAACGCGGTAAAAAAATCGGCAATGCCGGAGCCAATTGTTCCTAAAATGGACCGGCCAGATGGGATTTTTTGGAACGTGGTGGAATCAATAGGGAGTTTCTTTTTGGCCATAGGTTACGCAAGTGGAGTATGCCGAGCAATCAGCTCGTGCAACGCTCTCTCTAGCGTAGCGGGATCTTGCTCAGAGGCCAATTGTTCCAACTCCAATAGCCAGTCCGTACGTTTCTCGTAGACGGCATTGGTTACAATGCAGGCAACATGCAACGGCTCTGGGGTAACCGTGTGGATTTCACCTGGGTGTTGAATCAGTCGACGCAGTGTTACAGGTTTTCCAGTGTTTGAATTAATCCACATGGGTCTACAAGCCTTTCCCAATTTGCAAGTCGGTGCCTTCTTCTTCAGCGGGTACAAAAAGTAGGCCGTTGTCGCGGGCCAGTTTCCGAATCGTCGATTCTTCTTGGCGATTGAATGCAATACCCAGCTTGCCATAAGAAAGCGCAATGGGCGCCAGGCCTTTTCGCACCAAAGACCAGGCGTGGTGAGCCATTCCGGTATGGGCGGTGCCTCGGAGAAAGGCGTCCATCGGAACGTTTTTGTACCCCGGGGCCAGGGCCAAGGCTTCCAGGCGCAAGCCATCCAACCAGCTGAAGGGCTTGAAGTTCCCCGACAAGTTATCTTTGTCATCGGCTGGATGTTTGATAGCGGGCGTCATATACAGCACTTTGGCGGTAACATCCGCATGTTGCATCAACCAGAGCACTTCGTAGGAGGTCCATAGCGTACGGCTCAAATCAATGAACTCGATGACCTCGTTGGAGGGGTTTTGTACCGAAATACGTACAAAGCCCACTTGCTCCTTTAAGACCGCCGCCAACATGGGGCCTTTGAATTCGCCTTTGATGACACGCGGAGGCAACGAAAAATCGGGAACACCGCATTTAATCAGCATGGTCGCGGTGTCAAAGCGGGGCGTGTACAACGAACCCCCCATTAACAACTTATGCTTGACTGAGCCTTTCCAGTACCACGAGCGAGCTTCCATTCCCAGTTGTTGCCAGGTCAATTCTGGAACGGGCATGCTTCGAACCGGCAAGGTTTGCTGCATGGCGGAGGCCAACGACTCCGCGTGGTACAAATGGTCGGCTTCCATGGATTCGGCCAGCCGCGCGAAGAAGGGTCCAATCTCGGTGATTTGTTCTTCGTATGTCAGATTGGCGACGTCCAATTCATGGATTAACCGGTGCATCGGCACGCGAAAAAACCGGTAATTCTTGATGTACACGCCATAGCTTTTCGTTACATCGAAATGCGCGTTGGTGAACCATACCGTATCGTTGGCGAGCTGCTTAGGATGATCGAAAAATTCCGCAGAACCCATGCCGGGACGCCAGTAATAACCTTGGCGCCACGCTGGCGGAAGAAAAAATGCAACGCCGATGGGTTGCTGGTGCTTACTTTTTAATAAGGCCATGGCCGCACCGACTGCTTTTCGCGGTACTGCTGCTGGCGATAGGGGGTCATGGTCTTGGGACCCATGCGAGTGCGGAAGTACCGAACAAGTTGATAAGGCGGCAAGCGGTAGCGGCTGGCGATAATCACGAATACCAGCATGGAGAATGCTAGCCCCCAAGCATAAATGGAAAAGGGGAAAAAGATAACCGGAAGAACACCCGCGCCCGAATACGCGTCCAAACCAAATATCTTGATGGGAAGACTAATGTATTTTTCTGGACCTTTTAACAAATCAGCCATGGCTTGCTTCTTCCTGAAGAATCAGTTCCCAACGTCGGAGTTCATCATCGGAAATCAAACCATTGGTATGGATTTCTTTGACTGCGCGCATCATGGTAACACCTTGCGTATCCGTCGCCGTAACCAATTGATTGTATAGGGTGCCGGGGTCCATTTCCAGCAAACGCTTGCGCAAGGAGGGGGTGAACTCCAAGTATTCCCGTGCAGCCACACGGCCTTTTGGCTGGCGTGGAAGCAAACGTTGGCAGATGATGAAACGCAAGGAGGATAGCAATTGCACGCGGGCGGCGGTTTGTTCTTCTTTGGGGAACATTTGCACAATCCGCGAAATGGTACTGGCTACATCGGTGGTATGCACCGTGCCAAAAACCAAGTGTCCGGTTTCGGCGGCTTCCATAGCCATTCGCATGGTTTCAAGATCGCGCATTTCGCCCACCAGGATAATGTCGGGGTCTTGCCGCAATGCAGATTTCATTCCTACTTCGAATGTTTTCAAACTGCGATTCAATTCGCGCTGGGTTACGTAGGCCGCATCCTGGTTAAGACCCGTGTAACGGTACTCCACTGGATTTTCCAACGTAATAATATGCAGGCTATTATCGCCTTCAATTAAATGCCGGATACCAGCCGCCAAGGTAGTGGATTTACCACTACCCGTAGGTCCTGTTACCAACACCAGGCCCTGCCGTTGGGTGTTTAAGATGTTGACGTAGGGATCCGGAGCCGCAATATCTTGAATGGTCGGCGGAAGCGAAGGCAAACGCCGAAACACCATTCGAATACCTTCGATGGTCATTCCCGCGTTGACACGATAAACCGAAATTTGTTGCGAATCGTCCATGCCCGCCTTGGACGGGATATACGCAAAATCCATATCATCGAGCGATTGCACGGATGAAGGACCCGTTGCGGAGCGGCACGCAAACTCCAAAATAAGGTCCATGTCCGCTGTGGTCAGGTCCTGGGGATAACCTGGTACTTGCTGCAAGCGGCCCTGGGCTCGCATGATTGGTGGGCGGCCGGGGCCTAGGTGCAAATCAGCCGCGTCGTTGGCATCGCAGGCTCGAAGAAGTTCATCCAGGTCTTGGCGGGAGGTGTAATACATTCAATACTATTTAGCGAAAGGGTTCGCTTGGTGCACGATGGCCTTGTACTTGGAGGAATCCAGTTCAAAGCCAGCCGGTACACTGATGGTGGCGGCGTTGGTATTCAAAGTGAGTAGTGTTTTATTGCCCGCGACAGGAACGTATTGGGTTGATACCATGGGTTCGGCAAGGATGCCTTTATCCATTAAGGCGCGGCCATAGGTCATCCCTGCTACCATCGTGGTCAACGTTTTGGTGCGAGTTTCCACTTCCGACGTAGCCTGGGCTCGCCCTTCGTTGTACCCGACTTGGTAAAACTGGAACATCATGGCGCGTTCCGCTTCGTCCCGAGGTTGCAACAGCGGATCGTCGGGCGGGCTTTGCGACAAAAGGTCTTCGGGTGCAACCAAATACGTTTGCCAGTACAAAGGACCCGAGACGAACTGCGTATTGGCCGCGATCGCGTACCGAACACTGGCTTTTTCCATTTTCTGCCCGCCGTTGGCAATTTGCATGGGGTCATTGCCAATCAAAATAATAGGAGGCTGAATAAGAAAGCCATTGAACGCGGTATCGTCTTCCAGGCGCGACGATTCACGACCAGCAAAATCTTTGGTGGTTTTCAGTTTTCGCGGCTGCATGTACAAATGGTCTACCTGGTAAATGGCATCCAACACGCGTTTGTTCACTTCAAAGTACTTGTGTATTTCTAAAAATCGTTGCTGGCGACCTTCAGCAATGCCTTTGGTCAACGCGAATTCTCGTAATGCGGAAAATCGAGCGCTTTGGGCCGCTGCTAAGGAGGCGGCCTGAACACTTTCTTTGGTGGCGACACGAAAAGGGTCTTTGATTGCGGTTTGGGCGGTAGCCACTCCCGTGTATCCGACCAGGCAGACCAGGATTGGAATAAGGGCGCGGGACACGAAAGTCGAAGTCATCGTCAGGCCTTTTTAGAAACGTACGATGATGCGACGATTGATGGAGTCAATTATCAAGGAGGGGCCCTGCAAGGTGTAGCCAATGTCCCGCAACGCATCTACAGCGCGCACTTGTTTGTATTCCTTATGCACCACTTGAATAATCGGGGGGCGTTCGCCTTCAACAACATAAGACCATCCCACGGATTTGGTAATACCTTCCACCAACGTGGTGAACGAGCCATCAAACGAGAGGGAAATACGACTTCCCAGGCCAGGCGGGATGCTCATTTCCATCGCATCCATTTGCGCTTTTCTGTTGGGCGTTACATCCGGAAGCTTGGTTGCAACCGTAATTTCTTTCATTTCGTGCACAGCTTTTTGAATTTGTTGTGCACTTTGAGCCAGAGCTAGGGCTACTGGGTCCATGGATTGTTGAGAAGGCATAAATGTAGGCGGAATCGGGGTCGAGCCATCGCCTAGCTGCATCTGGGAAGGTTTTGTCCCGAAGGAAGGCAGGGATGAGCATCCGCCCAAGGTCAGCAAGGCCAAGGCCAGAATGCCACTCGTCCAATGATTCAGGCGCATGCCGTTCTCCGTCGTGTTCATTAAATTCGGTCCAAAAGTGCGTGCCAGGGCTGCCATCAGAAGCCTGGGCATAATCGTGGCTCAAGTCTAGGGTTCTTCTCGGCGCGCTGTCAAAACTTCCGAATATGGTTCCACGCACGGTCGGGCATGAGCTATCGTTGAGTCATGCAGCAGCCTAGCATTCATTACGAGCGTCCGCCAGACCATTACAAACGATCCAGCAAGATTATGTTTGGACTTGTATTGGCTATGAGCTTCATTATTTTGGTGCTGGTAGCAGGGTTGGCTATGCGGATTCTGTGGTGGACACCTCAACCCGAATTGCTCGCACGCAACGAAAAAGGCGAAAACATAGCGTTGATGGAAATCACCGGAAAGCCCGATGGAAAAGTCAGTCTCGCTTTTCTGAATGACCTAATTCTTCAGGGTTTTCAATTAACGCATGACAATTTTCAAAGCAACATTCCGAAGGTCAAGCCGTATTTCGTAGGTGAAGGTTACGCGTCGTACGTGCAAACACTTCGAGATATTGGGATTGCGGATCGTATTCAGCAGGGCCCTCTCGTTCTTCAAACGGATGTTTTGGAGTTGCAAGTCAACAAAGAAAAAACGGGACAGCAGGACAAACATTTTGTCTGGTCTTACGATGCTACATTCTTGCATACCACTCGAATTCCTGGAAATACCCAATCTTTTGAACAGAAATACGTCATCACCTTACTGCAGATGCCGACAGAGCAATACCCGTTTGGGGTTGGTGTGTACAGCATCAAAGCCGTAAATTGACATCCTCCCTCGTCCTTCTCTCGCAACGCGAGAGACCATGGGCCATTGGCCCATTATTGAACGGGGATTCCTGCTAGACGGCGATGTCCCGCCGCGAGAATGTTGACTGCGGCGTTCACGTCGCGGTCATGATGGGCTCCACACGTGGAACACGTCCATTCTCTGACACGCAACCCTGCTCGACCTTTCGGACTGCTACTAGGAATGTTTCCGCAGCATGAACAGGTTTGCGTCGTATAAGCTTCATTCACAACTTCAAAAATCACACCGGCCTG
>RRZU010191917.1_pt1 | contig 20837 bp, 19 predicted proteins | sample 2165561 | NCBI WGS metagenome assembly RRZU01 (sample SAMN10456909, study PRJNA506462) | wastewater metagenome | isolation source: wastewater sludge | place: USA: Moscow, Idaho | reverse complement strand
TTTATCAGGAAATCATTCCGGTTTTATCTCTGCCGCAAGACGAATTAAAAACCTTTGCCCAAGCGGTAATCAACCGTTTCCGCAACCCGTTTATTCAGCATCAACTTCTGTCTATTGCCTTGAACAGCATGACGAAGTATGTCACTCGTATCCTGCCGCAACTGCTGGCTTATGCAGACAAATATCATACTTTGCCGACCCGATTGACCTTTGCCTTGGCGGCGTTGATCGTGTTCTATCGCGGCAAACGTAATGAGGAAACCATTCCGTTAAATGATGATGCCCATTGGCTGAATAATTTTGCTTTATGGTGGCAACAAGTCGAACGGCAAGAGATTTCTATCGCACAATTGGTCAGTTATGTCTTACAACAACGTGAACACTGGCAGCAAGATTTGAATGAAATACCCGGTTTAACACTACAACTTAGCGAGCAAGTTCATGCCATTTTGGATAATGGTATGCGTACGGCGTTACGGATTTATTGTAAGGACTAATTAAATGATAAAACAACTGATCCAAATTAATCCGGCGGATAATGTGGCTGTCGCCTTGCAAGATCTCGCACAAGGGCAGCATATCGAATGCAACGGAACCGAATTGGTAATCAAAAGTGCGGTTGCACGCGGTCATAAAATTGCGCTGCAAACGATTGCGCCGAACGGACAAGTGATTAAATATGGTTATCCGATTGGTCACGCAACCCAGCCAATCGGCATCGGTGAGCATGTTCACGTTCACAATACCAAAACTAACTTGAGTGATATCAACCAATACCAATATGAACCGGTAACCACCGATCTTTTGCCGAAATTAACAGATGGATTAGCAGACAGAGAAGTGCGGTTATATCGTAGGAAAAACGGCGATATCGGCATTCGTAACGAACTTTGGATTGTACCGACGGTCGGCTGCGTCGTCGGGATTGCCCGCCAAATTCAAAAGCAATTTTTAAATCGCCACCCGGATTTGGCCATCGACGGAGTTTATACCTTTAACCACAGTTACGGCTGTTCGCAATTAGGCGATGATCATGAAAACACCAAAATTATTCTACAAAATATGGTGAAACACCCCAATGCAGGCGCGGTATTGGTTGTCGGTTTGGGCTGTGAAAATAATCAGGTCGCCGCATTTCGGCAAACTTTAGGGGAATTCGATCAAAGTCGAGTGAAATTTATGATTTCGCAAAAAGTGGAAGACGAAATCGAATCGGGGGTTGAGTTACTTGAACAGCTATATCAACAGATGCGGCAAGATAAACGTGAACCCGGTTATTTAAGCGAAGTGAAATTCGGCTTGGAGTGCGGAGGATCCGACGGTTTTTCCGGTATCACTGCCAATCCGATGCTAGGACTGTTTTCCGACTATCTCACCGCTCATGGTGGTACCACCGTATTAACCGAAGTACCGGAAATGTTCGGTGCGGAACGCATCTTAATGAGCCATTGCAAAGATAGTATTGTTTTTCAAAAAACGGTGCAGATGATAAATGATTTTAAACAGTACTTTATCGCCTATAACCAGCCGATTTATGAAAATCCGTCGCCGGGCAATAAAGAAGGCGGAATTACGACATTAGAAGACAAATCTCTCGGCTGTACCCAAAAAGCCGGTCACAGTCAGATTGTCGATGTCTTGAAATACGGCGAACGATTGAAAACCAAAGGATTGAATCTACTCAGTGCCCCGGGTAATGATGCGGTTGCCACCAGTGCCTTGGCCGCCGCTGGTTGCCATATTGTGTTGTTTACCACTGGCCGAGGCACCCCTTACGGTGGCTTTGTGCCGACGCTAAAAATCGCTACCAATAGCGAACTTGCCAACAGAAAAAAACACTGGATTGATTTTGATGCCGGGCAACTGATAGGTAATGTATCGATGGTCACCATGCTGGAAAACTTTATCGGACTATTGGTACAAACCGTAAACGGGCAACCGACTAAAAACGAAATCAACGATTTTCGCGAACTCGCTATTTTCAAAAGCGGCGTCACATTATAAATTGGATATAACCTTAAACATCACCATAATCATTCAATACAGGAGCGAACTATAGATAGAAATAACGTTTATTCAAACAATGAAATAAATTTTCTAAATTTATTAAATTCACTAGCCGTAAATTGACTTATAATTAAGCAAAAAAGTTCTTATAATATTGAAGATCCGTTTATGATCGGAAAAATCAATCGAGAAAAATAAAATGAATAAATCTTTAGAGCTTGAGCAGTTAGAGAGTCAAATTCGAGATCGTTATGAAAGTCTGAGCAAACGTCTGAAACAAGTTGCTAAATATATTCTGGATAATTCCAACAGCATTGTGTTTGATACGGTGGCGGTGATTGCGGAGCGGGCCGATGTGCCGCCGTCCACGTTAATCCGGTTTGCCAATGCTTTCGGTTATAGCGGCTTTAATGAAATGAAACAGATTTTTCGCGAAAACCTGATGGAAGAAACGGTGAACTATAGCGAACGGGCGATGTTATTCGATAAAATCGATCCGGAAAACGCGACTCAGGGAGCCCCTAATGAAATTCTGAATGTTTTCGCGCAAGCCAATAATCAGGCGCTGTTGCAATTGGCTAACCAGACCAGTCGCGAGCAGTTGGAAAGTGCGGTCGAAATGCTGCATTCGGCGAATAACATTTTTATTATCGGCTTAAAACGCTCTTTTAGCGTCGCCAGCTATCTGAATTACGCTCTGCACCACTTGAATTGCCACTCTTATATTATCGACGGTTTGGGCGGTATGTTTGAAGAGCAGCTGAATTTAATTAAACCTGGCGATGTGGTGGTGGCAATCAGTTTTTCACCGTATGCCAAAGAAACATTGAATATTATGAACGCCGTCGCCAAAAACAGCGTAAAACAGATCTCGATTACCGACAGCCAAATCAGTCCGTTAGTCGGGTTTAGCGATGTTTCCTTTATCGTGAAAGAAGCCCAGGTCAGCGGCTTCCGTTCGCAATGCGCCACCATGACATTGGTACAAACCTTGGCAATTTCATTGGCGTTTAAACGCAAACAGTGACTTAATATCCGGCTTATAAACCCCATTATCCAGCGAAACAAACCTGTAGCACGACGCTACAGGTTTTACGTCGCAAGTTCTAGGTGAAAGTGCGGTCAGTCCGCAATCCTCACTACCATTCGTCCGTGCGCTTGCCCCTGCAAAAATTTTGCACTCTGCTCCGCGACTTGTGACAAGGTAATCTCTTGCGTGACCAAACGATAAAACTCGTCATCAAGCAATTCGCTTAAACGTTGCCAGACCGCCGCTCTTTTTTCAATCGGGTAGAAAACCGAGTCGATGCCTTGCAGACGAATATTGCGCAGGATAAACGGCATCACTGTGGTATGCAGTTCGTGGCTTTGCGCCAACCCACAAATCGCCGCACAGCCGTTGTAATGTAATTTGCCCAATAAGTTGCTTAAAATTGTGCCGCCGACAGTATCGATAACTGCGGCAAACAGTTGCTTTTCCAACGGCTTGCCGACTTGATTAAACTCCTCTCGCGGATAGATTTTATTTGCACCCAGTTTGCTAAGCCATTCATATTCCGTTTGTTTAGAAGAGACCGCAATTGTTTGATAACCGAGTTTTTTCAACAGGTAAAGTGCGGTCGAACCAACTCCGCCACTGGCGCCGGTGACCACCACTTCCCCCTGTTGCGGTTCGATCCCGGCTTCCAATAACGCATTGACGCATAACATGGCGGTGAATCCTGCGGTACCGATTGCCATCGCTTGTTGCTCGCTCAGGCTCTCCGGCAGTGCCAACAAATGTTGCGGCTCGACAAACGCATATTCCGCCAAGCCGCCGAAACGGGTTTCCCCATAACCGAATCCCGTCACCAGCACTTTTTGTCCGACGACAAAATCCGCATTCGGACTACTAATGACTTCCCCACAAAAATCGATGCCTGGAATCATTGGAAAGCGGCGAATCAAGTTCCCGTGAATGGCCAACGAGTCTTTATAATTTAGCGAAGAGTAACCAACTTTCACTTTGACCAAATCGCTCGAATCCGGTTCGGTAATAAACTTGATTTGTGAACTGATTTTGCCGCCTTCTTGTTCTAACACAAACGCATACATGATTTTTTTCTCCTTTAATTCTTGCTTGGGAATTCTGTTCTGTTGATCAATTTTGATATAAACGGAAGCAGACTTCGCCGCCGATTTTCTCTTTTAGCAACCGCCACTCCGGTGGAACAGCAATTTCTCCCAGCTGTTTTTCGCTTTCAATATAAATTAACCCGCCTTGTGCCACCCAGTGATGATGCACTAACAATTCAATCGTCGGGGCGATCAGCTGTTGTTGAAACGGCGGATCAACAAACACGATGTCAAATGGAAGTTCAAACGGCGGTTGCGAATTGCCGTTTGACAATAACTGCAAAGTGTTGCCTTGGTGAACCGTACCATTTTGGCAATTCAGGCGTTCCAGATTTTGTTGTAATTGCTTGGCGGCAGTTTTATCCAATTCAAAAAACTGCACCGTTTGCGCCTGTCGGGAAAGCGCTTCAAAACCTAAACTGCCGCTACCGGCAAAACAATCCAAACAACGGGCGCCGGCAATATATGGCATCAGCCAATTGAATAAGGTTTCTTTAATTCTGTCCGTTGTCGGGCGCAATCCTTGGCTATTGAGCACCGGCAGTTTCCGCCCGCGCCATTGCCCTGTGATAATCCGCACTTCTCCCTTGCTTTTTTGGGAGTGATGATTGCTGACGGGTTGTCCTTTTCGCATAGTTTTTCCAGTGTAAGAGAGTGAGCGTATAAGCACTATTTTGCAACAAAATCGTGCTTTTTTCCCATAAAATAGTGATCATATAAAAAACATCATCCTATGATTTCGTGATCTAGATCAAATAATCGTATTTTATTGCAAAAGTCATTTGATCATCACTAATAAATACAATAATAATTCTCACTATGAAATAGTCGATGGAATTTTATTATGCAGGCCATATCACTACTTAATCTTAAAAAAGGGCAATCCGCCGTTATCAATACCATTTTGAACAATCCGCAGTTTGGTCCGCTAGATCACAGCGTAACACGTCGTTTACGCGATTTGGGTTTTTGTGAAAAAACACCGATCACAGTGATTGCACACGGTTTTTTAGGTTCTCCGCTAGCCGTACGATTGGGCAACGGTGCGCAATTTTCGCTACGGGCACAGGAAGCGGCAAAAATTCAATGTTATCTGCCTGAAGCTGCATTACCTGAAGTCGCAAACGAATTCTCGTTAGGCACTTCACTTCACCAACCCGGCGCATAAAACACAAGAGCGGTTTCAGCATGTCCAAATTAAATATCGCTTTAGTCGGTGCGCCTAACTGTGGCAAAACGGCATTATTCAACGCATTGACTGGTGCAAGAGCCAAAGTGGCGAATTACCCGGGTGTTACCGTCGATAAAAGAATCGGCTTATTCAGTGAAAATCATAATCTGCAAATTATCGATTTACCCGGAACTTATGGCCTACAAACAACCAGTCCTGACGAAGAAGTAACCCGTAATGTATTGTTAGGTCGGCTAGATTCCCAATCCCGTCCGGACGTTATTTTAGCCGTTGCCGACGCCACTAATCTGCGAATGAGCTTACGCATGTTGTTGGAGCTGAAACAATTAGCACTACCGATGCTAGTTTCACTAAATTTAAGCGATGTCGCACGGCGACGCGGTTTGAAAATCGATATTCCGAAACTGTCGCAACTGCTTGAAATGCCGGTGGTTGAAACGGTTGCAATCAGCACAAAAGGCACTACCGCGGTAAAACAAGCACTACTTGCTTTTCAGAATTCAACTCGGCAAAACACACCACCGGTATCCTCGATTGATCAACTGGATTCCGAACAGTTATACCGGCAAGTTGATCAGATCATGCAAGCCGTAGTGCTACAACAGACCGCACTTCCGCTTTGGCACCAAAAACTGGATCAATTGGTGTTGCATCCGGTGTCGGGAATATTATTGTTGCTAACGGTGTTATTGTTGACATTTCAGGCGGTTTATAGTTGGTCGGCGCCGTTGATGGATAGCATCGAATCATTGGTCGGTTATGTTGCCGATGGGTTGAATGCGGTTTTGCCGGACGGCATCTTACGCAGTCTGTTAGTTGACGGTATTGTTGCCGGCGTCGGCAGCGTACTGGTATTTTTGCCGCAAATTGCCATTCTGTTTTTGTTTATTTTATTGCTGGAGGATTCCGGCTATTTGCCAAGAGCCGCTTTTTTACTCGATAATCTGTTCGATAAAATCGGACTGTCAGGCAGAACGTTCATTCCGCTGCTTTCCAGCTTCGCCTGTGCAGTGCCGTCGATTATGTCCGCCCGCACGATTTCCGATCCGCGCGAACGTCTGGTCACCATAGCAATTGCACCACTGATGACCTGCTCTGCCCGCTTGCCGGTATATGCCTTGCTGATTGCAGCAGTGATCCCGCAACGGCAAGTCTGGGGGTTGTTCAACCTACAAGGATTGACACTGTTTTTACTCTATTTTATCGCGATTCTCTCGGCGATTATTGTGGCCTGGGTGATGAAAATCATGGCAAAAACCCGTGGTCGCATTCGTCAATTTCCATTATTAATGGAATTACCAACCTACCGTATGCCGAACTTCAAACATATCGCATTGGCGTTATGGGATCGGGTTCGTGCATTTTTGAAAAAAGCCGGTACCATTATTTTTGCGCTCACCATCGTACTATGGGCGCTGGTTTCATTCCCGGAAGCACCGCAAAACGCAACATTACCAGCCATCGAATATAGTTTTGCCGGTATCCTAGGTCGTTTTATCGAACCCTTGTTCAGCCCGCTCGGTTTCAGCTGGCAAATTTGTATTGCCATGATTACCGGTGTCGCTGCACGCGAAGTCGTCGTCGCATCCCTTGGTACGATTTATGCGGTCGGTGCCGGTTCAGAAGAGCTGTTACAGCAAAGCCTGATTCCGATTATCCATAATACTTGGAGCTTGCCGACGGCATTTGCTTTTTTGACTTGGTATATCTACGCCCCGATGTGTATGGCAACTATTGCAGTAATAAAACGGGAAACCAAATCCAGCGCTAAAACAGCCCTGATTACGTTTTATTTAACACTGTTGGCTTATTTGGGTGCTTGGTTGGTTTATCAAATCAGTTCGAGGTTTATTGTATGATTGAATATTTGATTGTCATCTTAATCATTGCTGCGGCAATCTATTATCTGTTCAAAAAATGGTTCAAATCCGATAAAAAAAATCCGGTTTGCGACAAATGCTGCGGTTGCGATCAAAACAAAGATTGCCATTAAAATCCTGCTTATAAAAATATCAAAGTGCGGTTTAAAATCTGATAACCCGCACTTTTCCGCTTAATTCGGGGGATTTGCTTTCGTTCCCCCGCTTTTCGGTTATAATTCCGCTCTCTAATCCGTCTTTATTAAGATTAAACAAGCACCATGTTTTGATAGTCAACCAAATATGCGCAATATTATGCACAAAGTGCGGTTTTATCTGCACCACAAAAGTCACCAAACCGGGCGTTTATCACGCAAAAGTATCGAATTTGCCTGTCTGTTGATCGGCGCAGCTTGGGTTGCGTTGTTTTCATTGGGATTCGCACTATTGGCGGATTTAGGCTTGGAATGGAACGCCCACTGGACGGCAAAATATCCTTATCTGGTTTGGGTTGTGATGCCGCTGGGCTTAACCGCACTTTCATGGTTTACCGCCAAATATACGCCTTATGTCGCGGGCAGCGGTATTCCGCAAGTTATTGCCAGTATCTCTTTGCCACACGGCACCAACAAAACCCGCCTGATTGCTTTCGGACAAACGGTGTGGAAAATCCCGTTAACATTTTTAGCTATGTTGCTCGGCGCTTCCGTCGGGCGGGAAGGCCCTTCGGTACAAGTCGGAGCAGCGGTCATGTTGGCTTGGGGCAATTTTTGCCGCAAACACAATATTGCGTTTAAAGGTCTTTCCGCGAACGAGTTAATGGCAACCGGTGCCGCCGGCGGTTTGGCAGCCGCATTCAATGCACCGCTAGCCGGTGTAATTTTCGCCATTGAAGAGTTGGGACGCGGAGTGTTATTGCGTTGGGAAAGACGGGTCTTGCTAGGCGTGTTGGCCTGCGGGTTCATTTTGGTGGCGATTATGGGCAATAATCCGTATTTTCCGCATTATCTCGGAGCCACCAGCGTTCCTTATATGTATCTTTGGGTATTACTCTGTGCCGTGGTTTGCGGTATTTGCGGAGGATTGTTCGCCCGTTTGCTCGGTAAAGGCCTTGCCGCATATTCTCCGGCAAAATGGCGTGGCTGGATTCGCCGTCATCCGCTGTGGATTGCATTTCTGCTCGGCTTGTTCCTAGCTGCTTTGGGTACTTATTCCAACGGAAATACTTATGGTACGGGCTACAATGTGGTGAAAGACTTACTCAACAATGAGGCTGTGCAGCCGCAAGGATTGGGTATTGCCAAACTGTTTGCCACTGTCGCAACTTACTGGACCGGTATTGCCGGCGGGATTTTCACACCGGCATTAACCATCGGCGCCTCACTAGGTGCACAAATTTGGGATTTTACCGGCGGTACGGTCGATCAACGCTTGCTGGTACTGCTCTCTATGGCGGCTTTTCTGGCGGCGGCAACCCAATCACCGCTTACCGCCAGTGTGATTGTAATGGAAATGACCGGCAGCCAACCGGTACTATTTTGGTTACTTATCTGCTGCCTTTTCGCCTCGTTGGTCTCGCGCCAATTTTGTCCGAAACCTTTTTATCATTTTGCTGCCGGCCGTTTTCGTCAGCGGATTCAGGAACAGAACGCCGATGAAACTCCGTCATCCCATAAAAATATGATAACCACTGAAAATAACCATTAAATATGATACCGATTACACCAAATGTTTATTACCGCGGACGCTTTTCCGTTGCGCCGATGCTGGATTGGACCACGCGTCATTGTCGCTATTTTCACCGCCAATTCGGCAAAAATGCATTGCTTTACACTGAGATGATTACCACCGGTGCGATTTTACACGCAAAATATGATCACCTGATTTATGATCAAGGCGAACACCCTGTGGCGTTACAATTGGGGGGAAGCGATCCCGAACAGCTGCGAATTTGCACCGAAAAAACCGAGCTACGCGGTTATGATGAAATTAACCTGAATGTCGGCTGCCCTTCCGATCGGGTGCAAAACGGATTTTTCGGGGCTTGTTTAATGGCAAAAGCCGATTTAGTTGCGGAGTGTATCCGGCAAATGCAAAGTGCGGTCAAAATTCCAGTAACGGTGAAAACACGGATCGGCATCGATGACTTGGATAGCTATGAGTTTTTATGCGATTTTGTGCAAAAAGTAGAATCCGCAGGCTGTCGCGAACTGATTGTACATGCCCGTAAAGCGTGGCTGTCCGGCTTAAGCCCGAAAGAGAATCGGGAAATTCCGCCGCTTGATTATCAACGGGTTTATCAGTTAAAACAGGATTTCCCACAGCTAAAAATCTCGATTAACGGTGGCATCAAAACCTTAGATGAAATGCAGCAGCACTTGCAATTTGTTGACGGAGTAATGGTCGGACGCGAAGCCTATCAAAACCCTGCGTTGCTTGGCTATATCGATCAGGCGTTGTTTGATCCGCAATGTGCGGTCATTACACCCCATCAAGCGGTGGAGGCGATGTTCCCTTATATTGAAAATGAACTGGCGGCAGGGACTCATTTGAATCATATCACCCGCCATATGGTCGGGGCATTCCAAGGCTGCAAAGGCGCGAAACAGTGGCGACGTTATTTGAGTGAAAACGCTCATAAACCGAATGTCGGCTTGGAAGTGGTGCAAACCGCACTTTCATTTGTGGATTAAATTACAAGTGTGAGTTGGATCACAAAATCTTTTTAAAGCGAAAGAATTGAGATGATCCCACGGCTTTTATTTACAGATTGGTGTAAACTGGCGAGATTATTTTTAGTGTAACAATTTTTATTATTTTGAATAGGAGAATCACATGGCTTCACGCAGAGAATTGGCAAATGCAATCCGTTTTTTAAGCATGGATGCGGTGCAAAAAGCAAAATCAGGACACCCGGGTGCGCCGATGGGAATGGCGGATATCGCCGAAGTATTATGGCGTGATTTTTTGGTGCATAATCCGACTAACCCAAGTTGGGCAAATCGCGACCGTTTCGTATTGTCCAACGGACACGGCTCAATGCTGATTTATAGCTTGTTGCATTTGACCGGCTACGATCTGTCGATCGACGATCTCAAACAGTTCCGCCAACTCCATTCCAAAACACCAGGACATCCTGAATACGGTTATGCGCCGGGTGTAGAAACCACCACCGGTCCGCTGGGACAAGGGATTACTAATGCGGTCGGTATGGCGATTGCTGAAAAAACCTTGGCCGGACAATTTAACCGCGACGGTCACAACATCGTTGATCACCACACTTACGCTTTCTTGGGCGACGGCTGTTTAATGGAAGGGATTTCCCACGAAGCCTGTTCTCTGGCCGGAACCTTGGGCTTAGGTAAATTAATTGCGTTCTATGACGATAACAATATTTCCATCGACGGTCATGTTGACGGCTGGTTCACCGACGATACGCAAAAACGCTTTGAAGCCTACGGCTGGCAAGTGATTCCGGCAGTTGACGGTCACGATGCGGCACAAGTGAAAAGTGCGGTCGAACAAGCTAAAGCGGAAACGGCAAAACCGACGCTGATTATCTGTAAAACCATTATCGGTTACGGCTCACCAAATAAATCGAACTCTCACGATAGCCACGGCGCGCCATTGGGTGACGAAGAAATTGCACTGACCCGCAAAGCATTAAACTGGGCGCACGCTGCATTTGACATTCCGAAAGAAATCTATGCCGAATGGGATGCGAAAAGTAAAGGACAAGCCGCTGAAAAAGCATGGGATGAAAAATTCGCCGCCTACCAAGCCGCTTACCCTGAATTAGCAGCAGAATTTAAACGCCGTACTCATGGCGATCTGCCGGCAAACTGGCAAGCCGAATCACAAAAATTTATTGAAAAACTGCAAGCTAATCCTGCTGCGATCGCCAGTCGTAAAGCATCACAAAATGCGATCGAGGCCTACGCGCCGTTGTTGCCGGAGTTTCTTGGTGGTTCTGCCGACTTAGCAAGCTCGAATCTTACCTTATGGTCAGGCTCTAAACCGATTCGCGCCAATATCGTTGACGGCAACTACATCAACTACGGCGTGCGTGAGTTCGGTATGTCGGCGATCATGAATGGTATCGCCCTGCACGGCGGCTTTATTCCTTACGGCGCTACCTTCTTGATGTTTATGGAATATGCCCACAATGCGATTCGCATGGCGGCGTTGATGAAACAACGTGTGTTGTTTGTATTCACCCACGACTCTATCGGCTTAGGCGAAGACGGCCCGACGCACCAACCGGTCGAACAAACCGCAGCACTGCGTTTGATTCCAAATCTGCAAACTTGGCGTCCATGTGACCAAGTGGAATCGGCGATTGCGTGGAAATCCGCAGTTGAACGCAAAGACGGCCCAAGCGCGATGATCTTCACCCGTCAAAACTTGGCACAAATGGATCGCACTCCTGAACAATTGGCAAATGTTGCGCGCGGGGCTTACGTACTGAAAGATTGCAACGGCACACCGGAATTAATCTTGATCGCCACGGGTTCCGAAGTGGAACTGGCAGTGAAAGCCGCAGAACAATTGGCAGCGGAAGGGCGCAAAGTGCGAGTGGTTTCAATGCCGTCAAGCAACGTATTCGATGCACAAGACGCCACTTACCGTGAATCGGTATTGCCAAGTGCGGTCAGCAAACGTGTGGCCGTGGAAGCTGGCATCAGCGACTTCTGGTACAAATACGTCGGTTTCGGTGGTCGTATCGTCGGCATGAACAGCTTCGGCGAATCCGCTCCGGCAGACCAACTGTTCAAACTGTTCGGCTTTACCGTTGAAAACGTGGTTGAAAAAGCAAAAGAGATTTTGTAATTTTTAAATTTGGTTAAATGATAAAAAACGCTCCGTCGATTCAACCGCCGGAGCGTTTTTATGTTCCGAAAATCGATTTATTCGCTCAATAACGCATAATGCAACACAAAAAGTGCGGTTTCATTCGGATAAATCTCCCGAATCACCGTTTTCAGCTCGTCCAACGTCATATTTTCCTGCTTGGCGTGCTCTTCACTCAGATCATCGAATGTTATCGCCGTAACCGATAAAATCCGAATTCTGGCAAACCAGCGACGCTCTTCATAAGTAAACACATCAACAACCGAACCCGGCAGATAACCACTTTCCGCCTGATCACGGATGGTAATAGTTTTGCTGCCATTAACAATATTTTGCTCGAAGCGTTGGAAGAAAGTGATTTCGGTTGGATGCATATTATAACCCTTATTAGAAAAGACCCTATTCTATGGCAACTTATCTGAAATACAAAATAGACGATAAAATCGAAAGTCAAGTCAATAAAAATGATTATTTTAAATCAAAAAGATTTTAATTAATCATTTTGTGATCTGTCACAAAGTTTTCTATTTCTTTTCTTCATATAATCAGTTGCATCCAACGCTCACGGAGTAGCTGATTATTATGAAGATGTTTGTTGTTGCCGACGACTTTACCGGCGCAAATGATACCGGAGTCCAATTTTGTAAAAAGCAGGTAACAGTTAACGTTGCGCTGCATTGGCAGACGCACGGTCAATCACAAACCGCCGATGTGATTGTGGTCAATACCGACAGCCGTGCATTACCGGCCGAAGAAGCAGCAAATCGGGTAAGTGCGGTTATTACGGCTCACCAGCATTCCGATCTCACCATCTATAAAAAAACCGACTCGACATTGCGCGGTAATATCGGCGCCGAATTGGAAGCAACCTTACATGCCACCAATCGAAAATGTGTATTTTTCTGCCCAGCACTCCCCTCTGTAGGTAGAACCATTCGCAACGGAGAACTTTATATCAATCAGCAACGGTTATCAGAAACAGAATTTGCAACCGATCCCAAAACGCCGATTTACTCTTCACGAATCTGTGAAATATTGGCAACACAAACCGCACTTCCGGTGGTTGAAATCCCGTTGGAAACCTTACGCAATGGCACTGTCAGTGAAACTATCCGACAAGCATTGGCACAATATCCGCAATTAATCACAGTGTTTGATGCGGTTACCGATCAGGATTTACAACAAATTGCCGAAGAAATTTCACAAATTGATGACCCCTATATTATTGCAGGTTCGTCCGGCTTGGCGGCATTTTTACCTGAATCGTTGTATCGTCAATCACATGAGGCCTTACCATTACTATTTGTTGTCGCTTCCATGAGCAAAATCAGTGATCTACAGGCTAACCATCTGCTCGAACAGAAATTAGCAACGGCAATCAAGGTCGATGTCGAACAACTTTTAACAGTAGAACATTATGGCAACCAACTGATTGAACAAATCAGCCACCAATTATCCAGCCGACAAAATGTCATGCTGAAAACCGATAGCAGTCCGCAATCGAGATTGAATATCACAGTATTATGCGAAAAACTGGTACTGAACAGAACACAATTGGGTGAGCGAATTTGCTCAAAACTTTCTGATATTGTGGTTGCCTCATTGACAAATATTGAAAATGGAATTTCCGGTCTGGTATTAACCGGTGGCGATATCGCACTCGGTGTTGCTCGCACACTACGGGCGGATCATTACCGTATCGGGGGTGAAATTGAAAATGGCGTACCATTTGGCTATCTGCCACAAACCGCACTTCAACATATTCCAATCATCACCAAAGCCGGCGGCTTTGGTTCCGTCACTGTTTTTGAAAAAGTTATTAATTTTATTCGGAATACATCAAATAAGGAGAATTAAATGAAACCAGTATTAGGTATTACGATGGGAGATGCCGCAGGCATTGGCGCTGAGGTCATCATCAAGGCATTGGAAGATAAACGAATTTATGAGTTAGCACGTCCTGTGGTGATCGGCGATCAAAAAATCATGCAAAGGGCTTTGCCGATTGTCAATTCCAATCTCAAATTGCGAGTGATCGAGAATGTTGAAGATGCCAAGAGTGAATTTGGCTATATTGATTTGATTGATTTGGATAATTTACCGGCAGATTTACCGTTTTCCAAAGTCGATCCGAGAGCGGGGAAGGCGGCTTACGACTATATTGAAAGAGCGGTTGAATATGCTTTGCAAGGCAAAATTCATGCGATTGTTACCGCGCCACTCAACAAAGAAGCCTTACATGCCGGTGGAAAAATGTTCCCAGGACATACTGAAATTTTGGCACACCTCAGCAACACCAAAGATTTCTCAATGCTGCTGGCAAGCGAAAAATTAAATGTCATTCATGTAACCACTCATGTTCAGTTGCGCAAAGCTTGTGATTTGGTCACCAAAGAACGCGTATTACAAGTGATCCATCTTGCGGATGAAAACATCAAAATGCTGGGATTTAAAGCACCAAGAATTGCCGTTGCCGGTTTAAATCCGCATGCCGGAGAAAATGGGATGTTTGGTGATGAAGATGAAAAAGAAATCGTACCGGCCATTAAAGCCGCACAAGCGGAAGGTATTAATGTCGTCGGCCCGATCCCACCCGATACCGTGTTTCACCGCGCAGCCAATTTAGATGAATTCGATATTGTAGTAGTAATGTATCATGATCAAGGTCATATCCCATTGAAACTATTAGGGTTTGATTCCGGAGTCAACGTAACAGTCGGTTTACCGTTTATTCGCACATCCGTTGACCACGGCACCGCCTTTCCGATTGCCGGCACAGGTGTTGCCGATAGCAGAAGCATGACCGAAGCACTGTATTTAGGTGCAAAAATGGCCAATACCAAATATGCAGACAAGTAGTCACTTAATTATCAAAAGAGGAAATCATTATGTTTAAACCAGAAGGAATTGTCGCTCCCGTTTTAACCAGTTTGGATGGCAATGAAAAATTCAATCCGGGTGCATACAAGGAGTATATCAACTATCTGATTGATGCCGGTATCCACGGTATTTTCCCATTAGGTACCAACGGGGAGTTTCATGCCTTTAACCAACAGGAAAAACTGGAAATTATCAAAGTCGCTATCGAAGCCGTCAACGGTAGAGTACCGGTTTATGCCGGCACCGGTTGTGTGACCACTCGAGAAACCGTTGAATTCTCCAAAAAAGCGGGGGATTTGGGTGTAGATGTACTCTCGATTATTTCCCCTTACTTCGTTTCTGTTTCGCAAGACGATCTGTATCGTCATTTCAGCACCATTGCCAAAAATGTTGCCGCTCCAATTTTGCTGTATAACATCCCTGCTCGCACCGGTAATAATATTGACTATAAAATCCTGAAAAAATTGGCGGAGTTCGACAATATCATCGGTATCAAAGACAGCAGTGGAAACTTTGACAACTCATTGAAATATATTGAAAACACCAATCCACGATTGAGCGTTATGGCAGGCAATGATTCATTGATTTTATGGACATTATTGGCAGGCGGCACCGGCGCAATCAGCGGCTGTTCAAATGTATTCCCTGAACTGATGGTCGAAATCTACGAACAATGGAAACTGGGTGATTTCGAAAAAGCCAATGCGGCACAGAAAAAAATCCGTGATTTCCGCAATGTGATGCAAATGGGCAACCCGAATTCAGTGGTAAAACGTGCCGCCCAGTTACGCGGGCATAACGTAGGCCCAGCCAGAGAACCGTCCAACTGCGCAAACCCGGTGATCGATCAAGCATTGCTGGATGTTTTTAAATTGTATGAATAAAAAGTGAATACATAATAGGTAGGTAAGATTATGGCAAAAGTCGTTATTTCTCATCGATTACACGATGATGGAATGGCTATTTTGGAGCAAGCCAACTCTGAAATTGTCATTACTAATGATGGCTCTCCGGCGGCTATGCTGCCGGAATTACTGGATGCAGACGGTCTGATTATTCGAATTGGCTCTATTGATCGGCAAACCATGCTGCAAGCTAAAAATCTAAAAGCGATTGGCCGTCCCGGTGTTGGAGTTGATGATGTCGATGTTAAAACAGCAACGGAATTAGGTATTCCTATTGTAATAGCACCCGGTGCAAATACCCGGTCAGTTGCGGAACATGCCTTTGCGTTAATGTTTGCCTGTGCAAAAGATCTTCTCCGTTCAGACAAGGAGATGCGGAAAGGCAACTTTGCTATCCGTAGTAGCTATAAAGCCTATGAGTTAAACGGTAAAACGTTGGCATTAGTCGGCTATGGGCGTATTGGTTCCATTTTAGCGCAAATATCAAAAGCTATTGGAATGCAGGTAAAAGTTTACGATCCTTTTGTGAATCAATATGTTATTGAAAAAGAGGGATATACATACTGTACTAGGCTGGAAGATGTGATTCAACACGCTCACGTTATTTCCATTAACGTTCCTTTAACCACAGAAACGCGTAATTTAATCGGTGCGCAAGAAATAAACATGATGATGCCTGATACTATTCTGATTAATTGTGCTCGAGGAGAGGTCATTGATGAAACCGCTCTTGTACAAGCGTTAGAAAAAGGGCGTATCCATAGTGCCGGTCTGGATGTATTCGCTTCAGAACCCGTTGATATTACGGCATCTTTGTTCCAACTGGATAATGTTACTGTTTCTCCACATATGGCAGGTCAAACCAAAGAAGCGGCTTCAGGTGTCGCAACCATGGCAGCAGAAGGGGTTATCGCCGTTATCAATGGCGAACAATGGCCATACGTATGCAATCCGGAAGCCTATGAACATCCAAGATGGAAAAAATAAGTGAATACTAACGGAATAAGAGATAGGGAAAAATTATGACAAACAATGTTTATACTTTATTTAATGCAGGCAAAATCATTGCCGGTGTGGGTTCCATTCAACAAATTGCAGATGTTGTAAAAAGTTATTCTGCGTCTAATGTTGTTATTATCACCGATCCCGGTGTTTTTAATTCCGGGTTGATAACTGCACCTCAAACAATATTGGAACAAGCTGGGATCAATGTGCATATTATTAACGATACGCCACCAGAACCACCGTTGGAGCAGGTAAATCAAATCTTCCATGCTGCAAAAAAATTTGATGCGCAAATGATCATCGGAATTGGCGGTGGTAGTGCTATGGATACCGCTAAATTGGTTGCTGTTTTGCTGAATAATGATGTGGAATTACAAGATGTAGTCCTCAGTGGTCAACGATTTGAACATCGTGGCATTCCGACATTGATGGTGCCGACCACTTCCGGAACAGGTTCGGAAGCGACACAAAACTCAATTGTATTGGTTCCCGAGCAAGAATTGAAAGTCGGTATTGTTGATGAAAAATTAGTTGCAAATTGTGTCATTCTTGATCCTGAAATGACAATCAGTTTGCCGAAACATATTACCGCCAATACTGGAATTGATGCCCTTTGTCATGCAATTGAGTGCTATATTTCCAAAAAGTCCAATCCCTTCAGTGATATGTTCGCTTTAAAAGCAATTAACTTGATTTCAAAAAGCATCCGAACCGCTTACAACGACGGAAGCAATCTGCAAGCCCGTGAAGATATGCTGCTGGGGGCGTATCTAGGCGGCGCATGTATTGCCACCTCCAGTACAACTGCGGTACACGCCCTATCTTATCCTTTAGGTGGCAAATATCACATCCCTCACGGCCTGTCGAATGCAATCCTGCTGCCGGATGTGATGAAATTTAATCTGGATGTATGCGAAGAAAAATCCAGCAATGTCGCCAAAGCAATGGAGTTAGATGTCGCTCATTGCTCGCCGAGAGAAGCTGCCGAAAAAATGATCGAAAATCTCTATTTATTGATTAATGATTTAGAAATCAAATGTGATTTGAGAAAAGTCGGAATTAACGAAGCCGTTTTGGATGAATTGGTGGAATCTGCTTTCAAAGTCAGACGCTTACTGGACAACAATCCAAAAGAGATGACTAAAGTCGATATTTTAGCTATTTATCAAAAACTACTGTAATCGGTATCTAACGTTGTTGATTATGATAGGAGTAAGTATGAAAAAATATTTCTCAAATCAGAATTTTGTAGCAGGCGTTGTATTTTTCTTTATCGCTATATTCTATTTAATAAACTCTTTCTTAATTGAAACCAAAGGTGTTGTCAGCATAGAAGCCGATTTTATGCCATAAAATATATGGAGGGTTATTACTTACTACCTCAATTATTTTAATGTTTACCTCCTATTTTAAAGTGAATAAAAGTAGTAGTACTGCTGTGAAAAAAGAAACAGACTGGAAAAGAATATCGGCAATTTTAATATTTATTTTTGTTTATATTCTTTTGATTCAATATTTAGGTTTTGTTTTGATATCTATGCCATTTTTATTTTTACTTTCCATGATATTAACACCGGATTATGTTGAGAAAAAACTATGGGTATACATTGTATTTTCAATAATCCTACCAATTATTGCCAATTTTATATTTAGCCATTATTTAAATTTAACTATGCCATCCGGCATTTTATTCTAGGGGGATAAATCATGTATGAATTTTTATTGCAAGGATTTTCAACTCTATTAACCGTTAGTGGAATGATTTGTATAGTTGGCGGAGTCTTTATTGGTATTATTTTTGGTTCAGTTCCGGGACTTTCTGCTACGATGGCACTTGCGTTATTTTTGCCGATTACTTATGCAATGGATCCAAATACTGCCATTATTTTACTCATCGCCTTATATATCGGAGGGATATCCGGCGGATTAATCACCGCAATCTTAGCCGGAATTCCCGGTACACCATCATCAATTGCCACCTGTTTTGATGGCTATCCCATGACCAAAAAGGGAAAAGCATTTAAGGCTCTTGGGGTTGGAGTAACATTCTCATTTTTGGGCACAGTTTTCTCAACCATAGTTTTGGTTTTTCTGTCCCCAGTGTTGGCTAAAATAGCCATTAAATTTGGTGCTTATGAATACTTTGCTGTCGCATTATTCTCCTTAAGCATGTTAGTGGGATTGTCCGGTGATAATATCTGGAAAGGATTAATTTCAGGGTTAATGGGTTGTATGTTTGCAACCGTTGGCATGGACAGTATTTCATCTGTTAATCGGTTTACACTGGGATCAGAAGATATTGCTTATGGTTTTGATGTATTGCCAGTCTTGATTGGTTTATTTGCTATTACCGAGATTATTGCAAAAGCCGATACAGTCAAAACCGAAAGAAACAATATGCCGGTTATCTCAGCTATTGAAATCGTCAAAGGGCTTGGTTTTTCCATCAAAGAATTTTTTGGTCAAATGAAAAATTTCTTTGTTTCATCATCATTGGGGACTGCAATCGGTATTTTACCTGGTATTGGTGGCGGTGCAGCCAATGTTATGGCTTACACCGTTTCTAAATCAACATCCAAATATCCGGAAAAATATGGTACCGGCATCATTGATGGTTTGGTTGCGTCAGAATCATCTAATAATGCGGCAATTGGTGGCGCATTAGTTCCGTTGCTAGCACTAGGGATTCCTGGGGATACGGTTACCGCAATTTTACTGGGGGGATTAACATTACATGGTATTGTCCCAGGGCCATTAATGTTCACCGAGCATGTGGGCACTGTTTACACTATTTTTGTCGCCATGTTTGTGGGCGCCATTATCATGTTCTTAATGGAATTTTATGGGTTGCGTATTTTCACAAAAATATTGGCAATTCCAAAACATTTCTTACTACCAGCGATCTTTCTCTTCTGTATTATTGGGGCATTCGGGGTTAGAAACAATTTCTTCGATGTTTGGGCAACAGTGTTGTTTGGGGTAATTGGTTTCACTTTTTTCAAACTATCCATTCCGGCTGCGCCGTTCATTCTCGGATTTATCATCGGCCCATTGGCTGAACTGAATTTGCGTCGGGGTTTAATGTTTTCGCGCGGGGATTTCTTGGAATTTTTTAGAGCGCCAATAGCTGTAGTTTTTTTCATTATGACCGCGATCGTAATCATATTCGCCGTTAGATCACAAATGAAGCGAGAACATATCGACTAAACTAGATAAATTAAGGAGATTTACCATGAAAAAAATATTGAGTTTATTTTTAATTGCTATTTTGAGTATTCTTCTAGTTGGCTGTGATAAAGATAGCAATACATCCGCAGCGGCCGATAATCAAAGTTGGCCAAATAAAACCATTACCATTATCGTACCGTTTAATGCCGGAGGAGATACTGATTTCCATGCCCGCAATTTGGCAAGCCATTTGGAAAAAGAGCTAGGCGTTACCATCATTGTCAATAATGTTTCCGGAGCCAATGGTAATGCAGGTATGAGACAAGTTGCAAATGCAAAGCCTGATGGATATACGGCCCTCTTCTTTCATGAGTCAATGCTGACCAACAAAGTTGTTGGTGTTTCCCATCAGGCACATGAAGCATTATCACCGGTAGCCGCAACTATCGTGGATAATTCTTATGTCATTGCAGTGAGTTCAAAAAGTGACATAAAGAACTTAGATGATTTGGTTGCAGAAGCCAAAAAAAGACCCGGTGAACTTATTTATGCATCCTCTGTAGGTGGTTATTCATACTACCTAGGCAGAGTGTTTGAACAATTAGCTAATGTTGATTTCAATATCGTTGATGCCGGTGGTGGTACAGACAGAAATGCAGCTTTGTTGGCAAGAAAAATTGATATTAATGTCAACCCTTACGGTGTTATGAAATCCTATTTTGATTCCGGCGATTTTACGCCTTTGGCCGTTATCAATAAAAATCGCAATAAACTGTTCCCGAATGTTCCGACTGCCGAAGAGCAAGGCTATGATTGGTTGGCTGAAAGATATTATTTCTTAAGTTTTCCAAAAGG
>RRZU011592153.1_pt1 | contig 20840 bp, 27 predicted proteins | sample 2165561 | NCBI WGS metagenome assembly RRZU01 (sample SAMN10456909, study PRJNA506462) | wastewater metagenome | isolation source: wastewater sludge | place: USA: Moscow, Idaho | reverse complement strand
GCACTTGCTGCAAAAGAAAAAGCTATAAAAGAGCATTATGATGTTCTTTTAATAGATACAGCTGGACGATTAGCGATTGATGAAGAGTTAATGCTTCAATTAAAAAATGTAAGAGATGCTATTAATCCAAATGAGATTTTCTATGTTGCAGATTCTTTAACAGGACATGATGCAACAAAAACAGCAACAACATTTAAAGAAAAAATAGGAATTGATGGAGTTATTCTATCTAAATACGATGGTGATACAAAAGGTGGGGTTGCTCTTTCTATTGCTAATCAAGTTGAAGTTCCTTTAAGATTTATAGGTACTGGTGAAAAAATGCCAGACTTAGAAGTATTTATTCCTGATAGAATTGTTTCAAGATTATTAGGTCTTGGGGATATTGAAGGACTTGCTGAAAAAACATCTGCAATTATTGATGAGAAAAAAGCAAAAGAAGTTAGTAAAAAAATCAAAAAAGGTGAGTTTAATTTTAATGACTTTTTAGATCAACTTTCTATGATGAGTAAATTAGGTTCTATGAAATCTATTATTGGAATGATTCCAGGTCTTTCTCAAATGGCTGGACCTATCAAAGATATGGACTTTGAAAACTCAGCTGAGATAAAAAGAATTAAAGCTCTAATTGGTTCTATGACTCCAAAAGAGAGAGAAAATCCAGATTTAATGAATCCAAGCAGAAAAAAAAGAATCGCAGTTGGTTCTGGAGTTTCGGAAGTTCAAATTAATAAAATTTTAAAACAATTTAAAAATGCTTCAAAAATGGCAAAACAACTTTCAAGTAAGGGTGGAATGAAAGGTTTGCAAAATATGTTGTCTCAAATGGGACCAAATGGGATGCCAAAAATCCCTAGATAAATAAATTAAATAGTGTTGAGCTGTGAACTTTTAACTTTCGTTTTGGAGTTCAGAATTCAATACTATAAATTAAAAAAGGAAAGAAAACATGACAGTAATTAGATTAACAAGAATGGGAAGAAACAAAAAACCATTTTACAGAATCGTTGTAACAGATTCAAGAAAAAGAAGAGATTCAGGATGGATTGAATCTATTGGTTATTTCAACCCAGTAGTTGAGCCAAAAGTATTAAAAATTGATGAAGAAAGATATAACTACTGGTTAAGTGTTGGTGCTAAACCATCAGAAAAAGTTAAAAAACTAGCTTCTAAATAATTTTAATTAGAAATATTATGATTATTAAATTTATAGAAAACTATGCACGACTAATTGTTAGTGTACCAGAAGATGTAAGCGTGACTAAAGAGCTAATAGATGATAATTTCGCAGAGATTATTATAAGTGTTAATAGTGTTGATATTGGTAAACTTATAGGTAAAAATGGAAATATGATTAATGCTTTAAAAACTATGGCAAATGGTTGTAAAGCAAAAGATGGTGTGTCTTATAAAATACAAGTAGTGGTGAAATAGTAATCTATGAATAATAATAAAATATTTATTGCAAAATTAGGAAAAGCAGTGGGTCTACAAGGTCAACTAAGACTTTTTATAGACTCGGATTTTCCTGAGCAATTTAAAAAAGGTGCTGTATTTAGCACAAATAGAAATCTACAATTAAAAGTATCAGAATATAATCCTTCGAGAGAATTAATTAAATTTGAAAACTATGATGATGTAGATACTGCAAAAAAACTAACTAATCAAGAACTTTACTCTACATTTGAACAAACAAGACAATATTGTAAATTAGAAAAGAATGAATTTTTCTGGTTTGATTTAATATCTTGTGGAGTTTATGAAAATGATTTAAAATTAGGTATGGTAAAAGAGATTCAAAGATACCCTTTAAATGATTATCTAGAGATAATTACAGATGAAGAGCTAGTTAATAAAGGTTTGCCAAAAGTATTTTTAATACCGCATATATTTGATAAATATGTGATTGATATAAATATTGAAACTAAAACTATAAGAGTTATAAAATCTTTAGAAATACTAGAGAATTCATAATCTTTTATTAATCCCTACCTTAGAATTTGTAAGTATAATTATTGATAAATATTAATAATTACATCTCTTATCAAATTCATCTTGTGTAAATTCAACTTCATATGCTTCTTCAAATTTATTTTTAATTAATTTATCCAATAACTTAGCTCTTGTTTCTTCATCATTAAATGGACCAAAATATATTTCTATTCTATTTTTGTCATCTCTACATAATATTACATTAGGATTAACTGCTGATACTTTGTCTAAATATTTTTTGTACAAACTACCTTTTATTTTTGCAACATTAATGAATTTTAAGAATTTTTTATTTGTACTAGCTTCTACTGGAAGATCACTTACTTTTTCTTCTTTAGGGCTTATCTCAATGTCAACTTTTTCTATTTGAGTATTTTCTAACTTAGTCTTATTCATTTCTAATTGTTCTTTTAACATTAAGGCTTCTTGTCTCATAGCTTCAAGTTCAGCTTTTTCATTTTCTAATTGTATTTTCTTTTCTTCAATTGCAGTTTTTTCTTTTAATAATGCTTCTTCTTGTGCTTTGAAAGCTTCTGCTTCTTTTGCTTTTTGTTCTTCTATTATTCTTTTTTCATTTTCTAGCTTTTCTAATTCTTCATTTCTATCTTTACTAATATTTTTATTAGTTAAAAATGACAATTGCTCATTTAATTTTTTAGAATTAATATCTTTTATATCAAATTTGTAAGCTTCTTCTTTTATTTCAACAGGTAGTACATTGTTTTGTGCTACATTTTGAATCTCTTCTTGAGGTGAAAAAAAGCCTAAAAAATATAGGATTATTCCTGTACTTAAGAGTAATAACAAGAAAGCAATCAATCCAATTAATATTTTACTAAGAAGTGATTTTTTCTTTGATTTTGTCAAATCTTCTTTTACTTCAAGAATATCTTTATACTTATCATCTTCATTTTTATTATTTGTTTGATTAGGTTCTTCGTTTTCAATAGTTAATGTATTAGCATCTGATAAGTCATCTTTTATTTTTAATTCTTCTATTGCGTTACTTTCTTCTGCCATTGATACTCTTTTAAAGTTTATTTTGTTTTTCTTTTAATCTTTTATAATACTCTTTTCTGTATTTCTTTAGTTCTTCTTTTTTTCTTTCTCTATACTCTTTATCATACTCGAGTCTTTTTTCTTTATTTTGCTCATAGTAATCTTTTTTAGTATCTTTATACTCTTTTATTTTTTTTATGATTAAATCTTTTCTAACATCAACATAATTCTTTTGAGCTTTTATTATTTCTTTAATTTTAAGGGAAAAATTATCATCTTTTAACTCTTCTTGATAATCTATCTCTTTTTTTATTATCTTTTTCTTTTTTAAATAGTACTCTTTTTTCTTTTTTTTATGAGCTAAAAAATTCTGTTCTCTTCTTTTTTTTTTTTTTTCTAATTTTATTGGCTTATTTTATTTATTTAGTCTTTAAGCTATTTACTACACTTAGCATACTATCTGCTGTTGTAATAGATTTAGAATTAGCTTCATAGGCTCTTTGCGCAGTAATTAAGTCAACCATCTCAGTAACTAATGTTACATTTGATAACTCAACCATTCCTTGCTGAATTGAACCAAATTGTTCATCATCTGGAGTTCCTTCTATTGCATCTCCTGAAGCATCACTTTGCATAAATAATGAATTTCCAAGTGGAATTAAGCCTGCTGAATTAATAAAATCTACCAAAGTGATATTTCCTAATTCTTGGCTTTCTCCAGTTGTTGAATCTGTTGCAGTTACTGTTCCATCCAAGGCTACAGAAACATCTTCAACATTATCGGGTATAACTATTTCAGGACTTAGTAAATAACCATTCCCATTAACAATAGCACCATCTGAGTTTAATTTAAATTCACCATTTCTAGAGTAAGCTGTTTCTCCATTTGGAAGAGTAATTTGAAAAAAACCTTTACCAGATATTGCTAAGTCAAAAGTGTTTGATGTTGTATTTAAAGAACCTTGTGAAAAATTCTTTTGTATACCAGAAATTCGAACTCCTAATCCAACATCAATACCTGTAGGATTCATTGTCGTTTGCGATGTTTGACCCGCTGTGTAATTTAATGTTTCATACATTAAATCTTGAAATTCTGCTCGATCTTGCTTAAATCCTGCAGTGTTAACGTTAGCAATATTATTTGAAGTAACATCAAGTTGGTGCTGCATTGCATTCATTCCACTTGCTGCTGTGTAAAGTCCTCTCATCATGGGCTATCCTTTTGAATTGCGTATATAACAATTATATTTTAAGTACAATTAAAGTTAGATAAATTAACTAAGTTATTTTTTGATGATTAAGTATAAATTTAAAACAAATCGTATATAATGCTTAATTATTGAAAATATTTATGTATACAGGGGATAGTTAATGAAAATTCTGATAGTTGATGATAGCTCTACAATGAGAAGAATCATTGGAAATGTAGTTATGCAATTAGGATTTGCTAAAGATAATTTTGACGAAGCTGAAGATGGTGTAAAAGCATGGAAGTTACTTAGTGAAAGTCATTATGATGTAATATTAACAGACTGGAATATGCCAAATATGAATGGTTTAGAGCTTGTTAAAAAAGTTAGATCAGAAGGGACACACCAAAAAACACCAATCATTATGATTACAACTGAAGGTGGCAAAGGTGAGGTTATAACAGCATTAAAAGCAGGAGTGAACAACTATATAGTTAAACCCTTCAATGCAGAGGTTTTAAAAGAAAAACTTGATGGTGTATTAAAAAAATAATATAAGGCCTTATCATGAGTATGAGTCAGGAAGAAATTGAAGCTTTAATGAGTGGTTTAGATATTGAGGATGATGCTACAGATTCTGAGGAATCGTCTGAAAAAACAAAAGTAAACACACAAGAAATTGAAGAGTTATTAGCCCAAACTGAAGATTATAAAAAAGTAGATTCTAAGTCAAAAAGTGAAGAAGATAGTAGAGTTACTATCGATGATTCAAAAGACATAATTAGTAAAAAAGAAGAATCTCGTGTAAAAACAGATGAAATTGAACAATTACTACATGATATTGAAACTAATTCTTCTTCTAAATTTGAAGAAGAAGATGAAGAAGATTCTTTAGAAGACTTAGATTTAGATTCTTTGGATAAACTTGAAGATGAAGTTAAACCAGAAGAACAAGTTGATTTAAAAAATCTTACTGTTGAAGAGGCCCCAAAAATTGAGGTAAAAGAAAACTCTTTAAAAGAAAAAGACATAAGTGAAAAAAAAGAAACTAGAAGTGATGAAGATGTAGCAAAAGATTGGACTTCTTCAAGAATTGAAGAAGGGGTATTCCCTCTTCCCGTTGAAAAAGATACCAAAGTAGTTAGTCAATTAAATCAAGTTGCTAATGATTCTGAAGAAAAAGTTTCTCAAATATTTGATGTGTTAAGTTTAACTTTAGACAATAATAATGAGCTTAGAAACTCTATTAAATCAATGGAATCATTTATTGCTTCACAAACTAGTTTATTGGAATCATTGAATAATAAATTTCCTAATATTGAGGTTTTTGAAGAACACTTAAATAATATTAAGACTGTTTCAACAACTTTAAATAATTTAAAACAACAATCTAGTACTGAAGACGCTCAAATTTTTCAAGCTATGGAATTAATGCAATTCAATGATATTAATAGACAAAAAATAGAGCGTGTAATGTCTGTTATTAGAAAATTGTCTATGTATTTAAATAATTTATTTGAAGATGATGGAACAGCTAGTAATGTTGCTGTTGCAAAACATATTCATGGTGATCATTCAACTGATTTAGCTGGGGATGATTTAGAGAAATTAATTACTGAATTTTCAGATCATAAGGAATAGTTAATGAACCAAGGTACTTATCCTCTTGCTGCATCGATGATTAATCAAATTAATCGTTTAGATCAAGTTAGTAATAATTTAGCAAATGTAAATACAAATGGTTTTAAACAAGAAGCTACAACTGAAACAACTTTTAATTACTATTTAGAACGAGCACAAGCAAATAATGAAGTACCTACTAAAGTTAATATTGTAACTAATAATATCCCAAAAATAGATGCAAAATTTATTAATTCTGAAATGGGCCCAATAACCATGACAGGTAATGATTTAGATTTCGCAATGACAGGGCCTGATACGTTTTTTAAAATTCAAAATGCAGATGGAGATATTGTATATACAAGAGATGGTGCATTTAAAAATCTTGATAATTTTTTAGTAGATTCAAATGGTAATAATGTTTTGAATGCAGATAATGAACCAATTGAATTAGAAGGTGAATTTGTATCACAAATTGGAGTTACGAAAACCGCTTACTCCAATTTAGAAAAAGTAGGTGATAATACATATACTTTAAAAGATGCAAATCAAGTGGAAATATTTGAAAACAATGATAATATGATTGTCAAGGGCGCAGTTGAAAAATCAAATGTTAATTCTGTAACTGCAATGGTTGAATTAATTGATGCTCAAAGAAGATTTGAACAATCTCAAAAAGCAATTAAAACAATTGATGAATTAAATTCTAGCGTAATAGATAAAATAGGAAATAATACTAAATAATGGAAGCAAGTAGCATATCAAATAAACTTTTTGAGCAATTAAACTTTAGGGGTGAACGACAAAAAGTAATTTCTAGTAATATTGCTAATATAAATACTCCTGGATACAAAACAAAAGAGTTAGTATTTGAAGATGAATTAAATAATTCAATTACAAATAATAGTTTGCAATTGAAAGCTACAAATTCAAAACATATGACAAATATAAATTCTTCGCTAGCTAATTCTAATCCAAAATTAATGGAAGTTGACAATTTGGAAGAACAAAATGATGGTAACAATGTAAATTTAGATACTCAAATGGGTGAAATGTCTAAAAATAAGATATTATTTGATGCCATACAATCATCAATAAAAAGGGATTCAAAACTATTTCGTTCAGTAGTTGAATCTTCTGCAAAAAATTAGTTAGGATAATATAGTTTATGGATCAACTTTTAAAGTTTATAAATAATTTAAACACGGCTCAAAGAGCTGTAATTATAGGGGGATTCTCTTTATTATTTATTTTATTAGTTGGATTATTGGTATATTCAAGTGTAAAAGCTGAGGATAAAAAACTAAATTATACAATAGCTACAAACCTTACTAAATCACAAGTCATGCTTGCAAGCGATGAACTTGAAGCTTCAGGAATACAATTTGCTGTAATTGGTACAGGAAATAATTTAACATTAAAAACATCAAAAGATTTTATAAATATTGCAAAAATTAAATTAGTTACAAGCGAAGCTGCAACTAGTAAACATGTTGGTTGGGAGATTTTTGAGAAATCTTCATTAGGTACAACAAATTTTGAAAATAAAGTTAAATATCTAAGAGCACTAGAAGGAGAGCTATCAAGATCTCTAGAAGCTTTAAGTGGTGTTTTAAGGGCTAATGTAAAAATTGCAATTCCAAAAGATACAATATTTACAGAAAAGAAAAATGATACAACTGCATCTGCAATGGTTTCTTTAAAACCAGGAGTTTTTCTAACTCAAAAGCAAATCGATGGAATAAAAAACTTTATTGCATCGGCTGTACCTGATCTAAAAGAAGAAAATATACAGTTAATCGATCAAGACGGTAGTTTATTACAGTTATCAGCAGATGATATAAATAATCAAAAATCATCAACTCAAAACAAATATAAAGAGAATTTAGAAGAAGATTATGCAAAAAAAATAGTTGCTCTTCTTGAACCTTTTGTGGGCGTTGGTAGAGTTGTAGCAAAAGTTACTATTTCTTTAGATTTTGTAAAAAAAGATGTAGAAGAAGAAATTTATAATCCAGAAGGAAGTATTAGATCTCAGCAAACAATTGAAAATACTTCAAATTCGCAAGGAATGCCTGCAAACACAGGTGGTGTTGCTGGAGTTGATAATAATATACAAACGCCAGGAACTGGAGCTGGAAACAATAATATTGCATCAAATAGTGAAGGTACAAATACTGTTACAAATTATGAGATTTCAAAAAAAGTAATTACTCAAAAGGATAACAATTATACAAATATAAAAAGAATAACAGCAGCTGTTACTTTTGATTCATCAGTTTTAAAAGATATTCCTAATAAAGATGAATTTATAATATCATTGGAATCAATAGTTCAAGATACAATTGGATATGATAAAGTAAGAGGTGATAAAATTACTGTTAAAGATTTCAAATTTATTGGAGTTAAACCAATAGATCAAGTTGCTCAAACAGTAGATGAAAATGGAAATGCAATAGTTATAGATGATCAACCTGTGGATACTATTTCAATGATAAAATCTATACTTAAAGATTTTAGTGAGTATATACAATATCTAATTGCAGCAGTATTATTATTTATTTTTTATAAAAAATTTATTGCATCAAATGAAGTTGTAATTTTAGGTGATGGAACTAAGCAGAATGTTGATGCAAATGATGAAAATCTTGTTAAAGATATGCTAACAGATTATGAGAATGAGTTTGATGCAAATACGGCACAAGGTAGACTTAAATCAAAAGTTAAAAGCCAGATGTTAAATAATATAGATGGTTTAGATGAAGAATCTGCTGCTAGATACGAAGTATTTATTGAAGAGTTAGATAGAGAAATCAATAATAATCCAGCTGAAATTGCTAGAATGATTGAACTGTTATTAAGCGAAGGTAGTGGTAGTTTTAAATAAAAAGGTTTTTATAAATGGCAGAAACAAAAGAAAATGATGTTTTAAAAGGCATGTCAATGCTGGCAAAGGTCGCAAGATTTTTTGTCTTAATTGGAGAAGAATCAACTGTTAAAATATTTCAGCATTTACCTAAAGAAACTGTTGAAAGTATCTCTACTGCAATTACACAAGTAACATCTATAAATAAAGAAGTATCTCTAGCAATTTTAGAAGAATTTCATTTATACACTAAATCAAAAAGTTTTATTAGTGCAGGTGGTTATGATTTTGCAAGAGATATTTTATATAAATCTCTTGGAAAAGCAGAAGCTGATGAAGTTTTAGCAAAATTATCTAGAATGAAATTAGCATCCCAAGCTTTTTCATATTTAGATGGTATAAATCCAAAACAATTAAGTGATTTTATAAAAGATGAATCACCTCATACTATTGCTGTTATTTTATCACATATGGATCCAAATAAATCAGCAGAAGTTTTAATGCAATTAGACGAAGAAATCAGAGTAAAAGTTACTATTCAAATAGCAACAATAAAAGATGTATCTCCTGATGTTGTTAGAACTATATCTTTAGTATTAGAGAAAAAACTTGAATCACTTTTATCTTCAATTGTAGATGTTGGTGGTGTTAAAGTTGTGGCTGATATGCTAAATAAACTAGGCCCAAAAGCACAAGATATCTTAAAAAATATAAATGGTATTGATACTTCACTAGCTACTAAAATAAAAGAAAATATGTTTGTATTCGAAGATTTATTAAATCTTGATAGTGAATATATTATGAAAATTTTACAAAATGTAGAAACAGCAGATGTTGTAGTTGCTATGAAAAATGCAACAGAAGAAGATATGGATAAAATCACAAGTTCAATGAGTCAAAGAGCAAGAGACAGATTTAAAGAAGAGTTTGAAATGTTAAATAAAGTTAAAATAAAAGATATTGAAGCTGCTCAAAGAAAAATGCTTGATGTTGCTCAGAAGATGATTGAAGATGGAATTATTGATAGAGAGAACGCATAATGGCTGATAATGTATATTCAAGTGCAAAAATCTTAACTAAAAATGAAGAAGTACAAAAATATGAATTGGGAAATTTTATTAATAATAAAATAGAAGATAATCTTGTTTCAAAATCAAGTACTGTTCTTGACGATAGAGAAATCAATGGACGAACAGATCCTTTATTAATTGAAATTAGAAATTTAAGTACAAAAATAAATGAAATTTCACAAAAAGTAACTAGTATTGAAAATGATGGAATAAAAGGTAAAGATATTGATGCTCAAGTTGTTCAAGCTATTAGAGATTTAAAACACTATGCAGCATTTTTTGAACAAGCTACTTTTCAAATGGAAACAAAACTATTAAAAACTTCAATATCTATTGCTCAAAAAATTATTAGCATAGAAGTTGGTGAAAATTCTTCTAAAATTGCAAAGCAAACAATTACTCATCTTTTAGACAAAATTAAAACAGCTTCAAAAGTACAAATTCATTTAAATCCAAAGGATTATGAAATTTTGAAAGCTCAATTAACACTAGAACCTTTTATAGAATTACATCAAGATGCAAATGTAACAGCAGGTGGTGTAGTAATTGCTAGTGACCTTGGAAACTTTGATGGTAATATTGAAGCAAAAGTTGCATCGATGTTAGAATCTTTGGATTTAGTTATATAATAGGAATTTATTATTTCTTTGAAATAGTATAACTTTATGATATAATTTATCAAAATGAAAAAGAAGTATTCAAATGGAAATTAGTGAAAGAGATTATGACTTATTAGTTGATACAGAGATTGTTGTTGATGTAATGTTAGGCAGTACAAATATCAGCATATCAGAATTTCTAAAATTAGGTGATGGGGATATAATTTCTTTATATAAAGCAGCCGGTTCAGGTGGGGAGATTTACGTAAACTCAAGAATTATTGGAACAGGTGATATTATAGTTATTGATGATAAGCTTGCCGTTAGAGTTCAAGATTCAATGGATTCTGATAATGTAGTTAGATATTTCTTTGAAGAGCATATTTTATAAGAAAATTCAATGGCTAATCCTAGACAAATAATTTTTAATATGAGTTGTTAAATAAGTCTAATCAATCAAAAAATAATTTTTATGCAAGGTAGTATATTACTTTGTTTATATTTTAAATAGGACAATTTTGGAAAATTTTTTACTAATTACAGTTATTGGAGTTTTATTATTATATTTCTTTTCAAGTGCCAATGTATATAAATCTCTATATAAAAAAGTTAATGAAGAGAAAAATATTTTACAAGAAGATTTAACTAAACTGGAAGCTTTAATAGATAGATATGAAAAACAAGTTAAAATCAGTTCAAATACTTTAAAAACTAACCAAAACAACTTACAAGTTGCAAGAGATGATTTACAAGAATTAAAACTAGAAAATATTAATTTAAAAAGTAAAGTTGAAGATTTATCAAAAAGAAATGAAGAGCTTTATGCTCAAGTTAATGCTATGGTTTAAGGTATATATTTAGATGAAGTTATTATATAAAATATTATTAGGTACATTTGCATTTAGTAATATTTCATATATTAATGCTGATGTAATTGAATCTCAGCCTGAAATAATTTTTCAATTTGAAAAACTAAAAAAAACTCAGGAAAATTTAGCCCTTCAAGTAGATTTTAATAAAGCAGTGTTACATCTTAGTAAAAATGAATATACCGAGGCAATTGAACTTTTTAAAAAAACAGCAGAAATTTTAGAAATTCCTTCTTATTTAAATATTGGTATTGCTTATTACAAATTAAATTCTATTGACAATGCAATAGTATATTTAAACAAAATCTATGAGAAAGAAGAAAACTCGAAAATTCATACTTTTTCTTATATGTCTGCTTGTTTTTATCTTTATCAAATATCAAAAGATAACAAATATCTAGATACTATTGTAAAAATATCAAAAAAATTTACAGATTTATCTGAGCATAGCAAAAGAATGTTAGCAGATACTTATATAATTTTAAAAGAGTATGAAAATGCCTTATCCATATTGGAAACAATGGATTATGCAATGGATTTAAAAAAAGCATTGATTTATATAAAATTAAAAGAATATGAAAAAGCTAATTTATTACTAAAAAAAGCAAAAAATGATAATGTAAATCCAAATACGATTGATAAAATATTATGGTTTTTAAGTTTTACAAATTTGAAACTTAATAATTTAGAGCAATTAAAAGAAACTTTAGATGAAATTAATACAAGAAAAAATACTTTTAAAGCTCATAGTGAATTACCATTAGAAATATTTTTTAATAGAAATAAATATACTTCAAAGCAGTATTTAGATTCAGTTCTAAAATTTGATGAATCTAGAAAAATAGATTTTATATATTATTTCGCACCCTTTATTTTTTCAGATTCTCAAGAAATAATTTATGATAGTCAAAAAGGTTTTATTTATAATCAAAAAGAGAGTATTGTAAATCTTGAAGAAATGGTTGATTATAATGCTAAGTTTTTGAAAATTGTAAAAGATGATCCAATTATTAGAGTAGTTGAATTAAAGAAAATGTTAACTAAAGACACTAAATCTTATATTTTTTATAATTTAGCATTATCCTGTGCTCAAATTAATGATTTTAATAATGCTTTTAAATATTTTGAAAAGGCATATAAGCTAAATCCTGGGAATAAATTATATTCTACTATGTATTTAATTACAGCAAATAGATTAAATATAAAACTTCAAGATAAAGATTATATTGAAACAACAATAAAAAATGATAATGGTTTGTATAACTATTTTGGTAAGGAAATTTATAAACTATTTATAAATCCTTTATTTACATTTGCAGATAAACCTTTGAATTATGAATCAACTATATTTTATAAATCTATAGATTTTTTAAAAATTATGAATGAAAATAAGAATATTTCAAATCATATCTTATTGGATGAACATTTTAAAGATCCTTTAACTTTTTTGATCAGATTAATACAAAGAAAAGATAATGAAAATGATTTTTCTTATTTTGCTAGATTACAAGATTCTATTCCTCTTACATTAAATGATAGTTTTTTAGAAGGTCCTTTAGTTATTACAAGATATTATATGGATATACTAAAAGCTCTAGGAATTCTTTCAAATGCTGATTTAAGGATTTCAGGCGGTAAATCACCTTCTTATCTTAGAACTAAAGCATTAAGTGATTTGCATTTAGGTTCACCTGATGAAACTATTAAAACTTTAGAATATTTACAAAATGAATATAAACTTGAAGATAAATATACAATGTACTTAATGGTTGCAGCATTATTAGAAGCTGGAAGATATAATGATGCCTCATTGCAAATATCATTAATAAAAGCAATTTTAAATGATCAGGATGCAGATTTTTTAACAGCTGTACAACTTATTCAAGAACTAAAAATTTCAAGTGCTAAACAATTTCTAAATAATCCTTATTTAGACTCATTAATAGATTTTAAATTGATTGGCTTTGATGAGTATTTAGAATCTCTATAGTTTAATTTTAAAATCTAAATAATTTAATTTTATTCTGCTATAATAACTTAAATTTGTTATTTTTAGGAGGATACTATGGAAATTGGTAGAGTTGCAGAAATAGACAATGCAAAAACGAATAATGTTGAGAAATTGACAAAAATAAGTAATTTAGATCAAAAAAATAAAGTAATCGCAGAAGATGAATATAAAAAAGCTCTAAGTCCCGATGCTACAGCTAGCAAAAATGAAGTTATTTTAGATAATGTTAAATTTGGTTATAACAAAGATTCAAAAGATTTTTTTGTTAAAATTACAAAAAGTGAAGCTGAATATAAATATCCAACGGAAGATATGATGAAAATGAAAGCATATTTTTTACAAGAATTAGAACTAAGAAATGATTAAGGTAGATTAATTGGCATCAGATTTATCAAACATATTTAAAGACGAACTTTCTAATACATTAGAGCAATTATTATCAAAAAATTCTCAAGTTGAGTCTGTAGTTAAATTATCAAGTGATAGTTTTGATTCTACTCAACTTGTGGAATGTATAGCTAAATTTGATATAAAAGGTGTCTCGTCGGAGGTTGTTTTTTTCGTACCAACACTAAGTGCTACAAAATTTGAATATTTAATGCTTGGTGGAATGGGTGATTTAAAAGAACACATTGATGATGAGATAACAGATGCAATTAATGAGATAATCTCAAATATTTGCGGAAGCTTTTGTACTTCTGTTAATGCTCAAGGATTATCAGATATTAGTTCTATAAAATCTGAAATTAAAAGTTCTAAAATTGTAGATGGGTCAATGCTATCTTCAAAAAGTAATGTTTTTGAATTTGTACTTTCTTTAGATAGTGAGAAGTTACCTATACTTGTATGCTTTGATGAATTTATTTTACCGTTTTTTTCTTCGATTACAGGTGTTATATCGGAGGATGCAGAAGCAGCTATCAAGCCTAGTGCAGCTGCTCCTTCTTCGATTCCATCTTCCTCAGCATCTAGTCCAGTTATTCAAGCACCAAAAAATCTTGAATTATTATATAATGTAAAATTAAAATTAAGTGTAAGACTTGGGACAAAAGTAGTTTTATTGAAAGATATATTAAGATGGGATGTTGGTGAAATTATTGAGTTAGAACAAATGGTTAATGAACCTTTAGAAATTTTAGTTAATGGAGTTAAAATTGGCGAAGGTGAGGCTGTAATTGTTGAAGGAAAATTTGGACTTAAAATAAAAAAAATCGGAAATGAAGATTTTAGATTAAATCAAATAGGATTGTAATTTATGGATAAAACTACCGCAGGGGGACTAGGAGCAGGATGGGGTCTGGTGGCTCTAGCCATAATTTTAGGTGGAGTAGGATTTGGACCTTATATAGATATTCCATCTGTTGTTATTGTTTTTGGAGGTACTATTGCTGTTACTGCTGGGCAGTTTGAAGCGGCTGATTTAAAAAGAGTTGGACCTGCAATAAAAGTTGCTATGAATAATGTTAAGGTTGAGCCCTTAAATGAACTAGTGGAAAAAATTGTTTTTTATGCAACAGAGATAAAAAAACATGGTGTTATGCAAATAGAACAAAAAGTTCTTCAAGAAACTAATCCATTTTTTAAAGAAGCTTTTCAATTACTTGTTGATGGAACTAAACCTGAAGCTTTACAACCTTTATTAGAAATTAAGTTAGAGCATATGAATAAAAGACATAGTGTTATGATTTCGATTTTTGGAAATATTGGAGGAACAGCAGGTGCCATGGGGATGATTGGTACTCTTGTTGGTCTTGTTGCAATGCTTGCAAACCTTTCAGATCCAGCAGCAGTTGGTCCTGCAATGGCAGTTGCCTTGCTTACAACAATGTATGGAGCACTAGTAGGTACTTTATTTGCAGGAATTATTGAAAGTAAATTAGCTCAAAAGCATAGTGTTGAAGTTACTGCATGTGAAGTTATAATTCAAGGAGCAACCATGATTGCTGCTGAGGAATCTATAGGTAATATAAAAATGCAACTAAATGCAATTTTAGTTGAACCTAATGAATAGAGTGAAATAATGGCAAAAAATAAATGTCCCGAATGTCCTAAATGTTTACCTGGTTGGTTAGTACAATTTGGGGATTTAATGTCTTTACTTTTGACTTTTTTTATACTTTTACTTTCAATGGCGGTAATGGATAAGAAAAAAGTTGAAGAGTATTTTGATATTATGAAAAAAGCAATGGGTTTTATTGATGCATCAACAGATGTTGAAACTCAAAGTGATGCTTACTCTACAAAAAACAATGATTCTTCAACTGAAGAAAATGATTCATCAAGTGAAAGTGATTTTGATAGTACAGCCCAAGATGTTTCTCAAATAGTAGATGAGGTTAATTCTAGTCAAAGTATTGAGACTCAAGAAATCAAAATGGAAAAAGGGAAAAATGAGTTTGTTTTAGATATTCCTTCAACTATTATGTTTGATGATGGACAGTATGAATTAACAAATCAAAGTGCTAAAATCTTTATTTCAAAAATTGCAAGAGTGATTAGAACGATGCCTCAAACTTTTAATATTGAAATAATTGGACATACAGATACAAATAGAATTCAAAGTGCTAATATTCCTAGAGATTCATGGGATATATCAGCATTAAGATCAATTTCTGTTGTAAAAGAGTTAATAAAGAACCGAATAGATCCTGCTATTCTTAAAGTTTCAGCATATGGTTCCTTTCATCCTAAAAGTGATGTGGCAGCTGATAATCGAAGAGTTGAAATGAGATTTTTTTCTGAGAATAATCAACAAGATATTTTAAGTGAAGAAAATTTCTTTGATAGATTGGAATAATTATGGAAATAAATAGTAACAATTTAATAAATAAAGATATCTTACAAACAAATAAATTTGAAAATACAAAAAGTTCTACTCTTGTAAATAGAGATGAAAAACAGTTAAAAAAAGTATGTGATGATTTTGAATCATATTTCTTAAATCAAACATTAGATGTTTCTTTACGTTCTACAAATATAGCAGGTGAGGGTGCTGGTTCTGATATTATTAAAAGTATGTATATTCAAGCTTTAGCTGATAGCTCAACTGGTAGTTTAGGTATTAGTTCAATGTTATATGAGTTTTTAACAAAAAATAATAAACAATAGGAGTTTTCCATGATAGAAAATATAGTAAAAGATATGTCAGATTCAGTAGATCAACTTAAGAGTTCTATTAATCAAGATATCTTAGATATAAAAGAAGCTAAACATGAAGAACTTCTAAAAAGAAATGATCAAAAACATCAAATGATTGATGAAATAATGGCTTTAAAAATGGAATTGAATAAGGAATTAATAATTTTAATTCAAGAAGAAAAAGATGTTAATATTTATAGGGAAAGTGTAGATTCTCTTGAAGTTCAATTAAAAGAATTATATGAATTAAATAAAAAACTAGCATCTATTGTTTTACCTGTTCAAAGAATGTATAAAGATTTAGTTTCAGAAATAACAGAAGTAAAAGGAGGGCAACTTTTTGATATTAAAGCTTAGTTTATTATGTTTATTATTATCTGTAAATAGTTATGCTATTAGTGTGTTAATAGCAAAAGAATCAATTAACTTTGAAGAAAAAATTGATAGCTCAAAATTGATAGTACAAAATGTTAGTGATATTTCAAAAGCTTGTATTCCTTTAAAACTTAGTGATATACAGAAGCAAGATTATGTAACAACTCATTTTATAAATAAAAATACAATTATATGTCAAAAAGATGTTAAAGATTATAAAGATACTGGAGTTGTATTTAATTTCGGTGGTGTGAAAATAGAAAAAAAAGGAAAAATTATATATGAGAATGATGAGTTTATTCGAATAAAAAATTTAGATGGATCGATCGAACAAATATATAAAGATGGAAGAATAAAATGAATATGCTCTCTTTTTTAGGAGAAACACCAACTATTGCTTTAAGGCTTGCTCAAAATGAGTGTGGTGAAGAAGCAATAGTAATATCTACAAAAAAAATATCTGATGCAAGAGCAAATGGCAAAAATTTGTATGAAGTTGTTGTGGCAATTGAAGATGAAGATAAAAAGAAAAACTTAATCTATACAAAATCAGCTATTAGTAAAGCAAGCGAAAATTCAGCTCAAATGAAAACACATGTATATGATTTTAAAGAAGAAATCTTAAAAATGCAAGGTGTTTTGGAACAAGTTCAAAAATCTATTTGGAATCCTAAAAGTCAATTATATGATTTAACTATTCCTCCTGAATTTGCATCTATGTATAATACTTTTGAATTAAATGAATTTGATCAAGAGATGACTTATACTATTATGAAAAAAACAATTAAACAATTGCCAATTGCTCTTAAATCTAATCCAAAAAAAGTAAATGATTTCTTCAAATTAATTTTAAGAAGAGTAATTCCAATTAAACACGAAGTTCCATTAAGAAAACATCAAAGAAAGATTATTATGATGGTGGGACCAACAGGTGTTGGGAAAACAACTACTATCTCGAAATTAGCAGCTCGTTATGCATATAAATTAGGTCAAAATTATAAAGTAGGAATTGTTACCCTTGATTCATTTAGAGTTGGAGCAATTGAGCAACTACAAGCTTATACAAATATTATGAGATTACCATTAGAAGTTGTAAAAAAACCAGAAGGTTTATCAGAAGCTTTACTCAGATTAAAAGATTGTAACTATATATTTATAGATACAGCAGGTTCTAGTCAATATGATGTTGATAAAATTGAACTTATTAATGAATATCAAAAAAGAGTTGAAGAATTACCAATTGAAAAGATATTAGTACTTCCTGCAAATGTTAAGCATAGTGATTTATTGGAAATTTATAAGAATTATTCACGATTAAATATTGATTATTTAACATTTACAAAATTAGATGAAACAAGAAGTTTTGGAAATTTAATTTCATTTGCCCATAAAACAAAAAAATCAATAACATATTTTTCTGTTGGTCAAAACGTTCCAGATGATTTGATTGTTTCTGATTCTACATTTTTGATAGATTGTTTTATGAACCATGAATGTATTAGGAGATAAAGTTGTTTGATGCAATTTCTTCTCAAGCTAGTAAATTAATAAATTTGACTAATAGGGCAAAAAAAAACTATTCTAAAACAAAATTAGTAACAATAACTTCAGGAAAAGGTGGTGTTGGTAAATCTACTTTTACAGCTAATATGGCATTTTTACTCTCAACAAGAGGTTTTAAGGTAGCCGTATTAGATGCAGATATTGGTTTAGCTAATATGCAAGTATTATTTAATTTAAAACCAGAGAATACACTTTTTGAGTATATTGAAGGTATTAAAACATTAGATGAAGTTATTACAAAAACAGTTTATGAAAATGTATATTTAATCGCAGGGAAAAGTGGCTATCAATACGCTACAAATACAAATAGTTTTATCTTTTCAAGGATAGTAAAAGATATTATTTCTTTAAATCAGTTTGATATTTTATTGATAGATACAGGTGCTGGACTTAATGATTATGTTAGAGAGTTTTTATCAATTTCTGATAATATATTAGCAGTTACAACAACTGATCCTAGCGCTTTAACTGATGTTTATTCTTTAATGAAAATGCTATCTTTTAATAAGAATAAATTAATGATATGTTTTAATCATACTAGAAATTATCAAATTGGTGAAACCATCGCTAATTCTTTGATGAATTTAGGAAAAAAAAATAGCTTAAATGAACATTTTATGGTAGAATATATAGGAAACGTTTCAAGTTCTGCAAATATTTCTACAACTGGTCGGCTTAGAAAATTATTTGCCAATGAGTTTTCATCTGATGAAACAACAAAACAATTACAGATGATTATCGATAAATTATTAAAAAATATTCATTAAGGTTTGTTCTAAAGTGCAAAATGTAATTTTAGTTATTTCTTCTAATTGTTATATTACTAAGATAGCTATATTATGATAATAGAGCGATTCTCACAAACTGTAATAAACAGTGGAATATTTAGACTTTATATTGCAACAGGTTTTTTTGCAACTTTAATATTTTTTGTGCTTAATGCTGAGCTCTTTACTCCTTTTGAGATGATTTTAGGTACAATATTAATAACGATAGTTTTAAAAGGTATGAGTAACCTTATGCTGTCTTTGATAATTAGTTTATTTAGTCTTGATAATAAGCGAAGTGAATTTGATTTTAAATATAATGAAGAAAAAATACAAGTTATGTTAAATGAATTAAGTGTTAAAGAAGTAATGGATGTTAATAAGAATTTAAAAAAAGCTAATTAAGGGGTAAATTTTGAATATATCTTCAATAGGTAGTTCTCTAAATACATTGGGTTTAAGCAGTGTTAATAAAGTTGAAGATGAGAGTACAAAATCATTTCAAAGTATGTTAAATGATGCTATTTCTGAGGTAAATAATGAACAAGTAGATGGATATAAAGCCATGGAAGGTATAGCTTCTGGTAAAGTTACTAATCTACAAGAAGCCGTTCAAAAAATAGAAGAAGCAGAGTTATCTCTAAAATTAGCATTGGAAGTAAAAAATAAAGCATTAAATGCTTATAAAGAAATAATGAAAATGTCAATTTAATAAGGATTAATTATGGGTTTTTTTGACGGATATAACGTATCATCATCTGGAATGAGTGCACAAAGAACTAGAATTAATGTTGTGAGTGCAAATATTGCTAATGCAAAAACTACACATACAGCAGAGGGTGGACCTTATAAAAAACAACAAGTGGTTTTTGAAGATGTTTTATTAGCAAGTGGTAAAAAAACAAATTCAAATGAAGTTGAAGCTACAAATAATTCAAATACTGATATTTCACTAAGAGGTGTTGGTGTAAAATCAATAATACAATCAGATGCAAAGCCTGTTATGAGATATGAACCTGCTCATCCTGATGCAAATGAACAAGGATATGTTGCATATCCTGATATAAATCCTGTAATTGAAATGGTTGATTTAATAGAGGCTACGAGATCATATGAAGCGAATGTTGCTTCATTTAATACTCATAAAAATATAGATTCTAAAACTTTAGATATATTAAATATGTAGGTTATTATGGTAAATTCAATTGATTTTCTAAAACAAACTAAATCTTTAAATCAAGATACTTCTCTTCTTTCTTCAGAAAATCAAACAGTAAAAGATAAACCTTCTCTTTTTGATTCTTTGTTGAGTGGAAATAAAACTACTACAACACAAAATTCAAATAATACAGAAGAATTAAGTACAGATTTAAAAGCACAATCAACAAATAGTGCTTTAAAAGAAGAAATTGGGAAAACAAAAGAAAATTTAAATTCAATAAAAAATAAAGAAGAGCTAGAAATAGATTTAAAAAAAGATCTAAATACTAAAGAAATTACAAAAGAAAATGAAGTTGTAAAAGAAAAATTAGTAAGTAGCTCAAGTTCATTATTAGATAGGTTAGTATTAGAAGCAAAAAAAGATGTAAAAGCAGTATCTCAAGAACAATTAAAAAACATAGATAATAAAACAGCTTTAAGACAAGATTTAAATAATATAGAAGAGGTAAGTATAGATTCTAAAGTACAATTAAATAATAGTGCTTTAAAAGAAGAAATAGGGAAAATAAAAGAGTCTCTGATTTCAGTTGAAAATAAAGAAGTAGTTAAAGAAGAAGCAG
>RRZU010935601.1_pt1 | contig 20842 bp, 20 predicted proteins | sample 2165561 | NCBI WGS metagenome assembly RRZU01 (sample SAMN10456909, study PRJNA506462) | wastewater metagenome | isolation source: wastewater sludge | place: USA: Moscow, Idaho | reverse complement strand
GTGGAGCTAGGGGGATTCGAACCCCCGGCCTTCTCATTGCGAACGAGACGCGCTACCAACTGCGCCATAGCCCCAGGTGCCTTGCGGCGACGACGAGTCTAGCAGCGCGCCAGGACCGGCAACAACTCGCGAGGGGCCGCTACTCCCCGACGGCGCGGGGACGGAACGGGCGCAGGTTCGAGTCGTCCGCGGGGGCGGCGATCTCGCCCGACTCCTCGGCGTCGGCGGACGGGTGGTCCGCCGTCGGCACCACCACGGAGGCGACGACCGGGGCCGACAGGTCGATGGTGCGCACAGTGCGGGGCAGCAGCGGCTGGGACACATAGGTCGACGGCGTGACCGGGATCGGGTCCCAGAGAGCGCCCAGCGTCGGGGGGACCGTGAGGTCCACGGAGATCTCGACGGACTCGGTGGCCTCGGCGTCGGTCAGGTCGATCACCGTGGTGTCCTCCGCCTCGTCGAAGCCCTCCTGGAGGGCGGCCGCGCGCGCGTCGAGGCTGCGGTGCATCGCGACGACGGAGAAGCGCGCGACGGCGACGAAGGCGACGAGCAGCCCGGCGGGGATCGCGACGGGCCACCACGGGGTGATCCCGAAGGCGGACAGGCCCACGAGCGTCAGCGTTGCGACGAGCAGCGCCCCCATCACCACGAGGCGACGGCGGGCGGCCTGGCGGGCGACGAGCCGCAGCTCGGTCAGGTCCGCGCGGCGGGTCAGCGGCGTGGAGACCTTGATCGTGTCCTGGCCCGCGCCGTACTCGAGGACGTCGTGGCGGAGAATCCGCACGGAGTTGGAGAAGCGCTCGGTGGGGTCGCCTTCGAGCTCGTCGTCGGGACGCTGCTGGGCGCCGACCCACGGCAGGGCGAAGGCAAGACCGGCAACGACGACGATGGCGATGAGGATTCCGGCGAGCACGCCCCTACCGTAAACAACAACGGTGTGATTTGCAGCCCGACAGGCCGAGCACCCCTCGACACGCGCCGCACCGCTTCGCTCCGATCGCGCGGCTCGACGACCGTTCTCAGTCCTCGTCGAGGATCCAGACCGGCACCTGTTCACCGGCGCGCACCAGTTCCACGTGCCCGTCGAGGACGATCAGCGCGTTGGACGCGGCCAGCTCCCCCAGTGCGTGCGGCATCGTCACCTGGTCGACGTGGCGGATGCTGCCCTCGGTGCGGACGCTTCCCCGGAGGAGGTGCAGCTGGCCCTTCGTCGAGCGCATGGTGCCGCCCGCGATCGCGCGGACCGTGCGCGGCTCGGTCGCCGCGCCCATCAGCCGACGGATGAGCGGACGCGCGAACGCCTGGAACGTGACGTATGCGCTCACCGGGTTCCCCGGCAGCATCAGCACGGGAACGCGGTCCTCGCCCACGAGCGCGAACGTGTGGGTCCGGCCGGGAGACATCGCGACGTCTGCCGAGTCGACGAGTCCGAGGTCCGCGAGCACGCCCGCCACGGCCTCGTAGTCCTCGCGCTTTCCGCCGGTGGTGGAGATGACGAGGTCCGCGCGGATCAGCTGGTCCGAGAGCGTCTGCCGGATGGCTTCGGCGTCGTTGGTGTGCACCGCGACGCGGAACACCGTCGCTCCTGCGGCCTTCGCAGCGGCGGAGATCAGGTAGGAGTTGGCGTCGACCGTCTCGCCCGGCCTCAAGTCGCCGCCGTGGTCCGCGAGGCGTTCACCCGAGCCGAGAACGACGACGCGGGGGCGCGGGCGGACGAGCACCTGCTCGATTCCCGCGCTGGCCAGCAGCCCGATGGCGCGCTCGCCGAGCACGTCGCCCTCGCTCAGCAGCCGCGTGCCGACGGGGAGATGCTCGCCGGCCGCGCGGACGTACTCGCCCTCCGCGACGCGGTCGATCAGCTCGAGCCGGCCGTCGGCGATCGTCGCGAAGGACGTGGGAAGGACGGTGTTCGCGCCGGGCGGGAGCGCGTCGCCGGGGGCGACCACGGCCGCGCCGCCCTCGGGCAGCCGCTCGACGTCCGCGCCGACGAGGCGCATCCCGCGGGAGAGGCGGCCCTCGTCGTCGGTCAGGTCGAAGGCCCGCACGGCGTATCCGGCGACCTTCGCGGTGCTCGCCGCGGGCACGTTGACGAGGGAGTCGATGTCCTCGGTCATGACCTGGTTCCAGGCCTCGAGCAGCGGCATGCCGAACGCCGGCAACGGCTCGACGAGGCTCAACAGGTACGAGGAGTGGTCCGCGGCGCTGCGCAGGCCGGCCGCATCGACGGCGGGCGGAGCGGGAAGCGTGGGCGCCTCGAGGACGACCGCCTCCGACTCCTGCTCGACGGGGTCCTGTTTGCGAGCGAACCAAGCCATGCGCCATACGATAGGCCAATGGGCGTCGACGAGCGGAAGGCTGAGCTGCGCGCCGCGATACTCGCCGCCAGGGCCGCCCTCTCCCCCGTCGCCTGGGCCGAGGAGGACGCGGCCCGAACCCGCGTGTTGGCGGACTGGCTAGGGAGTATGCCGACCGTGGCGCTCTACGCGGCTCGCCCCGACGAGCCGGGAACCGCGGCGCTGATCGCCGCCCTCGCGGCGCGCGGCACCCGCGTCCTGCTCCCTCTCCTGCGCCGCTCCCCCGCCTGGGCGCCCTTCGAGGGAGCCCTGCGTCCTGGCCGGGGCGGCATCCCCGAGCCGACCGGTGGAGCCCTGCCCGCCGAGGCGCTGCGCGAGGCCGACGCCATCCTGGTGCCCTGCCTCGCCGTCGGGCGCGACCACACGCGCCTGGGCACGGGCGGCGGGTGGTACGACCGGGCGCTGCCGCACCGTCGACCGGACACGCCCGTGGTGGCGCTCGTGCGCGCGGCCGAGGTGCGCGACTCCCTGCCGACGCTCCCGCACGATGTGTCCATCGACGGCGCCGTCAGCGAACTCGGTTGGGTGGGAGTCGCGCCGACGCCTAGTATTGGCGGCGGTTCCCCGATCCCTTAGGGAGTTGTTCATGCCCACGTACCAGTACCAGTGCAAGAGCTGCGGCGGCGATCTCGAGGTCGTGCAGAAGTTCAGCGACGCCTCGCTGACCGTGTGCCCCGAGTGCTCCGGCGAGCTGCGCAAGGTGTTCAACGCCGTCGGCGTCGTGTTCAAGGGGTCCGGCTTCTACAAGACGGACTCGCGGAGTTCCGGTTCCGGCGCGTCCGGGGCGAAGAAGAAGGAGCCCGCGACGGCGGCCGCCTCCACCAGCGACAAGCCTGCGAGCAGCCCGGCGAAGACGGAGAAGGTCGCCTGACCCTCCCCTCGCGAGACGCCGCGAAATCCCGCCTGTGGACAGGCGGGATTTCTGCTGCCCGGCCGAACATAACAAGGGCATGCACGCAACAGGTATCGCCAAGGCGCTCCGCGCCGTCGCCTCCTTCGTCTCGTGGCATCGGCGCGCGGTCGGCGCGCTCCTTGCCGCGTCGGCGGTCCTGCTGCTCGCCGAGGCGTTGACCACGCCCCTCCCCACGGTGCCGGTGGTCGTCCTGCAGCGCGCCGCGGCCGCGGGCGAACCGTTGACGGCGGCCGACCTCGGGGCGCGGAACCTCCCTCCCGACGCGGTCCCCGACGACGCCCTCACCTCCGTCGACGACGCCGTCGGCCAGACCCTTGCCGTGCCTGCCGCCGCGGGAACGATCCTCCAACCCGCGCTCCTGGCCCGAGCGACGACAGCGGCCAAGGGGCGCGCCGTCGTGCCCATCGTCGTCGCCGACGACGAACTGCGTCGGCTCCTCTCCCCAGGGGAGCTGATCTCGCTCGTGTCCGCGCACGGCGAGTCCCCCGAGATCGTGACGGGCGACGCGCGGGTCGTCGCCCTCCCCTCCACGGAAGGATCGGGGGCGTTGCGGGCCGCCGCGTCCACGGACCGCGGCGCGCTGTTGGTGGACGTTCCGGCGTCGTCGGCCGCCGTCGTCGCGCTGCTCGGCCAAGGAGGCCAGCTGAGCGTGATCCTCGGGAGGACCAACGGATAACCCCTTAGCACAAGCTCGACGAGCGATTCGAGGCGGTGTGCACTAAGGTCGTCTGTTGGCCGGGCGGAGGGCCCCACCTCGCGCGGCCCAGTGCAGACACCTCACACGAAAGTAGGCACCCACCATGCTTCAGGGATTCAAGGAATTCCTCCTCCGCGGCAACCTGGTCGAACTGGCCGTCGCGTTCGTCATCGGCGCCGCCTTCGGGACCGTCGTCGACGCGTTCACCAAGATGTTCATGGACATCCTCGGCAAGCTGGGCGGCACGCCCAACTTCTCCGGCTGGAACCCCGGCGGCGTCAGCGTCGGCCCGTTCCTGACCGCGCTCATCGCGTTCGTGATCATGGCCGCGGTCATCTACTTCGGCGTGGTCGCCCCCTACAACAAGCTGAAGAGCATGCTCGAGAAGCAGGAGGAGGCGGCCGCCCCGGCCGCGTCCTCCGAGGAGCTCCTCGCCGAGATCCGCGACCTGCTGGCCGCGAAGAAGTAGTCAACCAACAGTTCATTGGTTTCGACACGAGGTTCGGTCGACTTCGTCGCCCCGGCCTCGGCTCAACCAGCGTGAATTACCAGTGCGGGGGGCGGTCGGCAACGAGCCGCTCCTCGTCACGACTCAGTCGGCGCCGGGCGGGTCTCGAGGGTTCGAGGCCCGTCAGGCCGAGCAGCTCGCGCGCCTCGGCCAGCGCGGCGTCGTAGCGCGCGAACCCGATCTCCCGCCGCAGCTCGATCGGCACGGGATGCGGCCACGGCAGCCTCGCCTCCTGGCGGGAGCGCCGGATGTCCCTCAGCCTGTCGGCGTCGAAGCCCAGGCTCGCCAACTCCTCCGCGAGGGGCGCCTCCCCCACAAGTGAGAGCTCCTCGCCGGTCACGGCCAGCGCGACGGCGCGCGCGAGGCTACTCCCCGAGCCGGCTGCCATCGGGAACAGTCTGCGGCTCGCCCTCGTCGGTCAGCTCCGCGTCGCCGATGACGGCGATGTCATCGCCGAAGGTCCAATCGCCGCGCACCTTCAGCGACGTGGCTCGCCGCAACGACGGCGCGTGCGGGATGCGCCCGGTGAAGTCGTCGACCAGCTTGTAGAACCGCCCGTCGAGATCGACCTCGGGCGCCTTGTCGGTCCGCGCCACGAGCTTGCCCTCGGCGTTCAGCTCGTACACGTCGGAGCGCAGCAGGAGCAGCTCGTTGGTGGTCTTCACCGGCAGGAAGCGGTCGCGGCCCACGCAGATCGCCGTGGCGCCCTCGAACACCTCGACGGCCGCGCCCATGGCGGACTCCACCTGGATCACCTTGATCGACGACGGGTCCGACGGGTCCACCGTCTTCTCGTTGCGGATCAGCGGCAGGCCCAGCACCGAGTTGCGCGCGGTGAGCAGCTCCCGGAGGCGAACCAGGTCGAACCACAGGTTGTTGGTGTGGAAGTACGGGTGGCGATGCTCGTCGGTGAAGTACACCATCTCCTCGGGCGCCGTCTGCGCGGTATCGCGGAGGATCAGCTGGCGGTCCGCCTTGCGGATGGCCAGGTGGCCGCCCTTCTTGTCGTTGACCGTGCGCCGGCACACCTCGGCGGCGTATGGCGCGCCCGACTTGGCGAACCAGCCGGCTACCGTCGCGTTGGGGACCGCGCCCAGGTTGTCGCCGTTGGACACGCAGGCGTAGCGGAAGCCCTGGGCGAGCAGCTTGTCGAGCACGCCGGAGCCCTCCAGCGCCGGGTACAGGTCGCCGTGGCCGGGCGGGCACCATTCCATCGAGGGATCGTCGGGCCACTCGACCGGGGTGAGGTCGTCGGCGCGGAGCTTGGGCTCCTGGTTCTGCATGAAGCTGAGCGGCAGCCCGTCGACGGGGAGCTCGGGGTAGCGCGCGAGGTGCGCGAGGGTGTCAGCCTCGGTGCGGAACGAGTTCATCAGCAACAGGGGAAGGCGCGCGTCGTAGCGGTCGCGGGCGGCGAGCACCTGGCGCACGATGAGGTCGAGGAAGTTCTTGCCCTCGCGCACGTCGAGCAGCGTCTTCGCCTTGTCCAGGCCCATCGACGTGCCAAGCCCGCCGTTGAGCTTGATCATGACCGTCTTCCCGATCGCGTCGCGCGCCTCGAGGTTCGAGACGTCGACGTCGCAGAGCGAGGGCGGCTCGGTCAAGGGATCGATCGTGTCCTCGCGGATGATTCCCGTCTCCCCGGTCTCGAGGAGCTCGTAGAACCGGGAGAACACCTCGACGGCTGGGGTGGACACCCCCGCGTCGATCATCTTCTGTCGTGCGGCTTGGAGGCCAGCTTCAGACACTTCGCTTCCCTTCGTCGGCGCTCCCGACCGATATTAGCCACGCAGACGTGCTCGCCAAACCCAAACCGGGCCGTTCCACCGCACTTACGTCCGCTCCAACCCGCGTCCCGCGGCAGACGGGACGTCCGCGCCCGCCCGTCTCGCTGACCGAACAGGCGCGAGAGATAGATTTAAGACACATTACTCTTTCGAAAGACAGTTAAGGTAAGCCTTACCTGATTTCTGGGTCGTTCGCGGCCCGTCAACACCCCAAGGAGTGATATGTCCCCTGTGCCCAACCGCGCCCCCTCGGCGTCGAGGTTCCGCACACCCCTGATCGCCGCGCTGTCGGTCTCCCTGATCGGCTCTGCCGCGCTGTTCGGCTCGCCGACGGCGGCCGCAGCTCCGGTCGTGACCGAGAACGGCTGGTCGTATGACGCCGAGTCCTACGACACCGGCGTGGCGAACGGCTACCAGCTCGCGCTCGACACCACCAGCCGCAAGGTCTACCTTTCCGATGCGGCCTGGAGCAAGCAGACCCGCACCGTCACCGACAACGGCGACGGCACCTACACCTACGGCGCTGACGAGTTCACCGTCGGCAGCGGCAAGCTGAGCGTCTTCGACGTCGCCACCCGCACCCGCGAGGCCGACAAGTCCTTCCTCGGCCTGACCCGCAACGACGGCAACGGCAAGGAGAGCGAACCCTTCTCCTGGGCCAACGCCGCGGCTAACGCCGCATCGATCAACTCGATGCGCACCACTTTCTCGCCTTACGGCGTCGCCGTCGACGGCACCACGCCCGGCGGCGCGACCATCGTGACCACCACCGCGCGCCAGCAGGACGCGGACGAGGGCTTCGGCGGCGGCGTCGTCGTGTTCCAGCCCTCGCAGGGCGACCCCACCGACGCGGACCGCATCTTCGAGTTCGCCGACGACGGCAGCCCCGTCCTCGCTGGGCCGCGCCGCGTCGCCGTCAACACCAAGACGCACAAGGCCTACGTCACCAGTCTCGGCAACTCGCGCGGCCTCGACGGGCGTGAACGAGTCGAGCAGCGCGGAGTCGTCCGCAGCCGCCGTCGTCCCACCGAGCATCCCGCCGACGGCGAGGGCCGCCGCCAACAACAGCGCGGCCCCTGTCCTGCCCGCACGTCTTCCCTCACGCAGCATCATGCGCACTCCTACATATCGATCCGCGGCTCCGCCACGCTCATATAGATATTGGTTAGGCTTACCTAACGTAAATACCGTCATCGTATGCGCGCATAAATCCGTCCGCAACTCCGCTCGCCGATGCCACGTGGGCGCGGCGGGCGTTCGAGCGATTCGGGCGCGAGGCGCCTCGCCCTGAGCGGCGTCGCTTAAGTGGGACGTTTGGCACCAAGCTTGGTACCAAACGTCCCTCTTAACGGCCTACTCGGTGACGTTGACGATGCCGTGGGCGCCGCGCTCGGCGTCGGACATCACGTGGCTCACCGTCGTGTAGTGGCCCGGCTCGGTGAACGTCAGCTCGACGAAGCCACCCTCGGCGGGTTGCAGCGCGAGGGCCTGGGCGCCGCCGCCGACGGTCCCGAACGGGTCTGTGCGGTCCTTCAGCAGGTAGCCGCCCTCGCGATAGACCGTGTCGAACTGGCCGCCGACGATGTGGAACGACGACGCCCGGTTCGGCCCGGCGTCGAGCACGAAGAACCGCACCTTCTCCCCTACCCGCGCGTCGAACATCTGCTGGTCGTACTGGTTCGCGACGCCGTTGAAGACCACGCGGTCGGGCGCCCCCGTGGCGATCCGCTCGGCCTGCACCTCCTCGGCGTCCTCCGGCGTGCGGGCGTCGGTGGTGTAGACCTCGGACTGGACGAGCACGTACTCGCGATCGACCTTCGGGAGGCCCTCCTCCGGCTCGATGATCACCGCTCCGTGCATGCCGGCGGCGATGTGCGCGCTCATCGGCATGGTCGAGCAGTGATACATCCACACGCCCGCCCTCTCGGCGGTGAACCGGTAGATCAGCGTCTCGCCGGGCGCGATGGTGCGCATCGGCTCGTCGGGCGCGACGGCGCCGGCGTGGAAGTCGACGGAGTGGCCCATGGTGCCGTCGTTGATCAGCGTGATCTCAAAGACGTCGCCGACGCGGCCCCGCAGCGTCGGCCCGACCCCCTGGCCGTTGAACGTCCACCGCCTCTGCCACACGCCGGGGGCCACCTCCAGCGGCACCTCCGTGACGCGGAACTCGTAGCGCTTGACCTTGTCATCCATGAGTTCCGGCGCCACGGGGTCAACGATGTGCGACAGCCTCGCGTCCGGGTCTCCGGTCACGGCGCCGTGGTCGTGGCCGCCGGCCGGCTCCGACGGCGCGGGCGCGGCCTCGCCGTCGACCACGACGTCGAAGACCATGCCCATCTGGCGGTGGCCGGCGACGGTGCACCAGCCCTGGACGCTCTCGCCGACGACGCCGAGGTCGAGCTCTGCCGTCTCTCCGGTTGACAGGCGCGGCGTGCGCTGGCCGCCGACCTGCAGGTCGTGGTAGTTGCGGTCGTCGTGGTTGGTGACGACGAGGATCACGTGGTCTCCGGGGTTGACCTCGACGCTGCTCGGCTCGTAGCGCATGTCGTGCGCGGCCACCTCGACCCGGACGGTCTTCCCCGTCGGCGCGACGGCGGCGGGCGGCGTCGACCCGCCCAAGCCCGCGGCCGCGGGGTCGATGCCAAACCCGACCGAGAGCGCGACGGCGAGCGCCGCGACGCCCGCGACGACGCCGCTGCCGGTCAGCGCGTTGGGCCGGTCGGCGGGAGCCGCGGGCTCGCCCGCGGCGGCCCGGCGGCGCTCGGCCGCCGAGGCGCGGACACCGCGGATCATGAGCGGGAGGAACAGCGCTAGCGCGGCGAGCACCGCCGTCGACACCGTCACCTTCGCCCAGCTGGGCAGGGGAAGCAGCCAGAGCAGCAGGCCGCCGTTGATGACGACGAGGCGCGCGGCGGCCCAGCGGTCGAAGTAGCGCGCGGCGGCGCGCACGACGCGCGGCCCGCCGCCCAGCACCGAGGGCAGCAGGTAGGACAGCGCGCCGGTGAGCAGCTGGAGCAGGAAGCCGACCACCCAGACGCTGGCCAGGAAGGGGTAGTCGGTGGCGAGCGCGACGTCGTCGGAGAGCGCCACGTGCACGGCGGTCATGATCAGCGCGACGCAGGCCCAGACGGCGCCGGCAAGGATCGACGCCGCGGCGAACTCGCGCGGAGCGTGCTGACGCAGGGGCGCGACCAAACACCGGCCGAACCACAGCAGCCCGACGGCGTAGCCGACGATGCCCGCGGCCGCGGCCTCGCGCATGCCGAGCAGCGACCCGGCGACGACGAGCCCGATCGCGATCAGCAGGATGGGCAGCGCCTCGCGGGCGAGCCGCTCCGCGCGGTCGTCCATGCGGGTGCGCAGCACCGTCGGCCAGAAGGTGACGAGCGTGCCGACCACGGTCAGGCCCACCCATCCCAGCAGCATCGTCATGGTGTGCGCGACGAGCAGGTTCGCGTGCCACCGGTCGTCCAGGCCCAGCGCCAGCGCCGCCCCGAAGCCCGCGCCGACGGGCACGGTGATCGCGGCGGAGATGTAGTAGCGGATGCAGATCCGGAAGCGGCCGGGCAGCGCGCGCCTGAGGTCGCGGACGAGGACGACGGCGTGCCACAGCACCGCCGCGGACACGAGCGTCGCGCCGAGGACCACCACCCACCAGGCGGCGGTCGGCACGCCGACGAACACGAGGGCGGATCCGAGGGCGAGGAGCAGGAGGCGGCGGTCCGCGCGGCGGCGGGTGTCGTCGTCGGCCCTCGTCTTCAACAGCGCGGCGGTGAAGTGCGCGCTCCACACCATGATCGAGTGGGTGATGGCGCCCAGCGCGATGAGGTGCACCATGAGCCAGGTCGACTCGGGGACCCAGCGGTGCACCAGCGAGACGACGATGGCCGCCACGAACCACAGCACCACCACGTAGTCGCGCAGCGACCGCTTCCGCCGCGCCCCTTGGCCGGGCCGACCGTCCCGCGCCGGTCCGCCGGTCATCGCCGCGGCGCCTGCGCCGTCGTTCCGCTGACCGATGCCGGTCACGCCGCAGCCTTCGAGCGTCCGGCGGCGGTCACGACGCCGATCATGGTGACGGCGAACACGAGGACGGCGAGCACGGTGAGCGTGCCTCCTGTCTTGTAGGCGGCGGTATGGCCGGCGAGGTCGCCGGCGACGCGGACGATCAGGCCCAAGTTAAGCAGGCCGAGCGGGAGCCACATCACGGGGCGGTACGGGAGCGGCCGGCCGAGGACGGCGGGGAAGATGATGGGCGCGTGGGCCATGATCATGGACACGCCGAAGCCGAGGAAGACGCCGTGGATGGACGCGTCGTAGGCGCCGGAGCTCGTCGGTTGGCCGCCGACGAGCCAGATCAGCCCGGCCACGCCCAGCCAGACGTTGCCCGCGAGTAGCGCCGCGGCGTTGAACCGGCGCAGCCCGTCGGCGCGGATCATGCGGCGGCCGACGTCGTCGCGCAGCAGCCACAGCGCCACGAGCAGACAGCCGAGGCCGAAGAGCCGATACCCGACGGCGGGAACGGCGGCGCTGAGGGCGGCCGCGACGGCGAGCAGCGAGCCGAGCCCGAGCAGGGTGGGGACCGCGCGTCGCCCCATGGTGAGCTGCGCCAGCTCGGCGCGCTCAGAGGCGATGGTGACGACGACGAAGCCGGCCAGCAGCGGGATGATCGTGGCGACGTCGACGACGAGCCAGAGCCCCGCGGCGAGCGCGAGGAGCAGGGCGGCCAGCGCCTGCGCGGCGACCAGAGCGAGCGGCGCGCGCCGCCACAGCGCGAGGGCGAGGACGACGAAGCCGAGGGCGCCGTCGAGAAGGATCAGCTTGCCGAGCGCCGTCGGCGCCCCCGCGAGGAGCGCGAGCGAGCCGCCGCCCAGCAGCGCGGGAACGAGGTAGGCGAGCGGGTTGCGCATGGCCTGCGCGCGCTCGAGCGAGATGAGGGTGCCCATGAAGCCGAGCACCATCACGGGCCCGTGGAGGTCGGCGACGCGGTCGGACGCGACGGGTGCCCAGACGCCGAGGCGCAGCAGCCCGGCGTTGAGCCCGGACATCAGCGAGACGCCGGCCAGCGCGATGAGCGCGACCCGCCACGGCCGGGCGGACTCACCCGGCCGGCTGGACGACGCCGGCCGGGCAAGATGAGTGGTCACGCCACGCGGGCGATCTTCAGCTTCCACGCCTCGGGCCCGCGAGCCACGTACTCGACGGTCACGGACTCGCCGTTGCGGGCCGCGATCTGGTTCAGCAGCGGGATGGGGTCGTGCGGGGCGACCAGCACGAACGCGGCGCCGGGCTGGAGGGTGTCGACGACGCCGTGGATGGCCGCGTGCCGGATGGGGTGCGGGATGACGCGGGCGTCGAGCTCGGGGAGGGCGTCGTCGTGCCCGCCGCAACCGCAGGCGGACTTCGGGGTGAGGTTCAGATCAGTCACGCCAGCGATGTTACTACCAAGGATTTGGACAAAAACCTCGGGGTGACTTCACGGCGAAAGGCCTAGCCGGGGCCGCGAACGCGGATGATCTCCAGCCCGAGGAAAGAGACCATTGACACCGGGTTCGCCGGTTCCTACCGTGTGCCCAGGACAACTTTCCGACAGGGGAAACGGCATGCGCGCACTCACATCGTCGACGCGGCTCGTCGCGCGGCTGGCTACCGCGGCGCTGGTCGTCGGCATCGCCCTCGGGGGCGCCACCGCGCACGCCGACTTCGACATCGTCGGGAACGCCGGCCGATCACCCAAGTCGACACGAGCAAGACGGGCGCTGGTGGTAACGGCGGCGACGTGAACCAGGTTGCGCTCTCGCCAGACGGCACCAAGCTCGCGTTTTGGTCGGACGCGACGAATCTCGTCCCCGGCACGACCGATGGCCGCATGCACCTCTACGTCAAGACGCTGTCGAGCGGGGCGATCAGCGTCGTCGACACCACGAGCGGCGGCGAGCTCTCGAACGACCCCTGGTCGGGGCCTCCGCTCGGCATCGGGTGGGCGCCGGACTCGAGCGCGATCCTCTTCGCCTCGTCCGCGACCAATCTCGACCCCGTCGGCATCCAGGGGCTCACCAAGCCGTATCTGTTCGTCAAGATCCTCAGCACGGGCGAGGTCGAGGCGCTCATCGAGATGGCCACCGGCGACGTCGCCTGGTCTCCCGACGGGTCCAAGATCGCGTTCGGCTCGAAGGGCGACTATTGCTTCCCGGAGAAGGTGACCTGCACGAGCACCAACAACAACGATACGAAGTTCTACTTCTACGACTTCCAGACCGAGCTTTTCGTCCCGATCACGGCGAACAGGAACGGCGTGCAGCCGCTCCAGGACACCGGCCCCAACTCCGCGGCCGACCTGGCGTGGTCGCCCGATTCGACCCGCGTGGCCTTCACCTACGCCGGAGACAAGCTCGGCAGCGGCGACACCAACCGCGTCTCGGATGTCTACGTCAAGAACGTCAACACGCTCGAGCTCTCGCGCGTGTCTCTCAGCGCGTCAGGCAAGGAGCCCAACAGCGGAAGCGACTCACCCGCATGGTCCCCCGACGGCAAGAAGATCGCCTTCACCTCGAAAGCGACCAACCTGGTGCCGGGCGACAACAACTCGGCCTTGGACGTGTTCGTCAAGACCCTGAGCGGCGGCGCGATCGCGACGGTGTCCACCGGCGAGGACGGGGAGTTCAAGCTGTTCGACAGCAGGCGGCCGAAGTGGTCGCCCGACGGCAAGAAGATCGCGTTCATGTCGGACACGATCGACCTGATCCCGGGCTTCCTCGACGCCAACGAGCGCACCGACATCTACGTGCGCACCCTCGCGTCGAACACGCTCGACATCGTCTCGACGGACGGCCAGGGCACGCTCGGCAACAGCGCCTCGACGCTATGGGGCGTGCTCGGCAGCACGGGCGGCTGGCTGCCCGACGGCAGCGGAATGGTCTTCATGTCCAACGCGACGAACCTCGCCGACAACGACAACAACGCCTTCAACCGAAGCGTCTTCCTGAAGCGCGGCCTGAACACGCCGAAGGCCCTGTCGGGCGCGAAGCCGACCATCGGCGGCACCGCGAAGGTGGGCTCGAAGCTGACGGCGAAGCCCGGCTCGTGGACGAGCGGCACGAAGGTCTCCTACCAGTGGAAGCGCGAGGGGAAGGCCATCTCGGGGGCGACCACGTCGTCGTACAAGCTCGTCGCGGCCGACGCGGGCAAGAAGATCACCGTGACGGTGACCGGCGCCAAGTCCGGCTACGCGAAGCTGGCCAAGACGTCGTCGTCGAAGACGGTGGCGAAGGTGGCGCCGAAGGTCAAGGCGAAGCTCGCCAAGACGTCGGTGAAGAAGACCGCGAAGGCGAAGCTGACGGTGACCGCGAAGGCGACCGGGTTCGCGGCCTCGAAACTCACGGGCAAGGTCACCGTCAAGGACGGCGCGAAGAAGGTCGGCTCCGGCACCCTGAAGAAGGGCAAGGCGACGATCACGCTGAAGAAGATCACCAAGACCGGCACGCACAAGCTAACCGTCAGCTACGCGGGCACCTCGCAGATCGCGGCGAAGAAGACGACGATCACGCTCAAGGTCACGAAGTAGCCGACCAGCGGTAGTCCTCGGCGATCGTCCAGCGGTCGCGGAGGCGGAACGCCGGGATCGTCTGGCGCTTGGCCTTGTTGGCGGCGACGGCGCCGCGGACGCCCGCGGCGCGCGCCCAGTCGGCAAGCGGGATCACCCGTCGGCTCGCGACCAGCGCAATCCGCTTGTGCAGCGACTCCTGCAGGAGCAGCGCCAACAGCCGGGTCATGCCGTCGTGAGCGTCGGTCTTGGCGTACCGGTCGAGCAGCGCGTAGTAGTCGGCCTCCCGATTGCGCGCGCGAACGATGACGGGCGGCAGCCCCAGGTCCCGCCCGGCACGTCCTCGCCGGAGGAAGCATTGAGCAGTGCTTCCTTAAGAGTCGGATGTTTGTTCAGATGTGAACCAACATCCGACTCCTAACCGGACGCCTCCGATGGCAGGCGTCGACGAGGCGTTCCTGCCACTGGTCCTCACGCGACCCGCGGGCCGAGGCTGACCGTCGTCAGTGCGCGCGGAACGCCTCCGCGAGCCACCAACTGCCTCCGTCCGAGGCGATCTTCGCGTCGATCACCAGAGGCCGGGCCTCGTCGTGCGGGCGCTCGACGCACGCCTCCACCGCCGCGGCCATGGCGGGGAGGTCGTCGACGCCGCGGACGGTGACGCCGCCGGCCCCGAAGCCGCGGGCGAGCGCGGCGAGGTCGGTATCCGGGAAGACGACGGCGGGGTCGGCCTCTCCGAAGTGGTGCACCTCGGCGGAGTAGCCGGCGTCGTTGTAGACGAGGACGACGAGGGGGAGCCGCAGCCGGACGGCCGTCTCGAGGTCGGCGATCGCCATGTGGAAGCCGCCGTCCCCGGTGCCGAGCACCGGGATGCGGTCCGGCCGCGCGACCGCGGCGCCGATCGCCGTCGCGAGCCCCAGCCCGATCGACTGGAACGCCTGCGTGAAGCAGAATCCCGCGACGTCGGGCACGTCCAGGAACTGGCTCGGGTAGCCCATGAAGTTGCCCGAGTCGACGGCGACGACGCGCTCAGCGGGGAGGGCGTCGTCGAGCGCGGCGGTCACGGTGCGGGGGTCGATGCGCCCGGGCTCGTCGAGCGGCTCGAAGGGAACGTCGCGCCAGCGCGCCTCGGCGGCGATCCGGGCCAGGACCTCCGGCGTCCGGTAGCCCGTGCGCACGCGCGCCGCGAGGAGCGCGGCGACGTCGTCGGCGACGAGGGCGCAGTCGCCGACCACGCCCAGGGCGACCGGGCGGTGCGCGCCGAGCGCCAGCGGGTCGACGTCGACCTGGGCGAGCGTCGCGTCCGGGCCGATCAGTCGGCCGTGGCGCGTCGTCCAGTTGTTCAGCGCGCAGCCGAACCCGACGACGACGTCGGCGCCCGCGACGAGCTCCGTGGCGAGCGGGGTCGCGAACCCTCCCGAGATGCCCAGGTCGGCGCCGCCGTGCGGCGGCGCCACGCCGTCCGCCGATCCGCGGAACAGGCCCTTGACGACGGCGGATGTGGCCAGGAGCGCGCCGCACAGCTCGGCCAGCCGCGCGATCTGCGCCCCGGCCTCGCGCGCGCCGCGCCCGGCGATGAACACCGGCCGCTCCGCGCCGTCGAGGATCTCCGCGAGCGCCCGCACCGCGTCCGTGCTGGGCCTCACCGCTTGTTGAGCCCCCGGCCGAACCGGGTCGAGACCGATGGACCCGACCATTGGTTTCGACACGCCCAGCAGGTCGATCGGGACGCTGAGCACCACCGTCCGGCGGTCCCTGACCGCGACGGTCCAGGCGCGCTCGACATCGGCCTGCGCCGTCGCGGCGGAGTAGACGCGCTCCGCGACGGCGCCGACGGCGCGGGCCGCGGCGTCCTGGTCGATGCGGAAGTTGTTGAAACGCGCGGAGGGCGGGGCGTCGGCGGTGAGCACGATCAGGGGCGTGCGCGACTTTGCCGCCTCCGCGACGCCCGTCAACGCGTTGGTGAACCCGCACCCTTGGTGCGTGGTCACCACCGCGAGCTCGCCGGAGACGCGGGCATAGGCGTCGGCCATCGTCGCGGCGCCGCCCTCGTGCCGGGCCGCGGTGTAGGGCACGCCGTGCGCGCGCAGCGCGCGGACCATCGCGAAGTTGCCGGAGCCGACGACCCCGAACGCGTGCCCGACGCCGAGCCCGGCCAGCGTCGCGCCCACGAGCTCCGCGACGGTCACCGCTCGACGAGCGCGAAGACGCGCGTGGGCGAGCCCGTGCCGCCGACGATCGGCAGGGGCGCGACGACGATGGTCGCGCCGGTCACGGGAAGCCGGTCGAGGTTCTGCAGCGAGGTGAGGCCGTAGGTGTCGGCGCCGAGCAGGAAGTGATGCGCGGGGAACGGCGGCGTGAAGCCACCCGCCTGGCCGGAGTCGATGCCGACGGTCTCGACGCCGTAGCCGACGACCCGCGGGTTGTCGGCCAGCCACTTGGCGCCCTCCGCCGTGATGCCCGGGGTGTGCGGGCCCGCGTCGTCGGCGTTGAGGAACGACTCCTTGCTCCCGGAGCGGGCGGACCAGCCGGTGCGGAAGAGGACCCAGCAGCCGTCGGGCAGCTCGCCGTGCTCGGCGATCCACCCCTCGAAGTCCGCGGGGGCGAGGGCGAAGTCGGCGTCGGCGGCCACCTCGTCGGTCTTGTCGATGACGACGACCGGGCCGACGAGGCGCGAGGGGGAGATGCGGTCGACGGAGCTGCCGTCCCTGCCCGTGATCCAGTGGATGGGCGCGTCGAGGTGCGTTCCCGCGTGCTCGCCGACGGACAGGTCGTTCCACGCCCAGGCCGGACCCGCGTCGTCGAAGTGGGAGACCGGCGAGCTGGAGAGCCCCTTGGTGTTCGCGAAGGGCGCGGGCAGCTCGAGGATGACGGTGTCGGGGCCGAGCGGGCTGGTGAGATCGACGATCTCGACCGACCCATCGGCGAGGGCGGCGACAAGCGGGGCGAGGACGGACATCGGCGGCTCCTTCACGAGTTGTTGGCCGACATCCTGGCACGGCGGCCCACATCGCCGCGGCAGGTCCACGACGATCGCGCAGCGAAACCGGCGGCCCCGGGAGGATTCGAACCTCCGGCACAAGGTTTAGGAAACCTCTGCTCTATCCCCTGAGCTACGGGGCCAACCAGAAAAGGATAGCCGTTCGCCGACCCCGGATCCGACCACCCCCAACCCGGTCATATAGTTACGAATACTTCGTACAAATATCGAGAGGGAGTCCCATGGCCGCCACCGAGACCGACCAGAACATCGCCGTCGCGAACGTGCTGCAGGACCTGCCGGTCACCAAGGAGGCGACCACGTCGCGGGTGCTCGTCAACAACCCGCTGCTGCGCGTGGTCGACTTCGCCTTCGACGAGGGGCAGCTGCTGACCGAGCACAGCAGCCCCCGCGCCGTCGTCGTGACCCTGCTGAGCGGGACGATGGACTTCGACCTCGGCTCGGAGACCCACCACTTGACCCCCGGCGACGTCCTCTACATGGCACCCGGAGCGGTGCACGCGCTGCGCGCCACGAGCCCGTGCCACATGCAGTTGGTGATGGTCGACGTCGACGCCTGACCCGGGCGGTTCGCCACGAGACGCGGCCGACGCGTCGAGGCGCCTCGGCTCACCCGGCGGTGGGGGCTCATGAAAGACTGAGCCGATGGCCGGACCGATTCACCCGCGACTGCTGCGGCGGGCGCGCGCGACGCGCGCGTTCCTCGTCGCCAGCATCGTCGTCGGCCTGCTGACGGCCGGGTTGCTGATCGCGCAGGCGCGGCTGCTCGCCGACTGGATCACCCGCGCGTTCGCCGAGCGCGCCTTCCCGGAGGGGTGGCCGACGGCGTTGGCCCTGCTGCTCGCCGTCTTCGCCGGGCGCGGCCTCCTCGCGTGGGCGAGCTCCGTGCTCGCACACCGCAGCGCCGCGGAGGTGAAGTCCGAGCTGCGCCGCGACGTGCTGCGCGCCCGCCTGGCCACGCCCGTCGGCGGGGCATCCTCGGCGACCCTCGTGCGGGTCGTCACGCAGGGCCTCGACGCGCTCGACGGATACTTCGCCAAGTACCTGCCCCAGCTCGGGCTGGCCGTGACGGTGCCCTTCCTGGTCGGCGGCGCGATCCTGATCGCCGACTGGCAGTCCGCGCTCATCATCGCGTTCACCCTCCCCCTGATCCCCGTCTTCATGGCGCTGATCGGCTGGACGACGAAGACCGCGACGGCGCACAGCTTCGCCGTCGCGGACCGGTTGGCGAACCACTTCGCCGACCTCATCGCCGGCCTGCCCACCCTCCAGGCGTTCGCACGGGCACGCGCCCAGCGCACGGGCGTCGAGGTCGGCGAGGAGCAGTACCGCGAGGCGACCATGCGCACGCTGTGGGTGAGCTTCCTCTCCTCCTTCGCGCTGGAGCTGCTCGCGACCCTCTCCGTGGCGGTCGTGGCCGTCACCGTCGGCTTCCGGCTGGTCTACGGCCACGTCGACTTCCCCACCGCGCTCTTCGTGCTGATCCTCGCGCCCGAGGCCTTCCTGCCCGTCCGCCAGGTCGGCATGCACTTCCACGACTCCGCCGACGGCGTCGCCGCCGCCGATGCCGCCTTCGAGATCATCGACAGCGGGGAGCCACACGAACGTTTCGACGCGCTCCTTGAGCCGCGCGTCACCCGAAGCGACGCCGCCCCGCTCCTCGCGCTCGACGGTGCTTCCTACACCTACCCCGGCGAGGACTCCCCCGCCGTCGACGGGCTGAGCCTCACGGTCGAGCCCGGGGAGGTCGTCGCGCTGAGCGGCGCGTCCGGGGGCGGGAAGTCGACGGCGCTCGCGCTCGCGATGGGCTTCCTCTCCCCTTCCGAGGGCCGGGTGATCGTCGACGGCGTCGACCTCGCCGCGGATCCCGCCGAGTGGCGGCGCCGCGTCGCCTGGGTCGCGCAGGAGCCCGGCCTGATCAACGGCACCGTCGGCGACAACGTCGCGCTGGGCGGGGCGAGCGGGATCGCAGAGGCCCTCCGGGACGCCGGGGCGGACTTCGGCCCGGACAAGCCCGTCGGCGACGACGGCGAGGGGCTGTCCGCGGGCGAGCGGCGGCGGGTCGCGCTCGCCCGCGCGCTGGTGCGCATCCGGGTCGGCGGCGCGCGGCTGCTGATCCTCGACGAGCCGACGGCCGGGCTGGACGCCGCGACGGAGGCGCACGTCGTCGACGCCGTGCGTGCCACCGGCGCGGGGGCCTTGATCGTCTCGCACCGCCCCGCCGTGCTCGCCGCCGCCGACCGGGTCGTCACCGTCGAGTCGAGGGAGGCCGTTCTGTGAAGCGGCTGCTGCGCGACCTCCTGCGCGAGGTCCCGAAGGGGCGGAAGCTGCTCGTCCTGAGCGTGCTGCTCGCCGCGCTCGCGTCCGCGTCGTCGGTGGCGCTCATGGGCGTCTCCGCGTGGCTGATCTCGTTCGCGGCGCTCGCGCCGCCGGTGCTGTACCTGCAGCCCGCGGCGGTCGGGGTGCGCGCGTTCGGCATCTCGCGCGGCGTGTTCCGGTACCTGGAGCGCATCGTCGGCCACGACCTCGCGCTGCGCATGCAGGCGGCGCTCCGCGTGCGCGTCTACGACAGGCTCGCGGCGACCACGCTCATCGGGCGCCGCCGCGGCGACCTGCTGACCCGCGTCGTCGCCGACGTCGCCGCGATCCAGGATCTCGTCGTGCGGGTCGTCGTCCCGCTCGCCTCTGCCGCGGTCGTCGTGGTCGCGACGACGATCGCGCTGGCGTTCCTCGACGTCGGCAGCGCGCTCGTGCTCCTCGTCACCGCGCTCCTCGCCGGCGTCGCGCTGCCCTGGTGGACCCAGCGCGCGAGCCTCGCCGCCGACCGGGCCTCCGTGCCCACCCGAGGTCGCCTCGCCGACGGCGTGCGCGAGCTCGCCCGCACCGGCACCGACCTCGTCGCCTACGGCGCGGAGGACGCGGTTCTCGACGAGCTGCTGGCCATCGACGAGGAGCTCTGCGCGCAAGAGTCCCGCGCCGCGTGGCTGCGCGGGGTCGCGACGGCGGGACAGGTGCTCGCCGCCGGGATCGCGGTCGCCGCGGCGCTGTGGTTCGGCACCACCGCCGTCGCCGCCGGTGCCCTCGACCCACGCTTCCTCGCCGTCCTCGCACTCACCCCTCTGGCGATGCACGAGGTCCTCGCCACGTTCACCCAGGCCGCGCAGACGCTCACGCGCGCGGGCGCCGCGCTGGGGAGGATCACGGAGATCCTCGACGCCGAGCCCCTCGGCACCGGCGACGTCACGGTCGGCGACGGCGAGCCGGGGCTGGAACTGGTCGACGTCACCGTCGGCTGGCCGGGCGCGGCGGTAGTCCAGTCCTCCGTGACGCTGTCCGTGGCGCCGGGTGAGCGGGTCGCGCTCGTCGGGCCGTCGGGGGTCGGGAAGACGACGGTGGCGGCGACGGCGATGGGCCTCATCCCGCCGTTGTCGGGAACGGTTCGGCGCGGCGGTCGTGTCGGGTATCTCGCCCAGGACGCGCACATCTTCGCGACGACGGTGGCGGAGAACGTGCGCATCGGCAACCGCGACGCGACCGTCGAGGACGTCGCGGACGCCCTCGCCCACGCCGGGCTTCCGGTCGATCCCGAGCGGCGCATCGGCGAGGCGGGCTCGACGCTGTCCGGCGGTGAGCGCCGTCGGCTGGCCCTCGCGCGGCTGCTGGTCGGCGACCACGGCCTGGTGATCCTCGACGAGCCCACCGAGCACCTCGACCGCGAGACCGCCGACGCGCTGATGGCCGACGTCTGGGCCGCATTCGCCGATGCCCCGGTGCTGGTGATCACGCACGACCCGGACGTCATCGCCGCCTGCGACCGCGTCCACGAGCTGGCCTGACCGACCAGCTGCAAGAATCCGACAGCATCGGGCCCCAACCGGCAGGCGAATGCCAGTTGGGGCCTGATGTTGGTGAATCCTTGCAGCGGCTACGCCCAGATGCGGTCGAAGACCTCCGCGACCAGCTCGTCGAAGATGCCGAGCTCCCAGGCGACGTCCAAGGCCGTGTACCGCGAGCGGTAGTACATCGCCCGCGGGAAGGTGGC
>RRZU010278497.1_pt1 | contig 20856 bp, 20 predicted proteins | sample 2165561 | NCBI WGS metagenome assembly RRZU01 (sample SAMN10456909, study PRJNA506462) | wastewater metagenome | isolation source: wastewater sludge | place: USA: Moscow, Idaho | reverse complement strand
TCATGAAGAATTTTTTGAGTGAGGTGTGATAAAAAGCGACTAATACCCCGACAACCAACAATAACATAAAAGAGAAATTAGCGAGAGAACCTAAAATCCTCCCCAACGGTTCCACCACAGCTTTATTGGAAATATACTCCGGGAGCATCGACTGTAACCCTTTTAGAGGGAAAAAGCAAATCAGGGCAAAAGCCAGAATCTTTAACCATAATCGCATGGTTGAATCACTATAAATAAAAAGGCGTTCTCTTCCTGCCAACATACCCAACATAAAGAGCGATGCAGTCTGGAAGATACGTCCGTTCTCCCAAGCCCATGTTAAACTAGACAGCTGTCCTTCGTACAGATTCATCTTTATTGTTTCAAAGAAAGTACCACTTGTCTGTACCTTGAAAGCTTCAGCAAAATAGAAGCTGGAGAGGTTTTCTCCGGGTATAAATTCCGGATGCAGGCTTGCATAAATAACCTTTATCCATTCGGCAGGCTGCAGCATAAAAATAGCGGCAATAAAAAATACAGTCTTTGTAGAAAGTCTGCATGTGAGTACCAGTATTATACCGATAAGCGAATACATCACCAAAATCTCACCAGTAAAAAACATGGCATTTATTTGTCCTATCAAAAAAAGAAGAAGCAATCTCCAGAGAAAACGTAGTCGGAAGTCATTTCCCCTCCTGCGCTGATTGTCATCTTGTATAAAGAAACTAAATCCAAAAAGCAATGCAAAGATGGCGTAAGCCTTGTTGCTAAAAGTAAAAAAAAGGGAATTCCAGATAACACTGTCTGTAAATGGTAACCATGTAAAGAGTTGTTCGCTTGGGAAAGAATAAAAATTGTAGTGCTCAATACTATGAAGTAACGTAATCCCCAATACAGAGAGTCCCCTCAAAACATCGGCCACGTCAATACGGGCATTTTCTTTTTCCATAAAGTATAGTTTAATTTATGGAAACAAAGATAATGAACTTTATTATTAAAACTATTCCGGCAATCGTAGCCTTTACTATTCCAGGAGTCAGAAATTTAAAAAGTATTTTTTATCAATCGATAAAAATGCGGGAATTATCTATGAATTAAAAACTAATTTCAATATATTTGTAGTTTTAGTACATAATGGAAATAAAGCATACATATATACCATGGTTAGTTTGCTGCATATTGGCAGCTATTCTTATAGTTTTGCAGGGAATACTGCTCTATAACAGCTATGATATATTGATGGACCATTTTTCTCATGGCATGGCTCTTCTTGTCCTTTCATCGTTATTGATTTTTTCCATTTTTGTTTTTTGCTCTTTATTCTTATTGTATTTGTTTTATAACAAACGATCGTTGGATGGCTTAAAAAAAGATTTTTTCAAGCAAGTTTCCTTTCAGTTGAAAGAACCTTTTCAAAAAGCTTACCATGCCAGCGATTTAAAAACAACTTTAGCCGAACTACACAGAGGCAACAACATTCTTCAGGTTATTATGGCTCTTTCGGAGGAACAGGAAGGTTTGCTGGAAGTCAATATGTCGCAGTTTAATGTGGTAGAAGAACTGGAACTTCTTAAAGACAGGTATTTATCAGAAACAGCAATTCCGCTTACTATCAGAATAACCGACAGACTAGAGTCTCCGCTGGTTGAAGCAGATAAAGAACACCTGTTGCTTTGTGTTGGACTAGCCATTGAGTTTGTTCTCAGACACTCACCCGAAAGTGCCTATATCCAACTGATAACGGATAAGAAAAAAAACGTTTTTTCCCTTTCAATTTTTGCAGATGGAATAAAGATAAATAAAGAGAAGAACAGCTATTATGTGGAAACGAAAGAAGGTGAAATGAAGAAAATCAGTCAGCCTGAAATGGGATTATCCTACATACAAACGATTACTAAAAAGCAAAAAGGATGGATCGAGTTTGCCAATCATTTCAAACAAAACGATGAATTCCGAATCTGTATCCCTCAGCCCCGAAAGTTATAATATATTATAAAGCAAGTCTTTCTTTCAGAAGCTTATATCCGGCACTGCTTGCCCGCAGGCAAGTCCCGTTCTTTAGCAATACATGATACGTTTCTTTACCGTACAACTCCACACGAAGAATCTGTTCAATGTTAATAATGCACGACCTATGTATTCGTACAAAACGGTTCGAAGGCAAATGAGTCTCAAAGTACTTCATCGTTTGTTCTTTAAGATACTGCCCGTTGGGTGAAAATAAAAGAACATAATCGCCCTCAGCCTGCAGGTAAATAAGTTCCTCCAGTCTGATTATGTGAATACGGGTACCCGACTTAACTGCTACATGGTCGGTAATCTCTTGTGTTTGTTCAGCCAATGTGGGCGAATTTTGTGTTTCCTGAACCAAAGCAACCTCATTGTTTTCCGTAATTCGACATAGTCTGTACCATTGAAGCAAGATAACCCAAGTCAAAATCCCCGCAATAACCCGAAAAGGAAGCGAATAAATAAAAAAAGAATAGATAGCCTGATCTTTAAAATGACAAAGATATAAGCTGGCATACGTAATGAATAACCAGAAGCCAATAACAACGAATGTAAGCAACACATCCAGCAACAGCGAACGGCTTACATCCAGCATATACCAGAGAAAATAGCCGAAACAACTTAACCAAAGAACAGAGAAGAGACTATCGGCCACAGTTTCCTCCAGTGGAGCGTTTCCGTAATACATAAGAAACGCCCACTGAACGGAAGCTGTAAGCAGAATCAGTACTCCGCCAAATATCTTTACCTTTGTAGATGCAAGGAATGGGTGCATGCTTTTCTTAGATTATCCTTTTATATCCAGGCTTCCGAAAGTTACCGTCCCCCGTATAACAAGTGTGCGGCTACTGTCAGTTTCCGTGCTCGCCATAAACCGTTTATCTTCCGACGAACCCAGGAAAGGACGTGTTTCGTTACGGACATTCCAATCAACAGGAACATATAAGTCAATGCTGCCAAAATAGCAATTCACGTTTATCACGGTGTTTCCGTAAGGCAATGAGCTTTTACGTAAATCAATCCGGGTGGCACCAAATCCGTTTTCAATATAACCACCGTTAAATACAGGATCCAGTACAATACGCTGTACATCGCCAAAGGTATTCCTGGAATCAACATACCCGTCTTTTCCTTCATATACCGTTGTGAATTCGTGATGGTGATGATGATCACGACGTTCATGAGACTCATACCCGTCATCTCTGTTTCTTTTTTTCATCAGGAGTCCGATCCCTAAAAGAATAAAGATTATCGGCCAGAAGGTAAACATCATCCCATGATCAATGAATCCCATATCCTGAGCCATAAATACACAACCTAAAAGAAGAAGCACAAAACCACCCGGATAATTTTTGCTGGCAAGCAAAATAATTCCGATAACGATTAATAGCGTCTGCCAGGAAACAAGAAAACTAAAAATCGAATGATCGATCATGTTCATATTTCTAGCCAGGAACAGGAAGCCCCCAATAATAAACAGAATGGGGATAAGAACAGACTTAGGTGTGCCCGACTTAGGTTGTCTGGGTTCCTGCGGTTGCTGAGATTGCTGAGGAGGATCAATAATTTCCATAATTCATTTGTATTAAATTAATATACGGCAAATGTATAGCTGGTCTTTTCATTAAACAATAGAAATTAGCCCATTAGCGGCTAAAAAGCGATGAACAACGGAAAAAACCCGACGATTTACGACTCATCATTGGCAAAGATAATAAAATACCTGAAGTCAAACTCTATGTTACTGAATAATCAATTTCGAAAGATCACAGGTTTTATTGTGTTGCAAGATTCTTAAATTGATTTATCTTTATATCCAAATAGAGGTTTGCACAAAAAAGACACCTTGAAGAAATAAAGCACTATCAAATGAAACGAGTAATAATAATAGGAGGTACCTCTGGTATTGGATACCATTTAGCGAAAGGATATCTAAAAAAAGGATGGAGGGTAGGTGTGGCAGGCAGACGCGAAAAGGAATTGGAAACCTTACGTGCAGAAGCTCCTGAAATGATAGAAATACAACCGTTGGATGTAACCAGCGAAGATGCTTCCGAAAAATTGCAGTTGCTTATAAATAAGCTGGGCGGGATGGACCTGTTTGTGTTAAGTGCCGGTATAGGTCACCAGAACCGGCAGCTAAATCCTGAGATAGAAATCAACACCGCGCAAACCAACGTGGTAGGTTTTATTCGCATGGTAACCACCGCTTTTCATTATTTTAAAGAACAGGGCAAAGGACACTTGTCTGTAATCAGTTCTGTTGCCGGCACCAAAGGTTTGGGTGTTGCTCCGGCATACTCGGCAACCAAGGGGTTCCAGAATCTTTACATGGACGCTCTGGCGCAGCAAGCACACATGGAAAAGCTACACATCACCTTTACAGATATCCGCCCCGGCTTCGTGGAAACCGATCTTTTAAAAACCGGAACTTATCCCATGCTGATGAAGCCAGGTAAGGTGGCAAAACTGATCATGAAAGCACTGAAAAATAAGAAACGAGTTGTGGTAATCGACTACAGATACGCGATAATCGTTTTCTTCTGGCGACTGGTTCCAAGATGGATTTGGGAAAGAGTATCGGTCAAAAACAAGTAAAAATGGGTAAACGTTTTCACTCTATAGTCTGTATACTCATATTCTCTTTGGCAACCAACTTTGTCTGGGGGATAACGACAGATAAAGATAAAAAATATTATTTCCAGCGATTGAATATCAGCGACGGGCTCTCTCAAAATACTATCCATGATATTTTGCAGGATAGTCAGGGATTTATGTGGTTTGGAACCAAAGACGGCTTAAACAGGTATGATGGTCTTTCTATTCGGGTTTTTCGTAAAGAAGGAGGTACACTTGGTAATAATTTTATTACTACGCTTTACGAAGACACCAAAGGAAATATCTGGGTAGGGACAGATGCGGGAGTATATGTGTACTCCCGCGAAACGGAATCCTTCCGACCGTTTTTAGTCAAAAGCAGTGAAAATACGGTTATAATGCATCCTGTAACAAGCATTATCGGAGATAAAGAGGGTAATATCTGGATTTCAGTCGATTCGCAGGGACTGTTCTGTTATCAACCAGAACAAAATACGCTCCAAAATTACTTGTTCAACAAATCTAAGCAGACTGTCTCAGGAAATGTTACCCATTTTTTGTTCGATCAAAAAGGCAGATGCTGGATAAGCATCTATTCAGATAATCTCTATTACACAGACGATCACTTTAAAACCCTCAAACCATTTGTTTCCGATACTGGCGACAACCCATTTAAGGACGATATCATTAACAAGATTGTTGCTGGTCCTCACCAATCCTTGTTTGTAGGATCTTCGAAAGGGGGACTTAAGGAAATCAATCTGCAAACAGGTAAAGTGCGCGACCTCTTATCCGAGATAAAAACAAAAGAACCTGTTTACGTGCGTGAAATTGCGTTCAATTCGGACGATGAACTTTGGATAGGAACAGAGTCGGGACTCTATATATACACTATGTATACAGGGAAAATTATTCATTTGCTTAACGACGACGGAGATAACTATTCATTGTCCGACAATGCAATCTATTCCCTTTATAAAGACAGGGAAGGTGGGATGTGGATTGGATCTTTCTTCGGAGGACTTAATTATTACCCCAAAGGGTATACTTACTTTGAGAAGTTTTATCCTCAGGGAGCAGATGGATTCAAATTCGGCAAAAGGGTTCGCGAATTCTGCAAAGGAAATGATGGCACTATTTGGATCGGAACTGAAGATAAAGGATTATTTAATTTTAATCCGTCAACAGGCAGGATTCAACCTTTTGTTAACCCCAAGATACATAACAATGTGCACGGACTTTGTCTCGACGGCGAATACCTGTGGGTGGGAACCTTTTCGAAAGGACTTAACCGGATTCATTTAAAAAATAAAGAAGTAAAAACTTACGTAAAAGCAATCGGAGAGAATACATTAAATTCGAACGATATTTTTTCCATTTACCGCTCCAAAACAGGTGTTTTGTGGGTAGGTACTACCTACGGATTGCTTACTTATAACAGACAGACCGACGATTTTACCCGGATAAGTGAACTGAATGGAATCTTTGTTTATGATATTCAGGAAGATTATTCCGGAAATCTTTGGATTGCAACCTATGCAAATGGTGTTTATTACTTAGATAAGTCAACAAAAAGATGGAATCAGTTTGTACACAATAAAAACAATCCACACAGTTTGCCCAACGATAAAGTCCTCAGTATTCTCGAAGACAGCAAGAAAAGGCTTTGGTTTACTACGCAAGGAGGAGGTTTTTGCCAGTACGATGAAAACAACAAACAATTTATTCGATACGATTCTAAGTCTTTAAGTATCCCATCCAACATTGTTTTCAATATAATTGAAGATAATACCGGAATATTTTGGGTAACCACCAACAACGGGCTTCTTTCTTTTAATCCCGAAACATTGGCCACCAAAATATATACCGTTTCCAGCGGGTTGTTAAGTAACCAGTTTAACTACCAGTCAGGCTATAAAGACGATTCAGGGAAAATATATGCAGGAAGCATTAATGGATTTATCGGATTCGATCCCGCTCAATTTACAGAAAATAATTACATTCCCCCGGTTGTAATAACAGACTTTCTGCTGTTCAACCGTCAGGTTCCGGTAGGTACCAAAAAATCGCCGTTAACAAAAAGTATTACCTTATCGGACCAAATAACCTTAAAATCCAATCAGAATTCATTTTCATTCCGTATTGCAGCGCTAAGTTATCAGTCTCCGAAAATGAACCAACTCATGTATAAGCTCGAGGGATTCGACAAAGAATGGTTTAGTGCAAAAGAAGCACCGGTTATCAACTATTCGAACTTACCCTATGGCACTTATACCTTTATGGTAAAAGGATCGAACAGCGACGGATTGTGGAACGAAACACCAACCACCCTACGGATTCGTATTCTCCCGCCATTCTATTTATCCTATTGGGCATTTGCCGGCTATTTTCTGATTGGCATACTCATGATCTATGGAGTCTTCAGATACCTGAAAAACCGGAGTGCTCAGAAACACCGCCTTCAGATGGATAAATTTGAACGGGAAAAAGAACGGGAACTGTATAAATCAAAAATAGATTTCTTTACCCACGTGGCGCACGAAATCAGGACACCTTTAACCCTGATCAAAAGCCCGTTGGAAAACGTACTGAAAGAAAATAAATTTGAACCGGAGGTAAAAGAAGACCTCCAGATAATGAGTCGCAAATATATGATTTTCAATTGATTTCATTCGATTTCTTATAGTGCTATTAATACTTGATTACCAAGGGCAAAGATAGCATTTCTTTTTCAATCTATATCATGGCTTTTCATTGGTTTCTCAGAGTTGTGTGCAAATTGTGTGCAACGATAATGAACATTATAAATCTAACTTCAATTGTTTAGGCCCTAATTTGGGCGGATAAAATGCTCCAATAATAATAAAAGGGTTCGGAGCTACATTATGATGTCTTAATGTTGTTCCTAAATAGAAATATAAATCTCTTGTTAACAAATAATCAAAATACTTCTCTTTGACTTTTTGACAAGCTATTTTTTCGTTTCCTTTTGCTTTTTCTAAACAATTCCAATAAAGCACACCTAACTCCCAATCTTCAATCATAAGTGTACGCTCTTTATCATCTTCTGTTGTAAAGACATATGAAAATTTATAAGGTAGCTTTTTTACAACTTCAAATGGATTCTCTCCTTTCTCTCCAAACAAATCTCCTTGTGCCGCTCTCGCCTTTATTTTTTCAAGGATAACTGGATCCCATTGAGGGCTGGCTGATTCCCAAATAAAATTGATAATTTTCTTTGGTTTTATCACTGCTAAAGAAGTTCTATCTTTTTCATCTTTGGCTTTTCGAATTAATTCTGTCATATTCTTATAAACATTTGACAGGACGATCTCTCTTCTTCTATCCCATTGATTTGAGTCTATAAAATCTGCAACTTTAAATGCTTTGTCAATATCGATAGGTTTATAACTTTCAGGTCTGAAATCTGATTTTCTTTTTTCTAAATCAATTTCAATCCATTGATACTTTTTGTATTGACGTTCGTAATCGAGCTTGCGAAAAGGGACTGGATAAATACGAATCATAGAACCATCTTCCCGAAAGCCTGCAGTACATACCAATTCATCGTATTTCTCGGATAGCGAAGGATATGTTTTTATAGTAACAAGAACTCGGGTTAAGGCCATAAAAATTATAAGTTAGTTAATGGTATATCTACTGTTGGAAGTGATAGAAGTGCTTTAGCGACACGACTCCTATGACACATTAAAGGGCTTTTCTCAAAACAGGTAAGAGCGACTCTTCCTTCTGTATTTAATAGTTCTACAATAATATTAAGATAGTTCCAATTATCTTTTAACGAAGTTTTTTCATATTCATCAAATAGTAAATTATAATCAGCCTGAGTTTTCAGCTCTTGTCGCTTCTCAGATTCAATTCCTAATTCTGGAATATGTACGTATTTGATGCCTACTCCATTGCAAGCTTTTTGTAATTGTGCTTTAGAAAATCCAAACTTGCGACTATACGCGTTTTTACGTACGTCACATAAAACTTTAATATCTTTCAATATCAGTTGATTTATGTAAGATTCAAGACTAATTCCTTCATAACCAATGGTGAAAAGTCTATGTTCTTCTATATGTCTTCTTTGTGCTGCAACTTTTTCTAATTCTTCTGGTGACAAAAGCCTATCTGCAATTATACTATTTATTGCATAAAAAGGAGCTTTCAAGTAAACATATCTAATTAATTCATCTTGTGTATAGTGAGCAAACTCATTGCGTATTGAGAAAAGGCTCTGTCTATCAAACATATCCAATTCAGATAAAATGGACGTACTTTCATTTAAATTATATCCACTTGAACCGTCTATGGTAATCTTTGTAATATAGCCAAGAGTTGTCAGAGCTTGTAAATCTTGTTCGGCTTGGAAAGAAAAACATCCATATTTGAAAGGAGAGAAGTCGAAAGATTTTACCTCTTGGCAACGAGTTACCAAGAAGAGATATTTCTGTAATGCCTTTGAGGTTATTTTCTTACCAAAAACCTCTAATACAGCTAATAACAATTTTCTACGATAGTATAACATAGTGCAAAGATAAAAATTATATTATATTTTATGATATGGAACACTGGTTTTATTTGAGTTATTTAGGAACATTATATATGAGCTATTTATCTATTTTATGCGGTTAATTAAGTTCTGTTTAAATAAAATGATGATTTACGTAAGTTGATGTATATAGGATATTTTAATAGAAGATAGATACTTTTGCCTAGAACTTACAGATTTCTTTGGGTGTATTACTTTAAAGTGAGGTGAAAAAGTAGCATATAGTTTTGACACTTGATTCAATATCAGTCTGATAATATCCTTTCAAACCCCTATTGAACCTCAATATCTCAAAAACCCCAAACATGAATGGTTTACCTAAGTTTTTCAATTATCGCGAATATATGGGATAAATGCATGTCGCATTCAATCTAAATCAAAATTGAATATGTACAATTATTCCAAAGATGGTATCACCGTCTATACATGGCTTGATACCCGGACAATTAATGCCGATGGTAAATACCCCGTTAAAGTAAGGGTCAACTACCAGCGTAAACCGAAGAATTATCCAACTGGTAAGTCTTTGACTAAAGAAGAATGGGAGTCGCTGCCTACCAATAAATCCCGTGCCTATAAAGAGATCCGTGAGAGCATTGAGAACAGCTTTTCCCTAGTAAGAGACAACGTGGAATTCCTGGCTGAGCGCGGTGACTTTTCCTTTGATCTGTTGAATACCCGTTTGGGGAAGGGCACAGGAGATACCCTTAACACTGCCATCCGTGCCAAGATTGCCGAACTGGAAAACGAGGAACGTATCGGCACGATGCAGTTCTACCAGTGTACCCTTGTAATGCTGGAAGAGTTCGCTGGCAAAAGTGTCCCCTTCAATTCCGTCAATGTCCAGTGGTTACAAAAGTGTGAACGGAAATGGCTTGAAACGAGAAATATTACTACCGTAGGTATGCATTTCCGTAATATCAGGGCGATGATGAACGAGGCCAAAAAGGCGGGGATCATCAAGGAATCCCAGTACCCTTTCGGTAAAGGTCGTTTTGAGATAAAGACAGGAGAGGGGCGGAAGAAAGCACTTAATAAGGTACAGATAAAGTCCATCTACCATTATTCGGATGGGAATGAGACAACAGAGCGCTACAAAGACCTGTGGATGTGCTGTTATCTCTGTAACGGCATAAACGTTACAGACCTCATCAAGCTCAAATACTCCAATATCATAGACGGTGAAATCTGTTTCGTGCGGCAAAAGACGGAACGGACAGCGAAGAGCCGAAAGGAAATCCGTGTAGTGATCTCCCCTGAGATACAAACCATCATTGATAAATGGGGGAATAAGCCGTGTCCCGATAGCTACATATTCCCTTATATGAAAGGGGATGAGAACGCCAAAGAGAGGAAGGCACTGACAAGGGACGTAGTCAAGCGCATAAACAAGCGTATGAAGAAGATAGGTGAGGTACTCGGCATAGGTGACATCACCACATACACAGCTAGGCATTGCTTCGCCACCACACTCAAACGCAGTGGGGCGAGCATATCCTATATAAGCGAATCCTTGGGGCATAGCGACCTAAAGACCACCGAATCCTATCTTGCGAGCTTTGAGAAGGAAGACCGGAGAAAAAACTCCCTGTCCCTCACCAATTTCCTGTAATCCGCCTCTTTCATTTTCCATTCTAATATATTATCCTACTTTCAGCAAAGTTGTATGAAAATTGTGTAAATGTATAAAAGTTATTACCTTTGTATCATGGATACTTCATCGTCAGGAATAATTTCGTCTGAGTTTGTCAATGTATCGGATACGTTTTCAGACTATACGGATATCTCACAAAGCAATCATAACCGAATCGTTAAAGCGAAACGATTCGGGAAGTGGTATGTACTTAAAGGGCTCAAACCAGAATGTGCTGATAAGGCGGTATTCATAGAGTTGTTGCGTAAAGAGTTTGACTTAGGCATATCCCTCGATCACTCCAATATAGTACGAACAATTGGTAAAGAACGGGATTCTTACATTGGAGATTGTATTATTCTCGAATATATTGATGGTGTAACTCTCAAAGAATGGTTGAAATCAAAACCGACCAAGAGTGAAAAACACAGGGTTGTTATCCAACTGCTTGATGCAATGGGTTATTTTCATGCCAAAGGTATTATTCATCGGGACATGAAACCGGAAAATATACTTATCACTCGTAATGGTTCAAATGTAAAGGTGATAGATTTTGGACTCTCTGATTCTGATGAATATGCAATTTTGAAACAACCTGCTGGTAATCGTAAATATTCAGCCCCAGAGCAGAGCGACAAAAATGGTAAAGTGGATATTCGTGCTGATATATATGCTTTGGGGCATATTCTACGGGAGTTCAAATTAGGAGGAGTATATAATAAAATCATCCATAAAGCGACGCAACAGAATTGTGATAGTAGATTTGCAAACTCGAAAGAAATTATAGCTGCAATAGAGAGTCGTCGTAAACTTAATATCGCAATGGTGATTCTATTTGTTATACTTTTTATTGGAAGTGGTGTATTAGGCATAGTGCAACTGAAAAATGCAGGTGAAGATAATTCTACAAACATAGCACGTATAGAGTGGGAGAATGCAAAACTGTCTTCGGCAAAACATGGAATAGAGGAATTATTTGCACCTATGGTTGAAATCGCGAAAACCTCAAAGACAAAAGCAGAGGCTTATAAGAGAAATGAACTGTACAGTAAGTCGAAAGAGATAAATAAGAACTACACCTCGTTAATCGAAAATCTATTGAAAGATATACCAAAAGAAAGTGACTTCTATTTCGATTTTGAGACTAAAGTCGCTATTATGATGGGAAACTACTATAAAGAGTTTACGACACTTGTAGATAGATTACCCGACGAGTAATTTGACTCTCGTCAATCCATTCTTACTTCCACAAAGATAACTTCCTATCTTTTTAGAGCCATGTTCCAAATTATTAAGATATAATGGTTCGTTTTCGATAAAAAACACAGCTGAAAATGTATCACCAACCATCAATTTTGAGTTTACAGCACTTTTAACTTCAAACATACATTCACCAAGGTGTTTGAAGGAACAGTAGCGGTTTGGACTCCATGATACCTCAATTATGTCATTAATATTGAGGTTTCTAGCATCAATAACATTATCTGATAGGAGTCTAGATTCAATCTCTGATTTCTCATTCAACTCTTTAATAAAATTATCCCAACTGCTATATCCAGCATATTTAGCTAGTATTACAAGAGTAGAGTTACGTATTGTTTCAGCACCTTCGATGTATCCCCAAGTACGTTTAAGGGTTGTGGGTGAGATATACTCTTTCACTCGTTCCAAAATTGCTTCACTTAAAAAGACGAAATCAGAAGGCGCTTTCATCTTTCGTTCGATGGTGTTCTCAATTACCCTACGAATTGCTATAATTTCTGGACTTTGCTTATTCATGATATTTTTCTTTCAGAACAAAAGTAGCTGATTTTATAGTATTCTCCAAACTTTTTATTTATGGACTAACAAGGACTCCAAATAATAGTTTATTAATCAAATATGTCCACTACTTTTGTATCAAAGTAGTAACCACTAAAATAAAATTTGATGAAGACATTTAGTATACTAGTAATTTGTTTATCTTTTATTTCAATTTTCTGTGAACCACCTAATATTCCCGATTCCCGAGGATATAACTACCATACAATAACTTAAAACAGATCAATTATGAAAGGTATGGTGAATTATATCCTTGCGAATATCGAAGAGTTCGAACGCGAACTTGAACGTGACATCATTAGGAAAGATAGCCTTAAAAAAGCAGTCTATCCGAAAAGAAAACCGTGTAAATCCCGAAATGGGAATATAAAGGCGTAATTTTGTAACGGCAACAGTCTCTTTTTAGAGCTGGATGCACTGCTGTGTCTTTTAAAATGACTATATTTGTACGCCATCCCAATAAAAGGCTGGCGGACATATTAGAAATTTAGACATCGAAAGTGTCTGACTTTATTCTCCCTAACGAAATCTGGTAAATTTTGGACGAGGATAAGTCGGCGGCTCTTTCGTCATATCTGTATATGGCGTGGGAGGCTGTTGCTTATTTTAGTTCAAAGGCTTACCAGAGCCTCGTTAGGTAAGATGAGTTGGCAGTCCTCACGCTTTCTTAATTAAAAACTCTTCTTTGAGACTGAGAAGAATAAAATGTAACATGAAAAAGATTCGATTTTTTTTATTACTTTCCCTCATGTTTTTAGGGAATACGGTCCTTATGGCCCAAACGCCAGTATTGCAGACCACAAAGACAAACTGGCCCCAAGAAGGGGATGTGGTTTACTCGTATTATGTTTCTCCGGCCGGAGATGAAATTCAGCATGGCAGTTTTAAACTGACCCAGTCGGACAAGATAAGCAACGGAGGGACTTACCTGAGGGTTATCAGTGGCAACTACAAGAATGGTTATAAGGATGGTGTGTGGACTTATACTGTTAATGAAAAAGACTACGGAAGGGATAATTACTACACTACAGGGACAATCAAACTAGTTCAGTCATTCAAGGACGGTATCCCTCATGGACAATGGAGCTATAATTGTAATATAAAGAGACGGGAACTTTTATATAATGGTTCCGGTTATAGCTGGGGTGCTTATATTGACCCTGAATTGACAAATGTGTCCTGTTCCTATAACAACGGGAAAATGACCGGACAGCTATTGTTCAAAAATGATAAGATGAACCTTACTGGAAATTTGAATAAGGACGGCCACTGTATTGGTGAATGGCTTATAAAGGATGGCGTATACACTACTCGTTTTAAAACCTCCAATGGCTTTATAACAATGTATAACATGAAGGGGAATTATTCAAGTGCTTCAGAAGTTATAAACCCATCCCCACAAATTCTTAGTTTGATCGATTCTCTAAATACCGGCACTGCATCTATTGATGAAGTCGACAAAAGAGAATTGCAGGTGGATATTGTCAATTTGAAATCTTTAATAACCAACCTTGATACCTATTTGAATGGTGAGGGGATTTTCTCAATGGATGTAATTGGAAAAGGTGACAAGTCTTATGGAGACCTAAACGGTAAAGCCCTGCGTCATTATGGTGATTTTATGATTATCAAACCGCAAGAATATATACCACTGTACACAATTGATGAATATAATGAGATAAGAATATCAGAGGATCATAAAAATGTGATTGCAAAGCTGAATGATTTTCTAAAAAAATATGACAAAAGGTTGTCTGATGGAGATAAAAAACAAGTTTTTTCGGAAATTGCGCAGCATAAAAGAACTCTAGAATTTGAAGAAGAAAGAGCTGCTAAAGAAGTGGCTGAAGCGACTGAGGCGAAATTAGAAAAAGAATATCTAACCTTATATGCCGAAATGCAAGAAATGTCTCAACCATCCAAAAAGCAAAGAAAACAAATCCCATCTATATATAACAATCTTGATTTTACAAAGTATGGTTATAAAGAAAACCAAAGAGAATCAATGGACTTGTCCATTGGTGATGAATATATGAAACGTTTGCATAACATGAGATTGCAAAACATAAGAAATGATGAAATTTCAATAACAAAAATAAAAGAATACATTTCTTATTTAAAGCAGTTTCAGAAAAAGAGTGAGAAATAAGCCTCATTTTATCAGATAATAACTGCAATGTGATTCTTTAAGATTAAGTACTTTTTGTTAGGTTAGCTAAAGATCAAGTCATATACAAATAAAAGATATTGGATTCTCCTATAAAAGCCCTCAATCCATCCAGATTGAGGGCTTTTATTATTGTATTACTTCTGATACAGTAACAGATTATTAATTTAAAAAATTAAAGAAATGAGAAACAGGGTCACACCACAGTTCATCACTTTCCTAAAGGAGGATGAAGTTTTTGTTTTTGGTTCAAACATTGCCGGGCATCATGCCAGAGGGAACGCATTCCGGGCAAGGTCATGGGGAGCCGTTATGGGTAATGGTAAAGGCTTACAAGGCCGTACTTATGCAATTCCGGCTATCTCTCAGACTGTTGAAGAGATAAAGGTACACATTGACGAGTTTATTACTTTTGCCAAAACACAACCCAAACGAATCTTTCTGGTCACAGACATAGGCTGTGACGAACACTTGTTCTTTGAAATCGCCCCGTTGTTTTTTCAGGCGATTTCATGTGACAATATTTATCTCCCAGGGATATACTGGAAGATACTGATGAAAGACCTACGGGGCAGAATGGAGCTGATCGCTTATCATCGGTCTTGTTCATTTGCCACTTTATCCAGTGGAATAAACGGGATTTCTTCTGAGGATTTAGTTCGGATGGTTGCTGTTTATGAAAAATCCCTGCGTTTTATCCAAAGGCTTTCAAGGGAATTTCCGGATGTTAATGAAGTATGGCTGAAAACGGGAAAAGGTGACTACCTGAATCACTCAATTTCCTCTAATTCGGATTCAACAATCGATGATATACTTGCCAGCCTATAGTTTTATGGGTTATCCGGTAATTATAACGTTGGAAAGTTGTTTCCTTATTTGATAAATGGTGTGTAGCAAAAGATAGCCCTCAGCATTAGGCGCTTGGGGCTTTTTTTTCCTTGTTTTCTTCTTTTCCTGAATCATACCATGGTGATGTATAGGTTACACTTGAATAGGGATCGTTTCGGGCTCCACCACTCAGCTTTTCTGTTTCTCTTACTTTGACGAATATCAAGTGAGAAGAAGATATAATATGGGATCTAAAAATCAAAACTCTTCATTCCTTGCCTTTATATCAAAAATAAACTATTTAGAAGTTATAAAAATAGCATTTTTTAGTAAGTGAACAAAGTGAACTATATTACACATAAAGAATAATTAAAATATTAATAAATAGAGAATTATATAAAATATTTTATATTAAGAGTATAAGAAATATAGTTCACTTCACTCACTTTAATCACTTTATAGGATTATTGTTGGCTCTTCCTCATCATCAATAGGTACTATGATGATTTTTGGTAGGGTCAAGTTCTCATCTCTTTCTATCCGAAAGCTGTCGGCCATGAAGAAATTCCCTTCTATCAGGGATGTGTTCACACTTTTAAGAACCAGGAAAGTAGCATCATCGATAAGTTTCAACGTTATATATTTTTGGGGAACTCCGAGAGATAGAATTTTGCCCACACTTAACCTGAAAACGTCGATGTCATCGGGATTTGAGAAATGTGGGATATCCACTTTAGTATATTCATTATCCAATATGTTCTTATAGGCTCCGAGAAACTCTTCCCAATCTGCATATCCGATAGCCTGGGTTAGCACAGACAATTTACCGACATCGGGGGTCATTTCTTTATCGGCATCTTTTTCTCCCCAATAACGGCGTAATGTATCTACGCTGACTGATTCGCGCCTTTGTATTATCTTTCCATCCTCTCCCTTGGGCTCAGAAAAGTTCTGTTTGCTCCTTTCTGTCACAAAATCATATAAATCCAAATAAGCATTATTAAAACTCAGCTTTATTCCCGACACTTCCAGAACCTTATATTTGAGATATTCAAATGCGTCCTTATCTATTGGTATTCTCTTTTTTGCCATAATCTTTTTTTATTTATTCGAATTCATATTGGATGCAAAAGTACAAAAAGCTGATAACTAATCATATATATATTGTGCCTTTATGTGCTTGAGCGTGCCATTTTATGCTGTAGCGAGCGTCCATTACCTTTGCAGCATAATCTTAAAAACAAAAAAAGATGGAAGTAAAGGAACCAACGACTTTTAATAATTTACCGGAACGGATGGACTGTTTGATATCGGAAGTATTAGAGTTAAAACAAATCCTAAGTCAAAGGATTGAAAAACCGGAAGAGATTCCCAAATATTTGAACACAGAAAAAGCATTGGTATACCTGAAAAAGATAGGCTATCCAATAAGTAAGTCCAAGCTGTATAAGCTGACGGCTAATGGGGAAATACCATTCCATAAAAGTGGAAACACTTTACTTTTCAAGATGGAAGAAATTAGTCAATGGTGTGAGGAAGATATTCATACCAATAACAACAAAGAACATTATAATCAACTTATTATTAAAACGGCCCAGAAAAAGAGCCACAAAAAAATGTAATTATGAGTAATGAATACACAGGCGGCATAGAAAAAGCCGAAAGTACAGTAAAATTATTAACAGAAGGTTCTGCTAAAGCATTTGTTAATTATTGCACCCAGTATAAACGGAGCATAGAAGCCTATTCTCTATTAAAGGAACTTCTCGAAGAAATTGAGGTAATAGATTTCCATATGGTATATTTTAGTGGAACAGATACCGAGGATTACATATGGAATCTACGGGAGAGGTATTTGAACTGCACTGACAAGGAAGAAAAAAAGAATATTTTGAGAAGCCTGAAAGAATTTGACCCTTCAACGGAAACCAAAGTAGCTATTATTGTTGATAACCTGATGGCAACCGCCGAAAAGAAGGAGTGTGGCATTAGTGTAATCAATGGGATGCCCTACTACTATAATGGTTGCTATTGGGCAATACTCCAGGAAGAATTCGTCCGGCACTATCTTAGTGCTGTTGCAGAGATGAGTGGTCTGGAACATTTTCAGGCATCAAAAGTGAAATTGCAGGATTTGCTATATAAGCAGTTTGTGAGTATTGCGGCTATGCCACAAGATGTCTCGTCTGATAAAAAGGTCATGATAAATCTGAAAAATGGAACTTTTGTCTGTGAAGATGGGATATTTGAAATACGTCCGTTTTCACCTGAAGATCGTCTGACCTACCAGTTACCGTTCGATTATGACCCGGAAGCAAAAGCACCCAAATTCATTAAGTTTTTGAATGAGGTCATTCCTGAAGAAAAAGCGCGGACCGTTGCTTCTGAATATACCGGATATATTTTTGCCAAACACTTAAGATGGGAAAAATGTCTGGTTCTGTTGGGTAGCGGCGGAAACGGAAAATCAGTTCTCATTGATATTATTACAGCCTTGCTGGGAGAACAGAACGTCTGCCATTTCTCTTTGAGCAGGTTGTGTGATTCAAACGGTTATTACCGTGCGGAACTTGGAAACTACTTGCTTAACGCCTGCTCAGAAATGGGCGCGAAGAATTGCGACCCTGAAATGGTTAAGCAATTGTTCAGCAATGACCCTGTAGGTGCTCGTTCCCCATATGGAAAACCGATAACCGTGTCAAGGTACTGCCGTTTTCTGTTCAGTGCAAATATCATATCCAATAAGGATATGGAACAATCCAACGGATATTTTCGTCGGTTTCTTCATTTGGAATTCAATGCTCCGGTTTCCAAAGAAAAAATGAATACTAATTTGGCCAAAGAAATTATTCAGGAAGAACTAAGCGGAGTCTTTAACTGGGCTTTAGAAGGGCTTAAAAGTATTCTGCAAGAAGGGAGAAACGGGTTTTCCTATTCACCCCATATTGAAAAAACGAATAAGGAGATTGAAAAAAACAGTAACAATGTTGCATTGTTCATAGAGGAGTATGATTATCGACCTTCCGCAACAGATCATACGGAGGCTAAGGGATTGTATATGGAATATCAGTCTTTCTGTCAGGACTTCAGATATGGAGCCGTTAGCAAGACTGAATTCTTAAGACGACTGGAGGAACGTCAAGGGATTATTGTCAAGCGTAGGGCGACTAATAATGCGACTTGGGTGTTTTGCAAGAAATTTCAGCCAAATGCGGATAATATAAATGAGACTCAGAGCTTGGTCAAGGAATTTGTAGATAAAGGCCTTATTAGTTCTAATTCATAATTGGTATGTGTAAATTTGATATCAAGGTTTCGGTATTTGCTCAAAAGGAGAGCAAATACCCTACTGAAACCATTAATCTATGGAATTGGTTACTTTCCGGGAATAGATATACTGCCGTAGTATTGCAAATCCGGGCAGCAAAAAATGATGAAGAACGTAAGTTCCTGAAAAATAAATTACCCGCAATAACTCCGAGTGGCATATTTTATAAACGACGGGCTGATTGTTTGACCGAACCCACAAACTTGATCTGCATAGATATTGACGGAAAAGATAAGCCGTCAATATCTGATATGGATGAACTTAAAAGACATCTGGGCAAGCTTCCATATATAATGTATTGCGGCCTGTCTGCAAGTGGTAAGGGTGTCTTTTGTATCATACCCTATTCGAATTATAAAAATCATAAGTTGCATTTTAATGCACTCGAACAGGGGTTTAAAGAAATGGGAGTTATTGTTGATTCGGGTTGTAGTGACATCTGCCGTTTACGCTTTTATTCTTATGATGAAAAACCTTATGTGAATCCTGAAGCGGAAAAGTATGTACATATACAGGAAAAAACATTTGTAGTGAAGCCAAATTTCTGCTTGAGGCCAGGTATGGAGCCTTTCCATGCAGAGAAACCTTTTAATTCAGAGCTTGCCTTACGTTCGGTAATGGATGAATTATTGCTTCCAACTGATCTGGATAGGATTAGTGCCCATTCCCTGAATAAGACAGAAAAAGTAGAGAGACTTTTGAAGCAGATAATTGAAAGCCGGACGGATATTACGGTTGGTTACAGGAACTGGTTTGATATATGTTGTATCATCAAGAATCTTTTTGATGAGAATGGGAGGGAGTTGTTTCATCAAGTCAGCAGGTACTATCCAGGCTATTGTTTCGATATGGCTGATAAACTATATTCTTCAATTTCACGATGGCAGTATTGCTATAATTCAGATCGCCTGTTTGAAATTGCTGCAAAATATGGAAAATGAACATTTTAAATTTTTAGTTTTATGAAAAAAGATTTTCAGATTGGTCCAAACAGAGCCAATTCAAAAAAAACTGTTGTAAGTGATGATAGTATTTTGTTCGAAAGTGAAAGCCGGATAAAGCTTGTTTCACTGGAAGGTAATCAGTCTGGTATGAGTTACTGTGTAGAACAAGTCTTTCAGTTTATAAAAGATAATCCTCAGGAATGGCGTTTGTTAATGAACAAATGTATAGAATTAGAATACAGTAGCAGTCTTGCGGAATTTCTGTCTAAGATGAATTACCAAAGCTCGGAAACGGAATATCAGACAGCTCGTTTGTTGTATGGAGAGTATGCAGGGTTCTGCAAAGAACATCATTTTGAACAAATTAGTAAAATTACTTTTTTAACACAATTGGAAAGTTTGGGGTTCAAAGTAAGACGTCGCATGACAAACAATGAGACATTTGTCTATTGCAAGAAAGGAGAATGATGTAAACATGGAAATCTTGCAGGGCTTCTGCACCCTGCTTGATTTTACTAGGGAAGGATAACTGTCTTAATGTGGTTATCCTTCTTCTTGTTTAAGGCTCGGTGGCTTATCCATTTAGGATAATACATATAACCGGAAGAAGAGAAATGAAATGAGTATCACTTCCCGGTGTGCATTGTTTATCATTGATTATCATCGCTTTCCCGAGGTTGTGTGCAAATTGTGTGCAAGGCCTTCCGTGTGCAATAGAAAAAGCCGTTACAATGTGACTTGTAACGGCTTGATTTTCTTTCTTTTAAGAGGTGTGGGCCATCTTGGGCTTGAACCAAGGACCTCCAGATTATGAGTCTGTTGCTCTAACCAACTGAGCTAAAAGCCCGCACTAGTACAATTCTCTTGAATTGTGGGGCAAAATTAATGTATTTTGCCGATATATGCAAGAGTTACACGAAGTAAGTTTATCGGGAACCTTAAAATTTGTAAGTACGCTTGGGGTTTTTAGGGAACCAACCCTTCTTCACC
>RRZU010219445.1_pt1 | contig 20856 bp, 16 predicted proteins | sample 2165561 | NCBI WGS metagenome assembly RRZU01 (sample SAMN10456909, study PRJNA506462) | wastewater metagenome | isolation source: wastewater sludge | place: USA: Moscow, Idaho | reverse complement strand
GGCGGCTATTGTTCGTTCCCAAGGGCTGTAATCGAAAACCTGGATTATCTGGAAAAGCAGATCCGAACCATTGCTTTAAGTCCGGATGTAATATTATCATAAAAGTATACAAGAATAATACGTTGGTTATTGTACACTGAAATTTTATTTTCCGTAATCGAGGTTGTTTCTTCCGTAATTGAGGTTATTTGATTGTTCGAATTCAAAATAATTTTGCATCGGAAATAAATTAAACGAAAATTCAATTAAATGAATGAATATGGAAAGAGTAAAATTAAACAATGGTGTTGCACATGGCGCGCTATGGAGCTGGCTTTGCAACAAGGTAAGGTTCGTGCTATTGGTGTAAGCAACTTCGAACCTGGTCGCTTCATGGATCTCACACTACACAATGATATTGTTCCGGCCATGATGCAGGTTCAAACCAACGTATATACACAGCAACAAGAAATGGCGGATTTTCTCAAGCCGTTCGGCACAAAGATGACTGCCTGGAGTCCATTGACGCAAGGCGACAAAACTTTGTTCGTAGATCCTATACTTGGCAATATTGCAGAAAAGTACGGTAAGACCATTCCTCAGGTAGCACTTCGTTATCTTATTGAGCGTGGAATCTGTATCCTTCCGAAGTCAACTCACAGAGAGCGTATGGAGCAAAACTTTGACATCTTCAATTTCTCACTCAGTACGGAGGATATGACAGAAATAGCCAAGCTGAATAAACTTGATCGCGGACAACAATGAGCTAGACCTGCAAGCAAACGATAAGTAAAAAATTAAATCCCTCCTAATCCTTGCATAGAGTGTAGGAATGGGAGGGATTTGTAACCTGATTTACCGTATTTTATTTATTTGCGTATTTTTCGATAATGTATTTGAAGGTTTCTTCTGTGTATACAGACATCTCACATCCGTCAAATTCGTTATCAGAATAAGCATCTTTCATATAAAATCTGGCTTCTTCATAATAAGGGATTGTTAGGCGTCGGGCAAATTCGGTATATTCTCTAAAATCTGAGATTCTACAATTTGCTTTTGAATCAACATATTTTCCCTTATCTAAAAACGATAATAAATAAGTTTGAGCAATTTCAAGGAAATGATCGAGTGGTACATCTCTTCGGCCTGGAATTTTGTTGTATTTATAACATCCCCCCTCGTTTACAGCTTTGAGCGGAGAATGAACGTATTGATGAACGATTCTGAACCCGGATGATGTTTTATTATCATCAGAATCCAACCATTCAACATAACCCTCTTCAGGGCTATTAATAACCTGACCACATTGATCACAAATAAATTGCTCTTTTGGCTTTAACATAAAAAATAGTTTTGCGCAGCTAAGTTTGTTTTGGTTAACCGCATGTTCATAATATAGATATACAAAAGGTCGACTGTCCCTTTCGTCGGCAAATATATATACAATAAAGTTGCAATACAATAGTTATTTTTAATCTGAATATTATTTATAGATTTGTTTATGAAAATGGATAGCGATAAATAATTGGTTATCGTTTAGCAACCAACTGGTTAGCATTCATTATTTACTGAAATAAACGACACAAACAATCAAAAATAATTATGAAATAATTTTTTTTCGGTAAGTTTCTTCTGTCAATATCTGTAATAAGTAAATAATCGATTAAATTGTCGTTGAAAGATTTGCATATCTCATAAAATTTAAGGAACATTACGGCCGATTTATGCGTTAAGGAGTCCGTAAATGCGCAATTGGTTGTTAATCATTAATTAATCTTTTTAATTTTAGTAACAGATGAAGAAAACATTTTTGTTTTTAGTCGCTTCTTGTTTCTGCACTTCAGTATCTTTTTCACAGCAATCGGCATGGAAAACCAACCAGGATGGGTGGGTTTTGCGTAAGACTCCCGGAAGCGCAACTTACGAGAAATTTTTTGCAATTGGTCTTTGGAATATGCCCGGGTATACTATTAATGCAATGGAGGAGGATCCGGTTGCTTATAGAAAATCTTCCAAGCAGTATCTGGATAATACGCCGCTGTACAACATGGCTTACATGATGCCCGGAAAGGACAAGGATGCGCAGGGACGGGTGGAAATTACCGGGTCTATCGGTTTTTATGATATGCTGAATGCGTATCAGGCTGCTATTCCGGGTATACCGAACGATGCCAACAAGGATTATGCCCGCCGGCAGTACATTAAGAATCATGTGAACGACAAGAGTTTCGTAAATGCGCTGGATAGTGCGATAAGTAGTCTTATTGAGTTGAATGGTCCCGTGGATCATATCTGGGCGCCGATAGACGAGATTGTGGGCGGTGGCGCCGGCAATGGTTGGTGCTGGCATCCCGAGGTGGGCCAGAAGATGAAGGAACGGATAAACAAACAGGAAAAGAATACGCTGGTTTATACGGATTTGGTTGGTATCGCAACGGGTAACAGTTTCCTTTTTGAACGGAATTACCTGCGTAACCATGATGCCATGCCTGCAACTCCTCCTTTCGAGGAGCTGGGTAAGGATGCTAAGATTATGAAGGATCGTCCGTTGCTTGGTTTTATTCAGTCGTACGACGGGAGGCCTACTTACCAGAATGGTACGCTAAATTATACGGAGTATGATCTTGAAACGCTTAAGACGCTGTTTTTTGAGAATATAAAGATAAGTGCCAGGGAGTATAAGGGTTGTGGTGATGTATTTGGTATCAATGCGTTTATTGATTGTAATACGTATCCTACGTTGAGTGGGGTGACTGTAGATGCCATTAAAGCTGGTATTGGTCCTGATACGCCTGTGTGGATGTTTTTTGATGGTAACGGTTATGCGAAACCGAACGACGAGTCGGTGGATCGCTTTGTGCAGAACCTGAAGTGCCAGATTTATACGTCTATCATTCATGGTGCCACGGGTATTTTGTTCTGGAACGACCGTTCAAATACGCCGGAGATTTTCAAAGCGCTTGAGCCTATGGTGAAGGAGCTGACGGATAATTTGCCGATCGTTTATATGAATACTGCGGAAAGCAAGTTCGTGAACGATTTGCATTATATGATAAAGGACGACAAGGGTAGTAAGTTTATTATTGCTGCCAATACAAGCAAAACCGAAACGATCGAACTGAACATTCCGAATGTTAGCAAAAAGTCGCTGAAGCCTTTGGAGGTATTTGTTTCTAAGTTTTAAGTAGTTCGTTTACATACAAATTGCCCGGACAGCTGGTTGAATAGCTGGTCCGGGCAATTTCTTTTATGGGGTAGGGGTTTTGCTCCTGCCCGGTATAATTGAGGGGGTTATCTTTTGATGATTGTTACCGTTTCGGTTTTCCCTTTGGTTACTATCTGCATGAAGTAGGGACCTGCGGGCAGGTTGCCTATCTGCATGGTTCCGCCGGTAACGTTGCGTTGCAGTACTTGTTGTCCGAGGGTGTTGAACAGGGTAACTTGCTTGGCCGACGCTGCGTCCGAAAATTGCACGAAGCCGGTGGTAGGGTTGGGATAAACCACCGCGGCAGCAGGCAAAGTGATGGTTTCGTTGTCGACCGTTGTTTTCTCGCTGGTAAGCAGTCGGAAACTATTTGCCGGCAGCGTTGCCGGGGCGGGTGTGCTTATATCGGTTACGGTATAGCTATCGCCGGTAAACACATCGTACCAGGTACCCGTTTTGGTGTAGGGTATGGTTACAGATGCCGATGTGGTGTTGTAGTTTCCTACCAGGACTACATCTACGTCGGGGTGCTGCAGCGTTACGGTTCGTCCGTTGTCCCAGTAACTTTCGGTAACCCGTAGCGACTCGGTGGTTGGCGAAGCAAATACCTGCGGATATTCGTTGCGTAAGGCTAGTAACGTGGAGTAGGTGTAGTGCAGATCTGCCCTGTCGGGATCTTGCAGATACTCCCATTTGATGGGTTTACGTCCGGTTCGTCCGTTTTCGTTGATGGAGATATCGTAACCAAGTTCTCCAAACTGCCAGATCATCTTCGGACCGGGAATGGTAAGCAGGAATGCCGCGTTGACAGCCGCCCGGTCTAATTGTATGGAAGTGCTTGCCATTACCGGAGCCGTACCGAAGGTCTTTGCCTTGTACATGGTACGCTCTTCGTCGTGACTCTCCTGATAGGCAATAAGCAGGTTGTCGCTCCAACCCCGGTATTTGGCGCTTGTGCGTGAGAAGTTGGTTTCGGTATTCCATCCCATTAAGCTCTGGCAAAAGGCGTTGTTCATGTTTCCCCACAACATCATGCCGTTGTCTGCAAGTTCCATCTCTTCGGTGTTGTCGCAGAAGTGTTCCAGAATGGTATAGGCTCCGGGATGAACTGCCTGGATTTGATTGTTGTATTCCTTTAATATGGCTATGCGGGTGGCATCGTAATTGGATGCAGTTGATTCGGTGGATGCTGTTTGAGTAAGTCCCTTGCTAAGGTCGAACCGGAATCCGTCCAGTTTATATTCCGTAAGCCAGTGTTTCAGCACCCGTTCAAAGTAAGTGCGCGTGCCGGGGTAATTATGGTTGAAATCGTGAAACACGCTGTATGGATGGGGTGCGGTTACATTAAACCAGGGGTTTGTAGAGGAGGTTGCACTTCCTTGCCAGTACATCTTTGCGAAAGGATGCTGCGCTGTTGCGTGATTAAACACGATGTCGAGTATAACCGCCATTCCGCGCTTATGTGCTTCGTCGATAAATCGTTTGTAATCGTTTTCGGTTCCATAGGCTTTATCCGGGGCAAAGTAGAAACAGGGATTGTATCCCCAGCTGTCGTTCCCGTCGAATTCCTGAACGGGCATAAGCTCGATGGCATTCACGCCAAGACTTTTCAGGTAATCGAGTTTGGCCGTTACCGCATTGATGGAGCCTTCGGTGGTAAAGTCGCGCACCAGCAATTCGTATATAACAAGCTGGTTGGCCGGAGGAGCGGTAAAGTTGGTTGTTGTCCAGGCATAAGCCGTTTTCCCGGTCTGAATAACCGATACAATTCCTTCGGCCAGGGCAGGGTAGGGTTTCAGGTTCGGATAAACCGAAGTGGGGATATAGCTGTCGTTGGACGGGTCGAGTATCTTTTCCGAATATGCATCGGCTACTTTCAGGCTGTTGTCTATTAAATACTGAAAGGCGTATTCTTTTCCTTTTTCGAGGTTGGTAAGGGTAATCCACCAGTAACTGCCATCTTTGTACAGCTGGTAGGCATTGTCTTTTGTCCAGTTATTGAAATCGCCCATCACGTGGACATGGGTTTTATAGGGCGCGTAAAGTACAAGCGTAACGGTATTGTCGTCTATGTAATTGATTCCGTCCATCACGCCTGTCGGTCTTGTCTGCACAACCGGGGTGGTTGGGGTAAAGGGTGCTTCGTTCAGTGTTACAAAAATATCGGCGCCTCCCTCTGCTTTGCCCTGCAGCGTATTGTCCGCACTGCGAAAAACAAAGGCCAGCTTGAGCACTTGTTCGGTAGCCGAAACGCCATACCATGTTTTGATATCCGGCGAAATAACAAGTTTCCACTTGTTGGTTTCCACCTTGGTCATTTTGTATTTCGAACTGTTGTCTCCCCAGGTAGGGGCATATTTCCAATCGCTTCCACTGGTGCTGAGATTGGTGATAACTCCGGTGTGGGCATATACGTCGCCGGTATATCCCATCAATCCTTTATTGCCGAGGGTTGCATCAAAGGTAATCTCAACCTGTCCGGTTTCGGTAACAATGGCCGGAAGGGTAGTGACCTGTGCCCACGTGGCGGGCGACAGGAACAGTACTAAAAGAAGGAAGTGTAGAATTTTTCTCATATCAATCAGTATTGAAAAAGCAGAACCACAAAGCTGTGGTTCTGCTTTTATTAAATTATTTCAGTGAACGTACAGTTTTACTTTATTTCGCCGGTTTTATTAGTAAAGTCTAACGAAACAGTCTGACCGGCAGTTACAGGAACTGCAGCCTGATCGCCACCATTGCCTCTGTACTCGATTACACCGCTTATAACGTTAAACTCTGCCTTCCACCAGTCGGTAAGCAACGGATGCTTGATACACATACGTAAGTTGCCAGCTGCCTTAAACACAGGAGATACAATCTTTTTCGCTGTATTGTCTACCGTAAACTTATTCGCTTCGTCGTATGCCCAGGTACCGCCATTGGCATCACCGAAAAGGTAAACTGCCGGAGCTGTAACCGATACTACGTTTGTTTCAAGATTTACAAAGATCATATAATAACCCGGTGTAGCAACAGTGATGTTGTTTCCGCCCTTGGTGTATTCGCCAATCGCATCGGTATTTGATTCGGCTATACCAAAGTCGCCGCCCCAGTCGAGTTTGATTGTAAACTTAAATCCGCCTGCATTGAGGTAAGCGATCTTCCAGAATGAGCCGGGTGTACCGTTTACAGGAACCATTTCTTCTGCATCCGTAGCAGGAGTCCATCCCCTGAATGCGTCTCCAACGATAAATACCTTTTCGGGATAAGTTGGAGGAACAACCGGTTCGCCTGTAAGAATATACTTGGCACTGAATACGCCGCTGCGTATATCGTACTTCATGAAAACACTAAACTCGCCACCAATGTTCGTTAAAAGATTGCTTCCGCCTGTCTGCAAACTAACATAACCTTCGGTTAACAGGTTGTCGGCGCCACTCTTAGTTCCGGTAATGTCTGTAAAGATCTTTACTTTCGTAGTTGCATCGTAAGGAATTTCGTATCCCCAGTTTCCGCTGAAACGGAATTTGAATTCGCCTGCACTAAGCACGGTAGACATTTCCCATTCTACGGTATTGTTTATTGCATCAAACTTAGGAGCGTTAAACGGAGTTTCCGAACTCCATGATCCTGCGGTGGCAGCACCGATAATACCCCAACTTACAGGAAGGATAGATACCTGTTGCAACGTTGAATTTACAATAACATAGTACAAACCGTCTTTAGCCACTTTGAAGGCTGGTCCGCTCGGATCAAGAGCGTTGGTTGAAATTACATCTGCTTTTTCTTCGACCGATGCACCCTTTCCGAAATGAACCGGATCTGTTCCGGCTTCTGTGCAAATAGAGATGTTGAACTCTCCTTCGGCTTTAAGCCAGGTATAAATACCAATCACATCGTTCTTGGAATCTGTTCCATCCAATTTGATTGGTTTAAGTGCCGAACTGGTTGCTTCACCGCTGAAGATTGTTGCCGTACCTACGATGTAGGTTCCCGGCTGCGCTTCGGTAACGATTTTCCAGTTTTCGTTATCCTCACAGCTTGTGGCTGATAGAAGTATCAGGATAAATGCCGATATATAACTTAAAATATTTTTCATGTTCTAATGCTTTTATAGTAGATAAATAAGATTAATATCCCGGATTCTGTGTAAGATTCTTATTCAGCAAAATAACATCGTGCGGAATAGGGAATACGTTTACATGAGGATCACTCTCCTGACGTCCGTCTACAGCTGCTGTGAATTTGCCAAAGCGAACAAGGTCCGAACGGCGGACAGCTTCCCAGGATAGTTCGATCATTCGTTCATCTAATAGATTGCTTAGTGTTGCATTGGATAATTCCTGTGCTCCGGAACGACTGCGAACTTCATTAATTTCATTGTCGCCAGATTGTCCTTTGCGGATCTTGGCTTCTGCTTTCATAAGCAATACATCTGCGTAGCGGAACAATACAAAGTCCACGCTTTGTAACTTGCCGGCCGACTGTGCCGAAGGGTCTATCGCGTATTTCTTCCAGCGTGCACCGGCTGTTTTTTCTTCTGCAGCACCAGAGAGGTCGATGGCAATGGCATCGGGCATGTACTGAAGTTCCACTTTACCGTTCATTACCGGAGTTCCGTCTGGTCCTGTTACTTTTCCGGTGTAGAATGACTTCTCCAGACGTGTATCGTTTTTGCTTCTGCGGAATGCTGTAAGCAATTCCTTTGTTGCCGAAGCTCCGTTCCATCCGTCCATCGAGTAGGCTTTTCCGTGTTCATAGTGAATCGTGCGGATGATGTAATAGAACTGAGCCGAATACTTTGTAGGGTCCATAGGAATTACAAAGATATTTTCGGGAGACTTTTCATTACCTACACTAAAGTTAGCCGAAAATTCGGAAGCCAATGTATATCCAAACGCCTTTACAGAGTCTGCATAAGCGATAGCCGCATCCCAGCAAAGGGTAGCTTGTCCGTCTTTCTGGAAGTTGGTGCTTCCGTTAGGTACTCCGCCGTTGTCTGTCCAGTCGTCGTCCGAATATACCTGTGCATTAAGCGCCAGCTTGGTAAGCAGGAAGAAAGCAACCGGACGAGTCATACGTCCGTAATATTCTCCTTCTTTCGAGCTGTTTGAAGTGCTTAACAGGGGTAAAGCTTCTTGCAATTCCTTACAAACAAATGCATATACTTCGCTGCGGGTTGCCTGTTTTACATCAGAGATTTGAATATCTGATTTTTCAACAATGGGCACTCTGCCGAAACAATCCAACAGGTAGTAATAATACATGGCACGTATTCCCTGTACTTCGGCTTTGTAAACCGGCAGGTATTGATTTTCGGGGTCGTTAGCCATTAATCCGTCGAGCTTGTCGATCGACTGGTTACACAAGCCGATTACTTTATACAGATAATCCCAGGTGCTTTTGAACGGAGCCTCAGACTTATCCCATGTGTGAAGGTACAAACGTCTCCACAAACCACCGTCTTCCCAGTCGCCGCCACGTGTAGGAATCATTGCCTCGTCGTTGGTGAATGTCTGGATGTCGTACAAACCGCGGTCGGTACCACCTAAACCTTCGCCACCACCGGTAGCTCCGATTTGAGTATACAAGTTGGCAACCGTATTCAGATAAATCAATGAGGGGCTTTTGTATGCCTCTGACTCGGGCATTTGATCTTTGGGATCTTCTTCCAGGAATGAATCGCATGAAGAGAAACCCAGCGTGGCTGCTGCAATAAGACAGCTATATAATAATTTCTTTTTCATTTTTACTATAGAATTAGAAGTTCAAGTTTAGACCAATTGAATATGTACGGGACAGCGGATAGAAACGTTTGTCGTCTACACCCATATCGCTTCCAACAACCGTGCTGTTAATCATAGGAGACAAACCGGAGTAGTTGGTAAATGTATGTACATTGTTTACAGAAGCCGTCAGACGGATGTTTTTAATCACCTTACTGATCTTTTCGGTATTGAATGTATAACCCAATGTAACGTAATCGATGTTCACGTAATCTCCTTTTTCCAACCAATAGTCTGTTACTGTGTTGTCTTTGATGTTTGTTGCCGGAGCTTCGGGTAATACATTGTATGATGGGAATGTATTCATATTCATATAGGTAAGAGAAGTTCCGTTGTAGATTTTATGTCCGAACGCACCGTTAAGCTGTGTCTGGATATCGAATCGTTTGTAACGGAAGCTAACATTTGTACCAAGGAATGCTTTAGGAGTAGCCTGACCAGCGATATAGCGGTCGTTGCCATCGTTGATGTCGACAATACCGTTGCCATCAAGATCGTCTACCTGGTAGGTATAGCTGCCCAAACCGTCGTTGATTATACCGTTTGATTTAGGTAAATAGAATACACCTACGGGTTGGCCTACCAGCTGATAAATCACACCGGTGTTACCGCCGATAAATCCTGCACCGTTGATACTACCCAAACGCATATATTCGGATGTAGAAAGGTCCTGACCCATATAGGTTCCGCTAAGTGAGCGCAGTTTGTTCTTTTGGAATGATACGTTGGCAGACACTTTAAAATCGATGTCCTTTGTCTTGATGATGGCTCCCGACAGTGATACTTCAATACCATTATTTCCCATTTCGCCAAGGTTGGCCAGAAGTTTGTTGTACAAGAACGGAGGAACCGGTACAGCATATTCGTAAAGCAATCCGGAAGTACGCGACATGTAGTAGTCTACAGATCCCGACACGCGGCTTTCAAATAAACTGAAGTCCACACCAGCGTCGAACATTTTCTTCTTTTCCCATTGCAAATCCGGGTTCGCGTTACGGGCATATCCGTAGGTAACTGTCTGTTGACCGTTAACGGTTGTGATACCGGTTGGTTGCATAAGTGAAAGCGAATTGTAAGGAGAAATAGCGTCCTGGTTACCGGTTAAACCGTAACCAACTCTTAGTTTGATGTTTGTAATTTGCTCTACATCCTTAAGGAATGCCTCGTTGCTTAGTACCCAGGCTGCAGAGGCAGAAGGGAAGAAGCCCCACTTGTTGTTTGCTCCCAATTTGGAAGAACCGTCTGTACGAATGTTAACCGTAGCAATGTAACGATCGTCGTACATATAGTTTAAACGACCTAAGAATGAAGAAATATTGTATTCATTCGCATAAGAACTAACATCGCCGTATTTAACGTTTGCACCTGCTTTAAGGTTGTCGTATCCGAAGTAGTTCGTACCGAAACCACGTGCAGTAGATTCGAAACCGTTGTACTGATAACTCTGTACTTCGGCAAGTCCCAATGCATCGAAATGATGTTTGTCCATCTGCTTTTTGTAGGTAAGTGTTAAGTTACCCATCAGGATATCGCTGCCTTTCTGAGCACGGTTTGCTTTACCTGAACCTTCACGGATACCAGCCTTGATGTTGTTGGGGATATAAGTCGAATTTACTTTGGCATTGTATGTGTAAGATCCAAAAGCACTTAACATCAAATCGGATGTGAAATTATAAGACAACTTACCATGTACGTTCAGGTAAGCGTTATCTTCATGATCCTGGATGGTAAGACGACCCAGCGGGTTGTCAATTTCGTTTGCGTTAGGATCTTCCGGCCATGTGCCATCTTCGTTCTGAAGCGCAGACAATGTAGGATTGGAAGAAGCTGCCGAATAGAATGTCTTTTGGTGATCGTTAACGTAATTGTTTAATTTCTTTGAACCAAATACACCGAACTCAATGGCAAGCTTATTGTTAAACATCTTCTGACTTGCATCCAGTTTTGCCGTGTAGTTGCGCATATTGCTGGTTTCGATGATACCATCCTGTGAAATAATACCGATGGAGGCTCTGTAATTTGAAGTTTCACTTCCTGCGCCAAACGACAATCTGTGATTCTGCGTATAACCGGTACGCTCCATCTCATCAAAGAAGTTTGTGCTGGCTCCACCATCCAGGGCATTGGTATAACCACCTTCCAGTACGGTAGCTCTGAATTGATCGGCATTCATCATTTCGATGTTTTTGTAGATACTCTCCACACCGAATGTTCCATCATAACTTAAAGAAACAACACCCGATTTTCCTTTTGTAGTAGTGACAACAATTACACCACTGGCACCCCGTGAACCGTACTGAGCAGTTTCCGAAGCATCCTTTAAGATGGTAAATGTTTCGATGTCGCTTGGAGCGAGGGCATTAAGTAGTCCCATGTCGCCAAATACACCGTCGATAACTACCAACGGGTCGTTACCACCAGACAATGAGGTAGTACCACGAACACGGATAGAAGGAGTCGCAGAAGGGTCGCCGCCTGCTTTGGAAATAACCACACCGGCTACTTTTCCTTTAAGTGATTCGAGGGGGTTGTTAACAATACCCACATTCATGTCTTCTTTCTTAATACGGTCTACCGCACCCGAAATTGTACGTTTGCTACCGGTTGCGTATCCAACAACCACAACTTCGTCCAAAGCTTCAACGTCTTCTTTTAATATAACGTTAAGCATTGTCTTGCCTTGTACACTAATTTCTTGTGGAATATAACCAACATAAGAAAAAACAATTATCGCCGATGACGGCACGTTGAGAGTGTAATTACCATCGAAGTCGGTAATGGTTCCATTGGTAGTACCTTTTACAAGCACGCTACCCCCGATTATGGGTTCACCAGTTAGGTCTTTTACATTACCCTTAAGGGTAATTTCCTGTGCAAAGACGCTCAAGGAGAATAACAATCCCATCGCTATGGAGAGGAGGATTCTAACCTTACAAGAATGAATCTTTTCTTTCATGCATTAGTTAATTTAAGATTAATACTCTATTTTGTGTTTAATTTTAATAAATTCAGTCAACGTTGCAAAAGTATATATACAAAACACTGAAAGTCCTGAAAAGTTTGCGTAAAGCTGTCTATTTCAATGCAATCGATTCCGCAATCGATTGCAATGGGCGAAAATTTCAGTTATAATTTTATAATATATGCATCAACAATGTTGTTTTTTAATTAAAAACTATTATTTTTGAGTAGTGTAAAATTAATAACCGAATGAAGAAGCGGCAAATAACAATTAAAGATATAGCTAAGTCCCTTAATGTAGCACCTTCCACGGTGTCGCGTGCGTTGGCAGACCATCCGGATATCAGCAAGGAAACAAAAGAACTCGTTTTGGCTTATGCAAAAGAACATAAATACAAACCTAACGCTTTGGCCTTAAGTCTGCGGACAAGCAATACCAAAACCATTGGCGTTATATTGCCTCAGATTGTGCATTATTTCTTTTCCTCCATTTTGTCGGGTATAGAGGATGAAGCTGAAAAAGAAGGATATAGGGTAATTATCACCCAAAGCAACGAAATATACGAACGGGAAGTAAGAGGTGCACGTACGCTGCAGGAATCCAGGGTATGTGGTGTGCTGGCTTCGGTAGCCAAAACAACGACTTTGTTTTCTCATTTTCAGGAGTTGATTGACAGTGGTGTGCCTCTGGTGTTTTTCGACAGGATTTGTACGGGCATATTGACCGACCGCGTTGTGGTGGATGACTACGCAGGCGTGCAGTCGGCCGTAGAGTACCTTATTAAAACCGGTTGCCGGCGTATTGCCTTTTACGGATCGGAGTCGCATATGCCCATCTCACGAAACAGAAGGATGGGATACGAAGATGCGTTGCGTAAAAATGGTATCGCGATTGACAAGTCGTTGATGTCGATTTGTAACAATTATGCCGATGCAATGCAGATTACTCCCGCAATGCTTTCGCTGCCGGAGCCTCCCGATGCTTTCTTTGCCGTAAACGACGAAACTGCCCTCGGTATTTTAAATGTAGTTAAATCGAAAGGGTTAAAGGTGCCCGAAGATATTTCCATCTGCGGATTTACAAACAATTCTATTGCCGAGTTAAGCAATCCTCAATTAACATCGGTAGATCAGCATGGCTATGAAATGGGAGCTACGTCCATGCGTTTATTGCTTGATCATATTGAAGGCAGACGTGAAAACGATCAGATCGTAAACAAAATAATCAAGACAAATTTGGTCGTACGCGAAACTACCCGTTGATTTTTTTGATTTCCGGCAATAGCTATTCGGATTTATTCCCTAAGTTTGTCGCCGGTTTGTAACCTTAATGTACATCTTATGAAGAAAAAGCCTTTTTTAAATTTTTGGCAGATATGGAATCTTACTTTTGGATTCCTCGGCATACAATTCGGTTTTGCTTTGCAGAATGCTAATTCAAGCAGAATACTCCAGACTTATGGAGCCGATGTTGAGCATCTTTCGTTGTTTTGGCTGGCTGCTCCTCTTACAGGGATGATTATTCAACCCATTATCGGTCATTATTCGGATAAAACCTGGTGCAGGTTGGGCCGCAGACGCCCATTCTTTCTGGTTGGGGCCATTCTAACAACAATTGCCCTGGTGTTAATGCCAAATGCAGGTCTTTTCCTTTCGCCGGGTACTGCTAATGCTATCTTGTCGCCCGTTCTAATTGGCGCAGGTATGCTGATGATTATGGATGCATCTATCAACGTAACCATGGAGCCTTTCAGAGCCCTGGTGGGTGATATGTTGCCCGAAGAACAGCATACAATGGGATTTTCCATTCAGACATTCCTCATAGGGATAGGTGCTGTGGTTGGTTCGTGGTTACCCAGTATTATGAATAAGTTTTTCGGTCTTTCTAATACAGCGGTTGCCGGTGAGGTGGCCGACAATGTGAAGTTTGCCTTTTATACTGGTGCTGCCATCCTTATCTGCAGTGTGATGTGGACTATCTTGAAAACCAAAGAATACTCTCCGGAGCAACTGGCTGAATTTTCAGAAAAGAAAGAAGCGGCAGTAAAGGAAAAGAAAAATGGTTTTCTTGAAATCATGCACGACATAAGGCATATGCCCAAGATTATGATTCAGCTCGGACTTTGTCAGTTCTTCTCCTGGTTTGCATTGTTCTCCATGTGGGTTTATACAACTCCGGCCGTGGCCGAGCATGTTTATGGGGTAACCGATCCGGCCTCGGCCGATTATTCCATAGCTGGCGATAAAGTAGGAGAGTTGTTTGGTGTTTATAATTTTGTTGCTATGCTCTTTGCTCTGATGCTTATCCCCATTGCCCGTTTTCTGGGACGAAAGGCAACTCACTCTGTCTGCTTAACGTTGGGGGGAGTAGGACTTATCTCCATGTATCTGCTTACAAATACGGATATGATGTTCTTTTCAATGATTGGAATTGGTATAGCCTGGGCAAGTATCCTGGCAATGCCGTACTCAATCCTTTCCGACAGTCTGCCTCCCGAAAAAATGGGAACTTATATGGGGATATTTAATTTCTTTATCACCATTCCCCAAATTGTAAATGGGGTTATTCACGGTTGGTTTGTTCACAATGTATATAACGGACATCCTATGTATGCACTGCTTACCGGCGGATGTTTCCTACTGTTGGCTGCCGTTTCTGTTATTCTGATAAAGGAAAAGAAGAAGTTTGCAACGCGATAAGTCTTTCTTTAAAACCAAATAAAAAAAGGTTGCCGGTAATTAAACCGGCAACCTTTTTTAGTGAAAGGGATATCTCCTTTATCGTAATTAATGCGAATGTTCATTGTTGCCGGAGTTTTGACGTCCGCTAACAATTCTTAATACCACAGAGGCAACCGAAACGAATCCCATGGCTACCATTACTATATTTTTACTAAAATCATTTTCGAATTCGGATGTTCCTATGAGTACCAGAGCAATGAATGACAACATCATCACTGCATCTGTCAGATCTTTGTTAATTTTCATTTTATAAATGAATTGTATTTTATTAGATAAATGATTGTTATTTTTTTTCTTCAGAATCGTTCGTTACAGAGTGGCTTAGCCCTTTAGAAATTCCATAAATACCAACTATTAAGGAACCCATAACAATCACAAGTTTGAGATAGTCGTTTGGAATAAGTGAGGAACAAGCCAGTATACAACCAAGAATTGTAAGAATGATGAAAAAGTATGTTTTGAATTTAGATGAATTTTTTGCTGACATATTTGTTGAATTTTATTGATGAATACTATAGCCTATTTGCTGCAGATAACTACAGAAATAAAAGGCATGAATAATGGTATGAGACTGGTATCCCACACGTTACAAAACAAAATGTCGTTCGATCTAAATAATTATTTTTCGCAACGCGAATACAAGGTATCCGGTGCAAAAACGGAGAGATGATACTTGTACAGATTCGGTTAAGGCTACACTTTCGGACGTTTTGAGAAGCAGATTTACGTTTTTGATGCGGACTCCCTGAAGAAGTCTTTCTGCAGTACGTGTATAACGCTCACAAAAAGAGGAAGGTGTAAGTTGAACTGTACGCGGGGTGAGACAAGTAGAAGTGCTCAAATCACTTTTTAGTGTCATGATGCGAGCTTGCATGTCTGAAAAATCAGTCTTTTCTTTTACTATTTCGTTTTGGGGCGCAAACTTAAAGTCTCCGCTAACACCGAACTGAGCCGGATCCAGCAGAAAGTAGCCGCAAAAGAGAAGAAGTAGAAAAAGCAATTTTTTCATGGCGCAAATATAGGAAAATAAATAAGTTTTTTATCTTTCGGGTTGCACAATTTTAGATTAACAGGTACTTTTGCATAAAAATAAAAAAAACAGGGATATTATGGTAAAAATAGGTACACCCATGTCGCCGGTAGCTACTAAGGTAGTATTGTGCGGATCCGGAGAATTAGGTAAAGAGTTTGTAATAGAATTACAACGATACGGAGTAGAGGTGATTGCCCTCGATAAATATCCTAATGCTCCTGCCATGCAGGTGGCTCACCGCTCGTATGTGGTATCTATGCTTGACGGAGCACGCTTACGTGAAATTATTGAGAAAGAAAAACCCGATTATATCGTTCCGGAAGTGGAAGCTATCGCTACTACTACACTTATTGAACTTGAAAAAGAAGGGTATCATGTTATCCCTACCGCCAAGGCGACTTACCTTACCATGAATCGTGAAGGTATCCGCCGTCTGGCTGCCGAAGAACTAGGTATCCCAACTTCTCCATACCGCTTTGCTGCAACATTCGAGGAGTTTGCCGAAGCCGTTAAAACCATCGGTATGCCTTGTGTGGTTAAGCCTATCATGAGCTCTTCGGGTCACGGTCAGAGTGTTATCCGCAAGGACGAGGATATTAAGCACTCCTGGGAGTACGCACAGGAAGGCGGACGTGCCGGTGCCGGTAAAGTTATTGTAGAGGGTTTTGTGAATTTCGATTATGAAATCACGCAACTCACGGTTCGTCATATCAACGGTACTTCTTTCTGCGAGCCGATCGGACATGTGCAGGTGGATGGCGACTACCGCGAATCCTGGCAACCTCAGGCTATGACTCTTGCAGCCCGTGAAAAGGCCCGTGAAATAGCAACTAAGATTACTGATGCCCTGGGAGGAAGAGGTATTTTTGGCGTTGAGCTATTCATTAAAGGCGACGATGTTATTTTCAGCGAGGTATCACCTCGTCCTCACGATACTGGTATGGTAACAATGATTTCGCAGGACTTGTCTCAGTTTGCATTGCATGCGCGTGCTGTACTGGGATTACCTGTTCCTAATATCACTTTCCACGGACCATCTGCTTCTCGTGCGGTTGTGGTAGAGGGCGACAGCAACCAATTACAATTTGGTAACCTGGAAAATGTACTTAGTCTGCCCGATACACAGATGCGATTCTTTGGCAAACCCGAAGTGCACGGACACCGCCGGATGGCTGTGTTGCTTGCCCGCGGAGCCTCTTTGGAAGAAGCACGTGCCAAAACCGGAGCAGCTTACGAAGCCTTGGAAATTACGTTATAAAATGGAGATATCACCTCTCCGTGCATGGATTGAAGCAGCGCGGCCTAAAACGCTGCCTGCTTCGTTAAGTCCTGTTTTGGTTGGAACGGCTTTAGCATACCGCGAAGGGTCGTTCAGGCTGATGCCTGCTTTGCTTTGCCTGATGGTAGCTTTGCTGGCGCAGATTGCCAGCAACTTTGCAAACGACTACTTTGATTTTAAGAAAGGGGCCGACAAAGAAGATCGACTTGGTCCCGAACGTGCAGTAGCTTCCGGGTGGATAACTCCCAAAGCTATGTTGCGTGGGACCTTTATAGCACTTGGACTTGCTTGTCTTTCGGGATGTATGCTGCTTTTTTATTCCGGATGGGAACTTATTCCCGTAGGTATCGCCATTGCGTTATGCGTATTGGTATACTCTGCCGGTCCTTTTCCGTTGGCCTATAACGGACTGGGAGATGTTTGTGTACTGCTTTTCTACGGCATAATTCCAGTTGTATTTACGTATTATGTACAAGCTGGCAGCTTTACATTGTTGGCATTTATTCTTTCGATAGCAATGGGATTGCTTTCTGTTAACATTTTGATTGTAAATAATTACCGCGATTATTTTCAGGATAAAGCGGTAAAGAAGCGAACCTCTGTTGTTTTGTTTGGCAGGCGTTTTGGCCGATGGCTTTATCTCTTTAACGGTATAGCTCCCATTTTGCTTATCCTTCCGCTTTTGCTCCAATGTGAGGCATGGAAGGTTGCTCTTTTCGGAATATTTTTCGTACTCTTTATCCAAACATGGCGCGAACTCATTTCTTTAGAGGGGAAGGCTCTTAATGACACACTTGCACACACCGGAAGAAATGTTCTCTTATTTGCTCTTTGCTTATCCGCTTTACTTATTTTTTAAGAATATATGATGCAGCAATCTTTACTAGTGCTGCATCTATGTATTTAATGTGAACACTGTACTTTCTGCGTATGTAATTTAATAATGTAAAGATGAATAAGCAGCTTACGATTCGTAAATGGCTTGGCTTGGAGTTATTTCGGAGGATAAGAAAGACTCGTTTGGCTAAACACGAAATGCAGACTCTATTTTGGGAGTGTACATTGCGCTGTAACCTTTCGTGCCGTCATTGTGGCAGTGATTGCCACGTAAAGGCGCATCAGGCTGATATGCCGGCAGAGCATTTCCTTCGTGTAATAGACCAATTAACTCCCTCTGTCAATCCCAACAAATTGCTTGTTATCTTTACAGGTGGAGAAGCTTTGCTTCGTGACGATCTTGAAACTTGCGGACTCGAACTATACCGCCGCGGATATCCGTGGGGTGTGGTAACCAATGGCTTTCTGCTTACCCGACGTAAGCTTGATGCTCTTTTGGCTGCCGGAATGCATACACTTTCTATCAGTCTGGATGGATTTGAAGCAGCTCATAACTGGTTGCGTTGCCACCCCGACAGTTACCGACGATCTGTTGAGGCTGTTCAAATGCTTGCAGGAGAAGAGGAGTTGACATGGGACGTTGTTACTTGTGTCAACAAAGAAAATCTTGCTACTCTTCCTGCTTTTCGTGATCAGCTGATTTCTATGGGAGTAAAGCGATGGCGAATTTTTACGATTTTTCCGGCAGGCAGGGCGGCTTCTAATCCGTCATTACAGCTGGATAATCTGGAGTTTACTGTTTTGCTTGATTTTATAAGGTTTACCCGTATGGAAGGTCGCATTCATCTTAATTACGGCTGCGAAGGTTTTCTTGGAAATTATGAAATGGAAGTTCGCGACCAGTTTTACGAGTGTCATGCAGGGGTTACCATCGCTTCCATATTGGCAGACGGATCAATCTCAGGCTGTCCAAGCATCAGAGCCAACTTTTATCAGGGAAATATTTACAAAGATAATCTGGCGGATGTATGGGAAAACGAGTTTAAACCCTATCGCAACCGTGAATGGGCGCGGAAAGGGCAGTGTGCAAACTGCAAACTGTTTCGTTACTGCGAAGGCAATGGCATGCATCTGCATGATGATAACGGAAATCTGATGCTATGTCACTATAAACGGATTGAAACCAAGCAAGACGACATTTAGAACTTAATTTAAAAAGAGAAATTTGCCAGGAAAGTGTGAATTAATGATGGTTCAAGCAGCAAAGGAAATACAAAACCATAAACGGCTCCGTAAAAGTGGGCGTTGTGATTGATGTTATCGCCTCCCTGTTTGGCCATGTACTGACAGTATGCCAGGTAAATAAACCCGAAAATAATACCAGGAATGGGAAGTATGGCGAAAAAAAGAATTTTCCCCCATGGATTAAAGAATATTGAAGTAAACAGAACCGCCGAAACAGCCCCCGAAGCTCCTATTGAAATATAGTGCGGATTGTTGCGACGCTTGATAAGATCATAAACAGATGCAATAATCATTCCTCCGAAATACAGAGCCAGGTATCCGCCGGTACCGAATCCCACATACTTGAAAGTAGCTTCCATATAAGTGCCGAACGACCAAAAAGTGAACATGTTAACAAACAGATGCGTAAGGTCTGCATGTACAAACCCATGTGTAACGAGCCGATACCATTCTTTCGACCGGATTACCCGGTAAGGAATAAATGCCAGCTTATTAAAAAGTTGGCTGTTGTTAAAACTCAGATAGGATACAATCGCTGTAATAGCAATCAGAATGTATGTAATCATATTTATTTCTTATATTAACGACAAATGTAGATATAATATTTCAATCTGTTTGAAGGAATGCTCAGCCGATTTGATTTGAAGTATAATTAATTTGAATCATTTGATCAAGAATTATCCGAATCAGTCTGATTTTTTAAAACGAAAGTGTATTTTTGTAAAATCAAACAAATTGATCATTTTAATGAATATATTAAAAAATTATGCATTTACAATATGCCTGATTGCAGGAATTCTGTTAGGTGGTATTAGCGGGGTTGTTTTTGGAGAAAGCACCTCCATTGTAAAGCCGGTTGGAGATTTGTTCCTTAATATGATGTTTGTTCTTATTGTGCCATTGGTTTTTCTGAGTGTTTCGTCAGCGATCTACAATATGAAACAGATGGATATGATAGGCAAAGTGATTACTAACATCGTGCTGGTATTTTTAATGACTGCTCTGATTGCCGCCATTACAGCCTATGTACTTACTTTGTTCTATAATCCCCTGGAAGGTATAGATAAAGCTGCTTTAATGGCAAATCTGCCCGAATTTACAGAAACGACACAACTTTCATCCGGTCAGCTTTTTGTAAATACCTTTACTGTGCCAGACTTCCTGCAGCTTTTTACAAAGTCCAATTTACTTCCACTCATTTTGTTTTCAGTGCTTTTCGGGCTTGCAACTGCTTATTCAGGAGAACAAGGAAAAACTGTTGCCGACTTTCTGAATTCGGCGATGACTGTCATATTACGTATGATGCGCATCATCATGTATGCTGCACCAATTGGGCTTGGCTGTTATTTTGCCGATACAGTAGGTAGGGTGGGCGGACAAATACTGAATGGCTACCTCAATGCTTTTGTCTTGTTTTTAGTCCTTACTGTTCTTTCTTATGTGGGACTCAACTCACTTTATGTGTGGTTGGCAGGAGGAAGGAAAGCTCTTTCGTCCTTTTGGCGGAATATCCTCACTCCATCTCTTACGGCTATTGCCACATCATCCAGTGCTGCCTGTATTCCAATTAATATTGAAGCATCCAAAAGAATGGGTGTGCCTGTAAGTATTGCGGAAACAGTGATCCCCCTGGGTACCAACATGCACAAAGACGGATCTGTGATGGGAGGCGTAATCAAGATTGTATTTCTGTTAACCATATTCGGACAAGATACGACCCTGCCGGGAAACGTATTCTTTATTATTGGCGTAGCCCTTCTTGTTGGTGCCGTAATGGGAGCTATTCCCAGCGGAGGAATGACGGGGG
>RRZU010776390.1_pt1 | contig 20857 bp, 16 predicted proteins | sample 2165561 | NCBI WGS metagenome assembly RRZU01 (sample SAMN10456909, study PRJNA506462) | wastewater metagenome | isolation source: wastewater sludge | place: USA: Moscow, Idaho | reverse complement strand
GTACAACATCGGGTCGAGGCGCTAAAATTCAAAACCGCACTTTTTACTAATTTAAGCCGTGATCATCTGGATTATCACCATACGATGGACGCTTATGCCGCGGCAAAATTACGCTTATTCACTGAATTGGAATGTGAAAATCGAGTGATTAACGCCGATGATGAGATCGGCGCACAGTGGTTGGCGCAACTGCCGCAAGCTGTCGCAGTCAGTATGAATCCGAATTATGTTATCGACGGGCATTCTTTTTTGTACGCTGATAAAATCGTTTACCATGATGACGGTGTAACTATACATTTCCAATCGAGTTGGGGCGCAGGGGAATTACAAAGCCGTTTAATCGGCTCTTTTAATGTCAGCAATTTACTACTGGTTACGGCCACGCTGCTGCAATTGGGCTATCCATTGACGCAACTTTGCCAAACAGTCAATCAGTTGGACGGTGTTTGCGGTCGAATGGAAATGTTTACAGCGATCAATAAACCAATGGCAGGCGTGGATTATGCCCACACACCGGATGCGTTGCAGCAGGCGTTGCTAGCGGCTCGTTTGCACTGCAAAGGGCGGTTGTGGTGTTTATTCGGTTGCGGCGGTGATCGTGATCGTGGTAAACGTCTGCTAATGGGGGCGATTGCTGAACAGTATGCCGACCAAGTGATTTTGACGGACGACAACCCACGCACAGAAGATCCCGCCTTGATTCTGCAAGCTATCCAAGCTGGTTTGCAGCAGCCACAAAGTGCGGTTGTTATTCATGGTCGGGAGCAAGCGTTGCAGTATGTATTAAAGCAGGCAAAAGCAGATGATGTGGTGCTAATTGCCGGCAAAGGCCATGAAGATTACCAGATTATCGGTGAAACCAAACTGCATTTTTCTGATCGGGAAATAGTGCAGCAACTTCTTCTAACAGAATAAAAATAATGATTAAACTCGATATTAAAACCGTCGCACAGATTTTATCTGCCGAATGGGTCAATCAAGATCAGAGCGGAACGAACTTGATTGAAGTTGTAACAGTGATGACGGATACCCGTAAATCGGCTGCACAAGCGTTATTTTTTGCACTAAAAGGGGCGAATTTTGATGCCCATGACTATTTGCCGCAAGCGGTGGCACAGGGCGCAGTGGCATTGGTGGTGGAGAAAAGCAATCCAGATTTATCAGTACCGCAATTAGTGGTTGCCGATACTCGTTTGGCGTTGGGGCAGTTGGCTAAATGGTTAAAAGCCGAATTGGCACCGCAAACGGTTGCGATGACAGGCTCGTCAGGCAAAACCACAGTCAAAGAGATGACAGCAGCTATCTTAAAACAAAAGGGTGAGGTGCTGTTTACGCAAGGGAATTTTAATAATGATATCGGCGTGCCGTTGACTTTATTACGTTTAGAGCCGCAGCACCGATATGCGGTGATTGAATTGGGCGCCAATCATGCCGGAGAAATTGCATATACCACTGATTTGGTGCAGCCTGATGTGGCATTGATCAATAACGTTGCACCGGCGCATTTGGAGGGATTTGGTTCCCTTGAAGGTGTGGCAAGAGCCAAAGGCGAGATTTACCGCGGTTTGGGTAGGCAAGGCAAAGCAGTGATCAATCTGGATTGTCACTACTTGGAATTATGGCAAAAAGAGATTGGTGAACATCAATATTATTCTTTTTCCGTTTCGCAAAGTGAAGCGGATTTTTATACCGACAAGATCCGTTTGCATGAACAAGGTGCTGATTTCGAGTTAGTGACAGCGCAGGGCAGTATTGCGATTCAGTTGCCTTATTTGGGTTTGCATAATGTCAGCAATGCGTTAGCAGCAACCGCACTTGCGATGTTGGCTGGAGCTAGCCTTGAACAAGTGAAGTGCGGTTTGGAGCAAAAACAAGCGGTTAAAGGACGTTTGTACCCGATTCAAATCAATCCGAATTTGTTGTTATTAGACGATACTTATAATGCCAATGTGGACTCGATGAAATCGGCGGCATCAGTGTTACAAAATTATTCCGGATTTCGTATTTTTGTTGTTGGAGATATGGCGGAATTAGGCGAAAATAGTCAGCTTTGTCATCAACAAGTGGCAGAGTTTACCCGAGATGCACAACTGGATTTGGTAGTCAGTTTTGGCTCTCAGAGCGAGGTTATCAGCGGCTTGTCACAAGGAAAACACTTTAATGATAAGACCGATTTAGTTTTATTTTTACAACAACAAATTCAACAACAACTCAAAAATAATAACAAAGTGGTGTTGTTGGCAAAAGGATCACGCAGCATGAAAATGGAAGAGGTGATCCATGCCATTTTGAAAGAAACAAATAATAATGAAGGATAAATTATGTTAGTTTGGTTGGCGGATTACTTGGTCCAATATCACTCGATTTTTAATGTGGTTTCCTATTTAACGGTGAGATCGATTACCGCATTGTTGACCGCACTTTTGCTCTCTTTATGGATAGGGCCGAAAGTGATTCGCCGTCTGCAAATGTTGCAAATCGGACAAGTCGTCCGTCATGACGGACCGGAAAGTCATTTCAGCAAACGTGGTACGCCGACCATGGGCGGGGTGATGATTCTGTTTTCAATTGGCGTCAGTACTTTGTTGTGGGCAGATTTGAGCAATGTTTATGTTTGGTGTGTTTTATTTGTATTGTTTGGCTACGGTGCGATCGGTTTTGTCGATGATTATCGCAAAGTGGTGCATAAAAATAGCGATGGCTTAATTGCCCGTTGGAAATATTTTTGGCTGTCGGTGGTGGCATTGATTGCCGTATTTACCATGTATGCGATTGGTAAAGATACTGCTGCTACCAAATTAGTGGTGCCGTTTTTTAAAGAAATCATGCCTCAATTGGGGCTATTTTATATTGTACTAGCCTATTTCGTAATCGTCGGCACCAGTAATGCAGTGAATTTGACCGACGGATTAGACGGTTTGGCGATTATGCCGACGGTATTTGTCGCTGGGGCATTTGCCTTTGTTGCTTGGGCGACGGGAAACGTCAATTTTGCCGATTATTTGAATATTCCCTATATCAAACTGAGTGCCGAATTGGTGATTGTCTGTACGGCTATTGTCGGCGCTGGTTTGGGTTTTTTATGGTTTAACACTTACCCGGCTCAAGTATTTATGGGCGATGTCGGCTCGTTGGCACTGGGCGGTGCGTTGGGGACAATTGCCGTTTTGGTGCGCCAAGAATTTTTATTATTGGTGATGGGCGGTGTGTTTGTAATGGAAACCATTTCGGTGATTCTACAAGTCGGTTCTTATAAAATCCGTAAGCAACGTATCTTCCGTATGGCGCCGATTCACCACCATTTTGAACTCAAAGGCTGGCCGGAGCCACGCGTGATTATCCGTTTTTGGATTATTTCTTTAATTTTGGTGTTATTGGGGCTAATTACCCTGAAGCTACGTTAACATTCAATAGATAATAAACTTGTAGTAAGGATGTAACCGATGAAACCGGATTCCGCAACTGTCGATTATAGCGGCAAAAAAATAACCGTTTTGGGACTGGGAAAGAGCGGTTTGTCTTGTATTGCTTTTTTTGCGGATAAAGACGTCGAGTTGCGTGTCATTGATACAAGAAATATTGATACAAGAAATAAAGTACAAACTTTGCCAGATTATGTTGTAGAAGCGCATTTTGGCAGTATCAACCAACAATGGTTGTTGCAATCGGATCTGATTGTGATTAGTCCGGGGTTGGCACTCTCTACGCCGGAAGTGAAAACCGCACTTGATGCCGGCGTAGAAATCGTCGGCGATATTGAATTGTTCTGTCGACACGCAACCGCCCCGATTATCGCGATTACCGGATCGAACGGTAAAAGTACCGTCACTTCACTGGTCAACGAAATGGCAAAAGCCGCGGGAATCAAAGTTGGGATGGGAGGTAATATCGGGATTCCGGCATTGTCGCTGTTAGAACAGGATTGCGAATTGTATGTACTGGAACTCTCCAGTTTTCAGTTGGAAACCACCTCATCATTAAAAGCCAAAGCGGCAACGGTATTAAACGTGACCGAAGATCATATGGATCGTTACGCTGATTTGGAGGCTTATCGCCAAGCAAAACTAAAAATTTACCAGCATGCGCAAACCGCTGTGGTTAATAGCGATGATCGTTTAACTGATGATCGCTTAACTGAAGCAGATATTACACAACAAGACACCGCACATGAAAGTGCGGTTAGCAAGATCAGTTTTGGTGAACAAGGCGATTATCATTTATTAAAACAAGAACAACGCACTTTCTTAGCTTTTAGAAATCAACCGATTTTGGCGACAGACGAACTTCGTTTGGTCGGCAGACATAATTATATGAATGCGTTAGCGGCATTGGCATTAGCAGATGCGGCCGGAATTGCTCGCGATGCTGCTTGCAGCGCATTGAGAGAATTTGCCGGATTAGATCACCGTTTTCAATTGGCACAGCGTGCTAACGGAATTACTTGGATTAACGACTCAAAAGCGACCAATGTTGGCAGTACTTTGGCGGCATTGCAGGGATTAGAGGTCGTCGGTACGCTTTATCTGTTACTGGGCGGTGACGGCAAAGGCGCGGATTTTTCCGAATTGGCGCAAGCAGTGGCAAAACCGAATATTCAACTGTATTGCTTCGGCCGTGACGGCGCAATGCTGGCAAAATTATCTGACCAAAGCTATTTATTCGATACCATGCAACAAGCGATTACCAACTTGCGCCCGCAGTTAAAGTGCGGTGATATGGTGCTGCTTTCCCCTGCCTGTGCCAGTCTGGATCAATTTGCCAATTTTGAGCAACGCGGGGCAGAATTCATCCGTTTAGCTACCGGAGCGGAGGCGTAAAATGTCGATGCTATTGGATTCGGTGAAAGCGGCGAACGAGCGATGGTTTCGAATCACGCCGAGCAATTTATTGTATGACCGCACTTTGTTCTGGTTATTTATTTCATTGATGACATTGGGATTTATTATTATCACTTCCGCTTCAGTGGCAGAAGGTAGTCGTTTGTATGACGATCCGTTTCATTTTGCACTGCGAGACTTGGTTTATATCGTGTTAGCCTGTTTAACCGCCTATATTTTTGTATTTGTGCCGGTAGAGAAATGGGAAAAATGGAGTCCGTATTTACTGCTATTCGCGCTGTTGTTGCTGATGTTGGTGCTGGTTCCTGGTATCGGTCGAACAGTAAACGGTGCGCGGCGTTGGATTCCGTTGGTATTATTTAACTTTCAACCGGCGGAATTTGTTAAATTCGCCTTGATATGTTACCTCTCCAGCTATTTTGTACGTCGTTATGAAGAAGTGCGGCATAAGCAGCTCAGCGTGGTGAAACCGACTTTGGTGCTGATTTTGATTTCAGCCTTTCTTTTGTTACAACCTGACTTAGGCAGCAGCGTGGTGCTGGGATTTATTGTTTTTATGATGCTGTTTATGGTCGGGGCAAAAATTTTCCAGTTTATTGCGTTGGCGGTAGCCGGTTTTTTTGCGATTTATTTGCTGATTTTAAGTTCGGAATACCGTTTAAAACGGATTACGTCCTATACCGACCCATTTGCTGATCCGTTCGGTTCAGGTTTCCAGTTGAGTAATTCGTTGATTGCTTTCGGACGCGGTGAGTTTTGGGGAACCGGCTTGGGTAATTCGATTCAGAAGTTGGAGTATTTGCCGGAAGCACACACCGACTTTATTATGGCGGTTGTCGGTGAAGAGTTCGGTTTAATCGGCATTATCAGCGTGATTGTGCTGTTTACGCTATTATTAATTCGGATTTTAAAAATCGGCAAAGAGTCGTTATTGTTGGAACAGCGTTTTGGCGGTTATTTTGCTTTTGGTGTTGTAGCGTGGTTCTTTTTTCAGGGGGCGTTTAATTTGGGCATGACCATGGGAATTTTGCCGACCAAAGGTTTTACCTTTCCGTTTGTCAGTTACGGTGGCTCGAGTTTGATTATCAACGCATTGGTGATTGCGATTTTGTTGCGGATTGATCATGAAAATCGGCTTATGCGCGGCCATGCTCATTTGAGGGATGATTGAATGACAGAAAATACGGCACAAAAACGGTTATTGGTGATGGCGGGCGGTACCGGCGGTCATGTTTTTCCGGCGATTGCAGTGGCAGAAAAATTGCAGCAACAAGGTTGGCAAATTTGCTGGTTAGGCACTCGTGATCGAATGGAAGCCACATTAGTGCCGAAATACGGTATTCCGATTGAATTTATCCAAATTTCTGGTTTGCGTGGTAAAGGCTTTAAAGATTTACTGGTTGCGCCGTTTGCGATTACAAGAGCGGTCTGGCAGGCGATTAAAATTATTAAACGTTATCAACCCCATGCTGTGCTTGGCATGGGCGGTTATGTTTCAGGACCAGGCGGCATTGCGGCTAAACTCTGCGGCGTGCCGATTGTGTTGCACGAACAAAATGCAGTGGCGGGCTTAACCAATAAATGGTTGGCAAAAATTGCAACCCGCGTATTGCAGGCTTTTCCGAAAGCGTTTGCCAAAGCGGAAGTGGTCGGCAATCCGGTGCGTGAAAGTCTATTCGAACAACCCGAACCCAAAGTGCGGTATCAAGCGAGACAAGCTGAAGATAATTTAAAAATATTAGTGGTCGGCGGCAGTCAGGGCGCACGCGTGTTAAATTTGATGATGCCGGAGGTGGCGAAGCTGGCACAGCAGCCGTTGGAGATTCGTCATCAAGTTGGACAAGGCAATGTGGAAAATATTCAGGCACGTTATCCCGCGAACAGTCAGGTTAAGGTGACTGAATTTATTGATGATATGGCTCAGGCTTATGCGTGGGCGGATCTGGTGATTTGCCGTTCGGGTGCGCTGACGGTGTGTGAGCTGGCGGCTGTCGGTACTGCGGCGATTTTTGTGCCGTTCCAACATAAGGATCAACAACAATATTTAAACGCTTGTTACTTGGCGGATGTCGGCGCGGCGATTGTTGTACCGCAAGTTGAATTGACAGCCGAACGGATTACCGCACTTTTGCAACAATTGGATCGTAATAAATTGGCTGCCATGGCAGAAACGGCCAAAAACATGGCAAAACCACAGGCGGCGGAACGAGTTGCCGAAATAATTATTAGCGTAGCTAAATAGCAGAGAGCTAGGTAGTAAAGAACTGGTAGCAGAGAACTAGGTAGCAAATAACTAAATAACAGATAACTAAATAGAAAAATAAAGAAGAGTATAATTAAATGGAAGAGAACGATTTTCACAAACGTTTGCGAGATTTTGTACCGGGAATGCGCAGGGTAAAGCAGATTCATTTTGTCGGTATCGGCGGTGCAGGGATGGGCGGAATCGCCGAAGTGCTGTTGAATGAAGGCTATGTGGTGACCGGTTCGGATATTGCCGACGGTGCGGTGACTCAGCGTTTGAGCCAATTCGGTGCCAAGATTTTTTTCAAACACGAAGCGGCAAATATTAAAGAGGCCAGCGTGGTGGTGGTGTCCAGTGCGATTAAAGCCGATAATCCTGAAGTCGTTGCGGCGCGTGAGGCGCGGATCCCTGTGATTCAACGAGCGCAAATGCTGGCGGAGATTATGCGTTTTCGTCATGGAATTGCGATTGCAGGTACGCATGGTAAAACGACGACTACGGCGATGATTGCGATGATTTATGCGCAAGCAGGACTCGACCCGACTTTTGTGAACGGTGGTTTGGTGAAATCGGCGGGAACCAATGCCCATTTGGGCTTGAGCCGTTATCTGATTGCTGAAGCAGACGAAAGTGATGCCTCATTTTTGCATTTGCAGCCAATGGTATCGGTGGTGACCAATATCGAACCGGATCATATGGAAACCTATCAAGGCAGTTTTGCCAAAATGAAACAGACGTACATCGATTTTCTGCATAACTTGCCGTTCTATGGCTTAGCCGTGTTGTGTGGTGATGATCAAGTTTTGCAAGAAATTATCCCGAGTGTCGGTCGACAAGTGGTGACCTATGGTTTTAGTGAGCAAGCGGACTATCGCATTGAAAACTACCGCCAAACTGCGTTTCAGGGAATGTATGATGTGATTTATCCGTCTGGGAAACGGATTTCAATCGTGCTGAATGTGCCGGGTAAACATAATGCGTTAAATGCGACTGCTGCGTTGGCGGTGGCGAAAGAAGAAGGGATAGGCGACGATGCCATTTTGACCGCACTTGCCGAGTTCCAAGGGGCGGGACGCCGTTTTGATCAATTGGGCGTATTTGAACGCCCATGCGGGAAAGTGATGTTGGTGGATGACTACGGACATCACCCGACCGAAGTGAATGTGACCATTGAAGCCGCTCGTTCCGGCTGGCAGGATAAACGGATTGTGATGGTATTCCAGCCGCACCGTTATTCACGCACCCGTGATCTGTTCGATGATTTCGTACAAGTGTTATCGAATGTCGATGTACTGATTATGTTGGACGTTTATGCTGCCGGTGAAGAACCGATCGCCGGAGCAGATAGCCGCACTCTTTGCCGCTCGATTCGTAATTTAGGTAAAGTGGATCCGATTTTATTATCCGATACAGAAAAACTGCCGGAAATAATGGATCAACTGTTGCAAAACGGGGATCTGGTGTTGGCGCAAGGTGCGGGCAGCGTCAGTAAATTATCGCGTAATCTGGTTGACTTATGGAATAGGCATTAAGTAAGAATAACGAAAATTATTGATCAAAGAATAAGTTAGAAATAAATAACGAAACAGATGACAGGCAAACGGATGAAACCATTAAAACAACAAAAAATCGCAGTCCTCTACGGTGGCACTTCGGCAGAACGGGAAGTTTCTTTAAACTCAGGAAGTGCGGTATTACAAGCGTTACAAAATCAAGGTTTTGATGCGCACGGTGTCGATACCAAAGAAGTCGGGTTGGAGCAGTTGAAGTTGCAAGGCTTTGAGCGTGCGTTTAATATTTTGCACGGGCGCGGCGGAGAAGATGGCACGGTGCAAGGCGTGCTAGAATTTTTAGGTATTCCTTACACTGGCTGCGGGATTTTATCTTCTTCACTGACGATGGATAAATTGCGTACTAAAATGTTGTGGAAAGGATTTGATTTGCCGGTTGCCGAAATGGAAGTGGTGACAAAATCCAATTTTAAACAGCTCGATCCGCAGCAAATTATCGCTAAATTGGGTTTGCCGTTGATGGTGAAACCCTCGTTGGAAGGATCCAGTGTCGGTTTGACCAAGGTTAAACGTGTTGAAGAGTTGCAAAGTGCGGTCGAATATGCGTTTCAATATGATGAAACCGTGTTGATTGAAGAGTGGCTCGCCGGGGATGAATATTCCGTACCCGTGTTAGACGGAGAAGTTTTACCGGCGATTCGAATTAAACCGGCTGCGGAATTTTATGATTATGACGCGAAATATATTTCCGACGACACCCAATATTTTTGTCCGTCCGGTTTGAGTGTTGCACGCGAACAAGAGTTGAAACAATTAGTGAAACTGGCTTACGACAGTGTTGGTTGCCGTGGTTGGAGCAGGGTCGATGTGATGACAAACGCACAAGATGAATTTAAGTTGGTGGAAGTCAATACCACCCCGGGAATGACCAGTCACAGCTTGTTCCCGATGGCGGCGAAAGTCAAAGGTTATAGTTTCGAGCAGTTAGTGGTTAAAATTTTAGAGCTGAGTGTATAGGTATGGCAGTAAAACCGAAGCGTGTTTCACCACAATTTAAATCGCAAACGGCAGAAGAGAACGGCTTAAAGTTTTTTCTGCCGCTGAGATCGCTATTTGTGATATTATGCTTAGGATTTGGTTATTATTGCTACACCCATTGGCACAACTTTTTACACTATTTGGATCAGCAACCGCTTAACTCTTTTGCCGTTGTCGGGCAGCCGAAATATACAACATACAATGATATTCGGGATAGTTTGATTCAATTTGGCGAGCTTAAAGGTTATTTTTCGCAAGATGTGCAAGCGGTGCAAAAACAGATCGAGCAAATGCCTTGGGTAAGAGGCGCTTTAGTCAGAAAAATCTGGCCGAATAAATTGAGTATCGCCGTGGCAGAATATAGTCCGGTGGCTTTCTGGAACGAAAAACAGCTGTTGGCTGCCGACGGTTCGATTTTTAATTTACCACCGGATAAAAGTGAAGGCTTGCAGCTGCCACAATTGAAAGGTAATGATTTTCAAAGTCGGGAAGTGCTATCGGCTTGGTATCAGATTAGTAATGCGTTGAAAGTGAAAAATATGACTCTACAGTCGATGCAAATTGATAACCGTGGGGCTTGGCAGGTGAGTTTGAGCAATGGGATTGTGTTGAAGTTGGGGCGAGGCGAGTGGAAGCAAAAAATAGAGCGTTTTGCCACTATTTATCCGCAAATTGAAGTGCCCGATCATCAACAGATCGATTATGTTGATTTGCGTTATAACAGTGGTGCAGCCATCGGTTTTAAAGCAATTCCGGTTGAAACAACGGTAAGCGAACCAATAGCAAATGAAAATTAATTAACTGGCAAGTGAAGTAAGCAAATATGGCAAAAATTGTTGAAGCGAAAATTAAAGTTGGTTTGGAAGTCGGAACTTCTAAAGTGGTTGCTGTAGTCGGGGAAGTATTACCGGACGGTGTGGTCAATGTATTGGGGGTCGGCAGTAGTCCTTCGAAAGGGATTGACCGTGGCAGTATCACCGATTTGGATGCGGTGGTGAATTCTATCCAGCGTGCTATCGAAGGAGCAGAGTCCATTGCCGATTGCCAGATTGTCAGCGTTTCCCTTGCGATCACCGGAGAACATATTCAGAGTTTGAATGAAAGTGGTTTAGTCCCGATTGCCAGCGGTGAAGTTACTCAAGATGAAATCGAAGGTGCAATGAATATTGCCCAGTCAGTGAAAATGGGCGAAGGTTTGAATATTTTGCATGTTATTCCGCAAGAGTTTGCTGTTGATAAGCAATTGAACATCAAAAATCCGCTAGGGCTGCAAGGTGTCCGTTTACAAGCTCAGGCACATTTAATTGCTTGCCACCAAAGCTGGTTGAATAATTTGAAAAAAGCGGTGGCACGCGCAGGATTGAAAGTCGACGAAGTGGTTTTTTCCGGTTTGGCGTCAAGCTATTCGGTATTGACCGAAGATGAAAAAGAATTAGGCGTTTGTTTGATTGATATTGGCGGCGGTACGATTGATATTATCGTTTATACCAACGGTTCGTTGCGTTTCAGCAAAGTGATTCCCTACGCTGGCAATCGAGTCACCGATGATGTGGCTTATGCATTCAGCACCTCAAGAACGGAAGCGGAAAAAATTAAAGTGGCTTACGGAAGTGCGATCAGTCCGCCGCAGAATAATCCCGAAAAGAAAATCGAAGTGCCGAGTGTTGGAGGGCGTGCACCGCGCAGTTTGGCAAAAGAGATGCTGTCGGTTGTCACTTCGGCGCGTTATCAGGAATTATTGAAATTCGTTGAAAGAGAGTTGATCAATTTAAAACATGAATTGGATGCCAAGCAAATTAAATCGGATTTGATTGCCGGTATTGTGCTTACTGGCGGAGGTGCGCAAATTGAAGATATTACCGAATGTGCAGCTGAGATCTTCGGACCGCAAGTACGGGTCGGTAGTCCGTTGAATTTGTCGGGATTAACCGATTATGTCAGCAAACCTCAATATGCCACCGTGCTGGGTTTATTACATCATAATTACAATAATGCAGACGAAATACGGCAGCGGGATGCTTCAGCGGGATCAATCGGTGTAATTTCCGGAATAAAAGAAAATATTGTTAAATTTTTTACAATGATAAAAAATCAGTTTTGATAATTCTTGGTTATCGAATAGAATAGAAAATTATTAGTTTGCAAAATAAACAAACATAATGGGGAGAATATATGTTTGAGCCTATCGAGTATGACGACATTACTGATGCCGTAATTAAGGTGGTCGGTGTCGGCGGTGGTGGCGGTAATGCTGTCAATCATATGGTGCAGGAAGAAATGCATGGAGTTGAGTTTTTTTCCATCAATACCGATGCGCAGGCTTTGCGCAAGAGTTTGGTTAAACAGACCGTACAAATCGGTGGCGGAACTACCAAAGGGTTGGGTGCAGGTGCGAATCCTAATGTGGGACGTCAAGCCGCCGAGGATGATAAAGACGCTATCCGCAATATTCTGGAAGGTGCGGATATGGTATTTATTGCCGCCGGAATGGGCGGTGGTACCGGAACCGGAGCCGCTCCGGTTGTAGCGCAAATTGCAAAAGAATTAGGTATTTTAACTGTTGCCGTTGTGACAAAACCTTTCGGTTTCGAAGGTAAAAAACGGATGCAGTTGGCGGATATGGGTATTCGTGAGCTGTCTAAATTTGTTGATTCATTAATTGTTATTCCGAATGAAAAATTATTAAAGGTATTGGGCAAAAATATCTCCCTAGTTAACGCTTTTGCTACAGCCAATGAAATTTTACGTAATGCGGTACGCGGTATTTCTGATATGATCACTTCTCCTGGGTTAATCAACGTTGACTTTGCCGACGTACGCACCGTGATGCAGGAGATGGGGCATGCCATGATGGGTACCGGAATTGCAACGGGAGAAGTGGGAGACGGACGTGCCGATAAAGCGGCTCAAGAAGCAGTCGCCAGCCCTCTGTTGGAAGATATAGATTTGTCCGGTGCACGTGGTGTATTGGTTAATATTACTGCGGGCATGGATTTGGGGTTGGAGGAGTTTCAGACCGTAGGTGATACTATTCGTGCATTTGCCTCGGAAGAAGCAACAGTCGTGATTGGAACCAGTTTGGTGCCGGAGATGAGTGAAGAAATACGGGTAACCATTGTGGCAACCGGTATCGGCAATAAAGAAAATAACGAATTAAAGGTGATTACCCCGAAATCGAACGGTGCTCAGGTACAGTCGGCAGGGGTTCAATCAGGATTTGAAGGACAAACGAACTTTAATCCGCAACCGCAGTCTAACCAAGGGTATAATAATAACTATGGCAGCAAAGCTGTGGTAGGGGCTGATACAGCCAAACCAAAAGAGTTTGACGAAAACAATTTATTTGATATTCCGTCATTCTTGCGTAACCAGGCTGACTAGCTAAAAAGTCGGTACTGTATCTTATAAAAAAAGGTACTTAAACTATGATTAAACAAAGAACATTAAAACAGAGTGTTAAAGTCACCGGCATTGGTTTGCATAGCGGGAAAAAAGTAACCTTGACTATGCGTCCGGCCGAAGTGAATACGGGCGTGATTTATTGTCGTACCGACCTAAATCCGCCAGTTAGTTTTGCTGCAAAAGCGGAAGCGATTCGCGACACAATGTTATGTACTTGTTTGGTAAATGATGATGGCGTCCGTGTCTCAACCGTAGAACATATCAATTCTGCATTGGCAGCATTGGGAATCGATAATATTATTATTGACGTTGATGCGCCGGAAATTCCGATTATGGACGGTAGTGCAGCACCGTTTATTTACTTATTGCTGGATGCTGGTATTGAAGAGCAGGCAGCAGCGAAAAAATTTATTCGCATTAAAAAACCGGTTCGGGTTGAAGATGGTGACAAATGGGCCGAGTTTAAGCCGTATAACGGTTTCCACTTGGATTTTACCATTGATTTCAAACATCCGGCGATTGATAGAAATGTGACCAACTATAAACTCGACTTTTCTACTCAAGCGTTTATCCAGCAAATTAGCCGTGCGAGGACTTTCGGTTTTATGAAAGATATCGAGTATTTACAGGCGCAAGGTCTAGCTTTAGGTGGTAGTTTGGATAATGCCATCGTGTTAGATGATTACCGTATTTTAAATGAAGACGGATTGCGTTTTAAAGATGAGTTGGTGCGTCATAAATTGCTTGATGCTGTTGGTGATTTATATATGGCAAGCCATAATATCATCGGGGCGTTTAAGGCGTATAAATCAGGGCATGGACTTAACAATAAATTGTTAAGAGCGGTGTTGGCGGATCAAGAGGCTTGGGAATTCGTTTCTTTTGGAAAAGAAGAAAAAGTACCGCAAGGATACTTGGTTCCTGCACAGATTATGATTTAGCCAATAGTATTATTTTGAAAAGCCATATTTCATTCGGAATATGGCTTTTTTCATATTAGATTATTTTTTATGTCAGTCTGTTTTTAATTATCAGGGCAAAAAATAGTGCAAAGTACGGTTTAAATTGCGCTACAATAAAAAAACACACTTCACATAATCAGGGTATTATTTAATCAAAGGCAGGGGAAATGATGCAGCAAATCAGTTTAAATAAAATTTATTCGGGCAAAGTCCGTGATCTTTATGAAATTGATGCCGATAGAATGTTAATGGTCGCAACCGATCGCCTATCGGCATTTGATGTGATTTTGGATGATCCTATTCCTGGCAAGGGAGAAATCCTGACTAAGATCTCAAATTTTTGGTTTAAACAATTATCATCGGTGATGCCTAACCATTTTACTGGTGATACGGTCTATGATGTTTTACCGAAAGCAGAAGCTGAGCAAATTCAACAGCGCGCAGTCGTTTGCAAGCGTTTGACTCCGATTAAAATTGAATCGATTGTGCGAGGTTATTTAACTGGTAGCGGTCTCAAAGATTACCGTGCGACAGGTACGATTTGTGGTTTACCGTTGCCGCAAGGTTTGCAAGAAGCAAGTAAATTACCTGAACCGATTTTCACACCATCGAGTAAGGCGGAAGTTGGCGACCACGATATTAATATCAGTTATCAGCAGTGTGAACAGCTAATCGGTAAGGAATTGGCTGCGGAAGTGAAACAAAAGGCAATAGAACTTTATACTCAAGCGGCGGAATATGCGTTGACTAAAGGCATTATTATCTGTGATACCAAATTTGAGTTTGGTTTGGATCAAGACGGGGTACTGACATTAATGGATGAAGTTTTGACACCGGATTCCAGTCGGTTTTGGGCAATTGAGCATTATCGCGAAGGCACGAATCCGCCGTCATTTGATAAGCAGTTTATCCGAGATTGGTTGGAGCAAAGCGGCTGGAATAAACAAGCACCAGCGCCACGCGTTCCGACTGATATTATTCAGAAAACGGTGGATAAATACCGAGAAGCATTGGATTTATTAACCAAGTAATCTTTAAAAATAAATCCCTGTTTGAGGGATTTATTTTTGTCTGTAATCAATATTCTATCCCGTTATTCAAGGGGCTTTAACTAGGTTATGAAAAACGTTAAAACTTATTTGCGCAATTATATCGATTGGATTATCCGTATCGGCAAGATCAAATTTTCTTTGCTAGGTGTGCTAATTCTGGCAGTGTATGCATTGGTTATTCAGGCAATCAGCACTTTGTTAATTATCGGGGAGTTGGATTGGAATGATATCCTGCGTTCGGTGATTTTTGGCTTATGTTCAGCCCCGTTTGTGATCTATTTTTTCTTGGTGGTGATAGAAAAGTTGGAGCTGGCGCGTCAAGGACTGGAAAAAACATTAAATCAACTTAAAACCTTGCGGATGCAAGATTATCAGCTCAATCAAGAGCTGAATAAAAAAAACCTGTTGCTCAGTCGTGAAATCGACGAACGTGCTAAAGCAGAGCAGGAACTGACTTCGGCATTGTTACATCTTGAGCAGGAAATAAAAGAAAGGGGGCGCATTCAACTGGAGTTGGAGCAAAGTGCACATTTGTTACGCTCTTTCTTTGACGCTTCGCCAGATTTGGTCTTTTATCGAGGAGAAAACCATCAATTTTTAGGGGCGAATAAAGCGATGGAGAAATTAACCGGTAAAAAAAATGAGGAGTTGAAGCAATTGACACCGTTGGCACTTTATGACGAGCAGACGGCGAGAAAAGCGATAGAAAGTGATCAACAAGTGATTAAACGTAATCAAGGTTTATGCTATGAAGAGTGGCTATATTATCCTAATGGGCAAAAAGCCTGTTTTGAAATTTTAAAAGTGCCTCATTATGATAAGGTTAGCAAGCAAAATATCGTTATTGGTTTTGGACGAGATATTACCGAACGAATAAGTTACCGGGAAACGATTGAAAAAAATAGTCGTGATAAAACCAATTTGATGACGACCATCAGCCATGAATTAAAAACACCGTTAAATGGTATTATCGGTTTGAGTCGTATTTTATTAGACGGAATTTTAACCGAACAACAGCGTAATTATTTGCAAACAATCAAAGTCAGTGCGGTTTCGTTGGGTTATATTTTTAACGATTTAGTCGATTTGGAAAAAATAGAAACTCATCGGATCGAACTATTTGAAAAAGAGTGTGATTTTAATAGTTTATTGAATGATATCAATAATATTGCTTCAGTAATGGCAACACAAAAAAATTTACATTTTGAAATGTCACTTGACGAATGGTTGCCGGATTGGATTAAGATAGATCCGATTAGGCTCAATCAAGTGTTATGGAATTTAATCAGCAATGCGGTGAAGTTTACCAAGCAAGGTTCGGTCAAATTGGCGGTGATGAGAAGTGGTGAGCATGAGTTGACCTTCAAAATCAGCGACACTGGAATCGGTATTCCAAAAAATGAACTCGATAAGATTTTCACTATGTATTACCAAGTGAAATCAAAAGACAATATGCGGGCTTTAGGCAGTGGGATTGGACTTGCAGTTTCGAAAAAAATAGCGTCCTTGATGTCTGGCGATTTACTGGTGACGAGTGAAGAGGGCATAGGTACAACCTTTAGTTTAATTATCAAAGCACCTGAAATCGAGCGGGAAGCGGTAATTGCTGATAGCTTAGTGGTGGAAGCGTTAAATATCTTATTGGTTGAGGATATTGAGGTCAATATTATTGTTGCCAAATCTATTTTGGAAAAATTGGGTTATCATGTTGATGTGGCGATGACGGGAGAGGAAGCACTACAAAAATTCTATCAAAATCAATATGATTTAGTGCTATTAGATATTCAGCTGCCGGATATGTCCGGTTTCGATATAGCAATTAATTTGCGTCGGCAGTACGAAAATGATGAGATTGACTATTTGCCACCATTGGTTGCACTCACCGCCAATGTGATGAATGACAAAAACCATTATTTACAACAAGGAATGGATGACGTGTTGTCTAAACCACTATCGCTGGAAGCTCTAAATTCGACTTTAAAAAACTTGTTTGCAGATGATCAACTATTATTCCAACCAAAATCGCAACAACAAGCATCATCACAAGATCAGCAAGTGCAAGCGCAGTTGAGTAAGGATAAAGCTATGAGTGAAATTAGTGAAGGTAGCGATACGCAACTCGATTATAACTTATTAAACGAACTGATCGAACTGCTAGGCAAAGAGAATGTGATGAAAAGTGTAGCGTTATTTGAACAGTTGATGCCGGGTTATCTGGCTGATCTGGAACAATATTATCAACATTATTTAACTGATAATTCATTGAAAAGTGCGGTTGCAGAACAGGCGCATAAAATCAAAGGGGCAGCAGCATCAATAGGGCTAAATATTATTCGTAATGTGGCGGAGCTTGCTCAACATGATGAATCGCCACATTGGGAGGAGAATATTTCAGTTTGGGTCACAACTATCCGAAATAAATGGTATTTCTCATTGATGAATTTGAAAGAGTGGATTAATAATAGTCACTAAACGGTTACTCAGTATGACACTTAATCACAAGTAAAAAAGAGATATACGGGCAAAGTGCGGTATATCTCTTTTGTTTCCGATGAATTATAAGAAGATTCCAGCGAAGATAAAACCGAATATCAAACTGAAAATCATGCTTAGCAATCCTGGGATCATAAAGCTATGGTTAAAAATATAGCGGCCGATTCTCGTAGTGCCGGTAGTATCGAAATCAATTGAGGCAATAATCGGGCCATAGTTAGGAATAAAGAAATAACCGTTTACGGCAACAAAGGTCGCGATAATAACGTGTGCCGGCAAGCCGAGAGAAATACCCAATGGAACTAATACCGCAGTGGTCGCACCTTGGCTGTTAACCATGACGGATAAGGCAAATAACGCTAAAGCAAAGGTCCAAGGTGCCATTTCAACTAAACCGGAAACCATTTGTTTGACTTCTTCCAAATGTGCTGCGGTAATGGTATCGCCAAGCCATGCAATCCCGAAAATGGCGACAATTGCGCGCATCCCTGCATGAAAAACTGATCCTTGGGTAATTTCGTTACCGTTCGGTTTACAGATCAAAATGATTAGGGCTGCGATAGTCAGCATGATAATTTCGATAGTATGTGCCATTCCCATCGCTTTTCCGTCAAAGTGCGGTCTTAAATCAGGGAATGCCCCTAAAATAACAACTAATAGCGCACCGAATAAGAACAAGCCGACGGAACGAACCGCACTTTTACTGATTTGCATGTTTTCCACATCCAGTTTTACCGCATTTTCCTGTACATATTTAGGATCTTGCAATAAACGTTGGTAATGTGGATCGTCTTTCAGCTCTTTGCCCATTTTATTGACAATAACACAGGCTAAGCCGATGCCTAAAATGGTCGATGGAATGGTTACGCTCAGTACATTGGCAAGCGTAATACCTTGCGGTTCCAAATAGGCTACGCAGGCTACGACCGCGGCAGCAATCGGGCTGGCGACAATTGCAAATTGTGAGGCGATAACTGCCATTGACAATGGACGAGATGGACGAATTCCGTTATAACGGCTGACTTCGGCAATAACCGGCAATACGGAGTAGGCGACATGCCCGGTTCCAGCGAGAACAGTGAAGGTATAGGTTACCGCTGGAGCGATAAAGGTGATGTATTTCGGGTTTTTACGTAAAATACGGGTTGCAATTTGAATCATGTAATTCAAACCACCGGCCGCCTGCATTGCGGCAGCGGCAGAAACAACCGCCATGATCATCAACATGACGTCGATTGGCGGACTAGTAGGTTGTAAATTGAATCCGAATGTTAAAATAGCTAATCCGAATCCTCCCATGACTCCCAAACCGATGCCGCCGATACGGGCACCAATCAAAATACATAGTAAAACTATGGCAAATTGAAACAGAAACATAAATTGCTCCATTATTTTAATAATAAAAAAGTATTCCCTCTAAAATAAATAAGAGAACAGCATTTCAACATAACCAAATTTTGATAATGTCCGAGTAGAATAAACTCGGGTTCAAAACTTAGATGGGGCGTATTTTATCAGCACTCCAATAAAAAAGAGAGTGCTATTTCTTACAAAATAAGAATCTAAATCAAACCTGAAAGAATTAGTTTTTATGTCAAAATCTTGACACGGGCTATTTGATTTTAGTTGGACGTTTGGCGAATGTGGGCGGATTCGAACCGCCGACCTATTTCTTAGGAGGAAATTGCTCTATCCTGCTGAGCTACACATTCGTATCAAGAGGTTATTGCGCTTTATGTTTGCTCAAGGAACCGTGTTGAATCTGTACTTTTTTGCCGCGATTTAAAAAATATTCGCCTAATTGTTGTGCGATATAAACCGAGCGATGTTTGCCACCGGTGCAGCCGATAGCAATGGTTAAATAGCTGCGATTATTTTGTTCTAGCAGTGGTAGCCAGGTTTCAATATAGTTGCGGGTGGTGTAAATGAAATTATGCACGTCATTATGCCGATTTAAAAAATCGATTACAGGTTCGTCTAGTCCTGTCATCGGTCGCAGTTGCGGATCCCAATGGGGATTGGGGAGAAAACGAACGTCAAACACATAATCGGCATCTAGCGGAATGCCGTATTTAAAACCGAATGATTCAAACACAATATTGAGCTCTTTCTCCGATTTCCCACGCAGAAATTGACGTAGTTTTTCCGCTAGCTCATGGGTTGAAATATGGGTGGTATCTATCACCAAATCAGCGTGTTGAAAGAGCGGTTCCAATAATTCGCGCTCAATATCAATTGCGGCTTCCAACGTCATATTTTTAACGGAAAGTGGGTGCAGACGACGGCTGTCACTATAGCGGCGAATCAACACACTGCGTTCACAATCTAAAAAGATAATTTTAACTTTAATATTCGGCGGCAGTTGTTGTAATACTTGCTCCAGCATTACTGGCGATTCCGGAATATTGCGGATATCGAGGCTGATCGCTACGGCTTCTTGATTATTTTTAAGAATTTCAATGGATTGACTGAATAACGCTAGCGGCAGATTATCAATACAATAATAGCCGATATCTTCAAGGGCACGTAGTGCGACTGATTTTCCTGAACCGGAACGTCCGCTGATGATAATCAGTTCCATAAATAACTTCCTTAGATGTTAATTAGCAGCTTGAGTGTGACTAGCTTGTTGCACTGAATTGGTTGATGGCTTACTTGATGAGCTATCATTTTCATCACATTGCAGATCCAACTTGGAAAAAATATCCCAAATTTCTTCTCTACTTTTCGCAGCTCTTAATTGCTTGGTTAGCGTTTTATTACTCAATTTTTTAGCAATTTCCGGCAACAGTGAACCGCACTTGCTACACAAATCGGCAGGAATAAATAGGGCGAGTAGTAAATCAACTTCACGATTATCGGGAGCTTTATATTCGATCGGATTGGCCAATTGCAAAAAAATGGCAATCGGTTTATGGCCATGCGGTAATCTGGCGTGTGGGAGTGCTACGCCGTTGCCAAGTGCGGTACAGCCGATTTTCTCGCGTTCGCATAAACTTTCAAAGCAAACTTGGGTATCATCTCCGGTTTGCGCGGTGAGAATTTCGCTTAAAATTTCAAGAATACGCTTTTTACTCGACGCCATCACGCCTTGGCGGATATTGTCTAATGTCAGTAGATGAGTAAACTTCATATTATAATCTCTTTCCGATATAGCAGGTTTATTGCCATTATAATTTGAATTGATCGCCCAGATAGACGCGTTTAACATCTTCATTTTGTAAAATTTGTTGCGGGCTGCCGGTAGCGATCATATTGCCTGCGCTGACGATATACGCGCGCTCGCAAACATCCAGTGTTTCGCGCACATTATGAT
>RRZU010635926.1_pt1 | contig 20862 bp, 16 predicted proteins | sample 2165561 | NCBI WGS metagenome assembly RRZU01 (sample SAMN10456909, study PRJNA506462) | wastewater metagenome | isolation source: wastewater sludge | place: USA: Moscow, Idaho | reverse complement strand
TTCAGGAGCAGTGCGACGACGGCAACACCGCCGGTGGCGACGGCTGCGACGCGACCTGTAAAATCGAGTTGCCCAACACGCCGGTCGGCAGCAACGTGCAAGTCACCGATAGCGCCACGGGGGCGAAAATCACATTCGGGCAGGTCACTGGGGCGGGAACCACTCTCGTCGCCTCCAGCGAAACGGGGCCCGAAGCGCCCGGCGGCTTCCGGCTGGCATCCGATCCGCCCAAGTACTACCAAATCACGACGACAGCGGTCTTTGATGGCATGATCCACGTTTGCCTCTCCTATGACCCAGAAGATGTCATCGGCGTCGAGGAAAACCTCAAGCTACTCCACTGGCAAGCACCGACATGGGACGATGTCACGGAACCGCCGGTCCAGATAGCGGATGACATCATCTGCGGCGCGACCGAGTCGCTGTCGCCGTTCGCCGTGATGGAGCCGCTGGCGGAAAAACTGGAGGCCACGGTGGACATCAATCCCCAAACGCTCAATGTAAACAGCAAAGGGAATTGGGTCACCGTCTATATCGAGCTTCCGGAAGGCTATGATCCAGCCGATATCGACGTGTCGTCAGTGCGGTTTGCCGGATCTGTCCCCGCCGAGCGATCACCGACCGGGATTGGCGATCACGATCGGGACGGCACGCCGGATCGGATGGTCAAATTCGACCGGGCGGCGGTGTCGGAGCAACTGAGCCCGAGCGAGGAGGTGACGGTCAACATTCAAGGCCGGCTCGGCAACGGCACTCCTTTTGCCGGCACCGACACCATTCGGGTGATCGCGATGCATTGACGGCACCCGATTGCGCCAATGCCGGGCAAATTTTGAGCGTCGCCTTGGAAGGGGAGTTAGAGAGGGGAGTTAGAGACAGGCTAAAAGCCCCTCGCCCGGAGGCGGGAGAGGGGCAGGGGTGAGGGTGGTTTTTCAATCGCTCAGCTCGCCAGAGGCCGTCCAAAAACGCCTCTTAGAGCGAAGCGGAAACCCGACCTTTCGAGGGAAGGCCGGGATTCGCTTCGCTTCAAAGATTGTTCACTTCGCTGTCGAAACAGTCGGTTACCGCATCCAAAACCGCCTGCCAGCCGGTTTCGCCGGGTCCGGCAACTTGATCGGTGACGCTGCCCAAACCCACCACCGCCAGCAGCTTTTCATCCGCGTACAGCAGCGGCAACCGATCCCGCTCCCACGGCGGAACGCCCGCCGCCTGCAACAGCTTTTTCAATTCCTGGCCGTGCGCCCGACCGGCGGGGTGGAAGCGCTCGCCGCCTTGGCGGAAGCGGACGGTGAGGGTGGCGCCGGCCAGCGCCGTTATCGGTAATCCCGCTCCCATCGTTTCCCGCAGCCGCAACTGGCCGATGCCCGGCAAGTCCAGCGGCGGGTAGCCGGCCTCCTCCGGTCGCCAGAGGAACGCCCGGCGCGGATCGTGGGGCGCGAGGGGGAGCAGGGCGTACAGCGTGTCCCGGTAGCGCCGGGTCTCGCCGCCCGGCCAGCGAACGCAAGGCTGCCGGTCGCGGCTGGCGCTCGGAATGTCGTGGAGGATGTGACTCAGTTGCCGGTTGTCGGGCACGGGTAGACCCAATCCCTTCAGCCAGCGCCGCAATACGTTCCGCTGGCGGAGTGCGTTCAGTTCGCGCAATGCGGGGAGATGCAGGCCATCCGAACGCTCGGCGACGACGCGGGTCAAGTCGGCGTCCGCTTCCGCGTCCAGCCAGGCGGCGGTTTCGGCGCACAGCCGCGCGGAGCGCGCCAGGTTTTGGGTGACGGCGGGCCAGCGCTCCCGGAGCAGCGGCAGAACGCGATGGCGGAGATAGTTGCGGTCGAAACCGGGGTCGGCGTTGCTGGCATCCTCGATCCAGCGCAAACCGTGGGCGTGGGCGTGGGCCAGCAGGTCGGCGCGGCCGACCTCCAGCAAGGGCCGCAGCAACCAGCCCCGGCCGAGCCGGGCCGCCGCCGGCATCGCCGCCAGCCCGTGCGGACCCGCGCCACGCAGCAGTTGCAGCAGCAGGGTTTCGGCCTGATCGTCGCGGTGGTGGGCGGTCAGCAGGGCGGCATCCGGCCCCAGTTCCGCCGCGAACGCGGCGTAGCGGGCGCGGCGGGCGGCGGCTTCCGGGCTTTCGCCGGGCGCGGGCCGGGCGTCGATCTTCAGCGCCCGAAACGGCACCTCCAGCGCGCGGCAGATGTGGGCGCAATGCTCGCCCCAGCCGGCCGAGGTCGCTTGCAGGCCGTGATCCAGGTACACCGCCGCCAATGTCCGTTCCGGCCAAGCGGCGCGATGGGTCGCCAGCAGGTGCAGCAGCACATGGGAATCCAGGCCGCCGCTGTAGCCGACGATCAGGCGGTCGAGGCGGGGATGGGCGGCCAGCAGGGGGGCGATGATGGCGGGTGAGAGCGCGAGCGCGGCCATCGCGGTCGATCACGGCATCGTTCGGCGCTCAGGAATCCTTGTCCTTCCCCAGCAAGGCGGCCACGCTGCTCTGCCAGGACGATTGGGTCGAAGTCGCCGGCTCGGACTCCTTGAACACCCCGTAAGCCATCAACCGCTGGTAGCGTTGCTCCAGCAGATCGTCTATCCCGAGCGCGTCCAGGCATTGCAGGTTTTCCCGCAAGGCGATGCGGACGTTCTCGGCCATGCGGCCCAAGTCGCGATGGGCGCCGCCGGGCGGCTCGGGAACGATGCCGTCGATCAGGTTGAGCTTGAGCAGGCGGTCGGCGGTCAGGCCCATCGCCTCGGCGGCTTCGGGCGCCTTCTCGGCGCTCTTCCACAAAATGGCCGCGCAACCTTCCGGGGAAATGACCGAATAGGTGCCGTACTGGAGCATGAGCACCCGGTCGCCGACGCCCACCGCCAGCGCCCCGCCGGAACCGCCCTCGCCGATGACCACGCAGAGGATCGGCGTCCGCAGCCGGCTCATCTCGAAGAGGTTGCGGGCGATGGCCTCGCTCTGGCCGCGCTCCTCGGCGCCGATGCCGGGGTAGGCGCCCGGCGTGTCGATGAAGGTCAGCAGCGGCAGCCGGAAGCGCTCGGCCAGCTTCATCAGCCGCAGGGCCTTGCGGTAGCCTTCCGGGCGCGGCATGCCGAAATTGCGGTAAATCTTCTCCTTGGTGTCGCGGCCCTTCTGGTGGCCGATCACCAGCACCGCCCGCCCGTCCAGCCGCGCCAGCCCGCCGACGATGGCGTGGTCGTCGGCGAAGGTCCGGTCGCCGTGCAGCTCCTGAAAATCGGTGAACAGCCGCTCGACGTAATCCAGCGTGTACGGCCGCAGCGGATGGCGGGCGATCTGGGAAATCTGCCACGGCGTCAGGCTGGCGAAAATCGACTCGGTGAGCGCCTTGCTCTTGGCTTCCAGCCGGGCGATTTCGTCGCCGATGTTCAAATCCTGCTCGGCGCTGAGGTTGCGCAGTTCCTTGAGCATCGCCTCCAGTTCGGCGATGGGTTTTTCGAAATCCAGACAGTTGTTCGGGTTCATCGCTTGGCTGCTTGGCGGTTAATCCTTGTCGGGCAAGCGCACGGCCAGGTAGAGCGCTTCGCTCTCCCGTTTCACCAGCACCGGCACGGCCTTGCCCTTGGGCAGTTCCTTGGCCAGCTCCACGAACTGGCTGGCGCTTTTGACCGGGCTGTGATCGATTTGCAGGATGATGTCGTCCGGGTACAGGCCGGCGTTCGCCGCCGGCCCTTCATCTAGGGCGGTGACCAGCACGCCCTGCTCGTCCACGCCCAGGTTGCGGCGCTGCTCGTTGCTGAGATCGGCGACGGTGATGTTCAAGCGCGAGTCGCTGTGCTCGTCCATGGTGGTGACGGGTTCCTCGGCGGTTTCCAGCCGGGCGATGGTCGCCTTGATTTCCAGCGGCTCGCCGTTGCGCAGCACGGACATCGCCACCGTCTTGCCGACCGGGGTGACGCCGATCATCCGCGGCAGTTGCGAGGAATCCTCCACCGGCTCGCCGCCGTAGCGCAGGATGATGTCGCCGGGCTTGAAGCCGGCGCTGGCCGCCGGGCTGTCCGGCAAGATCTGGGCGACCAGCGCCCCGCGCGGCCGGTCGAGCTTGAACGCCTCGGCCAGATCGTTGTTGACCCCTTGCAGCAGAATCCCCAGCCAGCCGCGGGTGACCTCGCCGGTCGCCTTCAGTTGCTCGACCACCTGCATCGCCAGCTTGATGGGAATGGCGAACGACAGCCCCATGTACCCGCCGGTGCTGCTGTAGATTTGCGAGTTGATCCCGACCACCTCGCCGCGCAGGTTGAACAGCGGCCCGCCGGAACTGCCGGGATTGACCGCGACGTCGCTCTGGATGAACGGCACGTAGGTCCCGCTGGGCAGGTTGCGGCCGAGCGCGCTGACGATGCCCTGGGTGGCGGTGCGCTCCAGCCCGAACGGCGAGCCGATGGCCAGCACCCATTCGCCGACTTCCAGCGCGTCGGAGTCGCCGATCTTCACGGCTTGCAGGTTATCGCCCTCGATTTTGAGCATCGCCACGTCGGTGAGTTCGTCCACGCCGATCACTTTGGCGGGCCGCTCCCGTTGGTCGCTGAGCCGGACGATGATCTTGTCGGCGTCGCGGGCGACGTGGGCGTTGGTCAGGATGTAGCCGTCCGGCGAGATGATGAACCCGGAGCCCAAGGAGTTGGATTGACGGTCTCCCGGCAACTCGGGCCGTTCCTGAAAGAAGCGCCGGAAGAATTCGAGATAGGGGTTTTCCCTGCCCGGCAATTCGGGCAAGCCGGGTTTGCGGGCCGCGTCTTGCTTGCTGGGGGCCTGCGTGGAGCTGATGTTGACGACGGCCGCCTCGTTTTGCTTGACCAGCTTGCGAAAATCCGGCAGGGGCTGCGTCTCGGCGGTGCGCGCCGGAGGGGCGGCCGCGCAACACAGCGGCAACAGCAAAACCAGCGCTTGCAACAAGCGGCGGGAGGGGCGGTTCATGGCGGCGGTCATCTCCTGAAAACAAACGCGGAAGCGCGGGGGCGCGGACGGGCGCTGCCGCTAACTGCGGGTGGACCCATGGCTCGGTCTATCTCGGGGAGAGCGGTCGGGACGTGGCGCCCGGAGCGACCAGGGGGTCGGCGCGATTTGCGCAGTATAGAATAGTTGGCGATACTCCGGTGCGGCAGGTACCCGCGCGGGGATGGCCCGGTTTGCCGGTTTGCAGGATGGCCGGGTTCGACCGCCGTCGGGGCGTTGAATGGCGCGAGCGAAGAGAGGGGAACCAGGCATGGAACAGAAATCGGAACCGGTCGTGAACGATAGCGATAAGGCGACCCAATATCTTTACGAGTTGGCGATCAAGTTGCTGGAGCTGAAAGGGTCGGATATTTTCATCACCGCCGGCAGTCCGGCGGCGTTCAAGATCAACCAGGAGGTGCGCCGGCTCAGCGGTCAGAACCTGAGCCCGCAACAGGTGGCGCTCCTGGTGCGCTCGATCATGAACGACCGGCAGGCGCGGGAGTTCGACCAGCATCGCGAAGTCAATTTTTCCCTGAATTTTCCCGACGTCGCGCGCTTCCGGGTCAGCGCCTTCACCCAGCGGGGCAGCGCCGGCATGGTGCTGCGGCTGATCCGGCAGCGCATTCCGACCATCGAGGAACTCAACCTGCCGCCGATTCTGCGGGACATCGCGCTGGCCAAGCGCGGCCTGGTGATTTTTCTGGGCGGCACCGCCTGCGGCAAGACCGCCTCGATGGCGGCCATGCTGGACCATCGCAACAGCCAATGCCGGGAGCATATCATCACCATCGAGGATCCGATCGAGTTTTTCCACCGTCACAAGCTGAGCCTGGTAGATCAGCGCGAGGTCGGCGTGGATACCGATTCCTACGAGACCGCCTTGAAAAATACCTTGCGGCAAGCGCCGAACGTGATTCTCATCGGCGAGGTCCGGGATCGGGAAACCATGCAGTCGGTCATCAATTTCGCCGAGACCGGCCATTTGTGCCTGACCACCCTGCACGCCAACAACACCGATCAGGCTTTCGATCGCATCATCAATTTTTTCCCGGAGGAAAAGCGCGAGCAGGTCTTGATGGACTTGTCCTTCAACGTGAAGGCGTTCATCTCGCAGCGGCTGCTGCCGCGCGAGGACCAGCCCGGCCTGATCCCGGCGGTGGAAATCCTGCTCAACACCCCGCTGATGGCGGAGTTGATCTTTCAGGGCCGGATCAAGGAGATCAAGTCGGTCATGACCCGGTCCAGCGATCAGGGCATCGTCACCTTCGACGCGGCGCTGTTCGATCTGTACGAAGCCGGCAAAATCGGCTACGAGACCGCGATCCGCCACGCCGATTCGGCCAACAATCTGCGGCTCAAGATCAAGCTGGAGAGCAAGCGGTCGCCGCCGCGAGCGGCCGACAGCCAACTCCATATCGAGCCGGACAAGCGCAGTCGCTGACGGGTTTGCCGGGGCTAGCGGCGCACCGACAGCCGGAATCGCTGGCCGCCCTGGCGCAGGATGGCACCGTTGGCGGTCACCGTTTCCAGCACGGCGTTTTCGCCGATGGGGTCTCCTTCCCGGTAGCGCTGGCCGTTGACGACCACGAAACGCTTGCCGGCGTCCGCGCTATAGACGTGAATGTCGAGATTGAGGCTGGGAAGGCTGCGCCGGGCGTTGGCGGGCAGCGTGTCCAGCAGGGGGGGCGGTTCCGGTCCGATGGTGACGGAAGGGCCGGCGCCCGGCTTCTTGGACGGTTCCTGGCGCCGAGACGGACCGGCGGCGACCGGCGGACGCGAGGGTTCGGTCGGGGCCGGCTTGCCGACCGGACTCTTGCGGGGCGGAGCGGCCGCTGCGGATGGGGCTGCGGGCGGCTCCGCCATCGCGGCGGGAGCGGTCGATTCCGGTCGCGCTGGTAGCGGGACGGTCGGAGCGGTCGATTCCGGTCGCGCTGGCAGCGGGACGGTCGGAGCGGTCGATTCCGGTCGCGCGTGCGCCGATGCGGCGGGAGCGGTGGCCGCCGGCCCGGTCGTCGGTTGTGGCCGGATCAGAAAATAGGCGAGCAGCGCGGCGTTGAACCCCAGGCCCAGCCCCGCGCCCAACCAGAGCCAGAGCTGTTTGCCGGCGGGCTGAGCGGGCGTCGGGGAGGTCGCCGGGTTCGGCGGTTGGCCGAGATGGCGCTCGTGTTCCGCCTTGCGCAGCGCGTCGAGGATATACGACATTTCACGGTTCCCGCCGTGGCTGGCCGAGCGCGGGCGTGCCGGGCGTCGGGGCGAGATTGCTCAGCAGCACCAGCGTGTGCCCGCCGGCTATCCCGTCCGGCCGCAGGCCGCGCGCCTGCTGAAACGCGCGCAATTGTTTGGCCAGGTCGGCGTCAAAGGTCTCGGATGCAGGTTCGGGGACGGGTTGGCCGTTTGCCAGCGCCAGCCGCTGGCGCAGCCAGCGCACCGCTTCGCCAGCGTTGCCGGGCCCGATGACGGGCTGGTCGGTCTGCGGTCGCCAGAGCATCTGATAGTGGCCGGTCCACAGCGGCTTGAGTTGCTCCAGCGGCACCGTCAGGGTTTCGCCCGAGACATCCAGCGTCGCCGTGTCCGCCGCCAGCGCCCGGAGCACGGTCGGCGCGGGAATGCCGCCGGATCGGATCAGCCGCAGCACGGCGGGGCGGTCCAGCCGGCGCAGCGCGTCCCAGTCGCCCCGGCCCGACAGGCAGCGCAGATCGTGAGCCTTGACCTGCTCGCAAAACGGAGCCTTGCCCGTCGGGGGCCGGGCGATGCCCCAAACCGCCAGCAATTGGCTGTTGGCGGCGGCGGGAGTCGCTTTGCGGAGCAACGCGGCCAAGCCGCTTGGGTCGCCGCCGCCGGGTTCCGATGTCGTCGCGGCGGTCGCGGCTGCGGCAACGCCGCCGCCGCTGGAGGTGCCCGGATCGGAAGGCGGAGCGGGAGCGGGAGCGGGAGCGGGAGCCGGGAGTTGCGCGGCTTTGAGGGGTTGAACCGTCGCGGGAACGGACGCGGTTGGCGCGGCATGAAGCGGCGCGACGGCCGGGGCGACGGCCGGGGTCGGGGCCGGGCGGGGCAGCCAGAGCCCGACCCCGATCATGGCCAAGCCGACGCATCCGATACCCAGCGCCAGCCAGGGATGAAAAGCCCGTCCGCTCGATCCGCTTTGCAGTGCCTCCCGCGCCGCTTGGCGAACCCGTCGCGCGTCCACCTGCCGCGCGCCTTGGCCGTAAGCGCCGAGCAGGGCGCGATCGCAGACGATGTTGATCAGGCGCGGGATGCCGCCGGAGCGCCGGTGAACCGCCCGCAGCGCGCCGGGGGTGAACAGGCTGCCGCTTCCGCCCGCGACCCGCAGCCGGTGGCCGATGTAGGCGGCAGTCTCCTCGGAGTCCAGGGGGGAGAGGTGGTAGCGGGCGGTGATGCGCTGGGTCAACTGCCGCAAATCCGGCCGCGCCAGCAGGGCGCGCAATTCCGGCTGGCCGACCAGGATGATCCTCAATAGCTTGTGCTTCGCGGTTTCCAGATTGGTGAGCAACCGGACCTGCTCCAGCACCTCGCGGCTCAGATTCTGCGCCTCGTCCACGATCAGCACCGTGCGCCGTCCGGCGGCGTGCGTGCGCAGCAGATGCTCGTTGAGCGCGTCCACCAGAGTTTTGAGGCTGTGCGACGCGCGGGGATAAGCGATGCCCAGCTCGTCGCAGATCGTGGCCAGCAGCTCCTCGACCGTCAGGCGCGGATTCAGGCACAGCGCGATGTCCACCTGGGTCAACCCTTGCTCCAGCAGGGCGCGGACCAGGGTGGTCTTGCCGGTGCCGACCTCGCCGGTGAGCTGCACGAACCCGCCGTTCTCGCCGGTGCCGTACAGCAGGTGCGCCAGCGCCTCCCGATGGTGCCGGCTCAGGTAGACGTAGGCCGGATCGGGGGTGATGGCGAACGGCGGTTCGCGCAGCCCGAAGTGCGCCGCGTACATCGCTACACCTCGCCGTAGCGCGCGCCGACGCCGATCCAGCGCCGGATCAGCGGCTCGACGTGATCGGGATGCTCGCGCAGCAGCCGGTCGGCGGCGTAGCGGGCCGCGTTCAGCAGATCCCCGTCGCGCAGCAGATCGGCCACCCGCAAGCTTTGCTCTCCGGTCTGGCGGGTGCCGAGCACCTCGCCGGGACCGCGCAATTCCAGGTCGCGGCGGGCGATCTCGAACCCGTCGTTGCACTCCCGCAGCACGGCCAGCCGCGCGTGGGCGATGGACGACAGGGGCGGCTTGTACAGCAGCACGCAACTGCTGTCGGTGTTGCCGCGCCCCACCCGGCCGCGCAACTGGTGCAGTTGCGCCAGCCCCAGCCGCTCGGCGTTTTCCACGATCATCAGGCTGGCGTTGGGCACGTCCACCCCGACCTCGATCACGGTGGTGGCGACCAGCAAATCCAGCGCCCCGGCCTTGAAGGCGGCCATCGCCGCTTCCTTGTCGGCGGCGGGCAGCCGGCCGTGCACCAGGCCGACCCGCAGTTCCGGCAGGAGGGCGGTCAGCCGCTCGGCGGTGACCGCAGCCGCTTGGCATTGCAGCGTTTCCGATTCCTCGATCAGCGGGCAGACCCAGTACGCTTGGCGGCCGTTCCGGCAGGCTCGACGGATGCGGTCGATCACGTCTTCGCGACGGCTGTCGGGGGCGGCGACCGTTTTCACCGGCCGGCGGCCGGGCGGCAGCTCGTCGATGATCGAGGTGTCCAGATCGGCGTAGGCGCTCATCGCCAGGGTGCGCGGGATCGGGGTGGCGGTCATGATCAACTGGTGCGGTCGGCGGTCGCCCTGCCGGCCTTTCTCGCGCAGCGCCAAGCGCTGATGCACGCCGAAGCGGTGCTGTTCGTCCACGATCGCCAGCGCCAGTTCGGCGAAGCTCACGCGGTCCTGAAACAAGGCGTGGGTGCCGACCGCGATCTGAATTTCGCCGGCGGCGAGCCGCTCCAGCAAGGTCCGCCGCGCCCGTCCGGCCAAGCGTCCGGTCAGCCAGGCGACCTCGACGCCCAACCCGCTCAGCCAGTTTTGAAAGCCCCGGTAATGCTGTTCCGCGAGCAGTTCGGTGGGGGCCATCAGCGCGGCCTGAGCCCCGGTTTCCACCGCCCGCAGCGCGGCGACGGCGGCCACCACGGTCTTGCCGGAACCGACATCGCCTTGCAGCAGCCGCAGCATCGGGCGGGGTTGGGCCAGATCGGCGGCGATTTCTTCCAACACCCGCCGCTGGGCGCCAGTGAGGGTGAAGGGCAGCCGTTCCAGAAACCGCCGGCTCAGCCCGCCGTCTCCGGCCAGCGGCGGCGCGGCTTGCCGCCGCATGCGCTCGCGCAAGCGCCGCAGGCTGAGCTGGTGGGCCAGCAGCTCCTCGAACGCCAGCCGCCGCCGGGCGGGATGGCGGCCGCCGTCCAGTTCCGCCAACGACGCATCGCTTGGCGGTCGGTGTAGCAGCCGCACCGCTTCCGCGACCGGCGGGAGTTGCAGTTGCGCCCGCAGGGCCGGCGGCAGCAGTTCCGGCAACAGCTCACCCGCGTCGAGCTGCGCCAAGGCTTGTTCGGCCAGCGCGCGCAAGGTGAACTGTTGCAGGCCGGCGGTGGCGGGATAGATCGGGGTCAGCCGGTCCGAGACCGGCGGCGTGTCCGGGTCCAGGCGGCGGCATTCGGGGTGGATCATCTCCAGGCCGGCATAGCCTTGGCGGACCTCGCCGAAACAGCGCAGCCGCGTGCCGGTTTGCTCGAACAACTGCTGCTGGGCCGGGCTGAAATGAAAGAAGCGCAAGGTCAGCGCGCCGGAGGCGTCGCGCAGGCGGCAGAGCAGGAAGCGCCGGCCGCTCGCCGTCACTTCGGCGCCGACCACTTCGGCTTCGATCTGCGCCTCGGCGCCGGGGCGCAGCAGTCCGATGGGGACGACGCGGGAGCGGTCTTGATAGCGCGCGGGCAAGTGCAGCAGCACGTCTTCGGCGGTGCGGATGCCCAGCCGGCGCAGCCGGTCGGCCAGCCTTGGCCCGACGCCCCGCAGGGCGGTGACCGGGAGCGGGTCGCAGGCCCCCGGCCGCGCCGTGTCCGGCGGGTCGGGCTTCGGGTCCGCTCGGGTTGCGCTCGGCTCCATCCGGGTCGCCGGCTATCGCTCCAGAACCAGGACCGCGTCCATTTCGATCTGGGCGCCGCGCGGCAGGGCGGCGACGCCGATGGCGGCGCGGGCCGGATAGGGTTCCGGGAAGTACTCGGCCATGATCCGGTTGACCGAGGCGAAATGACCCAAATCGGTCAGAAACACGTTGAGCTTGACCGCGTCGGCCAAGTCGCCGCCGGCCGCCCGCGCCACCGCCGCCAGATTGTCGAACACCCGGCGAATCTGGAGATCCGTGCCGCCTTCCACCAGTTGCTGGGTGGCCGGGTCGAGCGGGATCTGGCCGGACAGGTAGACGGTGGCGCCGACTTTGACTCCTTGGGAATAGGTGCCGATGGCGGCGGGGGCTTGATCGGTCTGGATGATTTCGCGAGGCATCTCCAAAGCTCCTGACGAACTCCCCGGCGATCGGCGGGGAACGGGGTTGCGGAAAAAGGCGGGCGGAAACGGTCGAGCCGGACGGGGGTGGGGCGGTGGAGGGCTAACCGCGCCGGACCAGCTTCAGGGCCTCGGGCAAAGTGCGCAACCGGCGGATCACCCGGGCCAGATGAGATCGGTCGCGGACGTTGAGCAGCAGATGCACCATGGCGGTATGGCCGTCCCGCTCCGAGGTGTTGATGGTTTCGATGTTGGTGTCGGTCGCGGAGATGGCGGCGGCGATGGTGGCCAGCACGCCGCGCTTGTTGGCGATTTCCAGCCGCAATTCCACGGGGAAGTCGGCGGTGATGTCGTGCTCCCATTCCACCTCGATCCATTTCTCGGGGGTTTTCTTGTAGCCGGTGACGTTCTTGCAGTGGTCCCGGTGGATGACGATGCCGCGCCCGGCATTGAGGAAGCCGATGATGGCGTCGCCGGGCAACGGCCGGCAGCATTTGCCGAAGCTGACCACCGTGCCTTCGGTGCCCTTGATCAGCAGCGGTCGGGCGCTGGCGTCCGGGTAGAGGGCTTCCTCGGGTTCGCCGCCCGGCAGCAGGCGCTTGGCGATCAGCGCGGCGACCCGGTTGCCCAGGCCGATGTCGGCCAGCAGCTCGTCGAAGCCGCTCAGATTGAATTCCCGCACCAGCGCCTTGATCCGCTCGGGGGGCAGCTCGTTCAGGTTCCCGATCCGGCCGGCCAGCGCTTTCTCCAGCAGGCGCTTGCCGAGCAGGGTGGCCTCGCCGCGCTGCAGGTGCTTCAGGTAATGGCGGATGCTGGCGCGGGCCTTGGCGGTCACCACGAAATTGAGCCAGGCCGGGTTGGGGCGCGCGGTGGGGGTGATGATCGCCTCGACCGTCTGGCCGGTGACCAGCGGCGTGCGCAGCGGCACCAGCCGGCGGTCCACGCGGGCGCCGACGCAGGTGTTGCCGACGTCGGAGTGGATGGCGTAGGCGAAGTCCACCGCCGTGGCGCCGCGCGGCAGCTCGATGATCTCGCCGCGCGGCGTGAACACGTAGACCTCGTCGGGGAACAGGTCCACCTTGACGCTTTCCAGAAATTCCACCGGGTTGCCGGCGCGGCGCTGCATGTCCAGCAGTTTGCGCAACCATTCGCGGGCGCGCTGCTGGGCGTGCCCGCCGCCCCCCTCGCCGCCGGATTTGTAGCGCCAGTGGGCGGCGACGCCGACCTCGGCCATGACGTGCATTTCCTCGGTGCGGATTTGCAGCTCGATGGGAACGCCGCCGGGGCCGAACAGCACCGTGTGCAGCGACTGGTAGCCGTTGGCTTTGGGGATGGCGATGTAGTCCTTGAACCGGCCCATGATCGGCTTGTACAGGCTGTGCATGACCCCCAGCACCCGATAGCAGGTATCGACGCTATCGACGATGATCCGCACCGCGTAAACGTCGTAGACTTCCTTGAACGGCTTGGTCTTGCGGGACGAGAGCCGGTCCGCGTCCGGCGCGGGGCCGGCCGGACGCTCCCGGAACGGCAGGGGCGGTTTGCCGCGCATTTTCCGGTAAATGCCCCAGAGATGCTTGTTGCGGCCCACGACCCGCGCCTTGATGTCCTCTTCCCGCAACCGGGCGTCGATGCGGGCTTCCATCTGGCTGACGATCTCGTGGCGGTTGCCGCTCATCTTGCGGACCGCGTCCTGCAACACCCGGAAGCGCAGGGGATACAGGTGGTTCAGGCCGAGGTCTTCCAGCTCTTGGCGCAGGTGGTTCATGCCGAGCCGGCCGGCGATGGGGGCGTAAATCTCCAGGGTTTCGCGGGCGATGCGGCGGCGGGATTCCGGCCGCATGGCGCTGAGGGTGCGCATGTTGTGCAGGCGGTCGGCCAGCTTGATCATGATCACCCGCAAGTCCTTGGCCATCGCCAGGAACATCTTGCGGAAGTTCTCGGCCTGCGCCTCCAGCTTGGAGTTGAACTGGATCTGGGTCAACTTGCTGACGCCGTCCACCAGATCGGCGACTTCCGGCCCGAAGCGGGCGCTGATTTGCTCCTTGTTGCAGTGGGTGTCCTCGATGACATCGTGCAGGAGCGCCGCTTGCAAGGTTTCGTGGTCGAAGCGGACGTTGGCGAGAATGCGGGCAACGGCCAGGGGGTGGAAGATGTAGGGCTCGCCGCTCTTGCGGTAGATGCCCGCGTGCGCCTCGGCGGCGAAGTGGCAGGCGTCCCGCAGTCGCTCGACCTGTTCCGGCTCCAGGTATTCTCCGGTGATGGCGCACAGGTCGTCGATGCGCAGGCGCAGATCGTCCAGCCACTCGTCGTCGACGGCCAGCTTGCGGTTCTGCTGGATTTCGTTTCGGACTTCCCGCGCCGGCGCGCTCATCACGACGTTGCTCCCGATCTCAAGGGTTCGGCGCCATCACTCCAGTTCCGCCGGGGCGTCATCGACGGCATCGGCCTCGGCGGGGGCGGGCGATTCGGGTTCGGGCGCGGGGGCGATGGGGCGGCGGTATTTTTCCTGGAGCATGTGGTCGAGCCTGCCCTCGGCCAGCTCGCGCAGCGCGACGACGGTGGGCTTGTCGTTTTCCCAGGGAACCAGCGCCTCTTTGCCGAGAGCCAGATCGCGGGCGCGGCGCGCGGCGATCAATACCAGTTCGAAGCGGTTGTCCACTTGGTCGAGGCAGTCTTCAACGGTGATGCGGGCCATTCGGCGAAATCTCCGGGCGTGAACGGGTAGCTGGCTGACAGCTCGAATCCCGTGGTTGGAATCTTGCAGTCTAATGATAAGCGAGCGGTCAAGACAAGAGCGCCGTCAACAGTTCTCGCTGGCGCGTCAGTTGGGCTTCCCGGCGCTGGCGGTTGGCGATGACGATCGAGCGCAAGGCTTCCAGCGCCGCCGAAAACTGATCGTTGACGACCAGATAGTCGAACTCCGCGTAATGCGACAGCTCGTCCAGCGCCGCCGCCATCCGTCGCTCGATGGTTTCCGGGCTGTCCTGCCCCCGGCCGGCCAAGCGTTGCCGCAAGGTTTCCCGCGAGGGCGGCAGAATAAAAACCGTCGCGCTGGCGGGCGCGAGCGCCCGCACTTGGCGGGCGCCCTGCCAGTCGATTTCCAGAATCACGTCCAGCCCGGCCGCCAGTCGCGCCTCCACGGCGGCGCGACTGGTGCCGTAGCGGTTGCCGAAGACCCGCGCGTGTTCCAGGAACGCGCCCTCGGCCCGCATCGCCTCGAAGGCGGGATCGGTCACGAAGTGATAGTGCGCGCCGTCCTCCTCGCCCGGACGAGGCGGGCGAGTGGTGTGTGAGATGGAGACGACCACGCCGGGCGTGGTGTCCACCAAGCGTTTGACCAAGCTGGTTTTGCCGGCCCCGGAGGGAGCGGCGACGATGTACAGGATTCCGGCCGTCATCTGATCACGAAAAGTTGGACCTTGGGGATAGGGGGGCGTTCGCGAGAGGCGTCATTCCGCCCCGACCGGGTGCGCGGCCACCGGTCCCGGTGACGCGCATCGGGATGATGTCACGAATCGGCCCGACTTCAAAGGCGGAGCGCGGCGCACCGGCGACCGCTGCCGGTATCCTCAGCGTCTGGCCGCAGCCGACGCGCTTCGGTCGCTTCCGTCGGAGATTTTAGGTATTGCGGCGGCGTTTTCGTCCCCGCCGCCGAGGCGGCCGGCGCGAGCCCGCCACGACCCGCTGGCGGAAAAGGGGGCGAGAGCGGCCCCGACAGGGCAGTGGTCGCTACTCGATGTTCTGGATCTGCTCGCGCATCTGCTCGATCAGCACCTTGAGTTCGACCGCAGCGCGGGTGGTGTCGGTGTCGGCGGACTTCGAGGACAGGGTGTTGGCTTCGCGGTTGAGTTCCTGCATCAGGAAATCCAGGCGCCGGCCCACCGGCTCGGCCCTGTCGAACACCGCCTGAATTTCGTCGAGGTGGGCGTCCAGCCGGTCGAGTTCCTCTTCCACGTCCAAACGCTGGGCGATCAGCGCCAGCTCCTGCTCCAGCCGGCCGGGGTCGGCATCGGTCGAAATGTCCGCCAGCCGGCTCAGCAACTTGTCGCGCCAGCGGGCTTGGACCTCGGGCCGGCGGGCGCGCACTCGCCGCACCTGAAGCCGGATCGCTTCGCAGCGTTGCTGGAGCAGTTCGGCGGTGCGCTGTCCCTCCCGTTCGCGGGTGGCGATCAATTCCGCCAGCGCGGCATCCAGGGAGCCGAGCAGGGCCAGCTTGATTTCGTCCAGATCCGGCTCGGCCTCGTTGATCACGCCCGGCCAGCGCAGCACGTCCCCCAACCGCAAGCCGGTGCCCGGCCCGATCATGTGCTCCACTTCCCCGGCGATTTCGAGCAGGCGCTCCACCAGAGGTTGATTCAGGGTGATCGCGGTCAGGGCCGCGCCGGCGGTTTGCAGTTTGAGGGCGCATTCCACCTTGCCGCGGCTGAGGGCCGCCGCGATGCGTTCGCGGACCAGCGATTCCAGGCCGCGCAGCGCCTCCGGCAGGCGAACGGCGGTTTCCAGGTAACGGTGATTCACCGAGCGCAACTCCCAGATCATCGTGCCCCAGGCGCTGGATCGTTCCTGGCGCGCGAAGGCGGTCATGCTGCGTAACATGGGCTAACCTCTCTTTGGTGGTTTTTTAATCTTAGGCGGAATTCGCCGTCTTGGCGCGGTCGCGCCGATTTTTCTCGGCGCCGCCGGCTCGGCGAGCAAGCCATCCTGCCATTTTGGCGAGTTCTGCTATAGTGCAGCCCCCATACACCCCATCGACCCCAGGAAGCCCGTTCATGCGTCCCAGTGCCCGCGCCGCCGACCAACTGCGCCCGATCCGGATCACCCGGCAATTCACCAAACACGCCGAAGGCGCGGTGCTGGTGGAGTTCGGGGATACCCGGGTGATCTGCACCGCCAGCGTCGAGGAGCGGGTGCCGCCGTTCCTCAAGGGCAAGGGACGGGGCTGGGTCACGGCCGAGTACGGCATGTTGCCGCGCGCCACCCACACCCGGATGCAGCGCGAGGCCAGCCGGGGCCGGCAGGACGGGCGGACCATGGAAATCCAGCGCTTGATCGGCCGGGCGCTGCGGGCGGTATTGGATTTGGAGGCGCTGGGCGAGCGCACCATCACCTTGGACTGCGACGTGATCCAGGCCGACGGCGGCACCCGCACCGCCGCCATCACCGGCGGCTTCGTGGCGCTGGCCGACGCGGTGCGGCATCTGATGGGGCGGAAGCTGGTCAAGAAAAATCCGCTGCACGGGCAGGTGGCTTCGGTGTCGGTGGGCATCTATCGGGGCGAGCCGGTGCTGGATCTGGATTACGCCGAGGATTCCGAGGCGGAAACCGACATGAACGTGGTGATGAACGACGCCGGCGCCTTCATCGAAATACAGGGCACCGCCGAAGGCCACGCCTTCCGCATCGAGGAATTGCAGGCGATGCTGACACTGGCGCGAACCGGGATCGACCAGCTCTTGAGCAAGCAGCGGGACGCGCTGGGCTTGCCGGGCTGAGCCGTTTTCGACCGAAGAGAACGCGAATGCGCAAGATCGTGTTGGCGACCGGTAATCCCGGCAAGGTGCGGGAATTTGGCGCCCTTCTCGCGGAATTCGAGCTGGAGATCGTGCCGCAGTCGGTTTTCGGTGTCCCGGAGGCCGAGGAAACCGGGCTGACCTTCGTCGAGAACGCGCTGCTCAAGGCCCGCAACGCCGCCCTGAATACCGGCTTGCCGGCGCTGGCCGACGATTCCGGGCTGGCGGTGGATGCGCTGGGCGGTGAGCCGGGCATTTTTTCGGCCCGTTACGCCGGTCCCGGCGCTGATGATCGGGCCAACATCGCCAAGTTGCTGGCCGAGTTGAACAGCGTGCCGGCGGAGCGGCGCACCGCTCGCTTCGTGTGCGCGCTGGCCTTGCTGCACTATCCCGCCGATCCGACCCCGTTGATCTGTCAGGGAAGCTGGGAAGGGGTCATCCTGACCGAGCCGCGCGGCGCGGGTGGCTTCGGTTACGATCCGGTCTTTTTCGTCCCCGGCGAGAAGGGGACCGCCGCCGAGCTGGAGCCCGCGCTCAAAAACCGGCTCAGCCATCGCGGCCAGGCATTGGCGCTCCTGCGCTGGCATTTGCAAGAAAGGTCGGCTTGGCGACCGGCTACGACGGCGGCGTTTTGAGCGAGACCATGATGGGTTCCAACTGCCGCCAAGCCTGCTCGGCCTGGCGCTTGGAAAGCACCTTGGGCAACATGTCGCGGATGGCGTCGAGTTCGACGCGCAATTCCTCGGGCGTCGTGGTGGCCTCGATGCGCTCGATCCGGCGAATCGCAGCAGGTCCGACGGTGCCTAGCAGGATGCGCTCGGCGAAGCTCTTGGCTTCGTTGAGATTGAAGGCGGGTTGTGCGGATAGATTCGCGGTGCCGGCCGATGGCGCCGCCGCCGACCCTTGTTGGAGCGCGAACAGGGTCGGCTCCAGTTGTTCCCACGCCTGTTCGGCCTGACGCTGGGGCAGCACCTTGGGCAGCAAATCGCGGAGAGTATCGAGTTCGACCCGGAGCTGCTCGGGCGTGGTGACCGCTTCGATGCATTCGATCCGATATTCTGCGGCGGGTCCCATGGCGCCCAGCAGAATGGAGCGAATGGAGTGCTTGGCTCCGCCGAGGTTGAATTCGTGCGGCGCCGGCGGGGAAGCCGCGCCGGGCGCGACCGCACTCGACTTCGGGCACGCGATAAAACCTCCCGCTTCCAGTTCGGCCAGATCCAGTTCGATGTCACCGAGCGCGGCGAGCCGGCCAATCATCTCGGCGGCGGTGGAGTGGCCGTCCACCATGATCAGTACCCGGCGCAAATGGGCGGGCAGTTTATGGGTTCGGGTCTGGATTTCCTCTTGGCCCTTGGCGGTCTTGATAAAAACTTGGCGAAGTTCCATAGCACTCCCGAAAGCGGTTGAGAAAAGCCACGGTAAGACTGCTGCGGTTAGGTGGCGATACCCTGGGTGCATAAAGTGATTTTGGCGAGTGCCGTGTCAATTCTAGATAAGTCCCGGCGGGGTGTAAGTTAATTTTTTATTCCACGATTCCATTGGCTTTATACGTCCACATCCCGTGGTGCGTCCGCAAGTGCCCCTATTGCGACTTCAATTCCCACGAAGCGCGCGGGCCGGTGCCGGAACGCGCTTATGTGGACGCGCTGCTGGCCGATCTGGAGCAGGACTTGCCCCGCGTGTGGGGACGCCGCATCGGCAGCGCGTTTTTTGGGGGAGGCACGCCGAGCCTGTTTTCGGCCGAGGCGCTGGAGCGGTTGCTGTCGGGCTTGCGCGCCCGCCTGCCGCTGCGCCCGGATGCGGAAATCACCCTGGAAGCCAATCCGGGCACGGTGGAGCGGGGCCGTTTCGCGGAATTTCGAGAGATCGGCATCAACCGGCTGTCCATCGGGGTGCAGAGCTTCGATGACGACCAGTTGCGCCGGCTGGGCCGGATTCACGACCGCCGCGATGCCTTCGCCGCCGCCGAGGCCGCCCATGCCGCCGGACTCGGCAATTTCAATCTCGATCTGATGTTCGGCCTGCCGGGACAGACGGTCGAGCGAGCGCGAGCCGACATCGCCGACGCGATATCCCTTCAGCCGGCGCATATTTCGTATTACCAGCTCACCATCGAGCCGAACACGGCTTTTCACCGCATGCCGCCCGCGCTGCCGGACGACGAGATCGCCGACACCATCCAGCGCGACGCCCAGGCTGAACTGGCGCGGCACGGTTATCGGCGCTACGAGGTCTCGGCCTACGCCCGCGAGAACCGCCGTTGCCGGCACAACCTGAACTATTGGGAGTTCGGCGACTATCTCGGCATCGGCGCCGGCGCGCACGGCAAGCTGACCGACCCCGCCGCTGGCCGGATTCACCGCTACTGGAAGCTCAAGCGTCCGGGCGATTATCTGAAGCATGCAGGGGCGCCGGCCGGTGTCGGCGGCGATCAGCCGATTAGCGAAGCCGATCTACCGGTCGAGTTCCTGATGAACGCGCTGCGCTTGGTCGAGGGTGTGCCGGTCGAGCTGTTCGATGAACGGACCGGTTTGCCGCTGGCCGCCCTGGAACCGGCGCTGAGTCGAGCCCGGGAACGCGGCTTGCTGGAAACCGACCCGGCGCGGTTGCAGCCGACCGAACTGGGCCTGCGCTTTTTGAACGATGTGCTGCAAGCGTTCGTCTGAAAAAGCCGCGCCCGGATTTTTCGAGCGCGGCTCCATCGGTCAACCGCTCGGCCGGATTGGCTGAAGAGAGGCGGTCAAGGCGAAGCGCCGGACAGCGAGAATTGATCCTGAAAAGTCACGCTCACCGACCCGAGGCTATACGCCTGATCGTAGGCGGTCGAGCCGGACGCCGACAGCGATTTCTCGCTGTAGGAACCCTGGACGTTCACCGGATGGGCGTTGCCGTCGCTGGTGACGATGTTGTAGGAAAAGGTAATTTTCCCGCCGGAATGGGCGCCCGTGAAGGTGTTCGCCATCGGCTCGCCGAAGGTGACCGCTTGCGTCGTGCAATAGCCCTCGGAGTTGAAGCCGAAGGAATAGGTCCATTTCTGGTGATCGAGGGTCAGGGAGCCATCGCCATTCAGGGCCATCGAGGCCGATCCGGAGCCGCATTGGCTGCACGTTCCCTGATGGTGGAAGCCCGCAGTCGCCGAGAAACAGATCGTCTCCGTTCCGCTATACGACCGCGTCGCGAGCGGTGGATCGGGCGGCAGCTCCGGCACCGGCTCGGCGGCGCGGGTTTGCAGCACGCGGGTGGCTGCGGTCAGGCAGGCCGCGCTGCTGGCCGACGTCCCGCAAGACGCTTGCGGGACGTCCTCGCTGAATTCCAGCGCCCGTTGCAGCGCCGGATCGAGGGTTTCGGCCATGGCGGCGGCTTGGGGAACCGGGTTGGCGACCAGGGTTTGCAAATCCTGGAGCAGCCGGGATCGACAGCCGAACGGCGCGACCAAGCCGGGGACATTGGCCGTGGTTGCCCCCTGTTGCAGCGCGCAGAGCAGCTCGTTTTCGGCGGCGCCACCGGCCGCGAACAGCTCCACCAGAATCGACCGCAGGGAAAACAGGGCCGGAACACTGGCCGCCCGCGGTCGGGCCAGGATGGCTGCGGAGTTGGGCTCGGCGGCCCGCAGGCGCTCGATCAGGTCCTTCAGGCGCTGCACGAGGTTGCCGTCGAGCGACGCGGTGACCGGCCCGCCCAACGATTTGCCGTTCGAGTCGAAAAAGCCGATCACGACGCTGGTTGGCGTGAACTGGCTGAGGCGAGCCTCGATCCCGCTGGAGTCGCGATAGGTGGCCGGTAGCCCCTCGGCGTCGAGCAGCAGGTCGGTCCAGCGGCCGGCGGTCGGCTCGGCCCAGGCGATGCCATTGATCCGGGTTGGAGCGCCCGTCGCATCCTTGTCCGCATGCACCCCGGTGCTGTCGGTCTGGCTGGCCC
>RRZU011228015.1_pt1 | contig 20867 bp, 12 predicted proteins | sample 2165561 | NCBI WGS metagenome assembly RRZU01 (sample SAMN10456909, study PRJNA506462) | wastewater metagenome | isolation source: wastewater sludge | place: USA: Moscow, Idaho | reverse complement strand
TTATCTGTGAAAAACGGAAGACTTTATCAAACGCCGATCAAAGAACTCGATGCGATGCGAAAAGACAGAGTTGAGTACAATAATGTAGTAATAAATAATGATACGATCTCATTGGATAAAATCGAAGGACGAACGATAGATATGGAGCTTGTGATACGTCCGGAAGATAAGGAAAATGTCTATAAGAAATTCGCATTACGTTTTGCACAGAATGAGAGGTTTCATACAGAATTGTGCTTCCGCCCGGATGAGTCTGTCCTGAAAATTGACAGAAAATTTTCAGGAAGCGAACGAGCATTGGTTCATCAGAGAAGATGTCTGGTAAATGGAGATGCCAATGAATTAAAGCTTCGTGTGATTTTGGATAGATTTAGCGCAGAAGTATTTATTAATGATGGCGAGCAGGTTATGTCGGCTGTCATATTTACAGAGCAGGAGGCAAAAGGAATTTCATTCTTTGCGGAAGGTGCAGCTAAAATCGATGTGGTGAAATACGATCTGGTTTAGAAAACACATGATAAAACTTACATGGAGTTGGAAAACGCATGGATAATGATAGGGGGATTCCTAAAACGGGAATCCCCTTTGCAGTACAGATGGTGCGTGAAAAAATAGGAGCACTGCGTGTAATGCCAACCAGAGAGGAAATTCAGAAGCTGCTGGCAATCCGCATGCAGACAGGAGCATGACTTGTAGAGTTCACACATTCACACAATCTTCACAAAATAATTAGCACTCACCTCTTGACGTGGCTAATAGCTGGTGTTATAGTAGGATTCAGATGAAGTGTTATAGCTTCACTAGAACAAACAACAGCGGCCGGAAGGTTCCAATAGAGGAGCCGAATGGCGAAACCATGATAGATTGAGTAAGGAGGGAGCTGTGTATGAACATTTCCAAATTTACCCAGAAATCCGTAGAAGCAGTGCAGAACTGTGAAAAGCTTGCTTATGAATACGGCAATCAGGAGATCGAAGAAGAACATCTTTTATACAGCCTTCTGACCATCGAAGACAGCCTGATCTTAAAGCTGATCGAGAAGATGGAAATCCAGAAGGAGCATTTTGTGGACCGCAGCAAACAGGCGCTGGCAAAGCGCGTAAAGGTGCAGGGCGGTCAGGTTTATATCGGCAAGGACTTAAATCAGGTGCTGATCCATGCCGAGGATGAAGCAAAACAGATGGGAGATGAATATGTTTCTGTAGAGCATCTGTTTTTGTCCATGCTGCAGTATCCGAATAAGGAGATCAAGCAGATCTTTACCGAGTATGGCATCACGCGGGAGCGTTTTTTACAGGCGTTGTCCACGGTGCGCGGCAATCAGAGAGTCGTTTCGGACAATCCGGAGGCTACTTATGATACATTGGAGAAGTATGGACAGGATCTGGTAGAAAAGGCGAGAGCCCAGAAGCTCGATCCGGTCATCGGCAGGGATAATGAAATCCGTAACGTGGTTCGGATTCTTTCCAGAAAAACGAAGAACAACCCGGTTCTGATCGGTGAACCCGGCGTCGGCAAGACCGCCGTTGTCGAAGGACTGGCACAGAGAATCGTGCGGGGCGACGTACCCCAGGGGCTGAAGGATAAAAAGATCTTCGCACTGGATATGGGTGCACTGGTAGCAGGTGCCAAGTATCGGGGCGAATTTGAAGAGCGTCTGAAGGCAGTGCTGGAGGATGTGAAGAAGAGCGAAGGACAGATCATTCTGTTTATTGATGAGCTGCATACCATCGTCGGTGCGGGCAAAACAGACGGTGCACTGGATGCCGGCAACATGTTGAAGCCTATGTTGGCGAGAGGCGAGCTGCATTGTATCGGTGCAACGACACTGGATGAATACCGCAAATATATTGAAAAGGATGCTGCTCTGGAACGTCGTTTCCAGCCGGTGCAGGTGGATGAGCCTACCGTTGAGGATACCATTTCCATTCTGCGTGGCTTAAAGGATCGTTATGAGGTGTATCACGGCGTAAAGATTCTGGATAATGCATTGGTAAGTGCCGCCGTTTTGTCCAACCGTTATATTTCTGACCGGTTTTTGCCGGATAAAGCGATCGACCTGGTGGATGAAGCGTGCGCACTGATCAAGACCGAGATGGACTCCATGCCTGCGGAGCTGGACGAGCTGCGCCGTAAGGTCATGCAGATGGAAATTGAGGAGGCTGCGCTGAAAAAAGAAGATGACACCCTGAGCAAGGAGCGTCTGGAAGCACTTCAGAAGGAGCTTGCGGAGTTAAAGTCCGAGTACAACAACCGCAAAGCGCAGTGGGATAACGAGAAGAAGAGCGTAGAGAACCTTTCCAAGTTAAGAGAAGAGATCGAAGCGGTCAACAATGAAATTCAGATTGCACAGCGCGAAGGCGACCTGGAGAAAGCTGCAGAGCTTTCCTATGGCAAACTGCCGGATCTGAAAAAACAGCTGGAGCAGGAAGAAGAAAAAGTAAAGAAGGAAGACCTTTCCCTGGTTCACGAAGCGGTAACCGATGAAGAAATCGCCCGGATTATTTCCCGGTGGACAGGTATTCCGGTTGCAAAGCTGACAGAAAGTGAGCGGAATAAGACGCTGCATCTGGATGACGAATTGCATAAGAGAGTCATCGGTCAGGATGAAGCGGTAACGAAGGTGACGGATGCCATTATCCGTTCCAAAGCAGGTATCAAGGATCCGACCAAGCCCATCGGTTCGTTCCTGTTCCTCGGACCTACCGGTGTCGGTAAGACGGAGCTTGCAAAAGCGCTTGCGGCGTCCCTGTTTGATGACGAGAACAACATGGTCCGGATCGATATGAGTGAGTACATGGAGAAATACTCTGTGTCCCGTCTGATCGGAGCGCCTCCCGGATACGTTGGCTATGAAGAAGGCGGTCAGCTGACAGAAGCAGTCCGCAGAAAGCCCTACTCAGTTGTCCTGTTCGATGAAATTGAAAAGGCACATCCGGATGTCTTCAATGTTTTGCTGCAGGTGCTGGATGACGGCCGGATTACGGATTCCCAGGGCAGGACCGTGGACTTTAAGAACACGATTCTGATCATGACCTCGAATATCGGCGCAAACTATCTGCTGGAGGGCATCGATGCGGACGGCACGATTAAGCCGGAAGCAGAAGAGCTGGTAACGAAGGATCTGCGCGGTCACTTCCGTCCGGAGTTTCTGAACCGTCTGGATGAGATCATCCTGTTCAAGCCTCTGACGAAGGATAACATCAGCGGTATTATCAATCTGATTGTCGCAGACTTGAATCATCGTCTGGAAGATAAGCAGCTTTCGATCGAACTCAGCCCGGATGCGGAGCAGTTCATTGTAGACAACGCATATGATCCGATTTATGGCGCGCGTCCGTTGAAGCGTTATATCCAGAAATATGTGGAAACGCTGTCTGCAAAGCTGATCCTGGCAGATCAGGTACAGATGGGTGACACGATCCTGATCGCAGTGGAAAACGGCGAGCTGGTCGCAAAGAAAAAGCAGCATAGTGTTTAAAGCTGCAGACTGTAGAAGCACTCGGCAGGAGGAGGTTTCTCCTGCCGGGTGCTTTTTCTCTTTACAAAATCAACTCCTGCGAGTATTGTGATAGATACGGGTCGAAAAACGACCTGAAAAAGCGCATATTGATGCAGATTCTGTGGATAGAAAGGCTTTTACAGGGGAATGGAGAGAGAAAAGAAAACAAAAGCAATAGAAATGACAACAGGTTCGATCTGGAAGAACCTGTTTTTCCTGAGCTGCCCGCTGGTATTTTCCCAGGTGCTGGAAGTGCTGTTTAATATGAGTGACGTAGCGGTGGTAGGGCGATTTTCGGATTACCGGGCACTGGGTGCAGTTGGTTCGACAACGCTTCTGGTCACGCTGTTTACCGGCTTCCTGATCGGAATGGGCTGCGGTGTTAATGTGCGGATGGCGCATGAGCTGGGTGCAAGGCGCAGGGAATCCGTGATCAAAACCGTGCATTCCGCCTTTGTGATCTGTCTGATCGTCGGTCTGCTTGTGGGTGCAGCCTGTTTTTTCTTTGCAGAGGGACTGCTTGGAATTCTGCATACCAAAGAAGAGCTGATGGACAGTGCTGTTTTGTATCTGAAAATTTATGCACTGGGCATGCCGGGTATGGCACTGTATAACTGCGGCAACGGTATTCTGAGCGCCACCGGGGATACGAAGCGTCCGCTGGTATATCTGTCCATTGCAGGAATTGTAAACGTTATTCTAAATCTGTTTTTTGTTATCGTGTGCCATATGGCAGCAGAAGGCGTGGCCATCGCCAGTGTGATCGGACAGTATTTATCTGCACTTCTGATCGTGATTCATCTGCTGCGACGGACGGACGACTGTGGGCTGCACCCTTCGAAGCTCAGACTGGATCCGGCCTGCGGAAAAGCGATTCTGGTGCTTGGCATACCTACCGGTATCCAGAATGCCATCTTTGCTATCGCGAACCTTTTTGTGCAGTCCGGCGTCAATTCCTTTGATGCGGTGATGGTGTCCGGAAATGCAGCTGCAGCAAATGCGGATACGCTGATTTTTAATATTATGGCGGCGTTTTATACCGGCTGTTCCAGCTTTATCGGACAGAACTGGGGAGCTGGCAACCGGGAACGGATGAAAAAGAGCTATCTCGTCGGGCTGACCTATTCCTTTGCGGCAGGTGCGATCTTTGGCGGACTCCTGCTGATTTTCGGACGACAGTTTCTGTCGCTGTTTGCGACGGAGCCTGCTGTAATCGATGCCGGAATGCAGCGTGTGAAGATCATGGGATTTTCTTATATGATCAGTGCGTTTATGGACTGCAGCATCGCAGCCTCCCGAGGAATCGGAAAGAGCATTGTGCCGATGCTCATCGTTATTTTAGGCTCCTGCGTGTTCCGGGTGATCTGGGTGTATACTATTTTTGTATGGATTCATACGATTCCGGCGCTGTACTCTCTCTACTTTTTCTCTTGGGCGATTACATCTGTGGCGGAGGTGCTCTATTTCAGACACAGCTTTCGGCAGCTGGAATTTCAGAGCTGAGTCCGGGGACGAGAACCGTCAAAATCCGGCAGCTCTTCTGCAGACAGATAAGGTTTTGGCGCTGCTGCGCCGTCCTTTCTGAATGATAGAGGGCTTCTGCTGCATAGATTAAAAAGAAGGAACCGGAAAAGGCGGTTTTCCATGGAACATAAAAAAGAGAAACGAAATGAAAGGGCAGCAATTCAACTGGGACTTTTTCTGGTTGGATTGCTGCTTTTTGGAACTGCTGCGGGAGGGCAGCTGACAGGGGAGGAAAAAAACGGGAAGGAAAAGGCGGCAATACAGACTTCTGGCGGCGTATCCGATGCAGCAGAGCCAAAAAAGATCGCCCTTACCTTTGATGACGGTCCGCATCCGGTCTATACGAAAATACTTTTGGACGGCCTGGCAGAGCGAGGCGCAAAAGCCAGTTTTTTTGTTACAGGGGAGAATGCAGAAAAATATCCGGAGCTGATTTTGCGTATGCAGAAGGAGGGACATCTGATCGGCAACCACACCTATAGTCATATTCAGCTGACAAGCAATAACCGGGAAGCCTTTCGACAGGAGCTGATTTCCACGAATGAGGTATTGAAGGAGATAACAGGAGCGGAACCCATTTTTGTCCGTCCGCCCTATGGAAGCTGGGACAAAGGCTTCGAACAGGAGCTGAATATGTTCCCGGTGCTGTGGACGATCGATCCCCTGGACTGGTGCAGTCAAAGCAGCACCAATGTTGAAAAGCGAATCTTGTCCAAAGCGCGGGAAAATGCGATTATCCTGCTGCATGATGAATATGCTTCCAGTATTGAGGCGGCACTTTTTATTGTGGATGAGCTGCAAAGCCAAGGCTATGTCTTTGTGACAGTCGAAGAAATAATGCTGGTATCTTGAAATCCGCAGTTGGATAAAATCCGCAGTTGGATAAAATCCAACAGTTGGATGAAATCCAACATGTACAGCAGGGAAAATAGTTGTTATAATCAAATGTGGAAGCTTTTGCACCGACCTTGATGCCTGCGGATTGTTCCGTGCTGCGCACTCCAACAATCCTACTTCGTAATCCATGGTCAGGTTTATAACGAAAGGAAACGGATTGGTAACTGTTCAGTAGGTCTGCGCATTTACTGCGCTGACCGTAAGAAAACTTAGGCTAGAAGGCAAAAATCCTATCGGAATAGCCGATTTGGAATGGATTTTTGCGCGTAACTGTGAGGGTACTGAACAGTTACACAGATTGAAAAATAAAATGTTTCAATCACGAGATTTGTGTCTGCGCGCACTTGACACAAACTCGACATGCGAAAAAAGCGTGCGCAGAAATGAGTGGAAAGAATGCAATATACCTACACAGAGCTGGCAGTGTATCTGCTGCTGTACAGCTTTATCGGATGGGCACTGGAGGTTGCCTTTTTTGCAGTAAAAGAAAGAAGATTTTGCAACCGCGGATTTTTCAGTCTGCCCCTTTGTCCGGAATACGGCATAATGATGGATATTCTGATCCTTTTGCTGCCGGAGCAGGGGACAAAATGGCTGCTGCAGTTTCTGACCACTTGGATGGTCGTGTCCGTTGTGGAATATTTTTCCGGAGGGATCGCAGCCAAAATCTGGAAAAAGCATTTGTGGAATTACGAGGATGTGACACTGTTTGGCGGGAAGAAAAAGAGTGTGCTCCTTTCGCTGATCAAGGCAGCAGTTGTGATGACGGCGGTGCTGCTTTTGCATCCTCCGGTCTTTATCCTGTTTTCGATGATTCCGACAATTGTGCTGCGGATCATAGACATAGTCGGCTTTGGGCTGATGGCTGCCGACCTGGTGTCGATTCTGATTGCAGTCAGGAAAAGCAGGAGCCTGACAGAGCTGAAGGAAACCCAGGGAAGACTTCTGCAGGAACAAAAGGAAGTCAAGCAAAAGCTTGGAGGCAAGATCTATCATGCAGTCTGGAAGCGGTTAAACCGTGCATACCCGGAGATGGAAGCTCTGGAGGAGGCAGATCGGGCAGAACGATATGTCTTTGCAAGAGGCGTCTGTGTGGATAAGCTGATCTGGGTATTTATGATCTGTGCATTTCTCGGAGATCTGATCGAAACGCTGTTCTGCAGGGTGACGGGAGGCGTATGGATGAGCCGGTCCAGCGTAATTTACGGCACCTTCAGTATTGTCTGGGGCTTCGGTGCGGTCATTCTGACAGTTGTATTGCAGCGGCTTGCCGGAAAAGAGGATCGTTATATTTTCCTGGCGGGCAGTGTGCTGGGTGGTGTATATGAATATCTGTGCAGCGTATTTACAGAGATTTTTCTCGGGACTACATTCTGGGATTACAGTGACATGCCCTTTAATATCGGCGGGAGAACCAACCTGCTGTATTGCATTTTCTGGGGGCTGTTATCCGTTGTCTGGGTAAAAATTTGTTATCCGACGATCAGCGGATGGATCGAAAAGCTGCCGCCCCTTGGAGCAAAAATTGCGACCTGGGCAGTTATCGTGCTGATGAGCTGCGATGCGGTGATTTCAGCAGGCGCCATGGTACGCTATGTGGAACGGCAGGATAGCGCGGCGGTGCAGGAGAGCAGTGCGGACGCAGGGACTGCCGCGGGCGTAGAAAACGCCGCGAAGGAGGAAAGCGTCGCGGACGCAGGGACTGCCGCGGGCACGGAAAACACCACAGGAACCGTGCGGGCGGAAAAGAAGAGCGTGATCGACACATTCTTTGACATCAATTACCCTGACGAGCGGATTGAGAAGGTGTGGCCGAACATGAAAGTGGAGGTACAATAAGGGGACATGGATCTTTTCGATTATATGAGACAGACCAATCAGGAAAAGGAAGCGCCGCTGGCGGCAAGGCTGCGGCCCCGGACGCTGGATGAGGTAGTCGGGCAGCAGCACATTATCGGAAAGGACAAGCTTTTGTACCGTGCGATTCAGGCGGACAAGCTTTCCTCCATCATTTTTTACGGACCGCCCGGAACGGGCAAAACGACTCTTGCGAGGGTGATCGCGAATACGACCAGCGCGGAGTTTATGCAGATCAATGCGACTGTGGCAGGCAAAAAGGATATGGAAGAGGTTGTCGCAAAGGCAAAGGACAACCGTGGAATGTTTGGAAAAAAGACGATCCTGTTCATTGATGAGATCCATCGGTTCAACAAGAGTCAGCAGGACTATCTGCTTCCCTTTGTGGAGGATGGAACCCTGATCCTGATCGGTGCGACGACGGAAAATCCGTATTTTGAGGTAAACGGAGCGCTGCTGTCCCGTTCGGTTATTTTTGAGCTCAAGCCGCTTTCAAAGGAAGATATCGAAGAACTGATCCGACGGGCAGTCTATGATCAGAGAGGAATGGGTGCCTATCAGGCACAGATAGAGCCGGATGCGCTGGAGTTTCTGGCGGATATTGCAGGCGGGGATGCACGTGCGGCATTGAATGCAGTAGAGCTTGGCGTAATGACGACACAGCGCTCAGAGGATGGAAAAATCCATCTGACCCTGGAGGTTGCCCAGGAATGTATTCAAAAACGTGCAGTAAAATACGACAAAACAGGCGATAATCATTACGATACGATTTCGGCATTTATCAAGAGTATGCGGGGCTCCGATCCGGATGCGGCGGTTTATTATCTGGCGCGGATGCTGTATGCCGGGGAAAGCGTGACATTTATCGCCCGCAGGATGATGATCTGTGCGTCGGAGGATGTTGGAAATGCAGATCCGACAGCGCTGCAGGTGGCGGTTTCTGCATCCCTGGCGTCAGAGCGGGTGGGCATGCCGGAGGCGCAGATCATTCTGGCACAGGCGGCGGCCTACATTGCATGCGCGCCGAAAAGCAACGCAGCGGTCAACGCCATTGCGTCTGCAATGAAGACGGTGGAAGAAACCGGAAATCTGGCGATTCCGGTGCATTTGCAGGATGCCCATTATAAAGGAGCAGCAAAATTGGGACACGGAAAAGATTATAAATATGCACACGATTATCCAAACCACTATGTCAGACAGCAGTATTTACCTTATGAGCTGTCCGGAAGAGAGTTTTATCAGCCCGGTGGGATGGGATATGAAGTAAAAATCAAAGAGCACATGCAGCGGATACGCAGGGAAGCGGCTAAGACAGAGCAAAAGCCGCAGGATGGAGAAGAGCAATGAAACAGATACCAAAGCGGGTCATGATCGTGTCCTTTGATGCGGTCGGAGCAAAGGACCTGGAATATTTACAGACCCTGCCGAATTTTCAGCGTTTTTTTGAACAGGCGGCGCTGTGCAGCCATGTAAACAGTGTGTGTCCGTCCCTGACCTATCCGGCCCATACATCCATTGTGACAGGGCGGATGCCGAAAAATCACGGGATTGTGAACAACACAAAAATCCAGCCCAACCGGAAGGATCCGGACTGGCTTTATCATCGCAAATGGATCCGCAGCACGACGCTTTATGACGAAGCGAAGAAAAAGGGAATGACGACGGCCGGGCTTTTGTGGCCTGTTGCGGCAGGCAGCAGGATGGACTACTATGTGCCGGAGATTATGGTGACACGCAAATGGCAAAATCAGATCCTGATGAATGCGACGAACGGTCCGTTGTTTTATCAGCTGGATCTGAACAAACGCTTCGGACAGTTGCGAAACGGGATCGCACAGCCTCAGCTGGACAATTTTATTCAGGCATGCGCGCTGGATACGATCTACAAATACAATCCGCAGCTGTTTTTGCTGCATCTGACGGATGTGGATGCGAACAGACATCTCTATGGCGTGGAGAGTAAGGAGGCAAAAGAAGCTCTTAAGCGCCACGATAAGCGTCTGGGCGAGATTGTAAGGGCACTGGAGGAAACCGGAGAGATGGAAAGCACGACGGTCGTGCTTCTGGGGGATCATTATCAGAAGGATGTGGACAAGGTTGCCTTTGTCAATCATGCACTGTGGAAAGCCGGCTTGCTGACGGTCCGCAACGGCAGGATCAAAAGCTGGAAGGCCTATGCAAAAAACTGTGACGGAAGCTGCTATATCTATCTGCATCCGTCTGTAGAAAACAATGCAGAAGTGCAAAAGCGTACAAGAAAAGTGCTGGAGACGCTGAAAAGACGGGAGGATTTTGGGATCGAAAGGATTCTGACCCGGGAAGAGGCAGCAAACATGGGCGCAGACGAAAACTGCTTTCTGATGCTGGAAGCAAAGGAAGGATGGTTTTTTCTGGATGAATGGGAACAGCTGACGGCAGCAGAAAAAGACTGCGCACATGGCATGAAGGGGACCCACGGGTATCTGCCGGGTGAGGCAGACTATCAGACCTTTTTTGCAATGTCGGGATGCAGTGTAAGAGCTGGTGCCCGGGTAGAAAAAAATATCGCGCTCTGGGATGAGGGCGCGACATTGGCAGCACTTTTGGAGATAGACCTCGGAAAAACAGATGGCAGTGTGATCCGGGAGATGCTGCAATAACATACTTTAAAACAGGGCGGTTGTCAGATACTGATAAATCTCCCTGTTATTTTTTTGCCAGTTTTCGCAAATGGAAATTGCGAGCTCTTCTGTAGGAACCGTAAGGCGGATGGTCACCAGGTTGACGTCCTTATCCACTGCAGTCAGCTCTGTTTCGAATTCCCCGTTGACAGCCTTATAGTAGTTGCTCTGGATCGAAGATTCGTTGCGCATTTCCAGTTCATTTTTTTTAAGATATTCGCCGATGTCTGTCTTGATTGCGTCACTGATGCGGTTCTCAAAATAGGAAAGGGTATTGCGGCCCTCCTCCGTGATCTGCAGATGGGTGCGGTTGACCAGTGTTTTGGCAGTGATCAGCCCGGCCTGCGCCAGCTCATTGATAACCTGCTGCAGTGTCAGATAGCTGGTATATTCTTTTTCCAGAATGAGATCGCTGACCTGCGCCATTGTGAGTGGGAAGGATACCTTGTTGAGCAGATAAAGAACGATCAGTTTATAGAGTGTAAGAGGTTCCTGGTTCATAATTATCCCCTTGTCTGAGATTTCGTTGTTTCATAAGGGCATGCAGCCCGTTTAAGACGTTTCGTTTCGAAAGACTCCACTGGGGCGCGATCAGGAGCTTGCGAGGACCGTCTCCGGTGACCCGGTGGAGGCAGATATCCGGAGAAAGTGCAGCGATACAGCTTGTCAGCAGATCGAGATATTCTTCCTGTGTCAGTACAGGAAGCTTTCCGGCTTCATAAAGCAGGGCAAGATCTGTTCCCTTTAAAATATGGAGAAGCTGCAGCTTGACACCAAAGGGATGCACCTGATTGACGGCACGGATGCTTTCCAGCAGGTCGAGCCGGGTTTCCCCGGGGAGTCCGAGGATCAGATGGACGATAAAGGGAAGCCTTCTGGCATGGAGCTTTGCTGCAGCATCATAAAATACGGAGGTCGGATATCCCCGGCGGATCCTTGCTGCAGTGTGGTCATGAATGGACTGCAGACCAAGCTCGATCCAGATAAACCGGTCAGGATACAGCAACCGGAGGCGGTCAAGTCCCTCCAGAATGATATCGGAAAGACAATCCGGGCGCGTCGCAATGGAAATGCCTGCGACCTCCGGGGAGGAAAGTGCTTCTTCATAACAGGAAAGCAGTCTGTCCGGATCGCCATACGTGTTGGTATATGCCTGAAAATAGGCGATCAGAGACGGCTTGCCGGGTTCCGGTGTCCATTTGGAGGACAGAAGTGCCTTGGCCTGATTTAACTGATCTGTTACAGAAAGCTGCCGGGAAGCAGCAAAATCGCCGCTTCCGCCTGCAGAGCAGAAAATGCAGCCTCTTGTATCGAGGGTGCCATCCCGGTTGGGACAGGTACAGCCGATATCCAGTGCAGCCTTGTAAAGCTTCCGTCCGTATGTATTTTTACACCAGGCGTCCAGCGAATAGTAGGGCTTCTGGTGCCAGAGATCAGCGGATGTTTCTCTTGACTGCATCTGCAACAACGTCCGCAACTCTGGGATCGAATGCTTCCGGCATGATATTGTCTTCGTTTAAGTCTTCATCAGAAACGAGGGCTGCGATGGCATTAGCGGCAGCCAGCTTCATTTTATCGGTGATCTGTTTTGCATGTCCTTCCAGAGCACCGCGGAAGATGCCGGGGAATGCGACAACGTTGTTTACCTGGTTCGGGAAATCGCTGCGTCCGGTGCCGACAACGCGTGCCCCTGCTTTTTTTGCGAGATCAGGCATGATCTCAGGAACGGGGTTAGCCATTGCAAACAGAATAGCATCGGAATTCATGGAAGCCACCATCTCTTCCGTCACAATGCCCGGAGCGGAAACGCCGACGAAAATATCAGCACCCTTTAAAGCATCTGCAAGGGAACCGGTTTCGTGAGCCAGATTGGTGCGTTTTACCATCTTTTCCTGCATCCAGTTTAAGCCCTCTGCGCCATCGCAGAGAATGCCGGATTTATCGCACATAATGATATTGGAAAAGCCGTAGGTTATCAGCAGGCGGGTGATGGCAACTCCTGCACTTCCTGCGCCGTTTACAACAACGCGGCAGTCTTCCTTTTTCTTACCGACTACCTTTAGGGCATTGATGATGCCGGCGAGTACAACAATAGCAGTTCCGTGCTGGTCATCGTGGAAAACAGGGATATCCAGAGTCTCTTTTAAGCGCTCTTCGATTTCGAAGCAGCGGGGTGCACTGATATCTTCCAGATTGATGCCGCCAAAAGCGGGAGCAAGCCAGGTAACAGCTTTGATGATCTCTTCCGTGTCCTGAGTATCCAGGCAGATGGGAACTGCGTTGACACCGCCGAATTCTTTAAATAAGACAGCCTTGCCTTCCATAACGGGCATAGCGGCCTTCGGACCGATATTGCCGAGTCCCAGTACGGCGGAACCGTCGGAAACAACAGCTACAGTGTTTGCTTTCATCGTATAGGTGTAAGCGGCAGCCGGGTCTTTTGCAATGACCTTACAAGGCTCCGCAACGCCGGGAGTATAGACAAGTGCAAGGTCTTCACGGGTGCGGACGGGTGTTTTGGAAACGGTTTCAAGCTTTCCCTGCAGCTTCGCATGCAGTTCCAGCGCTTTTTCCTGATTTGTCATTTGATTTGCCTGCTTTCTTTTTTATTTAATAAGGAATGATGATGTCGGGGCATACGCGCCATTCGTAGCTCTCTGTATATCATCATATCTGATTTATTTGAGTGAATCAAGGAAAAAATCTTCCTATTCTGTTTTGAGTGTGATACAATGAGCGAAACAGAAGGAGACGTTTGACTTGTGTCTCCGATGTGTAATAAAATTCACTAAAATGACAGGCACTTTTGATTTCTGACAAAAGACCGCTGTTTCCCGGATCGGGATGTTCTGGCGCATTTCAAAAAGATCGTTTCATGTAGAATTCCGTATGAAAATCAGGGACGAATCACGATGGCAGTAAAAGGAGTAAAGATTGAAAAATAAAAATTTTCAATCGCGAGATTTGTGTCTGCGCGCACTTGACACAAACTCGACATGCGCAAAAAGCGTGCGCAGAAATGAGAGGAAAAAATGATAAGAGAAAAATATGAATCTCTGGCAGTGCATGATCTGAAGGAGATTGCAAAAGCAAGGGGGATAAAAGGACTTTCTACAATGAAAAAGGCGGAAGTCATTGATGCGATGCTGAGGTTGGATGCCCAGGAGAATGCAGAAATCAAAACAGAACGCAGCGTCCCGGAGAACCGCCCGGCAGAGCGCAAGGATGCCCCGGAGAAGGACGCGGCAGAGCGCAAGGATGCTCCGAAGAGGGACGCGGCAGAGCGCAAGGATACTCCGGAGAAGGACGCGGCAGAGCGCAAGGATGCTCCGAAGAGGGATGCGGCAGAGCGCAAGGATACCCCGGAGAAGGGCGCAGTGGAAAAGCAGGATCCTCATGACGGTGGGACAGAACCGGAGAGCAGAGCAGGGGATCGGGAGGAAAGGCGGCAGCAGAGAACAGGAAAGCGCTTCATCAGCAATGGTTCTTATCATAATGGACGGACAGGAAGCCGCGACAACAATGGTACGCGGGAAAATACTGCAGCTGCAGCGCCCCGTGCTGCTGCGCCTGTGGCAGAAGAGGCACAGAACCGTGTGAGCGCGCCTGCACCTCGTTATAATGAGCGCTACAACAGTCCGTATAATCGCGGAACTGCACCGATCCAGAGTCCAGAGGACGACAAGTTCCCGACAGAGCTGGACAGCGGCATTACGGTAAAGGGTATCCTGGAGGTCATGGCTGAGGGCTATGGCTTTATCCGCTCGGATAATTATATGCCGGGAGATAATGATATTTACGTGGCACCCAGCCAGATTCGTCGGTTCAATTTGCGGACAGGCGATATTTTAGAGGGAAATACCAGAGTGCGGACACAGAATGAAAAATTCTCTGCCCTGCTTTATGTCAAGACGATCAATGGTTATACCACAGAGGAAGCATCCAGACGAAGCAACTTTGAAGATATGACGCCGATCTTTCCGAACAGCAGACTGAAAATGGAACGCTTCGGCTGCCCGGTGGCGATGCGGGTCATGGATTTGTTAAGCCCCATCGGTAAAGGACAGAGAGGTATGATTGTGTCCCCGCCGAAGGCTGGTAAGACAACCCTATTAAAAGAAGTGGCCATGTCGGTAAAGAAAAATTATCCGAACCTGCATCTGATCATTCTCCTGATCGATGAACGTCCGGAGGAGGTAACGGACATGAAGGAGACGGTGGCAGGGCCGAACGTTGAAGTGATCTATTCCACGTTTGACGAATTACCGGAACATCATAAACGAGTTTCCGAAATGGTTATTGAGCGTGCAAAGCGTCTGGTCGAGCATAAACAAGACGTTATGATCCTGTTAGACAGTATTACCCGCCTGACCCGTGCCTACAACCTGGTGGTTCCGCCCAGCGGACGTACCCTGTCCGGTGGTATTGACCCGGCGGCATTGCATATGCCGAAGCGCTTTTTTGGTGCAGCCCGCAATATGCGCGAGGGCGGAAGCCTGACGATTCTGGCCACTGCACTGGTGGACACCGGATCCAGGATGGACGATGTCATTTACGAGGAATTTAAAGGAACCGGTAATATGGAGCTTGTGCTGGATCGAAAGCTGTCTGAACGCAGAATTTTCCCTGCCATCGACATCCCCAAAACCAGCACGAGAAGAGAAGATCTGCTGCTGAGTGCAGAGGAGATGGAAGCAATCAACGTGGTGCGCCGCGCGTTGAATGGTATGAAATCCGATGAAGCTGTGGATAAGGTGCTGGATCTGTTTGCAAAGACGAAAACCAATATAGAGTTTGTGCAGACGGTGAGAAAGATGAGATACCTGTAAAAATACAGCGCATGCAATAAAAGTTACAGTTCACACGCGCCATTCGCAATACAATAGAAGGTACGAGTGAACTGTAACTAATAAAATACGAAAGAGGGAGCGATCGGAACTGCCGACCGCTCCTTTTTTGTCCGTTCATTGAAAAATCAGCACCGGATGTTCTTCTTTTTCAAGGAAATCAAAAAAATACTTGCATAGGGCAAAAGTTTATGCTATATATAGTTGCATAAAATATACAACGAAAGGAAAGCGAACGATGAAGCTGCAGGAAACACTGGAACATCTGAATTTTTCAAGGCTGGAAGCACAGATTTATATGGCATTGATCGGTTCTGAGCCCATGTCTGCCTATCAGCTGGCAAAAAAAATCGCAATTGCACGCCCTTCTATTTACAATGCGCTGGAGCACATGCTGGATAAGGGGATGGTGGAGCTGGTTCCGGATCAGACAGCACTGTATACCGCCCAGGAGCCGGAGGTGCTTTTGGGGCGGATGCAGGCGGAAATGACAGCAAACCTTTCTCTCGCCAGGCAACAGCTGAAAGAATATGAGACGGCGAAGCAGCCAGAGGTGCATTTCGTATTCCGGGGCTTTGAAACGGCGATGGCAAGGGCAGGGAAGCTTCTGGAGGATGCCCGGGAGGAGGTTTATCTGAATGCGGATTTTGATCTTTCCCGTTTTGCAGAGACCTTCCATCGGCTAAAGAAAAAAGGCGTGCGGATCGTTGCGTTTTCCTTTTATGATCTGGGACTGAACCGGGAGGATGTGGAGTTTTATACCCACGGAGGAATGCTGACAGCACATCAGCCCTCCCGTCTGATGCTTGTGACAGACAGGCAGATGACGCTGACAGCTGACTGCGGTGCATTTGCCAACTGGAGCGGTACGGTCAGCAACAATGGGCTGATGGTGAAAATTTTGTCGGAGCATATTCAACACGACATCACCCTGTTGCAGCTGCAGGAAAAGTATGGACTGGAAATGCATTGAAATGAGATCGGCTGCAGTTTAAAAGGATGCAGCCTGGAAAAAGGAGGTCTGAGCATGATTCATTTAGAAGCGGTTTATCATAGAGCGTCACAGCAGTTTTGCTATGCATTGGATGAGGAAATTTTGATGGTAGGGCTGCAGACCGGAGAAGAAGTGGAACAGGTTTGGATTCATTATGGCGACCCGTTTTCTACTGGTATTCTGGGCGGAAACGAGGCTTGGGAAGGCAGTCGGGAGGAGATCGTGACAAAAATGCGTCTGCCCCAGCACCTCTGGTGGGAAATTCCCGTGCAGCCTCCCTATAAACGGTGCCGGTATTTCTTCGAGCTGCAGGCAGGAGCAGAACGGGTCTTTTATTTTGAAGATGGCTTTCATTCGCCAGAGGATGTGAAAAACGGACAGCTGGGACAGTGCTTTACGTTTCCGTGGATGAATCCGGTGGATATCAACGTGACGCCGAAGTGGGTGCGGGAGACGGTCTGGTATCAGATTTTTCCGGAGCGCTTTTGCAACGGCAACAAAGAAAATGATCCGGACTGGGTAAAGCCCTGGGGATACCATACCGTAAGTAATCTCGATTTTTACGGCGGCGATCTGGATGGAATTCGTCAGAAGCTTCCTTATTTACAGGAGCTTGGTATTACCGGACTGTATCTGACGCCGGTGTTTGAATCTCCCTCAAGTCATAAATATGATACGACAGATTACCGGAAGATCGATCCGGGCTTCGGAGATGAGGAGACTATGAAGCTGCTCGTTAAGGAGGCCCATGACAGAGGCATCCGCGTGATGTTGGACGGTGTATTCAACCATTGCGGCAGTAACTTTTTACCGTGGCGGGATGTGATGGAAAAGGGGCCCAAGTCCCCCTATTACGACTGGTTTATGATCAATCGCTGGCCCTGTCGGGAGCAGGAGGGCAGCACCAGGGATGGACGCTATTATTCCTTTGCCTTTGCGGAGCGGATGCCAAAGCTCAATACGAGTGAAAAAAAGGTGCGGGACTATTTTTTGGATACCGTTCGTTATTGGATTGAGACATTTGACATTGATGGACTTCGGTTAGATGTTGCAAACGAAATTTCCCATCTGTTCTGCCGTGAGCTGCGGCAGATGACAAAGCAGTTAAAACCGGATTTTTATCTGCTGGGGGAAATCTGGCATGACGCAATGCCGTGGCTTGGCGGGGACGAATTCGACGCCGTTATGAACTATCCCTTTGCTGCAGCCATCCGGGAGTTTTGGTATCAGCCGGAAAAGACAAAATCGGATCTGGAAGAGGCGATCCATGAGAATCTGGTGCGTTATATGCGCCAGACGACAGAGGTTTTGTTCAACCTTCTGGATTCCCACGATACAGACCGGCTGATCCATCAGACTGGCGGAAATCAGGATCTCTTTTTCCAGCAGCTTGCAATGCTCTTTACAATGCCTGGAAGTCCCTGTATCTATTATGGGACGGAAATCGCGATAGAGGGCGGCGCTGACCCGGATTGCAGACGCTGTATGCCCTGGGATCAGATCGAACAGGGAAACTATGCAGAGATTACGGAGCAGGTAAAGCAGCTGATAGCCCTTCGAAAAGAGCCTGCGGCCCGCAGCATGGAAATCACATTTGAAAATAATAACAGCTCTGACCGGGTGGTGGAATATGTCAAAACCGGGGCAGAGGGCAGCAGGCTCCGGGTTGTGTTGAACGCATCCGGAAAAGAGACCGATGTGGAGACAGAGGGCAGCGTGCTGTTTGCAAGAGGTTATGAGAATGGGGTGCTGCGCGCAGGCGGCGCATTGGTGGAACGGCTGTAAAACAAGGATTTCCGGTCAAACCGCAGCGAAAGAGGACAAAAATTTCACCAAAACTTTACCGGCATGTATATTGACAGAAGACTTTGCATATGATAACCTTACTGCTAAACAAAATTCCCTGTGAGGGAGTAGCGAGCGCAGCAAGTGCAGCTGCCGGGATGGAACAGAGCCGGCGGATCGCCTTTGCATCAGCGTAACAAGTCAACAACCCCGATCCTATGCCGATCTGGCTTGTTTTAAATTGCGAGACTCAGATACTGTTTTCTTTTTGAAAAGCAGTATTTGGGTCTTTTGTGATTTAAGACAATAGAGCGATCACGAAGTGAGAGATCTATTGTACGAAAAACACCATCGGGAGGAAAAAGAATGAAGTATTATTGTGAAGACTCACAACAGGTACTGCAGGAGCTGAACAGCCAAAAAAGCGGCCTGACGGAAAAAGAAGCGGCAGAGCGGCTTTTGCAGAACGGGGCAAATGAGTTAAAAGCGGCGAAGGGAAAATCCCTGCTGCGCCGGTTTGCGGAACAGGTGGCAGATCCGATGATCGTGATCCTGCTGGCGGCAGCGGCCATCAGCGGTGTGCTTGCAGTCCTGGAAAATGACAGCTTTGCGGATGTCATCATTATCCTGGCAGTGGTCCTGATCAATGCCGTGCTGGGTGTGTATCAGGAAAGCAAGGCGGAAAAGGCGATCGAAGCGCTGCAGGACATGGCAGCGGCCACCTCAAAGGTTGTGCGGGACGGGAAAATGTCCTCGATTTTGAGCAAAGACCTTGTGGTGGGGGATATCATCTGTCTGGAAGCAGGGGATGCGGTTCCGGCGGATGCAAGGATTCTGGAAAGCGCAAGCCTGAAAGCAGAGGAAGCTGCACTGACAGGAGAATCCGTGCCGGTCACGAAGCTGATCGATCAGATCTTTTTGGCAGACGGGGAACGGGATGTGCCTCTGGGCGACCGTAAAAATATGGTCTATATGGGAAGCACGATCGTATATGGACGTGCTGTGGCAGTCGTAACGGCCACTGGTATGGATACGGAAATGGGAAAAATTGCGGATGCTCTGTCTCAGGCACAGGAAGGACAGACACCGCTGCAGAGAAAACTGACGCAGCTTTCGAAGGTGTTGACAAAGCTGGTGATCGGAATCTGCGTGCTGGTTTTTGCGATTCAGATGATCCGGGCAGGCAGCCTGAATTTTGAGGTTGCGCTGAACTCCTTTATGATTGCGGTTTCCCTTGCAGTGGCGGCGATCCCGGAAGGACTTGCGGCAGTTGTGACAGTGGTACTTTCCATCGGTGTAACGAACATGTCAAAACGAAACGCGATTATCCGCCGGCTGACTGCAGTGGAAACCCTTGGCTGTGCCCAGGTGATCTGCTCGGATAAGACCGGAACGCTGACGCAGAACCAGATGACAGTTGTAGATTCCTTCGGAGCAGAAGAGAAGGAGCTTTCGGCAGCAATGGCACTGTGCAGTGATGCAGAGCTGGATGCAGACGGCAGTGTGACAGGAGAACCGACGGAGGCTGCCCTGGTTGTCTGGGCGAACCGGATCGGGCAGGATAAGAATCTTTTAAAACAGAGTATGCCCCGTGTGATGGAGGCTCCCTTTGATTCCGGACGGAAAATGATGTCCACGGTCCATAAACGCAAGGACGATTATATTCAGTTTACAAAAGGGGCGCCGGATGTGGTTCTCACCCGTTGTGCATTTTATCTGGAGGATGGACAGCTTCTGCCCATGACAGAAGAATATCGGAAAAAGGTTTTGCAGGCAAATAAGTCCATGGCAGATCGGGCACTGCGTGTGCTGGCATGCGGACAGAGAGTCTGGACGAAAAAACCGGAAAGCGAGGATGCGGATCTGCTGGAGCAGGAGCTTTGCTTTTTGGGACTGTGCGGCATGATTGATCCGGTGCGTCCGGAGGTAAAGGCAGCAATTGACGAATGTCGGGAAGCGGGTATCCGACCGGTTATGATCACGGGCGACCATGTGGATACGGCAGCAGCGATTGCAAAAGAGCTTGGTATTTTGCAGGATGGCAGCCTGGCAGTGACCGGAGCAGAGCTGGAAAAAATGGACGATGCAGAATTTGCAGAAAAGTTCCGGAACATCAGCGTTTATGCCCGCGTACAGCCAGAGCACAAGACCCGTATCGTAAACGCCTGGAGAAATGCCGGCTATGTGACGGCAATGACCGGTGACGGCGTTAACGACGCGCCCTCCATCAAGGCTGCGGACATCGGCATCGGAATGGGCATCACAGGAACGGACGTTACCAAAAATGTGGCAGATATGGTGCTGGCGGACGATAATTTTGCAACGATTGTCGGCGCGGTGGAAGAGGGCCGCAGAATCTATGACAACATCCGGAAGGCAATCCAGTTTCTGTTAGGCTCCAATATGAGTGAAGTGCTGAGTATTTTCTTTGCGACACTTCTGGGCTTTACGATTCTGCAGCCGGTGCATCTTCTGTGGATCAATCTTGTAACGGACTGCTTCCCGGCGCTGGCGCTGGGTACGGAAAAGGCAGAGCCGAACATTATGAAGCGCAAACCCAGAGATGCGAAGGCCGGGATTTTTGCAGATGGAATGGGCTTTGATATTGCTTATCAGGGACTTTTGGTAACAGCACTTGTCATGGTTTCCTATTTTATCGGACATTTCATGGAAACCGGAGAATGGACCATCACAAACAGCGCCCATGGCACTACGATGGCGTTTGTCACAATGTCAATGGCGGAAATTTTCCACAGCATGAATATGCGTTCCCAGAGAGGAAGTATTTTCAAGCTTGGCTC
>RRZU011225271.1_pt1 | contig 20873 bp, 18 predicted proteins | sample 2165561 | NCBI WGS metagenome assembly RRZU01 (sample SAMN10456909, study PRJNA506462) | wastewater metagenome | isolation source: wastewater sludge | place: USA: Moscow, Idaho | reverse complement strand
CTGTGCCACTTCGAACTGCTCGGGTGTGGTTGTCCAAACTGCACTGCGGTACTGGGTGCCACGGTCGTTTCCCTGCCGGTTCATTTGGGTTGGATCATGGTTTTCAAAGAAGACGGCAAGCAGATCATCAGTGGTTACTTCCGTGGGGTCGTAGACAACGCGAACTGTTTCAGCGTGACCCGTGAAGCCCGTGCAAACCTGCACGTATGAGGGATTCGGTGCCGCGCCACCCATGTAGCCAACAGCGGTGACTTTCACGCCGGGGGTTTCCCAGAGGAAGCGTTCCACGCCCCAGAAGCACCCGCCCGCCAAATAGATCTCAAGCAGGCCATTATCTGCAGGAAGGTTCAGTGGTGCACCGAGAACAACGTGTGGTGCTGTGGAGTTTTCCGTCATAATGGTCCTGACGTGATAGATGATGGTCAATCCAGTCTCGCACTTTCAGTACCCGCATAGCCAGCAACCAGCTAAAGGTGAACATGAGTCAAGAACCAGTGTCTAAGCAATCCGCAAATGCCTCGGATCGGAGTATCTCAGAGCAGGTTAGTGTGCCACTACGAGTTGCAGCAGCCTGGAGCTGGCGCATACTGATCGTGATCGTGACTGTCAGTGTTATCGTCTGGGGGCTGCGCTACGTGGCCAGCATCGTTGTCGCTGTTCTGGTTGCCCTCCTGTTGGCTCTCCTTTTGGCGCCGCTTCTGTCGTTCCTTCGCGGTAAACTCCACATGGGCAAGACCTCTTCGGCTGCGGTGGGTCTGGTCTCTGGGCTGATCCTTGTCACCGGGCTGATGGCTATCGCATTGGGTCAGGTTGTCGCGCAGCTACCGGCCCTGGTCTCGCAGACCCTTGGTGGTTTAGATGATTTGCTTGCCTGGGTCCAAGATGGTCCCCTCGGACTTGATTTCGCGTTCTTGGATGGCTTCTTGGAGAGCTTCCAAGATGACCTGACTTCTGTCCTGCGCAACTATGGAGGGGTAATCGCCTCTGAGGCGTGGAGTTTCGCTACGTCGGCGGTCAGTCTTGCAGCATCCGCCTTGATTGCGCTCTTCACCCTGTTCTTCATGCTCAAGGACGGCCGGTCCATGTGGATTTGGTTCCTTCGTTGCCTGCCCAAACAGTGGCGTGAACAAACAAACGAGGCCGGAATTCGCGGCTGGGTGACCCTTGGTTCATACATCCGCACCCAGCTGAAGGTTGCTGGTATCGACGCGATTGGCATTGGCCTTGGCGCCTTCGCGCTCGGTGTACCCGCAGCTATACCGATTATGGTGTTGGTGTTCTTCTTTTCCTTCATCCCGATTGTGGGTGCGTTCATTTCGGGAGCCGTGGCCGTGCTACTCGCCCTCGTCAACAATGGGGTCACTAGCGCAATCATCATGCTACTGGTGGTTCTCGCGGTTCAGCAGATTGAGAGCAATGTCCTGCAGCCCTGGTTGATGTCAAACGCAGTGTCGCTGCACCCGGTCGCAGTGGTGTTGGCGGTAACGGCCGGTAGCGCCGTTGCAGGAATCGTTGGTGCGATCTTCGCAGTTCCGCTTCTAGCCTTCATTAACGTGACGCTCATGTACCTGCACGGGCATGACATGTTCCCGGAGTTGGTGACTGACGATAACCGCCCAGGAGGGCCGCCTGGTTCACTTCAGGAGCAGATTACTGCCTCATACTGGACAGCTCGCAAAGTGAACAAGGGATCTGGAAAGAAAGGGAACGCGGACGCGGGCCGGGTCGAGATCGAACAGGCCATAGTGGCAGGGCCCGAGGTGTCTGGCGCTCCGTAACAGCTAGCGGTACCATTGCGCCCCATGCGTGAGTGAAGCCCAGGTCATGAGTAAAGCCCGCACCCCCTGCGAGAGGGGGTGCGGGCTTTACTCATGTACGTCAGCCTTGGAATGGTGAGACAGAGATTATTTCTACTGCGATCGCCTTTCCAGCGGGCGTCTCATACTTGACAGTGTCGCCGGCGGTGTGACCGATAAGCGCTTTGCCAATGGGAGCGGCTGGGGAGTACACCGACATGTTCAGTCCTTCGCCGGCATCACGAGCTCCGAGTAGGAAGGTTTCCTCAACTCCAGCAATTTTTGCAACCACGACCATACCCGGCTCGACTACGCCGTCATCAGCAGGAGTCTCTCCGACCTCGGCATCGCGCAGCAGATCTTCAAGTTGAAGAACCCGGGTCTCATTCATCGACTGCTCTTCGCGGGCAGCTTGATATCCACCATTCTCGCTGAGGTCGCCCTCACGGCGCGCGTTCTCGATAAGCCGTGCGATCTCCGGACGCTTCACATCCCTGCGTTCGTCCAGCTCGCCCTTCAATTTGTCGTACTGACCCTGGGTCAGCCAAGTCTTCTCTGCCATATGGGAGATCTTACGCTGGCGCTGGGATTGTTGTGATGTGACTCTTGAGTGAACTCACACTTAATCACGCTGTGGGTTAGCTAAGGACAGCCATGTATGCTGCCACGCACTGGCAAGCCCAGGCAAGAACTGTGAAGACATGGAAGATCTCATGGAAGCCGAACCATTCGGGCCACGGGTTGGGCTTCTTCAATGCGTAGGCAACCGCGCCCACGGTGTAAAGCACGCCGCCGACTCCGACGAGAATGACGATTGCAGGCCCCCCCTGTTGCCACATCTGCGGCAGGAACCACACGGCCGTCCAACCCAGGATCACGTAGATAAGGGTGGAGAGCCAACGTGGTGCGGAGGGCCAGAGGAGGTTGATGCTGATTCCGAGTAGAGCGCCGATCCACACGACGCAGAGAAGAACGACCCTGCTATTGCCTGTAAGGGTGCCAACGGTGATGGGCGTGTAGGTGCCAGCAATGAGAAGGAAGATATTGGAGTGATCAAGGCGCTTCAGAACCCGCTCAAACTTCGGCTTCCAGTAGAAGAGGTGGTAGAGCGCAGAGACTCCGAAGAGGATGAAGGAGGATGCCAAGTAAACGGCTGAGGCCCATTTCAAACCGGTGGTCGGGGCTAGGACCACAAGCACGATGGAGGCTGCTAGTGAAAGCGGCGCAGCAATGAAGTGGACCCATCCGCGCAGCTTAGGTTTGCGAACAATGGGGTTTCCTGGAATCCAGGAGACTGGCTGTCTTGAAGCGACTGGCATTTGATTCCTCTCCGGTTCACAAGGCTACCGCATCCGCTGTGGCATAATTGCCTGCCCGGGACTACCCGCATTTGCGGGCGCACGGCTCACTAAATTGCGTGAAGATTCAACCGCGTTCTGTAGAGTAATCTCATCGACTGAAAGTTGTGGCCATGCAAGCAAATCTTCTCTATGAGGTCTACGAGTTCCGCTTGCAACGCTCCTTGGATCCCGGGGTCCTTCCTCGGCACATCGGGGTGATCCTCGACGGGAATCGTCGTTGGGCTAAGGCCTTCGGTTCCCCTGCTTCGGAGGGACACAGGGCGGGCGCCGACAAAGTGCTGGACTTCTTGCAGTGGGCTGACGAAGTCAAGACAGAGGTAGTAACGCTGTGGCTACTATCCACCGACAACCTCTCAAGAGAACCCCAAGAGATAAACGAGCTGCTAGAAATTATCAGGCAGCTGGTCGGTCATTTGGTTGAGTCCGGGAACTATCGGGTGAAGATTGTGGGAGACATGACGCAGCTGTCACCCGAGTTTGTGGAGGACGTGGGGCGCGAAGCAGCGAAAACATCTGGGCTCAGTGACGCAATGCAAGTGAACATCGCCGTGGGGTATGGCGGCAGGCAGGAACTTGTCGATGCAGTGCGGGGCGTTCTGAAGGATGCCGCCGATGAAGGTCGGTCTATCGAGGATGTAGCGAGCACCCTCAGTGTCGATGACATTACTGAGCACCTGTACACCCGGGGTCAGCCAGACCCGGAACTGATCATTCGCACATCGGGAGAACAGCGTCTTTCAGGGTTCCTTCTCTGGCAGTCCGCCCATTCTGAGTATTACTTCTGCGAGACCTTCTGGCCCGACTTCCGTAAAGTTGACTTCCTTCGCGCACTCAGGTCGTTCTCACAGAGGGAGCGACGCCTCGGCAAGTAAGCGCCTGCACCCCCTCGGCTATCTCCCTAGTTCGCTAGCCCAGGGAGGATTGGCTCCGCGCCGCTGAACGACGATATCCGCAACCTCACTGGCATCGCTGAGAATCTCGCGGAGGACATCGTCGCCGATGAGGGCAAGTTGAGATGCTGCGTGTGCGCCACGGAAGCCCCTGCGCCACAGGGTATCGATCAGTCCACCCATGAATGTGTCACCTGCGCCGACAGTGTCCACAACCTTTACCTTGGCAGGTGTGAATTCCACCTTGGAACTGGTTGGCGTCCATGCGATCGGGCCCTGCTTGCCCCGAGTGATGACAAGGAGGGTTACCCCGAGCTCATCAGTCCAGGTTTGGGCTGATGCAACAGGGTCAGCTCCTTCGTAGAGCCACTCCAAGTCCTCATCAGAGACCTTCACGACATCCGCTTCGCGGACGAAATCTTCAACAATTGTTCGCGCCTGACTCACTTCACCCATGAGGGTGGGGCGCGCGTTGGGGTCATACGTGGTTAGTGCCTGCACGTGAGCACGTTTGAAGGCATCCAGAACCGTTGATGCGCCCGGCTGGAGCACCGCACCAATCGAACCCGTATGGGCTATCTTCGCAGTCTCAGGAATCGCGATTGGAGAGAGCGGAGCCCACTCAAGATTGAAGGTGTAGGTGGCAGCGCCCGAAGCATCAAGGTGGGCCTGTGCAGTAGGGGTGAAAGCAGCCTGGTCCGAGCCAGGCATAATGCGAACGTTTGAGGCCGCCAAATGCTCCGCAATCATGGTCCCGTAGTCGTCGCGACCAAACCAGGCAACCAGGTCAACATCCACGCCCAGGCGACTGAGAGCTAAAGCGACGTTAGCGGGTGAACCGCCTGGAACAGCAGTTACATTGCTTGAGTCACTTCCAGCCTTGATAACCAGGTCAACCAGGGCTTCACCCATGACCAATACGGAGTCGGTACCGGTGGCCTTCATTTCATTCCCCTTCTGCGGTCTGCGTCGACACTCTAGAGTGAACCTGCCACAGTCCCGTTCGCTGACTGATCCTCAATCTGCTTCGCCGCACTCTCAAGGATTGAGCGGCATCGAGATGCAAGAGCTTCCCCCCGTTGCCACAACTCTAGTGTCTGTTCTAGTGGGACAGAGCCAGCTTCGAGCTGTTGAACAATGTTCCACAGCTCCGCCTTTGCCGCCTCATAGTTCATGGTGGCTGGGTCCGCTAGCGTGGAACCGCCATTTGCGGGTGCTGGTTCGTTCTTTGCGTTCACCGTGATTCCCCTTCTGTTGAAGACTGACTTGGTTGTGGGTCCGTTACGAATGATCCCTTGGGGTTCACCCCAACAATGTTTGCCACAAACGTTCCTTCGGAAAGCATGCCCTCTATGAGTGAGCCTGCCTTGATCTCACCAGTAGTGCGGAGGATAGTCTTCGAAGGCGTTCGCAGAATCGAATATCCCCTGGCCAAAGTGGCGGTGGGAGACAGCGTGTTGAGCATGGCCTGTAGTTGCGCGACCTCAGCCTGCTGCGCGGACAGTGTTCTTGAGACCCCCCCGCGCATCCGGAGCATCGCCTGTTCCAGGCTTGATGCCTGCTGTTCAAGTGCAGCAGTGGGCCTTTGAAGAATAGGGCGTGAGGTAAGTAGGTTAAGGCTTTCAGCTTCCCGGGCAAGCACGCGGCTTGTCGCCGCAACCAGTCGGGTATGCAGATGGGAAACCCCGCTGAGTTCTTCCCGAAAGTCCGGGACCACACGCCTAGCTGCATCTGTCGGCGTGGAGGCACGATAGTCGGCAACCAGGTCCAGAAGCGGCGCATCGCCCTCGTGACCAATGGCTGACACGATTGGTGTCGCAGCACCTGCCGCGGCGCGGACCATGCGTTCGTCAGAGAACGGCAACAGATCCTCAACCGACCCGCCACCTCTAGCAATAATGATGACGTCCACGTCCGGGACCGCATCAAGTTCGGTGAGCGCCGCCGTGACCTGTTCAACCGCGTACTGGCCCTGAACCGCGACTTCCCGAATCACAAACTGGGCAGTCGGCCACCGCAGCCGTGCATTTTCAAGAACGTCCTCCTTGGCCTTCGCATCCCTGCCGCAAATCAGACCTATCCTGCGCGGAATGAATGGGAGCGGATGCTTACGCTGCGCCGCAAACAGCCCTTCCCTCGCTAACTGGGCGCGCAACCTTTCGATCTGGGCAAGCAGTGAACCCAACCCCTGGAGACGGATTTCCTTTGCCTGCAGGGAGAGGGAGCCGCGCTGTTCCCAGAAAGACGGTTTGACGCGCACAACTACCCGTGCTCCTTCAGCAAACCCCTCCCCAGCGTCTGCAACCGCACTACCGAATGCGGTAACGCGCATTGAGACGTCCTCATCGACATCACGCAGGGTAAAAAACGACATGCGTGTTGACCCCCGCGGGCTGTACTCAACAACCTGTCCCTCTACCCACATCTCAGACATGCGGTCGATGTAGCCGCGGATATTGCTGGTGAGGAGTTTCAGGGGCCACGGATTTTCCGCCGTGGTCATGGCAGCCTTTAGTGCCAAGCCTTGGTTCTGATGCGGGTTCGTAGTCATGATGACAGTCTCCCACGGGCCTCCGACACTATGCCCCCCGGCTTGTTTTCAGTTGATCATTCCGTCCCGAAGCGCCGCAGCAAATGCCGGTGCGACAGGCAGCCTTGGCAGCAAAACCATCTGGGCCGCGTGGTAGACATCGGGTTTGCCCGCCCAGGTTCCCCCCGCCTTTTGATTGCTCGGATCCAGTTCGTGGGTCCACCTACCCGGAGCCTCGATGAAGGAAGGCTTTGCGTAGTTCCACCATTCATCGACCCGCTGCCTCGCTGCCTGGGCGCTGGCGTGTTCCCCAAGTTCCTCGGCTACCGCGGCAGCAACCGTCGCCTGACCGATTGCTTCACAGACCACCCAGTGCATGCGTGCCCGCACCACTGGAACACCTTCGAAAGTGGTGGTGTAGACAAAGCCCGGCTCCCCATCGACTTCCCATCCGTCAGCAACGGCAGTCCGCGCAAGTTCTTCAGCGCCCTCGAGCAACCATTCCTCCTCGGGAAGGTCCCGCAGCGCCCGGGAACCCCGCGTTGCCAGCATCAACCTGGAGAACTCCAGCCCGTGCCCGGGTGTCACGCCGTAGGGGCGGAACGGGTGAGCCGGTTCATCGACGTTGTAGTCGGGATCAACCTGCCAGTCGGCCGTGTAGTGTTCCGGAATGCGCCAGCTGTTTTCACCGGCCCGGTCGTAGGCAAACTTGAGGATGCGGGTTGCGCGCTCCACCAGCATCGGGTCGCCAAGGACGTCCCCCGCAGCCACCAGCGCTTCAACAGTGTGCATGTTGGCGTTGATGCCGCGGTAGTCTTCACATTCCGTGAAGGAACGATCCCAGGATTCGGCCACCAACCCCGTTTCCGGGTCGAGCCAGTGCTCTTCCTGCTGGGCGAGGGCGTCCTCCAGAAGAGGCCCAGCGTCGTGATTTCCAGCAGCAAGAGCCGAAGCGGCAGCGAGGATCACGAACGCCTGTGCGTACGCTTCCTTTCTGTCATTGACAGGCACCCCGTTTCCGTCCTCGGCCGCAGTTGCCATGATCGACGAGTACCATCCGCCATAAACAGGGTCGTGGAAGTACTTCTTCAGGGAGTTCACCCCGTGCGCGACGAGTTCCTCGGTGCCAGGTATCCCGTACATTTGTGCGAGGGCGAAGACATGCGTCATCCTGGCCGAAATCCACAGCTCAACGGGGCGTTCGAGGTCGACTTCCCCTTTAGCATCCATTGTTGCGAACCCGGTTGGGACCCGCGAACCTCTCGCAAAGTCAACGAGGGCGCGAAACTCAGCATCCAGTTCGGTGCTTTCCACTGCTAACTCCTTTGTTGTATGCGGTGCCTTGTAGAGATGATGGTGATTACCCTGCTGTTAGTCCCGTGATCGCAGCAATTATGTCCTCGTAGGAGGCGTCTGCTGAGTTGAATCTTCCGACAATTCGTCCGTGGCGTAGTACGAGTATCCGGTCTGCAACGGCCCGTACATCCGGCAGGTTGTGACTGATAAAGACTACCCCCTTGCCCATCGCGCGCAGACCTTCAATATGGTTCAGTACCTCAGCAGACTGGGCGACCGAAAGCGAAGCGGTTGGTTCATCCAGAACCAGGAGCCGTGGGTTTGTCACCAGGGTCCGTGCGATGGCCACGCACTGCCTCTGCCCTCCGGAAAGGGTGTAGAGAGGCGCGCGGACGTCCGGGATACGTCCTCCGAGTTCGTCGAGGTACTCCCGTGCCAAGGTTTCCATCCTCCTCTCTGCAAGAAGACGAGTACCGTCGTGGAGCTCGCGGCCCAGGAAGATATTCGCCGTGACGTCGAGGTTTTCACATAGGGCGAGGTCCTGGAAGACAGTTGCGACGCCGAGTTCAAGGGCCTCGTGCGCCGAGCAAATCTGCACTTCTTCTCCGCAGAGTCGAATGACACCCGAACTCTGCTCGTAGGCTCCGGAAATGATGCGTGCAATGGTCGATTTTCCAGCCGCGTTATCACCAACCAGGGCAACAACCTCATGTTCATAAACGTCAAATGAGACGTCCGTGATTGCATTCACGGCTCCAAAGCTCTTGCTTAGGTTCTCAACGCTGAGAACGATTCCTGACTTTGTCATTGCACCTCATCTCCATGAGTAGAGTCTTCAACTGCAGTCGTTCCTGCCGACGCGGCTGCCTGGGCCGCTCGGTTCGCAAGAATAAGGGCGCCCATGAGCTCCGCGTTTCCGCCCAGAGCCACCTTCTCCACCGAGATCGCGTCACGGAGGAGTGGGCGGGAAGCCAATGCGGTCCGGATGGGGTCAAGGAACATGTCGCCGGCCTTGACAAGCTCGCCGCCGACCACAATTTTCGAAGGTTCGAAGAGTATGGCGAAGTCTGCGAGGACTCCACCGACCTGCGCTGCGGCATCGACAATAACCTGTCGGCAGCCGGGGTCATCATCCATGGCAAAGTTGATCATATCGGAGAGGGAAAGCTCCCCTCGATTGAGTCGAAGGAGATCAACCAGGGCCTCTGCGCCAACCACGGTGTTGAGACACCCTCTACCCCCGCAGCGACAGATGAGCCCAGTGGGTTCTATCTGGACATGTCCAATCTCTCCAGCGGTTCCGTGCGCTCCCCTGTGTACCTCACCATTGATCTTGATTGCGGCACCCGTGGCGTACGAGGCTCTCAGGTACATCGCATTAGATACGCCACGCAGACTCCCAAAGCGACTCTCAGCGAGTAGGGCAGCATTCGCGTCATTGTCAACGAGGACGGAGCGGTTCAATCGCTTACTGAGGACCTCACCCATGGCGATGTTGTCCCATCCCGGAAGTATCCCGGGGACGGCAATCATCTCGGAGGTGGGGTCGATCGGTGCGGGCACGGCAACCCCAGCAGCCAGCAAATCTGTTGGGTGCGCCCCCATACGGTCAAGCAGTTCTGCGACGAGAATCGCTGCCCTATCCAAGGTGGTGTCCGGCCGGTGATCCACTGGAAGGGGTAGGGAGATCTTCTCTTGAATCTCTAGTGTCGAGTCGGCAATCGCCACGGCCATTCCCCGCCGCCCGATTTGCAAACCAGCTACCAACCCGCTATGACGAGCCAGGGAGACGCTCTGAGCACGCCGCCCCGAGCGGATGGTGTTCCTCGCTTCGAGGATTCCACTTTTGACAAGACGCTTGACGATGTTTGACACGGAGGCTTGGGACAAACCTGTGGACGCGGCAAGCTCAACTTGAGTTAGCTGGCCATATTTTCTGACAGCCTCAAGAACGCGCGCTGCATTTGCTTCACGAAGTGAAGACTGAGAGCCCGGTCCTGTAGTCACGGCCTGATCTTACCAGTTTCTCCTTCATCAACCCGTTCGTTTGCCGGGAAGGTGTCTCCCCACTATGTCTTTATATCGTGAAGATAAGATATCGTGTGACTCAAGTGTGGGAGCCTTCCGATAGCAGGGAAAACCCTCTCTAGAACGACGAAGTTCGTGTATGCGGAAGGTAACAGTCTGGTAACAGATTGACTTTTAGAAGTGAAGACTAAGCGGTGAGGTATATCGTTTCAGGCGGGACAAATGGTCCCATCCACTCAAAGAAGCGTTGGAGGATGCATGGCACAGAAGCCGCCCCCAATCCTGGAGATGCGTGGCATTGTCAAGGAGTTCCCGGGCGTTCGCGCCCTCGACGATGTGACCATGACCGTGCGTCGCGGGGACATTCATTCAATATGTGGAGAGAACGGAGCTGGCAAGTCAACCCTTATGAAGGTCCTTTCGGGGGTCTGGCCTTCGGGGACCTATGAGGGGGAGATCTTTTTTGATGGTGGTCTCGTAGAGTTCTCCAACATCAAGGCCTCCGAGCATGCTGGAATCGTCATCATCCACCAGGAGTTGGCACTCATTCCTGAACTCTCCGTGACAGAGAACGTCTTCCTGGGATCGGAGATCATCAACCGGGGCCTAATCGACTGGGATGAGCAGCGGAAGGTCACTAGGGACCTGCTCGCCCGTGTGGGGCTGGCGATTGACCCGAACACCCCGATTAAGAACCTAGGTGTTGGGCAGCAGCAGCTGGTTGAGATCGCCAAAGCACTGGCCAAAGATGTGAAGCTGTTGATCTTCGACGAGCCGACCTCGGCGCTCAATGAAGAAGACTCTGCCAACCTGCTGGATCTGATGCGTAGTTTGAAAGCCAAGGGCATCACCTGCATCATGATCTCCCACAAACTCAATGAGATTGCTGCTATCTCGGATGCGGTCACAGTCATCCGCGATGGCAAGACAGTTGAAACGTATGATGTTGTTGCTGGAAAAGTGGATGAGGATCGCATCATTCGTTCGATGGTGGGACGCTCTCTTGACAACCGGTATCCTGACCACTTTTCACGTCCAGGGGAGACCATGTTTGAGGTCAAGAACTGGAGTGTTGAGCACGCGACGATTCCGGATCGCCTGGCGGTAAATGATGCTTCCTTCAAGGTTAGTAAGGGTGAAGTAGTCGGGTTTGCGGGGCTCATGGGAGCCGGTCGCACCGAACTAGCGCGGTCGCTGTTTGGCCGGACCTATGGGCAGTACCTGGGTGGTGAGCTGCTGATCAACGGAGAGAAGAAGAACCTTACGAACGTCCAAGGGGCCATCAATGCCGGTCTCGCCTATGTTCCTGAGGACCGGAAGACGCTGGGTCTTAACCTCTTGGACTCCATCCAGCGGACCATTGTCAGTGCCAACCTGAAGGCCATCATCAAAGGCGGCTTGCTGGATCTGTCGGAGGAGACCTCGGTAGCCGAGAAGTACCGCAAGGACCTCCAGATCAAGACGTCATCGGTGCGTGACGGGGTCACGACGCTTTCCGGTGGAAACCAGCAGAAGGTCGTGCTCGGAAAGTGGCTCTACCCAGACCCCGAAGTGCTTCTGCTGGATGAACCGACAAGAGGTATCGATGTCGGCGCAAAGTTTGAGATCTACAGGCTCATATTCCAGCTGGCAGACGAGGGGCGAGCGGTCATCGTCATTTCCTCGGAGCTGCCGGAACTACTGGGGATCTGCGATCGGATCTATACGATCTGTGAAGGCAGAATTACCGGCGTTGTAGATGCCAAAGTAACTAGTCAAGAGGAGTTGATGCGCCTCATGACGCTATCGTCCTCGACAACAAGAGAGACCGACGCTGAACTCGTGGGCGCGGTTGCCACGAATACCCAGATTACCGATTGAGACGACAGGACTCACAAAATGAACAAACTTAAGGAAGTGTTCGGGGGCAACATACAGCAGTACACCATGATCATTGCTCTGGTTGCTCTGGTTGCTATCTTCCAAGTCATGTCTGGAGGGCGCATGCTTACGCCCTCGAACATGCAAAACCTGATCTCTGGTAATGCCTACGTTCTGATTTTGGCAATTGGCATGGTCATGGTGATCGTGATCGGGCAGATCGACTTGTCAGTTGGTTCCGTCGCGGGCCTGGTTGGCATGGTTGTAGCGCTATCCATTCAAAGCCTGGGGATTCCATGGTGGCTTGGAATGCTGGTTGGTATTGCCGTTGGAATCCTCATCGGCTCCTGGCAAGGATTCTGGCTCGCTCAGATGGGTATTCCGGGGTTCATTACGACTCTTGCGGGTCTACTCATGTTCCGCGGGGTGGTCATCTGGATCTCGGGCTCAATCTCGGTTCCAGTACCGCGTGAGTTCGCGACTCTTGGTGCGGGGTACCTGCCGGAATGGGGACCAAACACGGGGTTTAACAACTCCACACTGCTACTGGGCATCTTGGGTATCGCCTACTTCACCTGGGCCCAGTTCAGGAAGTTTGCGAAGGCGCAGAAGCGCGGCGAGAACATGCCGATCTGGGCGCCAATCTCACGCTCCGTCCTCATCGCACTTATCATCGGATACTTGACGTACTTGTTCGGTACCGGTCGCCCCGGCACATCGTTCCCAATTCCGGGTCTGATCCTGCTCGCGCTGGTGATCATTTACCACATCATCACTCAACGTACCGCTTTCGGACGGCACATCTACGCGGTGGGTGGGAACCGAGCAGCGGCTGCCCTGTCCGGTGTGAACACCAAACGCACCTACTTCTTGGTCATGGTGAACATGTCCTTCCTTGCCGCCATTGCCGGAATCCTCTTCGTAGGTCGCGCTACCTCGGCAGGTCCTAATGATGGCAACAGCTGGGAGCTTGACGCGATTGCTGCTGTGTTTATTGGTGGTGCGGCTGTCTCGGGCGGTATCGGTACGGTTTTCGGCTCTATGATCGGTGGCCTGGTGATGGCAACACTGAACAATGGGCTGATGCTCCTCGGTGTTGGTCAAGATCGCACAGCAGTTATCAAAGGCCTGGTGTTGCTTGCAGCAGTTGCCTTCGATGTCTACAACAAGCAACAGGGCCGCCCATCGATAATCGGCAGACTTATGCGCTTCTCGTCGAAAGACGGCGACGGGGAGAAGGGAATAGAAGACGTGATGGTGTCACTCGAGCCTGCCAATGCGGGGCCTGAGAGTGATGCACAGACCGATCCCAACCGTCCGATCCCAACCGAATGATCACTAAGAACCTGAACGCGGCCGCCGGCTGATTCGTTCAAAGCATGAAATGGGCTTCTGGAAGGAAGCCGTGAAAGGAAAACAATGAAACGACGTATTGCAGGGTTTGCCGCAGTTGCGGCGGTGGCCGCCCTTTCGTTGAGCGCTTGTGGTGGTGGCCGTACCGGTACCGAAGAGGAGTCAACCGGTGGCGCGGAGTCTGGTGGGGATGCAGCGGCAGCCGGTGGTTTCGCCGCTGATGCAGCCATTGGTGTGTCATTGCCTTGGCTTGGCACTCAGAACTGGAAAGAAGCAGACACGATGTTCCAAGAGGAACTCGCGGCTGCTGGTTTCACCCCAATCGTGCAGGCTGCTGACAACAAGGTTGCCCAGCAGCAACAGCAGATTGAAGCAATGATCGAACAGGGTGCGAAGGTCATCGTGGTTGGCCCCATCGATGGCACTCAACTTGGTTCCGTCCTTGAGAAGGCAGCTGCCGAGGGTGTCTACATCATCGGATATGACCGAATGATTGAGAACACCGAGGCCGTGGATGGTGTCGTGCAGTTCGGCTCCATCCGCACCGGTGAGCTCCAGGGACAGGCACTTCTCGACGGCCTTGCCGCAGAGAAGGGTGAACCTCCATACAACATCGAGCTCTTCGCGGGTGGCCCAGCTGACCCCAACGCGCAGCTGTTCTTCGATGGCGCAATGACAGTTCTGCAACCCAAGATCGATGACGGCACGCTGGTCGTCGTTTCAGGTCAGACGGACTTCACCCAGGCCGCAACGCAGGACTGGGACAACGGTAAGGCGCAGGCGCGAATGGACTCCATCCTCGCGGGTAACTACGCAGACAAGGAAATCCAGGGTGTCCTCTCACCGAATGATGGCATTGCGCGAGCAATCATCACCTCGGCAGAGCAAGCCGGTCAGGCAATCCCGGTTGTTTCAGGCCTTGATGCAGAGAACGAGTCCATCGTTTGGATCGCCCAGGGCAAGCAGTACTCCACAGTCGCGAAGCCGACGCAGGACCTGGTTGCTGCAACGATTGAGATCATCAAGTCTCTCCAGGCCGGAAATGGCATGCCTGAGCCGAGCGAAACGATCGACAACGGAGTAAGGGAAGTTGGCGTTTATGCCCTTGAGCCCGTGGTCGTTACACAGGCCAATCTCAAAGAGGTGTTCGCCAACGATCCGGAGCGCATGGCTTTGATTGACGAGAACCTCAAGTAGAGCAGTACTAAAATGCGATTGGGTGGGTGTCTTCGGGCACCTGCCCTTTCGCATGTGTGGCCGACCGCGCTATCTTCACTCGTCAAAGCTTCGATAGATTGGACCCATGAGCGTTGTGGATGCAGACAGCAAGCGGATCCTCCTAGCGGCCCCACGTGGGTATTGCGCGGGGGTTGACCGGGCAGTGGAAGCCGTGGAACGCGCCCTGCAACTCCACGGCGCACCCGTGTACGTGCGCAAGGAAATCGTTCACAACAAGTTTGTTGTAGAGACGCTGACTGATCGGGGTGCGATCTTCGTTGAGGAGGTTGATGAGATTCCCGAGGGCGCGGTGACCGTGTTCTCCGCCCACGGAGTTTCACCTCAGGTTCACGCGGACGCGGAGGCACGATCGTTGCGGACCATTGATGCCACCTGCCCGCTGGTGACCAAGGTGCACCGCGAAGCCGTACGGTTTGCGGAGCGAGACTACGACATCGTCCTCGTCGGTCACAAGGGACACGAAGAGGTTGAGGGAACATACGGGGAAGCACCCGACCATATCCAGATTGTGGGAACGCCCGAGGACGTGGACCAGGTTGTGGTTCGCGACCCTGAGCGGGTGGTGTGGATTTCGCAGACCACACTGAGCGTCGACGAAACAATGGAGACCGTCGGTCGCCTTAGGCAGCGGTTCCCTGCCCTCATAGACCCGCCCTCGGACGACATTTGCTATGCCACGCAGAACCGCCAGGAAGCGGTCAAGGCCATTGGCGCGCAGGCAGACGTTATGGTCGTGGTGGGTTCCGCGAACTCATCGAACTCAGTTCGACTTGTCGAGGTCGCCCTCGAAGCCGGCGCTGGTGCCTCATATCGCGTTGATAAGGCCGCCGAACTGGACCCGAAGTGGTTCGAGGGCGTCAACACGGTTGGTGTCACCTCGGGCGCCTCCGTCCCGGAGATCCTGGTCAAGGACGTTATTACCTGGTTGCAAGACCGCGGGTTTGGCGAGGTCGAGGAAGTTCGCACCCAGGTTGAGACCATCACTTTCGCACTTCCGCGCAACCTGAAGAATGACCTGAAGAATAACGGTCTCCTTCCCCTGCACGTCAAGGGCAGGTCGCCGGCGCCGAATCACACGCGCTAGTCGCGTCCCGCTCTGAGCCGGTTCTCACCGAATCGGAGCGGTCTATTCGCGCCTACCTCATTTAGACTGGGGGGCGTGTCTTTGACTATTGGTATTGCTGGACTGCCCAACGTTGGCAAGTCGACCCTGTTCAACGCCCTCACCCGCGCCACGGTTCTGGCCGCGAACTACCCGTTTGCGACCATTGAGCCCAACGTCGGAATGGTGCCACTGCCCGACGAGCGGCTGGCGAAGCTCGGAAGCCTCTACGACTCTCAGAAACTGGTGCCCGCGGTGGTGTCGTTCGTCGACATTGCGGGAATCGTCCGCGGAGCTTCACAAGGGGAGGGGCTGGGCAACCAGTTCCTCGCCAACATTCGTGAAGCCGACGCCATCTGCCTGGTGACCCGCGTGTTTGCTGACGAGGACGTCGTACACGTCGACGGTCGCATCAACCCTGAAGACGACATTGAGACCATTACGACAGAGCTGCTGCTAGCAGACCTGCAGACCATCGAAAAGGCGATCCCGCGGCTTGAAAAAGAGGTGCGGGGCAAGAAGACGGAGAAGGTCGTCCTCGACACCGCGCTTGCGGCGCAGAAACTTCTGTCGGAAGGCCGGCTGCTGTCTGGACCGGAGGGTGCGAAGTTGGATCAGGAAGCGCTTCGCTCCTTCCAACTCATGACCTCTAAGCCCTTCATCTACGTGTTCAACATGGACCAGGACGGGCTGGCGAACCAGGACCTGCAGGCTGAACTCAGCGCCCTGGTCGCGCCCTCGCCCGCGATCTTCCTTGACGCGCAGTTGGAGTCAGAACTGGTGGAGTTGGACGAGGACGATGCCCGCGAGCTGCTGGCTGAGACGGGACAGGAAGAGTCCGGCCTCGACCAACTGGCACGGGTTGGCTTTGACACCCTCGGGCTGCAGACCTACCTGACTGCGGGTCCCAAGGAATCACGTGCCTGGACCATCAAGAAGGGCGCCACTGCGCCCGAGGCGGCGGGTGTGATCCACACTGACTTCCAGAAGGGCTTCATCAAGGCGGAGATCATCGGCTTTGACGAACTCATGGAGCACGGCTCCCTTGTCGAAGCGCGCTCGAAGGGGAAGGTGCGCATGGAGGGCAAGGAGTACATCATGCGCGATGGAGACGTGGTGGAGTTCAGGTTCAATGTGTAGTTCCGGTTTGGCGTGATGGCTTGAGCCGGGGCCTGAATTGCGGTTGCGACCGTTTCTCGGCGGGTGGGATGATGATGGGATGACGACACCGACTGGCTGGGCGAACGACGATGTGGTGATTGCCAAAGCGATGGAGCTTGCGGCGACGCTGGGTGATGACCAGAATCACACGGTCGCTGCGGCTGCGATGGATCTGAACGGCAACATCTACGCCGGGGTGAATAACTATCACTTCAATGGGGGTCCGTGCGCTGAACTCGTCGTTCTTGGCATAGCGGCCAGCGCTCACGCGGGGCGGTTGGCGACCATGGTTGCTGTGGGCGATGGCGGACGTGGCGTCATTTCGCCGTGCGGGCGCTGTCGTCAGGTGATGCTGGATCAGCACCCTGACATCTGTGTGCTGGTGCCCAACGATGACCAAATCCGTTCTATCTCCGTGCGTGAGTTGCTGCCATATTCCTATGCACAGCCGGACGAAGACCCGGACCGTTTCGTACGATTCAGCCGCCGTTATCTCGACGATGTGCTTGCTGGCCGCAAGACGAGGACTATTCGTTACCGGGATCCGGTGCCCTTGGGGCTGACTACCTTTGTCTTTGAGGACGGGGAGCATCTCGGCTTCGTGACAATGTCTGGTGTCGTCGACGACGTGCGTCCCATTCGGATGTCGGATTTGGATTCCGATTACCAGGAGGGCCTCCGCGGCCACTACCCGGATATGCCTGCGGATCCGCAACTCACCGAGGTGCGCTTTCACATCTGATCACGTGTGATCGGTGAGCAAACCACGCCGAAGTCGGCGAATCCGTGCCTACGGGCGTGCGCTCTAGAGGTTTGGTACGTGCGTGAACTAGGGGAGTTCAAGGTTGCGCCGGTTGCGCCGAAGAAAGCATGATGCTGGCCGGTGCAATCTGGTCCGGGATCCCGACTGCCACGAGTGACATTTAGGCTGTTGTCATGGCCATGACGTGGGAGCAGAAGTGCCAGCTCTTGTTCGAGGAGTCGGACGGAGTGAAGTTTGACGCTCGTGTCAAACGGTTGAAGCGGGCGGGGTCACGGGCGCAACTGATCGACTTGCTGTCCTCGTATGTGGTGCAGGGCCAGCTCCTTCATTGGCGGGGGTTTCTCTGTGCAGATCTCGCAGAGATGGCAGAGCCGACGGATGCTGCGTTGGGGGACCGCTTCGCGACGTGGCTCACCTCGGATCACGGGGCAGACGTCCAGTACTGGGCTGTCCTGGGCCTGGTTCGGGTGCGAGGCCGGGCAGCGGAGCCCACCCTCGTCGCTCTCGCCTCCAACCCGGACGCCCCCAAGAATGTGCGGGCGCACGCCTTGAAGCAACTCGCGTGCAGCGCGGTACAGCCGTTCGACCGTGGGCTGAGCTCTGATCCAGGGTTCTGGGAACCCGACGAGATCGAATCCCGAGCTGCCGAGGCCGTCGCATGGTTCAACAGTGGCGCTCCCTCGGGGACTGGGTCCTCGGACCCCCAGCAGCACCCCGCGTTGGCTCGACCCCGCTCCCAGATTGAGCTCTTGGCCTCGAAATTGGCGAAGAAGCTCGCGCGACGTCGGCTGGCGGATGATCGCTATGACCCTGCGAATCCGACCGGCTGGCTGGTGCCCGCCGAGGCAGGGGATCTGGCCGCCATCGATGCGGTGTGGAGTCTGCCGTCGGATTACCGAGAGTTCTTGGAGAAGTTCTCTCCGCTGAAGGTGTACCTACCCGGCCGCCGGTTCGGCTGGCATGGTGAGCTCAACTTGTACGGTGCGGCGGAACTTCTGGAAGCACAACGGGGGTACTCCACCACGGGCACCGAGCGACTTCCCGGTTGGCCTCAGGGACTCGTCGTGATTGCCGACGTCACCGCCGATCCGTGGGTGATCGAGGTCAATACGGGCGAAATATTTACGGCCGGGCACGGGAAGGGAGAGTGGGACTTCTCCAAGGAATGCGGGACCTTCGCTGAGTTCTTGGCCGCACTCGCAAAGTGAGCCTAAACACGTTAGCCCTGTACGGAACTCGGTGGAGTTTAGGTTTAGCGTGTAGCGCCGCGGCGAGAGCCACTACCCGATTCGGGCTATCTGTCTGATTAATAGTCTGCTAATTGACTGATTCGAATCATGCTAAGTGTATGATGGGAGCATGGGATACGAGCGAAGAATCGTCGATGGTGAACTAGACGAACTTTTTGAGCATGTGCCCGCTCTTGTGCTTGATGGCCCGAAGGCGGTGGGTAAGACCACGACAGCCCGTCAGAGGGTTCGGGAAGTGATAGAGCTTGATTCGCGTTCAACTCGACTGCCAGTTGAAGCCGACCCATCTCAGGTACTTAACCGTCCGAAACCGTTACTGATTGACGAGTGGCAGAAAGTTCCGGAAGTCTGGGATGTAGTGCGTAGAGCAGTTGATGCGGACAATTCTGGTGGGCAGTTCTTGCTGGCTGGGTCTGCTAGTCCCAGAGATGATGCGCCGCAGCACTCCGGGGCGGGGCGAATTGGTCGTCTGCGGATGAGGCCGATGACGTTGCTAGAGCGTGGCTTGACCAATCCCACGGTGAGTTTGCGGGAAGTACTGACTGGAAAGCTCCCTCCAATGGAAGGGGAAAGCTCGCTAAATTTGAGCGATTACGCCGAAGAGATTACGGCCTCTGGATTCCCAGGGTTGCGTCGGATGTCTGAGCGTGCTCGCAGATTCCAACTTGATTCGTATCTGCGCAATGCTGTTGAGCATGATGTCCCGGAGCAGGGGCTCGCAGTCCGGCGTCCGGAAGCAATGATGGCGTGGCTAAGGGCTTATGCTTCTGCGATTTCGAGTACGGCTAGTTATTCTCAGATTCTAGACGCGGCTACTCCAGGTCAGGGTGAAAAGCCCGCTCGTTCGACAACTATCGCTTATCGGGATGTGCTTTCATCATTGTGGCTGCTCGATCCAGTGCCAGCATGGTCCCCGATGGGTAGCCCTATGACACGGCTGGGGCAAGCGCCTAAACATCATCTTGCTGATCCAGCTTTAGGCGCGCGTTTGTTGGGTTTATCTCCAGGAGCATTGCTAAGGGGAGATGGAATGCCGCTGGATTCTCGCGCGGGAAGTCTGCTTGGGGCACTATTTGAGTCCTTAGTTACGCTATGCGTTCGAGTGCCCGCACAGGCTGCAGAAGCGGACGTGTTTCACTTGCGCACTAGAAATGGAGATCATGAAGTTGACCTGGTTGTTGTGCGTCCAGACGGGCGTGTTGTCGTGGTAGAGGTAAAACTAGCGGGAGCTGTGGATGATCGGGACGTTAAGCACTTGGTTTGGCTAAAGTCACAACTGGGCGATCGGCTGCTTGACGCGATTGTGATTAACACTGGGCCGTATGCTTATCGCCGCCCCGACGGCATCGGCGTGGTGCCGCTGGGGTTGCTCGGAGCGTGACGTGTAGCGGCGCCGGAACTCGGTGGAGTTCAGGTTTAACGTGTGATTGCGTTCCGCAATGCTGATCGCCCCGGCTGCCTCGTGACGCGCCGACCGAAGCAGCAACTTGCCACGCAGGCGAAGGGACACGGCCGGTCCATGGAGGCCGAGGTCCGCGATATCCTCACCAGGGCGGCTCGACGGCCATACATCGGGATGGCACTGCTGGCTGCTACTCCCAGAGACCGGTACTGTGTTGTTCGTGAGTGGATTGACCGCGCGGTCTAGGAGCCGGATTGGGTGGATCTTCGTGGGAATCCTAGTCGCGTTGATCGTTGCCGCACCCTTCGTGTTCCCAGCCGCAACTCGGTGACCTCTCTGTCACCGTGGTTCCCGCGACAGAAGTGCAGGGGTTTCATGGGATGCGCGGATTTATGGCTGAAGGCGGAGATACTGGCACCTTCATTGTTGAAGCGTGGGGAAGCGGGCCCGGTTGGCTCTTTGAGGAGTTTGATCTCAGGGGGCACTAGCCAAGTCTCGGAGGGTGCTGACCTCTTGCTTGGAGTCGTCCTCGCCCCTGAAGTGGCTCTTCCATGTCATCTCCCCATAGAGTAGGGCGATGAGTTCAACCATGCTCCCCTCAAAGCCCGACGGCGTGACTATCACCCAGTTCACTACCAGTGACAGCAAGCGCGGCGCGCAGTGGGCCCAAGCGGTCAACATGGGTTTCAACCAGCCCCAGCTTTCGGAGAAGGCGATCGAGGCGCAGCTGAAGATCTTCGGGTCAGATGACCTGGTGGTTACGGCAGCGTACTTGGATTCTCCCGAGGGCGTCGGTGGGGCGGGTGCGTTACCCGTTGGAACCTTTGGTGCGTTCCGGGAGT